>Ga0207753_1000679_pt1 | contig 12733 bp, 11 predicted proteins | sample PonA233FremontCA_2_FD_187273 | JGI IMG/M metagenome (GOLD analysis project Ga0207753, IMG submission 187273) | Salt pond sediment microbial community from Fremont, CA, USA - Pond A23 Sediment 3 (SPAdes) | ecosystem: Environmental > Aquatic > Non-marine Saline and Alkaline > Saline | place: USA...
CGGGGCCAACGTGACGACGCCCCACAAAGAGGCCGTCCTTCCGCTTCTCGACGCAGTGACGGACCGGGCCCGGGCCGTCGGGGCCGTCAACACGATCGTCCGGGACGAAGATACCGACCGCCTCCGGGGAGACAATACCGACATCGAAGGCTTCCTTCAGCCCCTGGACGAGGTGGAGGGGGGCGCGCTCAACGGGGCCTCGATGCTTGTATTTGGGGCCGGCGGGGCCGCCCGGGCCGTCGTCTATGGCCTACTGACCCACTACGATCCGGACCGACTGACAATCGTGGCCCGTCGCCCCGAACAGGCCGAGGGGCTGGCCGCCGACCTGGCCGAGCACGCCCTTAGCGACGCTCTTCGCGTGTCGTCGTTCGAGGAGGCCACCCTGTCGGTCCGGACGAGCCGACTCATCGTGAACGCCACCCCGCTCGGCATGGCCCCCGACCGCCGCGGACAAACCCCTTGGCCGAACCCCGTCGACTTCAGCGCCGACCACGTTGTCTACGACCTCGTGTATACCCCCGAGAACACCCGGCTCCTGCACGATGCCGCCGCCGAAGGCGCAACCGTCCTTGGCGGCCTTGATATGCTCGTGGAGCAGGCCGCCGCGGCCTATCGGCAGTGGACCGACCGCGACATGCCCCGTGATGCGGTGTACGAGGCCCTCCGTTCTGGAAAGCAGTGACGGCGATCGCCCCGGCGAAGCCACGGACGAGTCGCCGGGACACATCTTTCTTTTTACTTCACGTTTGCACCGGATCAACAACCGACCCTTTAGTTTCGTCGCGTTGTAATTGGCCGGCCATCTGGGGCTGTGCCTTCTCTCGTATTTCCGGACTGAGCATTTCAGAGAGAGGACCTGTCTGTATGTGGCAGCGAGCATGGACTGTGCTTCGAGAGCGGCTGACGCTCCTCCAATGGGTGTCGAACTATACGGGATCGACGCTCCGGAGTGACGCCACCGCCGGCCTCACGGTGGGGGCGATGCTGATTCCGCAAGCGATGGCGTACGCCGTCATTGCGGGCATGCCGCCCATCTACGGCCTTTACGCCGGCCTCGTCCCACTCCTTGCGTATCCGCTCTTCGGCAGCTCGCGACAGCTGGCGGTGGGGCCGGTGGCCATCGACATGCTCATCGTAGGGGCCGGCGTGGGGGCCCTGGCCCAGAGCGGGACGGAGCGGTACGTCGCCCTTGCAATCCTGCTGACGGCCATGGTGGGGGGGATCCAAATTCTCATGGGGCTGCTGCGGCTGGGCTTCGTGGCCAGTCTTCTCTCTCGCCCGGTGATTACGGGGCTAACCACCGCTGCCTCCTTGATCATTGCGTGTAGCCAGCTGGGCAACCTGCTCGGCGTGGAGCTCGGTCGATCGCAGTACGTGCATGTCCTGCTCTGGGAGGCCCTCCAGCACGTAGGGGGCACCCACCCGCTGACGGTGGGACTGGGCGTCGGCTGCATCGGGCTTCTCTTGGGGCTGTCCCGGTGGCTGCCCCGGGTGCCCGGCCCGCTCGTGGTGGTCGTGGGCAGTACCGCCGCCAGCTGGTTCTTCGGGCTGGAGCAACAGGGCGTGTCCGTCATCGGGGACATCCCAACCGGCCTCCCGAGCCTAGAGGTGTGGAGCGTCAGTTTTGGGGAGTTGAACGCGCTCCTTCCGGCGGCCGTGACCGTGGCTCTGGTGCAGTTTATGAAAGACGTGTCGCTGGGTCGCATCTTTGCGAAGCGGCACGGCTACAGTATCGCCCCCAATCAGGAGCTCATTGGGGTAGGGGCCGGCAACGTCCTCGGGAGTCTCTTTCAGGGCATTCCGGCCTCGGGGAGCTTCTCCCGGTCGGCGGTCAACGACCAGGCCGGCGCCTCCACCCCGCTGGCCAACGCGTTCGCGGCCGTCGTCATTGCGCTCACCCTGCTCTTCTTGACGCCGCTGTTCTACTATCTGCCCACGCCGGCCCTGGCCGCCATTATTTTCGTGTCCGGCCTCAGCCTTGTCGACCTGCACGAGATCCGGGCACTCTTTCGGGCCCGGCGCCGCGACGGCTACATTGCGCTCTTTACGGCCGCCTGCACCCTCTTCATCGGAATCCAAGAGGGCATCCTCCTCGGCATTGGGGCGTCGATCGTGGCCGTCCTCTACCGCATGAGCCGCCCGAACGTGGCGGAACTCGGGCACGTCCCCGGCACGCGCCGCTTCCGCGACCGGAGCCGGTTCGAGCAGGCCGCACGGCTCAAGGACATCATGGTGCTACGGGTTGACGCGGCCTTTTCTTTTGCCAACGCCGAGTACCTCCAGAACTTTATCTTGGAAAAAAGTGAGCATGAGGGGCGGCCCGTGAATGCGGTGGTGGTGGATGGGAGCAGCATCAACGGGCTGGACACGACCGCGACCGACACGCTCTTCTCAGTGGCCGAGCGGCTCGACGAGATGGGCATCGAACTCCACCTCACCGGCCTCATCGGACCGGTGCGTGAGACGGTCCGCCGCTCGGGCCTGCATGCCCTGCTTGGGGAAGAGCGGTTCCATCTTACGCCCCACGCCGCAGTCACCAACATTCTGGAACGTCGCGACGCCACGGAGGACACGACCCAGCTTGCAGAATACCTGGACACGACCGGCACGGACGAGCAGGAGCCAACCCCTGCGGCAACATGAGCCCCATGGCGCCCTCACGTCCCTCTCTGAACGCACTTCGGCGGCGTACGCTCTGGCCTGGCGAAATCAAACTCTCCGACGACCAACTGGCAAGCCCCTGGAGCAAGAGGTCCTCGTTTCCTCCAGCAGGCGTTTTTCCTCCTGGCCACAGCATTCGCTCGCAAAACGTGCGGGCCGGAGACACCGGGTTTTGAAGGGCTCTCACGTCCCCCGCTCTCATGCTCAGTGCCCCACTCCCCCGCCTGCTCCTTCCGGGTGATGTTTGTATGAGGGAAGAACGAACGCCGAACTCCACCCCCGCCACTGCTTATCAGTGGTGGTGATCGGTGTCGGTCTCTGCCCCTTCCGACCGACTCGGTCGCGCCGCATTTCAGCTCCTTGCTTCCCTTTCCGTCCACATGATCGATCCTCTTCCCGCGGACGCCCTGCGCAAGCGCTTCGACCCGTCCGAGTTCGACTTCGAAACCACCGACGACCTGCCGGCCGACACGGAGGTGGTGGGACAAGACCGGGCCGTCGAGGCACTCGACTTCGGCATGAGCATCGACGCCGAGGGCTACAACGTCTTCGCCCTGGGCCCCACGGGCACCGGCCGCCGCGAGCTCGTGCAGCATCTCTTGGAGGAACAGGCCGCGGGGGAGGAGACGCCCCCGGACCTCTGCTACGTCAACAACTTCGACGACGAGCGCGAGCCCCGGGCCCTCCGCCTTTCGGCAGGCCGGGGCTGCGAGCTGAAGGAGGACGTGGACGCGCTCATCGAAGAGCTGCAGACGGCCCTCCCCGGCACGTTCGAGAGTGAGGAGTACCGATCCCGCCGCGAGATGATACAGGAAGAGGTGCAGGAAGGCCAGGAGGCGGCCCTCGAGGATCTGCAGGAGCAGGCCCGCGAGGACGGAATTGCCCTTATCCGTACGCCGCAGGGCTTCGTCTTCACCCCCCTCCAGGACGGCGAGGTGGTGCCGCCCGAAGAGGTGGAGTCGATGCCGGACGCGGAGCGCGAGCAGGTCCAGCAAAAAATTGAAGGCTACCAGGAGGCCCTCCAAGACATCCTCCAGAAGGTGCCCGACCATCAGCGCGAGGCACGCCGGCGCATTGAGGCGTTGAACGAGGAGATGGCGACCCTCGTCGTCGACGATCTCATCGACGACCTGCGCGACGCGTACGCCGACTCCGAGGACGTCCTGTCGTTTCTCGACAGCGTGCGGGACGACATCATCGAGAACGTCGACGTCTTCGTTCAGTCCGCCCAACAGGGCCCGTCTTCTGGGATGCAAGGCCCCCAGCAGATGATGCAGCAGCAAGGGCAGCAGGACGGCGGGCAGCAGGCCGCCCGCGCGCCCGACGGGGCCTTTTGGCGCCGCTATCGCGTCAACTTGATCGTCGACCACGAGGACACCGAGGGCGCGCCGGTGGTCTATGAGGACAACCCAAACTACCAAAACCTCGTGGGCCAGGTGGAACAGATCGCCCAGATGGGGGCGCTGGTGACCGACTTCAACCTCATTCGGCCGGGCGCCCTCCATGAGGCCAACGGCGGCTACCTGATCGTGGAGGCGCGGCAGCTGCTCACACAGCCCTATGCCTGGGAGGGCCTGAAGCGGGCCCTTCAGAACGACGAGATTCAAATCGAGTCGCCTGGCCAGGCGCTCGGCCTGATCCGCACCCTCACGCTGGAGCCGGAGGCCGTGCCGCTCGACGTCAAGATTGTGGTCGTGGGCGAGCGGATGCTCTACTATCTCCTCAACGCCCTCGACCCGGACATGGACCGCCTGTTCAAGGTGACGGCCGACTTCGACGACCAGATCGACCGGGGCGAGGCGCAGGAGGACGCCTACGCCGACCTCCTCGCGACGACCATCGATGAGAATGACCTGCGCCCCTTCGACCGCACGGCCGTGGCGCGGGTATTCGAGCACAGCCTCCGCATGGTAAGCGACACCGAAAAGTTGAGCGCAGAGGTGGACGCAATCCGGGACCTGGTGGTGGAGGCCGACCATTGGGCTCGCGACGAGGGGGCCGATGCGGTCACCGACGCGCACGTGCAGCGCGCCATCGACGCCCAAATCTACCGGGCCGATCGGCTGCGCGACCGCGTGCAGGAGTCCATCGAGCGCGAGAAACTCTACATCGACACGACAGGCGCCACCGTCGGACAGATCAACGGACTGTCGTACCTGAAGGTGGGGGGGTTCAGCTTTGGAAAGCCCAACCGGATCACCGCCCGGGTGCGGCTCGGGGAGGGCGACATTGTGGATATTGAACGGGAAGCGGCCCTCGGCGGGCCCCTCCATTCGAAGGGCGTCCTCATCCTCTCGGGGTTCCTGGAGGGCCGGTTCGCACAACGGCATCCGCTCTCCCTCTCGGCCCGCCTCGTGTTCGAGCAGTCGTACGGCGGCATTGACGGGGACAGTGCCTCCTCGGCCGAGCTGTACGCCCTCCTGTCGGCCCTCGCGGAGGTGCCTCTCAAGCAGACCCTGGCCGTCACCGGCTCGGTAAACCAGCGGGGCATGGTCCAGCCCATCGGGGGCGTCAACGAGAAGATCGAAGGCTTCTTCGACGTCTGTGAGGAGCGGGGCCTCACCGGCGATCAGGGCGTGCTCATCCCCGCCGCCAACGTCGACAACCTCATGCTGCGCCCCGACGTGGTGGCGGCGGTAGAGGCCGACGACTTCCACGTCTACCCCGTGGAGACGATCGACCAAGGCATCGCACTGCTGACGGGCGTGGAGGCCGGCACGCGGGACGAACAGGACGGCTTCCCAGACGGTACCATGAATGGAAAGGTGGAGGCCCGCCTCCGCGAGTTTGCCGACCGCCGGCGCCAGTTTGCTCGTCCCAACGGCACCCCCCCGTCGTCGACAGAGGACATGTAGATGTACGACCGCTCCCACACACCCATGCCCGCAGCCCCCGCGTCCAACCGCCCGTTTCGCGAGATTCTGGTGGCCCTCGACGCCTCTCCGCACAGCCGCGCCGCACTCGGCCTAGCGGTGCAGTTGGCCGCCGATCTGGAGGCAGACCTGGACGGGCTGTTCGTCAAAGACGCGAACCTACTCCGGGCCGCCCAGCTTCCGTTCGCCGAAGAGGTGCGCACCCATTCGGTGTCGCCCAAGGCCCTGAGCGACCGCCGCGTGCAGCGCCAACTGCGTCATCAAGCCGAACGGGCCGAAGCGGCCCTCCAAGAGGCGACCGAGCGGGCCCAGGTGTCGTATAATTTTCGGGTCGTCGAGGGCCAGGTCCCCCAGCAGTTGCTCCGGGCCGCCGAGGACACCGACCTCGTGGCCATGGGCAAGACGAGCACCCAGAGCAGTCGGCGGCGCCTCGGCACCACCAGCCGGGCCCTGCTCGCGGAGTCGCCCGCCCCGGTGCTGGTCCTTCGCCGGGCGACGCGGCATCGGCCGCCGCTCTTCACCTACTACGACGGCTCGGACACGGCCCGGTCGGCCCTGCGCACGGCCGCTCAACTCGGGGCCCCTGGCACGCCCCTCACAGTGTTTCTGCCCGCAGACGACGAGGCACAGGCAAAGCAGCTGCAGGACGACGTGCACGACACTCTCGGCATGCATGCTGGGCAGGTCCAGGTACGCCCCCTCACCCCGACCGAAGCAGACCGGCTCGCGGCCCTCGCACGCCGGCAGGGCCCCGGGCTGTTTGTAATGCCCGACAACTGCTCTCCCCTGGCCAACACCTCGCCCCAGCGCTTTCTCTACGAATTGGACCGCCCCCTGCTCGTGGTCCGCTGATGCCTCGCCCCGTCTTTCTCCTTCCAAAACATGTCTCGCCCCATGAACAGCGTCCTTCGTCTCTCGCTCCACCCCACCGACGACGCGAAAGTGGCGCCCCTGGAAGTACTCCGCGACTTCGCGGACGTGACGGCCAGCTGGAGCTACCTGGAGGAGGACTCAGAGCATTATTCCGACTTGAAGGACACCCCAGGCCTCATTCTTCGCCACCGCGCCGACCCCTCCCACTACGTCGATCTGGGGTTTGTGGAGACTGCGCCCGATACCGTCCAACTGGCTGTGCTGGATCGCCCGGCCACCGACGCATCGCTGTCGTCCGACGCCCGGACCGATCTTCTCGATACCTTTCTCGATGCGATGCGCAAATACTTGGGCGACCGGCCGGAGCACGTCAGCCTTCGAGTGGACCGCGACGCGGCCTCGCTCTGATCTGTCTACTCCCCAATCCGCCCGCGCAACGACGACCACGACGACGACACAGTCATCGCCCTCCGTTTCAAGAAGCCGGTGTTTCGTCCGGCCAGCGGAAGGTGATCGAAATGTCGGTGTCCGGATGCAGGCTCTCGTCGACCGGGCAGTGGCGAGCAGCGCGCTCCAGCCGGGACCGCATCTGCTCGGCAAGGGCCACTGGCATCTCCACTGCGATCCGGAGCGCATCGATGCGGCGCGGACTGGAGGCCATCGTCTTCTCAACTGACAGCTCGATGCCCTCCAGGTCGAGGCCGTGTGTGTCGGCCTGGATGCCGAGAATCGTGGCGATGCAGGTCCCGAGCGCCGTGGCCACGAGGTCGGTGGGGGAAAAAGAACGGCCCTCCCCGTGGTTGTCCTCGGGGGCGTCGGTGGTGAGGGTCACGCCGGACGGCCCGTGCTCGGCCTTACAGCGCAGGTCTCCAATGTAGTCTGCGTCGATTTGAACCATCGGACTCGAAAGCCGGAACGTTGGGAAGCAAGACAAAGCCTCGTCTTACACGCGACGTCGTCCCGCCGGATTCATCGTCGCTCTCCTCTCTCTTCCTTCCGTCTCTCTTCCTTCCGGTAGCCCCGCTCACTCCTGCCACCGCCGGTCCGTGAGTTCGCGCACGTCCGTTTCCGAAACCACGTTCCAGTACGGACTGCTCAGGTTGCCGCTCTTCGTCCGGTTAAAGGTCGCACGCAGCAGAAGTGCCTTGTCGGCGTCGGGGTCCGCGCCTTCAAACGAAAACCCGCCCCAGTGGAGGACCCAGTACGCCTGAGCGGGGTCGACGCCGAGCTGGCGCCCCACGAGGTCGGCCAGGTATTGAAGGTCCTCAACCGTCGACGGCCCCCGGTTCTCCGCCAATTCTCGAAGCACGATCGTGTGGTCCTCCTCATCGTCGGGCGGGCCCGGATACACGTGTACCTGCACGGTGCCGGTGCGGCTGTAGCTGCGCCACGTGAGGGTCGTGTCGGTCTGTGGCTGCGCGTGGGCCGTCGGGAGGAGTAGAAGGCTCAAGACGCCGAAGACGAAGATTCGGGCCGAGGAAACCATGCAGACAGGGGCGATGGATGAGACGTGTGACCATCGCCTGATAGACACATGCGCCCCCGCGCTCTTAACGTGCGGGGGTTAGCTACCGGACAGTTTTCATCGTGAGCCGGTGAAGCTCCGATTTTTCTTCCAACGCCGAAATCAGAGTCCTTCTGAGGGAGCCTGCGACCGAAGAACCTCTTCGAAAATAGCGAAAAACAGAGAAGGGCATCCGTGCTTCCCGGAACTGTTTCCGCTTTATTCGGGGAGATTCTTCGACTCCGCTTCGCTCCACTCAGAATGACCGGTATTACTGGAGAGCTTCACCGGCGAGCAGCAACCTGCCATTCAAAAGTGTCCGGTCGCTAGGTGCGGGGGCTTTCCTCCCTACCACAGCCTCCCTACCACGGAATGCGCTCTCGGTCCCGGAAAAAGCCCCCGCTGGGGCCGTCCTCCGGAAGCGTCGCCAGCCAAAGGGCCGTGTCGGCCCCCTCCTCGGGCGTCCGCGGGGCCGCCTCGCCCCCCATGCGGGTGTGCACCCAGCCCGGCCCCATCGAGTTGACCTTAACGTCGGGGCCGGCGGGCAGTGCGTCGTCGAGGGTCATCGTCAGGGCGTTGAGGGCCGCCTTCGAAGCCGAATAGGCGGCGTGATTCGTGTCGAGCCCCTCCCCAAACGACCCCGACCCCGACGACACGTTCACGACACGCCCATACCCCCGCTCAAGCATGTCCGGCACGAAGGCCTTGGCCAGCAGCCATGGCCCCCGTGTGTTCACCGTCCAGGCCTGGTCGAGCTGGTCGATCGTGGCCTCCAGCGCATCGGCGTCCGGGTAGACGCCGGCGTTGTTCACAAGCGCGTCGACCGTCACGTCGTCGGCGTCCAGGCGCTCCTTGCAGGCCTCGATCGAAGCGGTCTCGATCACGTCGAGCTGCTCCACGCGCACCGATCCGCCGCGCCCCCGAATCGACGCCGCGGCGCCTTCGCCCCGGTCTTCGTTGCGGGAGGCCATCACGACGTCCAACCCACGCTCGGCGAGCCCTTCGCAGATGGCAAGGCCGATGCCGCGGTTGCCGCCGGTAACGAGGGCGGTTCGAGGGGTATCCATTGGGTCGAAACTGTGTAGATTGAGGCGTACGTGCCCCGTACGAATGGGGCTCAAGACCCCAAGTTCAGACGATTGTTTCCACATCCGCCGAAGAAGAGAAGGAGCTCTCTCCTCTCGTCTTCAGTCGGACTTCTTTCAATTTTGTATAAAGTGTTATATCTTGAAGAAAGTGGGAACGGTGTTGTCCAAGAGTACGAACCTTACGCCCATTAGACGAATCAACTGTTAATCTCTCTGCAGGCCATTGGCTTCGACGTACCTCTCCCGCTGCCCCCCGTCACAAAACCCACCTCCGTACCATGAACCCACGAGATGGCCTTCTTGACACCCGAGCACAAGACGTTATCCAATCCAAGTCCTCTCTGACCGACGATCGCAACGTCCTCACCACCCCCCCTTCGGCGACAGTGTTTGAATGCATTGGCCGGATGGCAGAGCGCGATGTTGGCTCCATCGTGGTGATGGACGGAGACACCATCGCCGGCATCTTTACCGAGCGGAATTACATGCAGGACATTGCCCTGAAGGGACGAAGCTCAGACGAAACGGAGGTTCAGGAGGTGATGACCAAAGACGTGGCGACCGTCCGCCCCGACAAGCCACTCGAGGAGTGCTTGCGCCTGATGACGAGGCTCCGATGCCGGCACCTTCCCGTGGTCGATGAGGAGGGGGATTTGATCGGCATCGTCTCGATCGGGGACGGTGTGAAGCAGATTATCGAGACGGCCCAGCGCGAAACCAGCCGACTTCGCCAGTACGTTACCGGGACGTATTCTGGATAGCATCCGCTCGGGGTGATGTACGGGCGCGTTGGGACCTGGCGATACGGGACCTGGCGATACGGAATGCAGACCAGGCAGGAGGCGGGGGCCGGGCGTACCCCTCTTCCGTCCGCTCCATGCGCTTCTGGCCCACAGGCCAGTGGCGACGCGCCTGCGATCCGGATCTGAGGGCCCCTACTGGAGCTACCCCTACTGGAGCTACGTGCGCGTCGACGACGGCTCGTCTGCCGGCGAGGACGTTGCAACGGGCCGCTGTGCACGGTTGGGCTGGACGGACCGGTCCACGTCTCGCCGCTGCAGTGCCCACAGCTCTGCATAGCGCCCGCCCCTGGCCAGCAACTCGTCGTGCGAACCGTGCTCCTCGAGCTGTCCGTCTTCCAGCACAAAGATCGTGTCCGCGTTCTCAATGGTGCTGAGGCGGTGGGCGATGACGATGGACGTGAGTTGATCCCCCCGCGCGAAGAGCCCGTCCAGGGCATCCTGAATGACCGCTTCCGACTCGCTGTCGAGATCAGAAGTTGCTTCGTCAAGCAAGAGGATGCGGGCGTCGGTGAGGATGGCACGGGCGATGGCGACACGCTGCTTCTGCCCACCGGACAGCCGCACGCCCCGCTCGCCGATCTGGGTGTCGTAGCCGTCGGCCAGCTGCTGAACAAATCCGTGCGCGTTCGCCATCTCTGCGGCACGACGGACGGCCTCGTCGGGCTCGTCGGGCTCGGCGTACCGGATGTTGTTGGCCACCGTGCCGGAGAAGAGGGTCGGGTCTTGTGGCACGAGGGCCACGTGCTCCCGCAGGGCCTTCAGTTCGAACGACCGGAGGTCGATGCCGTCAATCGTGACGCGCCCCTCTTGCGGATCCCAGAAGCGGCCGATGAGGTTGGCCACCGTGCTCTTGCCGGCCCCGGACGATCCCACAAGCGCCGCCGTTTCGCCCCGCTCGATGCGAAGCGACAGATCCCGCAGTGCCGGTTCGTCGGCGTCCGGGTACGAAAAGCGCACCTTCTCCAGCTCCACTGGCCCCACGGGCACCTCCGCACGGTCGCCCCCGGTCTCGGGATCGGTGTCGATAAGCTCGGAGAGCCGCTCCAGGGCCGCCATGCCCGCCTGCAGCTTGTCGTTGAAGAACATAACCGACTGCACCGGTCCCTGGAGCTGGCGCTGGTACATAATGAAGGCCGTCAGCTCACCGAGCGTGAGGCTGCCGCTTACGGCCATCCAGCCCCCCACGAGCAGAAGGGCGCCGGTTCCGTAGTTGGACGTGATGTTGATGAGGCCCTCCATCTTGCCCACGTCCTTGCGGCGGTCGAGGTTGATGTCGACGTACGCCTGATTGTGCGTGCCGAAGCGCTCGCGCTCCTGCTCTTCGCCGACAAAGGCCTTCACGACCCGGATGTTGGAGATTGCTTCGGTGGAGGTGGCCGTCAGGCGGGCCACCGTTTCGCGGATGCTGCGGGAGGCCATGCGGAGGGGCTCCTGGTAGTAGTAGGTGACAAAGGCCAGGAGGGGCAGGATCACCAGGTTGACCAGGGCCAACGTCCAGTTCATCCACACCAGGAGACCGGCCACCACCAAAATGGCCACAAGCTGGCCGGAAAGGCGAGACGCCGCCGCCTGGATCATGCCCTTCAGCGCGTTCGGGTCGCTCACGACACGCGAGCTGAGGGACCCGGACTGCTCGTTGGAGAAGCGAGACACCGGCAGCGTCAGCAGGTGGTCGTAGGCCTGCATGCGCACGTCGCTCACCACCTGTTGCGTGAGAGCAAAGCTCCAGTACATGCCCCCGTACTCCACGACCGCCCGAAACAGGTAGAACCCGGCGAAGGCGAGCCCAAACCACAAAAACAGCCTCCCGCGCCCGTCCGGAATCACCACGTCGAACGCGTAGCGCACAAACTGGGGCCCTGCTGCCTGCAGTGCCGCTGAGAAGCTGATCAGCAGCGCGACCCCAACGACCCGGCTCTTGTACGGGGACAACACCCCCCAAAGTCGACGGAGGATGACAAGGGTAGACTCGCGCTCATCGCGGTCGGGAGCAGCCATAGACGCACAACAAAAATAAAGCAGAGAAGGGAGCACAGCGGCGGCATTCCGGCACGGCTTCCGTTCCGCCGCTCCCAGGCCATTCAGTTTTTCGACAGAAGCTTCACGGGCCGCAGTTCGGTCAGCGCGGCCACCATCAAGACATTCTCCCAGGACACCCCGGCAGCCGCTTGCCCCGACGAATGCCGGGACTCTTGGCGGTGCGTGGCGGCGTCCAGTGCGGCACGGTGCACCGTCTGTTCCACCAGGTGGCTGACGAGATGCTCTGTGGATACCTGCCCCCCCGTCCCAGAAGGACGCCCTTGGGCCTGGGAGTCGTCAAGTTCTTGCTCAAAGAAGTCGCGAAGAGGAGACTGAACGGTCATGGGCTTCAAGGTCGGTTGTGGAGACGGCACGTGCAAAGTCGGGGGCCACGGGGCCCTCGCTCAGGCGTCATCGGAGGGCGACTCGGATCGGTAGTAGCGATGGTAGGTTACGTACGAGGTCATCAAAAGCGCAAATGCCACCACCGGCGGAATAAGGTCGGACAGGGGATCTCCGACGGCCGCGTGGGCAATGACGGCGGACACAAAACTGATGGCAAAGCCGGCGTACGCCCACTCCTTCAAGGCCCTGGGGAGAGGGGCAACCAGCACCACCGCCCCGGCAAGCTTGGCAATTCCGAGCTCGATTCGAAAGTAGTCGGGGAAGCCAAGCCGCTCGAAGGACGCTGCCGGGCCGTCGGCCACGAAGTAGAGCGTCGCCGAGACCACCATGAAGAGGGCCACGAGACCGGTCGATCCCCAATAGAGATACTTTGTACGCATTGGCCTGAAATCCCAACTATGTAAGCACGCAGAAATACGTTTATTCGAGGGTCATTCTGAGCGACCGACGACCGGAGGGAGGAGCGAGTCGAAGAATCTTACTGAGTCCAGCGCGAACGCTGAT
>Ga0207753_1000681_pt1 | contig 12707 bp, 12 predicted proteins | sample PonA233FremontCA_2_FD_187273 | JGI IMG/M metagenome (GOLD analysis project Ga0207753, IMG submission 187273) | Salt pond sediment microbial community from Fremont, CA, USA - Pond A23 Sediment 3 (SPAdes) | ecosystem: Environmental > Aquatic > Non-marine Saline and Alkaline > Saline | place: USA...
TGAGTACCTGTCCAACCAGTGGCGCGAGCTGGGCTACAACGTCACCGAGAAAACCGGTCCGCTCGAGGACGCCGAGGCGTGGGAAGACAAAGAAAAGTCCGAAGAAGACATTCTCACCTGGGACGTGTAGGGGGACCCGAGATCGGACGCACGGGGATCCCCTCGGGACGGACGCCTTCGCCGTGCATCCTGAAAGAGACGGATATGCGACGGCCCCCCTGGAACGCATTCTGTATTCTTGACCCTTCTCTTTCTGACTGCCATGCCCTACCCATCATCGATGGTCGAGCCGATGCGCAAAGAACTCACGCGCCTCGGCGTCGACGAACTTACCACGCCCGGCGAAGTCGACGCGGCCTTCGACGCCGCCCAGACCGACTCTCTACTTCTCGTGATCAACTCTGTGTGTGGCTGCGCGGCGGGGAGTGCCCGCCCGGCCGTGGCGCGTGCCCTGGAGGCGGAGCCGACGCCGGACCGTGCCGTGACGGTCTTCGCGGGCCAGGACCTGGAGGCCACTGATCATGTCCGGGAGACGTACCTGCCCGGCATTCCTCCGTCCTCGCCCTTTATGGCGGTTTTTCGGGAGGGCCAGCCGGTGTACGTTATCGAGCGCACGCACATCGAGGGCCGGGAGGCGATCTCGATTGCGGAGGACCTGGTGGAGGCCTTCGAGGCCTACTGCACCGACGAGGCGCCCCCCTCCGACGCCCCGAAGCGCCCGGACCCGGGCCCGTCCCCCAGCGCCGACGGCCCGCCGTCCACCTTCCAGTCGATCCGCTAGCACGCAGGCCGCCTGCCCGAGTCTTCCCAGACGCATCAATTTTCTGCAACGATGAAACGAGACATCAACGGCTTGACTGTCGAGATTGACCGGACCCTTTGCATCGGGTCGGGCAGCTGCGTCGGGCTCGCCGCCGAGATCTTCGAGATCGACGAACAGAACCTCGTCCGCTTCCAGGAGGAGACGCCCGACATCGATCCCGAGCGCCTGAAAGAGGCCTGCAACGTGTGCCCCGTCGATGCGCTTCGTGTCTACGACGGTGACGAGCAGGTCGTCCCGTAACAGAACACGCCGCTGGCCGTCAAACGAGGCGTCCCGACGCGTCAGCCGGCAGTCCGGACGGGACGGAGGCCCCGAAGTCCTTCTGCTCGCCGTGCGTCGCACAAACCCATCCCATAATGAGTGCTCCCCCGTCGGATTCCCCGAGCAAAAAGACCCACGACACCCCTTCAACGGAAGAGGCGCCTCCCAGCCTGTGGGACTGGGGGCTCAAGGTAGCCGCCTCAGCGGGACTTGCCGGGATGATCTGCTGCGTGGCCCCGGCGGTCCTTTTCGCCTTGGGCCTGATGGGCGGCATCTACGCCATCTCGTTCGCCGACTTCTTCTACGCCCCCGACGGCTCGGCGGGGCTCGGCGCCTGGCTTCTGCGCGGCCTCGCCGCAGCCGTTGGGCTGGGCGGTGTGTGGCTCTACCACCGCCGCCAAAACCAGTGCGCGATTGATCCGTCCCGGAAGCGCAAGAACCTGGCGCTTCTCATCCTCCTGGTGGCGACGCTCGGCACAGGGGCCTACGTCACGTTCGAGAAGGCGACGAGCTGGTATTTCGACGCCTACGTCGTGCCGGCCCAGCAAGAGGAGTATGAGTCCATGTCGGGCGGGTAACGGCCGAGATGGTCCGGCCAGTCCTCCGGCCCAGTTGCTCCCCCGATGTTGCGATCTGCCCATTCCCTGTCTCCGTTCCCCATGGACTCCTCGCCTGCCCGTCCGGACCCGCTGGTGCTGGTCGACAACGAGGGCGTGACGGATCCGCCCCTCAACCTTGCACTCGAAGAGTGGGCCCTGCGGAATTTGGATCCGCAGTACCGCTACCTTCTCTTCTACGTCAACGAGCCCTCGATCATCATCGGGCGCAACCAGAACACCCTGGAGGAAATCAATCGCGCCTACGTTGAGGAACAAGACGTGCAGGTTGTGCGCCGCATGTCCGGCGGCGGCGCGGTGTACCACGACGAGGGGAACCTCAACTTCAGCTTCATGACGGACTACAAGCCGGACCGCCTGCACAACTTCGAGCGGTTCACGCGGCCGCTGTGCCGTGTGCTTGCGTCCATGGGGGTAGAGGCCCGGCTGGAGGGGCGCAACGACCTGGTCGTCGGCGACGGGCGCAAGATCTCGGGAAATGCGCAGTTCTCCACCTCGCGGCGCATGTTCAGCCACGGCACGCTCATGTTCAACACTGACCGCAAGGCCCTCGCCCAGGCCCTGAACGTGACGCCGGACAAGATCGACTCCAAGGCCCACCAGTCTGTGCGCAAACGGGTGGCCAACATCGCGGAGGTGGGCGGGCGAGTCTACGACGTGCCCACCTTCCGGCGCCGCCTCATCGACGGCCTCTTCCCCCAGAACGACACGCCGGTGTACACACTCAGCCGTGACGAGTGGGACGCCGTGGAGACCCTGGCCGAGACGCGCTACCGGCGGTGGGAGTGGACGGTGGGAGCCGCCCCGTCCTTCGACGTACGCCGTGGGGACCGGTTCGACGAAGGAGAGGTCGACGTGCGGATGAGCATCGACGACGGAAAAATCGACCGCATTCAGATCTACGGGGATTTTCTGGGCACCTGGGGCACGACGGCCCCGCTGGAGCACCACCTCCGGGGGACTCCCTACGACCCGGAGGCCCTCCGGAAAAAATTGGCGGAGGTGGACGTGTCTCCCCTGCTCGGGGGGCTCTCCAACGACCAGTTTTGGGATCTGCTCTACGCGCGGGGCTGACCCCCCACGAGTGGACGCGGGCCTCAGGCAGAAAGAGCGTGCGCGCCGTCCCTACTCGTTCCCGAACCCTTTTCTGATTTCGTCGAAGGTCTTCTCGATGATCCGGTCGTCGATTCCGTTGTAAATTGCACTCATGAGTTGAAGGGTACTCTGGGCCGCCCCTTCAAAGACAAATCGCGGCGCGGCGAAGTCGCACCGGACGAAGTGCGGAGGCGGCCCGCCCTTGTAAATCAGCGTGCAGGTCTCGAAGGCGCACCCCTCAAAATGCTTTCCGTCGAGAAGGACGCGCGACCCGGAAAACTGTCGGTCCCGAATGACCTCACGGTCGCCGTTTGGCACGGATTCGGACTGGTTGTCTGACTCGGGCATGGTAGGAAGAGGAACGGAAATAGATGAAGAAAATCCTGACGGCGCGGTCTGCGCCATGGCGTTCGCGGAAAGAGGGCCTTCGGGGCTTCCCAAAATGAGGCTCCGTCTCATATCCCTAAGAGCCCGTTCGGGTTTTGAGCTGAATCGCGAGAGATGTGGAGCGGAAATTGATTTTTCGTTGGGGCTGCGCCCGTCCATCGACGTGTGCCAGAGTCCTCGCGTGGCGGGGGGAAGTCGGTGAACGTCGGCGGCGGCCGTGGGCGGGGACCCGCCTCCCGGAAGGAGGGCGTCTCGCGCCCTGGATGCCGGAACGGCCCGACGCAGCAACGCGTCCGATGCGAGGGAAAACGTCCGTTCAAACGCTTTGAGCTTCCGTTTTCGCACCACATGGATGTTGCAATTGTCGGCTGCGGCGAGATTGCTTCGGCCTACGCCGAGGGACTGTCCGAATACCCGGACCTTCCCCTCGTGGCCACGGCCGATCTGGAGAGAAGCCGCGCGGAGTCGCTCGCCGAACGGTATGGGGCCGACGCCTTCGGAGCCCTCGAGACCCTCCTTGCCGAAAGCGGCGCCGACCTCATTCTGAACCTGACGATTCACGACGCCCACGCATCGGTCACGAGAGCATGCCTGGAGGCCGGGCGCCACGTGGTCAGCGAGAAGCCCCTGGCGCTGGACGCCGAGACGGCTCGTGCCCTCGTCGACCTCGCGGATCGTGAAGGGCTTGTGCTCGGCGGTGCCCCCATCTCCGGGCAGGCCGATGCCCAGCAGTACGCCGCGCGCCTCCTCCGCGACGGGCACATCGGGCCGGTTCGGATGGCGTACGCCGTCGGCAATTTTGGGCGCACGACGGAGTGGAACCCGAACCCGGAGCCGTTTCTGCGCGTCGGCCCGCTCCATGACGGGGCCGTGTACCCGCTCACCGTCCTGACGACCCTCTTTGGACCGGTCACGCGCATCCGCACAGCCGACGTGTCACTCCTGCTCGAAGAGCACGAGCACGACGGGCGCACCTTCACGGTGGACACGCCGGATCACGTCGCGGCGACGTTGGAGATGGAGAGCGGGACGCGCGTCCAGCTCACGGCGAGCCTGTACGTTCCGCACCAGACGCAGCACTTCTCGAGCCTCGAGCTTCACGGAGACGCCGGGTCCCTGTACCTCGACGACTGTGGGAACTTTGACGGGGACACCGATGCGCCGCTGCTTCAGGTGGCGCGCCTCGGGGCGCCGTACCGTCCGTGTCCGGTTCCCCGCCGCCCGGCCCCATTGTCGTATGCAGCAGCGGCGGCGGATGCCGCCCGGGCCGTCCGCACTGGGGAGCCGCCCCGCGCGTCCGGCCGTCAGGCCGCCCACCTCGTCGCCGTGATGGAGGCGATCGAGGCCTGTGCGGAGACCGGCGCGCCCGTCGCGGTTGACTCGATGGAGTTTTCCGCACCGGATCTGTGGCCGTGGACGGGGGCGACGGAGCCGCGCCTCACCGTTCATCCGCTGCTGCCCGGCTCCGCCGACACGGCTACTACGACCGAGTCCCGGCCTACTTCGGACGGCCCGGATGGCGATGCCGTAGACCTTCCGCCGATCGGGTTCGGCTGCTCGCGCTACCGGGGCGGAACGACGTACGTAGACCTTGAGAACTCGATGGCCGATGCGCTGGCGGCGGGCGTCCGCCTGTTCGACACCGCGGAGCTCTACGGGACGGAGGCGACCCTGGGGGGGCTGCTCGACGGACCGTTGGGCCCGCCGCGGGACCGGCTGTTCCTGGTCGGGAAGGCGTGGAACACGAACCACCGTCCGGAGCACCTGCGGGCCGCGGCGCAGGGCTCGCTGGAGCGCCTGGGGATCGATGCGTTCGACTGCTACATGCTGCACTGGCCCACGGCGTGGCAGCACCAGGGGCCGCTGGGAGATGTGTCGCGCCTCTCGCACGAGGAGGCTGCGGCCCTCACGTTCCCGACCGATGAGGCGGGGGCGCCCCTGGAGGCCGACGTGACGCTGGCCGAGACGTGGCGGGAGATGGAGGCGCTCCGCGAGGACGGCCTGACGCAGACCCTTGGCATCTGCAACGTGTCGCGTGACCAGCTGGAGGGGCTCCTGGACCGTGCGGCGGTGTCCCCCGCGGTCGTGCAAGTAGAATGGCACCCGTACCACCAGCCGACCGAGCTGGTCGACGTCGCCCACGCGCAGGGAATTCGGGTGATGGCCCACTCGCCCCTCTCCGCCCCGGGCCTGCTCGACGACGAGGCCCTGCGGCCCATCGCCGACGCGCACGACGTGTCTACGGCACAGGTGGTGCTCCGGTGGAACCTCCAGCATGGGGTCGTCCCCATTCCGTGCAGTACCAATCCTGATCACGTGCACGGCAACGCGGACGTGTTCGAGTTCACGCTGAGCAAGGACGACATGGCCGCCATCGATGCGCTTTACCAACCGGACTTCGCGCGGTAGAGGACAAGGGGGCCGCTCCGGGGGACTGTTGCGGGCGGTACTGCTACCGCGATCGTCCGGTCGACCCGGAAGAAGGCGAAGCCCTGTAGAGGAATCACAGAGTTCTCCGAATCTGGTAACAGAATGACGCCTCGGAAACACCTTTCGAGAGCCAGGCATTTCGGCTTCCATCTTTACGCGCTGATTCTGTGATGCATTCAAGGCAGTCATTTCCCCGAGCAAGCATCCACTCGCCATCCCATCGAGGGTGTTTTGCCCCCGGGCTTCTCGCTCTATCACGAGACTGAACGCCACGCCCCAGCATGGAAATTCCCGACGTTCGCCGTCTTACCAGCACTCGCATCCCCACGGTAGACGGCGAGTTTACACTGATTCTCTACGAGAACAGCGAAGACGACAAGGATCACCTGGCGCTCGTTTGTGGCGACGTTGAGGGACACGACGACGTCCTCGTGCGTGCCCATTCGGAGTGCTTCACGGGGGACGTTCTCGGCTCGCTTCGGTGTGACTGCGGAGAACAGCTGGACACGTCCATGCGTCGTGTCGCGGAGGAGGGACAGGGGGTCATTCTGTATCTGCGCCAAGAGGGACGGGGCATCGGGCTGCAGAGCAAGCTCCGCGCCTACAACCTGCAGGACGAAGGGTACGACACCGTCGAGGCCAACCGGATGCTCGGCCACGAGGCCGACGAGCGCGACTACGCCATCGCGGCGACGATCCTGGACGACCTCGGCGTCGCGTCGGTGCGCCTGCTCACCAACAACCCCGAAAAGATTGAGGACCTGACCGAGCACGGGGTGGAGATTGAGGAGCGTGCCCCCCTGACGCCGCACGTCAACCGCCACAACGAGGACTATCTGCGGACGAAGGTCAACCGGATGCGCCACATCCTGGATTTGGGCCCCACGAACGGGCACTCTCAAAGCAACGCCCACGACAGTTCGCTCCAGTCCCTTGAGCAGCGCATGGAGCGCCACTTTGACGAGGCGGCCACCCCGTTTGTGACGCTCACCTACGCGCAGAGCCTGGACGGCTCCATCGCGTCGGACACCGGCACTCCACTGCCCATTAGCGGGCAGAAAGCGCTGGACTTTACGCACCGCCTCCGCGCCCTTCACGATGGCATCCTTGTCGGCATCGGGACGGTTCTGGCCGACGACCCTCGCCTCAACGCCCGACGAGGAGAGGAGGACCATCCTGTGCCCATCGTTCTGGACTCCTCTCTTCGATTTCCTTCGGACGCCCAGCTTCTCGACTGTGAGGGGCCGGATCCGCTCATCTTTACTGCGCCGGACCCGGACCCCGACCGCCGCGACGCCCTTGAGGCGCAGGGCGCGACGATTCACGAGCTCCCCTGCGCGCCGGATGGGGGCGTCTGCCTCGACTCGCTTCTCGACGAACTGGGCCGGCGGCACGTCGCCAGTGTGATGGTGGAAGGGGGCTCGCAGGTGCTTACGGCCTTTCTGCGGCGGCAGCGCATACAACGGGTCATTGTGACCGTGGCGCCGATGTTCGTCGGGGGCACCCCGGCCCTCGGCTCCCTGGCACAAGCGGATGCCGCGGAGGGCCCCGGTGCGTTCCCGCGCCTGACCAACATCCAGCAGCGCTGGTACGGGGACGATCTGGTGGTGGAGGGAGACCCGGTCTGGCCCTCGTCGGACTAAGCGCCCTGCCGCCCTCACCGCCCCTCGTTTTGTTGAACGGCCCCCGCTTGTTGAACGGCCCCCGCATGCCTCAAAACACCCGCCGGCGCATCCAGTTTTCTGCCCCCGAACAAGCCGAGACGGTGACGGAGGACGCTCCGTCGCCCGGCCCCGGAGAGGTGCGCGTGCACACCCAGTATTCTGCCATCAGCCCTGGCACGGAGCGCCTCGTGTATGAGGGGAACGTGCCGGGCACGCTCGACGCCGACCCCTCCATCGACGCGCTTCAGGGCGACACCCTGTCGTACCCGCTTTCGTACGGGTACGCCTGCGTCGGAGAGGTCGAGGCGCTGGGCGAGGGGGTCGAGCGCGACTGGGAGGAAGCGTCCGTGTTTTCGTTTCAGCCGCACGTGTCCCAGTTCGTCGCCTCCACGGACGCGCTCCTTCGGCTGCCGGAGCCTGTGGATCTGGCCGATGCGGTCATGATCCCGTCGCTGGAGACGGCCGTCAACCTGGTGATGGACGGGCAGCCCATGATCGGGGAGACGGTCCTGGTCTTCGGGCAGGGCGTGGTGGGGCTGCTCACCACCCGTCTCCTCGCCGACCATCCGCTGGGCACGCTGGGGACGATCGATCCGGTCGCCGCCCGGCGGGCCCGCTCGGAGACTGCCGGGGCACAGGCCGTTGCGTCCGCCGACGATCTGGAGCAGATGGACGGCTACGCCGCCGCGTCGTCCAGCGGCGCGTCGTCCGAGGCCGAGCGGGCCGACCTCGTATACGAGCTTACGGGGCAGCCCAGCGTGTTGGACACGGCCGTCCAGCACACCGGCTTTGCTGGGCGGGTCGTCGTCGGGTCGTGGTACGGAACGAAGACGGCCCCGATCGACCTTGGGAGCCACTTCCACCGGTCCCGAATGCGCATCATTTCCAGCCAGGTGAGCACGATCGACCCGTCGCATCGGGGCCGATGGACGAAAGACCGGCGCATGTCTGTGGTTCTGGATCTGCTCCCGGAGGTGAGGCCCAGCCGCCTCATCTCCGATCGGTTTGCGGTCGAGGAGGCGCCCTCCGCCTACGAGCAACTGGCCCACGGCGCGTCGATGCTGCAGCCCATTTTTACGTACGAGTAGTGTCCGTTTTTTTTCTTTCACAATCCACGGGTAGAGTCGAATGTACGAACTCATGGTCCGCCGAGACTTCGTGGCCCAGCACTACCTCACCGTGCCGAACTGCGGTCCCGAGAACGAATGGCACTCCCACCACTTCGCGGTGGAGGTCTTGCTCGAAGGTCCCTCCCTCAACGACAACGGATACCTCGTCGACATCGTGGAGGTGGAAGAGGCCCTCGACGGGCTCGTGGACCGGTACCGCGACGCGACGCTCAACGATCTTCCGGAATTCGAGGGGCTGAACCCGAGCATCGAGCACTTTTCGCGGATCTTCTGCACCTCTCTGCAGGAGCAGCTTGAGGCCGATGGGCTGGACACCACGGTCAAAATCTGGGAAGACGAGGACGCGTGGGCCTCGTACAGCGCGTAGATCGTTCCTCTCCGACCGCCTTCCAGGGTTCCGATGCGGATCGGCCTCGTGATTTACGGAGATCTGACACAGGTGTCGGGCGGGTACCTCTACGACCGCATGCTCGTCGAACACCTTCGGGGCCGAGGCGACGAGGTCCTCGTGTTTTCCCAGCCGGAGCGCCCGTATCCACTGGGGCTGGTCGATACCTTGGACCGTCCGTTCTGGAACCGCCTGCGCGCAAGCGAGCTCGACCTGCTGCTGCAGGATGAGCTCAACCATGCGTCGCTCGCCCTCGGCAACCACGGGCTGCGGAGACGCCTCGACGCCCCCATCGTCGCGATTGTTCATCACCTGCGTGCACAGGAACAACGGTGGGCCCTCTCGGCGGCGGCCTCGCGTGTGCTCGAACGGCTGTTCCTACAGACCGCAGACGCGTGCATCTACAACAGCCGCTCCACGAAGCGCTCCGCCGAAGCCCTTGCGGGCGAGCGCCCAAGCGTGGTGGCCCGCCCCAGTGGGCGCCGCTTTGGCCCGCCGGTCCCCCCAGAGCATGTTTCCGAGCGGGCCGGCTCAGACGGCCCCCTCCAGCTTCTGTTCGTGGGCAATCTCACCCCCCGAAAGCGCCTGCACCTGCTGATTGAGGGGCTCGCCCAGATACAGTCCACGGACTGGGTCCTGGAGGTCGTCGGCGACACGTCGGCCGACGAGGCCTACACCGCCACCGTGCGCCGCGCCCTGCGTCAACTTGACGATCCTTCCCGAGTGACCTTGCACGGACAGGTGCCCGACGCGGACCTAAAACAGCTGCTCGACGCCTCGCACGCGCTGGCCGTGCCGTCGGCCCACGAAGGGTACGGCATCGTGTACGTCGAGGCGATGGGCCGCGGCCTTCCGGTCCTCGCAAGTCCGAACGGGGGCGTCCGGGACGTCGTCTCCGACGGCGACACCGGCTACTTCGTCGACACGGCCGAGGACATCGCGGCGGCGGTCGACGCCTGGGCCACCGACCGCGAGCACCTTGCCGAGATGGGCCGGGCGGCGGTGGCGCAGTACGAGGCGACCCCGACCTGGCCGGAGACCTGCCGCCGCATCGCGTCGTTCCTCGATCGCATCGCACGCCGCTCCCCATCAGAGCCCCCCCGCACTCCGTGACCGACCCGGCGACGTACAGTTATCCGCGCTATCTGGAGGCCAAGAAAACCGTCGATGCCCGGGCCCTGAACCGGCGGGTGTGGTCTCGATTCGTTGACGAGCTGGAGGCGTCCAGCGCACCGCCGGTTCGTGTCCTGGAGGTCGGGGGGGGCGTGGGGGCCACCGTCGAACGCGTCGTGGAGGCCCTCGAGCCTCGAACGACAGACGCTCTCCACTACACGCTCGTCGACATCGAACCCGACAACGTCGAGGCTGCGCGGGGAGGGCTCCGCGCCTGGGCCGAGCGGCGAGGCTACAACGTATCAGGCGGCACGCCGCAGGTCTGGACCGGCGGGCCGGTCGAGGTGACCGTTCGGTTTGTTTCGGCCGATCTGTTCGACGTTGCGGGCGCCTACGAGGGGCCGCCCCACGATGCGGTCATTGCCCAGGCGGTTCTCGACCTCCTCTCGATCCCGGACGCGCTCGGCGCCCTGGCACCGCTGCTCGCCCCCGAGGGGCTGTGGTACCTGCCCATTCACTTTGACGGCGTGACGGCGCTGGAGCCGCAGGTCGATTCCGATCTGGATGCACGGGTCGAGCGGCTCTTTCACGAGAGCATGGCGGATCCAAGCCTGGACGGCAAGCGGGCCGGCGCGCACTGTGGGCGGCGTCTCCTCCGTCACCTCCACGACTCGGACGCCGCGCTCCTGGAGGCCGGCTCCTCGGACTGGGTCGTCGTGCCGCAGGACGGCGGCTACCCCGGCGATGAGGCCTACTTCCTCCATCACATCCTGCACTTTATCGAGACGGAGCTTACGGGCCACCCCGAACTGGACGCGGAGGCATTTGCGGAGTGGGTCGCCACGCGCCGCCGCCAGGTCGAGACGGGAGAGCTGATCTACATCGCCCATCAGCTGGACACGCTCGCGCGGCACCGGTGAGCGGATTTCTAGGTCGATGCTCATTGAAGCTCGATGCCTTCGCCCATGCAGCGGGGCGGCAGGGGAAAAGGACCTGAAGGATCGTGGGCCTTCCGGGACACAGACGGCCGCACAGACGAAAAGACGCTGCTAAATTACATCCGGCCCGCGGCACACAGGGCACTCTACGCTTTGATTTCAGTAGAGTCTTTCCCATGACGTTCCCACACAGTGATAAGAAATGCCTCTGTGGGGCGTCACGTCCCTCCACGGCCTTCTTATCCCACGTCTTGACCGCCCAGTATGGCTTCCACGTTCGATGCAACCTTCACGTCCATCCACCAAATGACTCCTCGGGTCAAGCAGTACCTGCTGCAGGTTGACGGCCACACGTTTTCCTACCAGCCCGGGCAGCACACGGTCATCAGCTTCGAGCAAGATGGCGACACCGTGAAGCGCCCCTACACGCCGGTCAACCTGCCGGGGACCGATACCCTCGCCCTCGCCATCAAGCGCTACGAAGACGGCACGGCGTCGACGTGGATGGCGGAGCGCTCGGTCGGAGACCCCCTCACGCTTACGGAGCTCACGGGCAACCTACACCTCCGAGACCCAGAGCGCGACGTGGTCTTCCTGTCGACGGGAACCGGCATCACCCCGATGATCGCCATGCTGAAGCAGTACCTGCGGGAGGGCACGGGGCAGGTGGCGTTCCTTTACGGGGAGCGCACGCAGGAGGACATCATGTTCCGCGAGACGCTCGACCACCTCTCGGCCGACCACGACACCCTGCAGGTGCTCTACTCGCTCTCCCACGAGGAGTGGAGCGGCCCGACCGGTCACGTCCAGACCCACCTCGACGAGGCCCTGGGCGACGCATTCGACGATCCGCACTACTACATTTGCGGCATCCCGCCGATGGTGGTCGACACCGAAGAGCGTCTTCAGGACCGCGGCGTGGAGGAGGGCCGGATCTTTACGGAGGGCTGGGAGAGCGAAGCCGTGTAGGGCCGGGGGGCACGGATGGAGCCCCGACCGTGAGCGCGACGGCAGTCGCGACTATATTTCTACCCCCCGCTCGCGGAGCACCGCGTGGAACGCGTCCTCGTCGAGCACCGGAATCGCGCGGGCCTCGGCCTCGTCGCGCTTGCTGCCGGCGCCCGGCCCCGCCACCAAGTAGTCGGTGTTGCCGCTGACGCTGGAGGTGGCGTTTGCGCCGTGCTGCTCCACGAAGCGCTGTACCTCGCCGCGCGTCCAGTCGTCGAGGCTCCCGGTGAAGACGAACGTGAGGCCCTCCAGCGGCGCCTCGTCCGCGGCGTAGGGATTGGTGAGCGTGAGGCCCGCGGCCCGGATGTCGTCGATCACCCGCCGGTTGTCATCGTCCTCAAAGAACGCGACGATGCTGTGGGCCACCTCGGGGCCGATGTCGTCGATCGCCGTGAGGGCCGTCTCGTCGGCCGCCATCAGGGCGTCCAGGGACGCAAAGTGCTGGGCGAGTAGCCGCGCCGTGGCCGAGCCCACGAGGGGGATGCCGAGGGCGTAGACAAAGCGGTCGAGGTCCTGCTCCAGGCTCGCCGCAATCTCGTCGAGCAGGTTCTGGGCCGACTTGTCCGCGTAGCGCTCTAGCTGGAGCAGGTCCGCCTTCTCGATCGTGTACAGGTCCGAGATGTCCTCGATCAGCCCGGCGTCGATGAGTTGCTCGGCGCGCTTGTCGCCCAGGCCCTCGATGTCGGTGGCCGTGCGAGAGGCGTAGTGTTTGAGCCGCTCCCGGAACTGGGCGGGGCACGTCATGCCGCCCGTGCAGAAGGCCTGCTTTTTGTCGTCGCTCAGCACCACCTCGGCGCCGCAGACGGGGCAGGTGTCGGGGATGTGGTAGAGCGTTTCGGAGCCGTCGCGCTCG
>Ga0207753_1000682_pt1 | contig 12677 bp, 11 predicted proteins | sample PonA233FremontCA_2_FD_187273 | JGI IMG/M metagenome (GOLD analysis project Ga0207753, IMG submission 187273) | Salt pond sediment microbial community from Fremont, CA, USA - Pond A23 Sediment 3 (SPAdes) | ecosystem: Environmental > Aquatic > Non-marine Saline and Alkaline > Saline | place: USA...
CCACGCGTTCGAGCAATTGTTTGCGCTGATACTCCTGCACACCGGTTGGGAGGGGTGGCTCCTACTTCGATGTGTCGACCGGTCGACCGGAGGGGGCAGTCAGGGTCGGTTCGGCCCTGTGACGGCGGGACCGTTCGTCACAGATACTGTCGTGAATCGCCCCGAAACTGAACCTTCTTAAGGTCCTCACCAGTAGCAGAACTATGGGTCTGTTTGATCGGTTGCGTGGCGACGACGCACCGCGTGTCGCCTTTATCGGTATTGATGGGGTCCCGTTTACGCTGCTCTCGAACAACGAGGATCGGTTCCCGAACTTCGCTGCCCTCGCCAACGAAGGGTCGGCCGGGGCAATCGACAGCATCGTGCCGCCGGAGTCGAGTGCCTGCTGGCCGGCGCTCACCACAGGTGTTAACCCCGGCGAGACGGGGGTCTACGGCTTTCAGGACCGGGAGGTCGGCTCCTACGACACCTACGTCCCGATGGGCCAAGACGTCCAAGCGACCCGACTCTGGGATCGGGTGACCGAGGAGGGCCGTGACGCCAGCGTGTTCAACGTCCCCGTCACGTTCCCGCCCCAGCGGAACGTCCAGCGGATGGTTTCGGGGTTCCTCTCGCCGGGCGTCGACAAGGCCAGCCAGCCCGACGAACTCCGACAGTCCCTAGAGTCAGATGGGTATATCATCGACGTCAACGCCAAACTCGGCCACAAAGACGACAAAAGCGAGTTCGTCGACCACGCCCACAAAACCATGAAAAAGCGGTTCGAGACCTTCGAAAAGTACCTCTCGGCCGACGACTGGGACCTCTTTTTCGGGGTGTTCATGACGACCGACCGGATCAACCACTTCCTGTTCAAGGACTACGCAGACGGCACGAAAGACGGGGAAGCCTTCCTCGAATTTTACGAGCAGCTCGACGACTACATCGGCCAGATCCGCGAGCTGCTGCCGGACGACGTGACCCTGATGGTCGCCTCGGATCACGGCTTTACCAGCCTCGACCACGAGGTCCACTGCAACACCTGGCTCGAAGAGGAGGGATGGCTCTCCTACGAGGATGACGATCACAGCGAACTCGGTGACATCGCCGACGACACGAAGGCCTACTCGCTGATCCCCGGCCGGTTCTATATCAACCTCGAAGACCGCGAACCGCGCGGCAGCGTCCCACAGGACGAGTACGAAGCGGCGCGGTCGGAGCTCAAGACCGCCCTCGAAGCCCTCGAAGGCCCCGACGGCAGGCCGGTCTGTGAGCGCGTCGTCGAGCAGGAGGTCGCCTTCCGCGGCGACCACGACGACATCGCGCCGGATCTGGTGGCGATCCCGAACCACGGCTTCGATCTCAAATCCGGGTTCAAGGGCCACAACGAGGTCTTCGGCGTCGGCCCGCGCAACGGGATGCACAGCTTCGACAACGCGACGCTGCTGGTCGACGACCCCGATGTCTCCATCGAGGACGCCGATCTGTTCGATATCGCGCCGACGATCCTCGATCTGATGGAGATCGAGTACGAACGCACCGAGTTCGACGGCGCGAGCCTCCTCAAATAGTTAGAACAGGCCGTCGAGTTCGTCGTTCTGGAACGTTTTGTCGGCTTCTGCGGCCGCGATGTCGACCTCGTCGGCCTCTTTGGCAGCCTGTTCGGCGCGAGTCATGAACCGCTGGACGCGGTCGGAGCGCTCGATGCCGCCCAGCAGGACCAGCGAGGCGAGTCGACTGCTGTCGATGGGGAAATCCCCGCCGCGGACCTGCATGCTCTCGGTTTCGGTTTCGACCCATTTGCGGGCCTTCTCGACGCCCTTCCGGGAGATGCGCTCGGCTTGCCCTGCGATAATCAGGAGGGCTGAATCGGCCGTCGTCGCTCCCGGGAGGCTCGACCCCGTCAGCATCGCGTTACGGGTCGTGCTCGTGATGAGCGAAATGTTTTCGCCGGCCTCCTCGGCGGCGGGCGCGCTAGCGTAGCCCAGCGAGGCGATGCCGCCCGACCGGAGGGTATTGATGATCTCGCTGGAGTCGACGACGCTCTCGGCGACCCCGTCGGTCGCCTCGCCCGCGGCCAACAGCAGCCCGACGCGTCTGGCGATGTTCTGATTGATCGCCTCGTACCCCTCGCTCATCGACTCGCCGGAGGCCTTCCAGGCGTCGTTGTCGATCAACAGGACGGCGTCGACCTCGCGGGCGAGCGTCTTGAGCGACCGCCCGGCGTTGACCTGATACAGCGCCCCCTCGTCGGCACCCGGCAGGACCCCAAGGGCGTAGACCGGGATGTCGTAAACTCGGCTGAGCCGCTTGGCCAGTACGGGTGCGCCGCCGGAGCCGGTGCCGCCGCCGAGCCCAGCGACGACGAAGATCGACTCAGTTTCGGCAGAAATCCGGCTGCTGAGCGCGGACATCACTTGATCGATATCGGCCTGCATGACCGCCGCGCCGAGTTCGTTGTCGCCGCCGACGCCGTGACCGTTGACCCGGTCTTGGCCGATCAACATCGTCTCGAAGGGAACCGAGCGGAGGTCCGCGGAGGCGGTGTTGACAGCGAAGGCATCCCGGACCGCGCCGAACCCCATCTCTTCGTCGAAGGACGCCAACGCTGTCGTGAGTTTGCCACCCGCCTGCCCGACACCAACGAGGACTGTCTTCATGGTCGACTCTGATTCATCATAGCGCTTGAATGTTGCCCATGGGTTTCCGACAGCGAGAAACGGGAAGTGACAATCGTTTTCCTTCTAGCGGAGTAACAGCCAGTATGTTACACGACGCTGCCGATCAATTCTCTGATCCGTCGCCATCAGCACTCCGAGCTGCCTATACCGACAGCCTCCAGTCGGCCATCGACGCGGTCGGGATCGGGACAGTTGCCGACGAGACCGACCTCGAAACCGACCGACTCGACGCCGTCCTCGCCGACGGTGCAGCCGATCTCACCGTCGAGGAGGCCGCTGCGGTTCTGGCCGTCGACCCCGACGAGCCCGATGCCGACGCGATCGTCTTCGAACTCCGGGATCACCTGCTGATGGGGATGACGACCGCGGTGTTGGACGTCGACACCATCGCCGCCAACATCGACGCCGACCTCACGGGCCAAGAGGTCCAGCAGGCCATCGAGGGCCGAACCGAGATGACGCTGGCCCAACTCGCCGCGATCCAGTCGGCAATCGAGAGCTGGGAGGCCTAAATGACCGGCTCGCGCGCCGTCATCCTCGGCTGTGGCTATATCGGGATCGAACTCGGCCGCCAACTCACGGAGGCAGGCCACTCTGTCGTCGGCGTCCGGCGGTCCGACGATGGCTGCAAAGCCATCGAAGACGCCGGCTTCGAGCCCCATCAGGCCGACCTTACCGACCTCGACGGTATCGCTGGCCTCCCCGAAGCCGACTGGCTCGTCTTCGCGGCCTCCTCCGGCGGACGGAACGCCGAGGCGGCCCGCGAGATCTACGTCGACGCCCTCGAAGGTGCTATCGAGGAGTACGGCAGGCGGGAATCGCCGCCGGATCGCCTCGTCTACACCTCCAGCACCGGCGTCTACGGCGACCACGACGGCGCGTGGGTCGACGAGTCGACGCCGCTGGAGCCAACCACCGAGAAGACGAGTGTGCTCGTCGAGGCCGAGCGGGTCGCCCGCGAGCGGAGCGCGGAGTTCGGGATCGACGGCACCGTCGCCCGCTTCTCGGGTCTGTACGGCCCCGATCGCTACCGACTGGAGCGTTATATCGAGGGCCCGGTCACCGAGGGCTATTTGAACATGGTCCACCGCGCCGACGCCGCCGGAGCGGTCGCGTATCTGTTGACCAACGACTGCGCACGCGACGGGGCGGTGTTGGTGACCGACGACGAACCGGTCGACAAATGGGCCTTCGCTGACTGGCTGGCCGCCGAGTGTGGCCTCGACAGTCCGCCGAAGCGAACGAAACAACAACGGCTTACCGACGACGGGCTGTCGGCGGCGGCCCGTCGCCGAATCCGGACGAGCAAACGCTGTTCGAACGAGAGGCTCCGTGAGCTGGGATATTCATTCCATTATCCGACATTTCGTGCGGGCTATCGTGATGTAGTCGACGCCTACCGAAACCGAACCACCGAGTAGTTCCTTCCTACCGACGCATACAAGTGGTATGTACTGTGCAACCGAACCGTACTGTCGTCCCGCTGTAATGACAGGCTACTGCGCTTCGACGTAGTGAGAACGGATTTTGTCCTCGCTGAGCCGACGGGAGCGCTGCCAACCTTCATAGTGAATGATGCAGACAGTAGGATATATGGGGCAGGTAGCTGTCGGCGGGGTCTTCGCGGTGATCCAGGATCTCGTCGGGACGCGGACCGAGTTGTTCGTTGCGATCGTTGCCGTCGTGGGAGCGGCGGGAGCGGCTGCAATCGTCTACCGGTGGCTCCGCCAGTCCAACGGTGAGCGGTTCAAGCAGCTCCTCGCGGATCGGGAGGCCGTGGCAGTGTTGATGCATCCGAACCCCGATCCCGACGCGATGGCCTCGGCGACGGCAGTGGCCGCCCTCGCCGAGCAGGTCGACACCGACGTGACGATCCAGTACTCCGGCCAGATCAGACATCAGGAAAACCGCGCCTTCCGGACCGTTCTCGAACTCGAATTAGAGCGTATCGAACACGTCACCGACCTCTCGGCGGAGGCCGTCATCCTCGTCGACCACAACGCGCCGCGTGGCTTCACCGGCGCGGAGGGCATCCTCCCGCTGGCGGTCGTCGACCACCACCCCGGCGAGGGGACCGGCGAGCTATTTACCGACGTACGGACCGACTACGGCTCCTGTTCGAGCATCATCGCTGAATACTTCGAGGATATCGGCGCGGTGCCGGTGCCCGCCGACCAGCACGCCAGCGAGACCGGCTCGAAGTACGTCCTCCCGTCGCGGGCCGCCACCGGCCTGCTGTACGGTATCCTCTCCGACACGAAGGACCTCACCGTCGGCGCGGCCGCCGTCGACTTTGAGGCCGCCTCCTATCTCTACCCGGGCGTCGACCAGAACCAACTCGACCGGATCGCCAACCCGGAGGTCGACGCCGAGGTCCTCGAAATCAAGGCCCGGGCGATCGCCGGGCGGCGGATTCGCGGCTCGTTTGCGGTCTGTGACGTGGGGCCGGTCTCGAACGCGGACGCGATCCCACAGGCCGCCGACGAGATCATCCGACTGGAGGGTGTCACGGCGGTCGTGATCGCTGGAGAGAAGGACGGGACGATCCACCTCTCGGGACGCTCGCGGGACGACCGGGTCCACATGGGGCGGGTGCTCCAAAGCGTCACCGAGGGGATCTCGAACGCGAGCGCGGGCGGCCACGCGCGGATGGGCGGCGGCCAGATCGCTCCCCAACCCCAACTGTCGGACGGCGGCGAGCCGATCAGTTCGGAAACCGTGCCGCGGGAGGCGCTGATCGACCGGCTGTTTTCCTCGATGTCGGGCGACGTCTAACCCTACGCTTATTCGGGTTCGTCGGCTACCACAGCTATGGCAACCGCAGACGGCACGTGGGCCTACCGTGACCGGTTCGGCGACAGCTTCGGCCGCACCTTCTTCCGGCGGTTTCCCCCCGGCGTCTGTTCCTCGATCGGGATCGGCACCTACCTCGGCGACCCCACCGACGCGGTCGACGACGCCTACCGCGAGGCCCTCGAAACCGCGCTCGAAAGCGGGATCAACCACGTCGACACCGCGATCAACTACCGGTGTCAGCGCAGCGAGCGGATCGTCGGCGAGGCACTGCGACGGACCGACGTCGACCGCGAGTCGATCGTCGTCGCCACCAAGGGCGGCTTCCTCCCGTTCGACGGCGAGCGACCCGCCGACCCCGGCCAGTATATCCGCGAGCAGTTCGTCGAGCCGGGCGTGGTAGAGCCCGGCTCGCTGGTCCGCGGCAGCCACTCGCTTGCGCCCGGCTTCATCGACGAGAGCCTCGACCGATCGCTGTCGAACCTCGGCGTCGACCGGGTCGACTGTTACTACCTCCACAATCCCGAGACACAACTGCTCGACAACGACCGCGAGGCCGTCTACGATCAGCTCGAAGCGGCCTTCGAACTGCTGGAACGGCGGCGAGCGGCAGGCGAGGTCGGCATCTACGGATTGGCGACGTGGCAGGCGTTTCGCGTCCCACAGTCCCACCAGCAGTATCTCTCGCTCCCGGCAGTGATCGAACGCGCCGAGACCGCTGCCGAGCGTGTGGGCGTCGAGGACCACGGCCTACAGGCTCTGCAGCTGCCGTTCAACGTCGAGATGGCCGACGCCTTTACTGTCAAATCCCAGCCGACCTCTGAGGGGCCGGTCAGCGCACTCGAATACGCCCACGAGTCGGGGCTGTCGGTCGTCACCAGCGCCTCGATCCGACAGGGCGATCTGGCCGCGGCGCTTCCACCGGCGGTCGACGCCGAGCTGTCGGGCGACACCGCGGCTCAGCGCGCGATCAACTTCGCCCGGAGCGCGCCGGGGGTCACCACCTCGTTGGTCGGCATGGGCTCGGTCGACCACGTCGCCGAGAACGTCGCCGCCGGGACGTTCGACCCCCTCGGCGCAGCGGTCTTTGATTCGGTCTTCGAGTAGCCTGCGGCGACTGTCACCAACAGGAGAATTAAGCCGACAGGGGTTCCAGAAGCGGACGAATGCGACTCGCACTGATTGCCCACGACAAGAAGAAAGACGACCTGATGGCGTTTGCGAGCGACCACGAGGAGCTGCTGTCGACGGCCTCGCTGATGGCGACGGGGACGACCGGCAAGCGACTGATGGAGGTGACCGATCTCGATATCGAGCGCAAGGAGTCGGGGCCGCTGGGCGGGGATATGCAGATCGGCGGCGAGATCGCCGAAGAGACCTGCGACGGGGTGATCTTCCTGCGGGACCCGCTGACAGCCCAGCCACACGAACCCGACATCAGCGCGCTGCTCCGGATCTGCGACGTCCACGACGTGCCGCTGGCGACGAATCTGGCATCCGCCGAGCTGCTGGTCGACCAGCTGTTCAAATAGTCCAATCGACCGGTCGCTCGGCGTCGACCGTGCGGGACGCCGAAAAGTCAGTTCACCGTGGTGTTTAACCACTCCGGCGAGAAACCGAGTGTATGGTCTCACGGTCGACAGTCATGGCGTTCGTCTGCTGTTGGCTGGTCCTGTCGACGCCGCTGGCGGCGGTCGTCGGCGCGCAGACGGCCAACACGACAGCCAATGGCTCGACCGGCGGTTCGGACGTGGGCGCTGTCGACCGCTGTTTCCCGGGTGAAGGCTACGAGTTCACCATCGGCACCGAAGGCCCCGAAATCAGGATGGTGTTACATCTCTCGATGCTGACGAACCTCGGTGGCCCCGGCGCGATCGGCATCGAACTCGCGGGGTCGATCGACGGCCCGCCGATCATCGAACTCAAAACGGGTGTCGTCTTCGCGGGGATCGACGACGTGGGGAGCTTCCTCAACAACCCCTTCGAGCCGTTTTCCATCGCCTTCGACTACCGCTTCGAGCTGCCGATGTTCGGCCCCAGCTACGACTACGAGGACAGCGACGTGCCGGTCGACGGCCCCGTCGGTGACGCCGACTGCACGTTTGGGGGATAGGCTCTTGTGAGTCGAGTTAGGCAGTCTCGGCAGGATCGACCACGCGTTCGTCGATCTCGTCGACGCCGACCCGATCACACAGGTCGTAGAGCGGACAGGCTTCCGGCCCGTCGAGACAGGCCGGTTTGCGAGCGGTGCAGTACTCCCGACCGAACTGGATCATCGCCGTATGGCCGAACCCACATTTCTCCGCCGGGACGCTGTCTTCGAGTGCGGCCCGAACCGCCTCGTGGTCGGCTTCGGGATCGGCCAGTCCCATCCGGCGGGCGATCCGGTGGACGTGGGTGTCGACCGGAAACACACCTCCACGACCCCCGGCGAACAACAGCACGCAGTCGGCGGTCTTGGGGCCGACGCCGTGGATCTCCAGCAGGCGCTGGCGGACAGCAGCGGGCGGTTCGTCCTTGACGAAGGCGTCGAACTCCGCGGCGGTCCCGAACTCCCGTTCGATCTCGGTGGCGGCGTCGATGATAACCTCGGACTTCTGGTTGTAGAGGCCCGCCCCGCTGATCGTCTCGGCCAGCGTCGACCCCTCGGCGTCGGCCAGCGCGAACACGAGGTCCGGCTCGCCGTCGACGCTGCCGCCGTCCTCTCGGCTGGCTCCGCTCCCGTACCGGTCCATCAGGGCGTCGTGGGCCGGTTGGCTGGCTTTGTCGCTGGTGTTCTGACTTAGGATCGTCCGCACCAGACACTCGAAGGCCGCCTGCCCGCCGTAGGCTTTCTGCCAGTACAGCTCGCCCAACTGGTCGACCACCGCTTCGGCGCGTGTTCCGGCGGTCGCGGGGTCGAAACTGGCCGGTCGGCCGCCACTACCTACACCGCCACTGATATTTTCGTCCGGCTCCTCAGCCATACCCGAAGAGCGGTCGACCACACTGAAAGCAGTTGTGTGGGCCGCGAGCGAGGTGAACGGGAATGACACTACAGCAGGTCGACGCCTACGAGCCGGATCGAGTGCCGACAGTCGGGGACCACGCGGTCGTCGTCGGGGGAAGTATGGCCGGGCTGTTGGCGGCCCGTGCCGTCGCCGACGGCTTCGAGCGGGTGACGCTGCTCGAACGCGACCAACTCCCGAGCGGGCCGACCACCCGCCGTGGGGTGCCACAGGGCCACCATGTCCACGTCCTGCTGGAGGCCGGACGCAGCGTTCTGGAGTCCTTCTTTCCGGACTACTTCGCAACGCTCCGGTCCCGCGGTGGCCTCGAAATCGACTCCGGCAGCGACCTCGACTACCACGACGAAGGGGCGTTCCTCGCCGACAGCCCCGAGCCGCTGCCGATGTTCTGTGCCAGCCGCCCGCTGTTCGAGGCCGTCGCTCGGGAGTGCCTCGCAGCCCGCGACGATGTCGAGATCCGCGACACCACCCGGTTTCTGACCTACACCACCGACGAGACAGCTTCAGCCCGTGGGGCGACCACGACCGTCGACGGCGTCGTCGTTGAGACTGACGACGGCCAGCAGCGGGAACTGGACGCCGACCTCGTGGTCGACGCCACCGGGCGGCGCTCCCGGACGCCGGAGTGGCTGGCCGACCACGGCTACGAGACCCCACCCACCGAGGAGGTCGGCGTCGACCTCGTCTACAGCACCGTCGTGGTCGACCGACCGCCCGAAACCGAGCGAGCGATCCTCGTCTCGCCCGCCCCCCCACAAACCCGCGGCGGCACGGTGATTCCCATCGAGGACGATCGGTGGCTGGTGACGCTGTTCGGCCTCCACGGCGACCACCCGCCGGACGACCCCGAAGGGGTAGAGGAGTTCGCCGAAAGCCTCCCAACGGGGGCGATCGCCTCGGTGCTCGATTCGCAGTCGTGGCACTCGGAGTCGGTCGACCAGTACCCGTTTCCGGCGAGTCGGCGGCGGCGGTACGAGGCCCTCGACCGGTTCCCCGACGGGCTGGTCGTCACCGGCGATGCGATGGCGAGTTTCAATCCGATCTACGGACAGGGGATGTCGGTGGCCGCACTCGATGCGCTCGCGCTCCACCACGCGCTAGCGAGCGGCGGCGACGACCTTGCAGGGCGGTTTTTCGAGCGGGCAAGCGAGAGCGTCGACACCGCCTGGACGATGGCGGTCGGGGCCGACGCCGCCTACCCACAGACCGAGAGGTCGACCCCCCTCAGCACCCGGCTTTTCAACTGGTACGTTTCCCGGTTGCTCCGGGCGGCCCACACCGACGGGCGGCTCTCCTCGGCGTTCATCCGGGTGCTCCAGTTGGAACAGCCACCGACCGCGCTGCTCCGGCCGTCGGTGCTCCGCCGAGTCTTCGCGCCGACCGACTGATCGGTACGTCCGCGTGTCGACCGACTGATCGGTACGTCCGCGTGTCGACCGACTGATCGGTACGTCCGCGTGTCGACCGACTGATCGCCGTCTTCTCGCCTGCCGGACCGTAGAAAGACCCATCATCGTGTGTCGACTATGACACGGCAATGTCGAGCCGACTGTGGGAGTGGTACCGATCCGGTCGACGCCGCCTGCGGGAGTTCGAACACCGGGAGCTACAGGCGATTCGGCGATGGCTGGAGCACCCCGACAACCTGCTACATCTCTCGGTACTGGTGTTCGTCCCGCTGTTGGTCGGGGCGGTGACGTGGCTCGCCAACGTCTCGCCGGTCGTCTCGTTTCTGGTCTATCCGCCGCTCGCGTCGGGGACCTACACCCTGTTTTCGAACCCCGAAGGGCGGTACTCCTCGCCGCGGACGTTCGTCGGCGGGCTCTCGCTGGGCGCGTTCAGCGGCTGGGTCGTCCTCGAACTCAGCGTTCGCTACTGGAGTGCCGCACCGCTCGAACCGTTCGAGGTCCCTGCCAGCGCGGCCGCCGTCGCCATCCTCGTCACCGGGGTGGCGGCGTGGGCACTGTCGCTCGAAGAGCCCGCGGCGTTTTCCTCGGCGCTACTGGTACTCGTGACCGGCGTCGACCAGGTGGCGTTCGTCGCTGGCGTCTTCGTGTCGAGCCTGTTGATCGCGGGCGTGTTCGTTCTCTGGCGAACCCACCTCTACGAGGAGCGGGCCCGCTACCTCTTCCATTCGATGCAGGCCGACGACCAGATCCTCGTCCCCGTCCGGAGTGACGACCCCGAGTCGCTGGTGTTGTTCGCCGCCCGGCTGGCAGCGGCCCACGACGCCGGGCGGCTCGTCCTCATGCAGACAGTCAGCACCGACGCCATCGAGGAGACGGCCTCCGCGGTCGCCGCCGCCGACGCCGTCGAAGAGGCCGCAACGGCCGCGGAAGCGACCGAAACCGCCGAGACGCGGCTCACCGACCACCACCGCCAGCGACTCGAAGAGCTTCAGGCGCTTGTCGATAGCGCGGTCGACATCCCCTGTGAGTTCGCGGTCGTCGCCCAGGACGGTTCGGCTGGCGAGACGATCCTCGAAACCGCCGCCGTGGAGAACTGCGATCTGATCGTCTGTCCGTACGAGACGACCGACGACGAGCCGAGCCGGTTCGTCCGGACGATCCTCAAGGGGCCGACCGACGCCATCGTCTTCCGGCCCTCGACCGGCCGGACCGAGTGGCACCACGTCCTCGTAATGGTCCGCGGCGCGGGCGAGACCGCCAACATGATGCTGGATTTCGCTCACCGACTCGTCGACAACGAGGGGCCGGTCAGCGCCTGTACCTGCATCGCCGACGCCGAGGACCGACGGGAGACGGAGGTCATGCTCGACAACCTCGTCGAATCGTTCCCCGACCCCATCGAGACCCGGATCAGCCACAGTTCGGTGCCGTCGTTCCTCCGGACCAACGCCCGCAACTACGATCTCGCGGTCCTCGGCGCGAGCACCGAGCGACGCGCTGCTTTCCGGTTTTTTGCGACGCCGACGTTCAAACGCCTCCACGACGTCGACTGCGATCTGGCGATCGTCCACCGAGGGAGCTAACTGAAGCAGCCGGGAGACCGGTTGCGAACGGATCGGTTCGACGTGACCTCTGATCTCCATGGCATACAGGACCAATGTCCGGAGAGCACCGTCTTCGACTGGACGCACCGTGACCGGCCACTGGATCGGTCCAAGATCTCCGGCTGGCCGCCAGTCCGGGCCGAGCTATGGACTACACGAGGCGGCAACGGGCCGCGTCGACCGAGCCCAGCTGTGAACGCCACTCGGCGATCTGAGGCCCCGCACATGGACTTTTATATTGCAGTATGCGGTTTATCGGCAGTGGATCGGTCGACTCGTCGGGCTTTTAGGCCGCCCGAGCCTCCGGTCGGTATGGTTCAGAACGTGGCAGCGTTCTTTCGGGAGCTCGAACCCGAGGATTTCTATCTCCTGTCGGGCGTCGAGCAGGGAATGCGCTTTTCGGAGTGGGTCCAACGCGAGAAGCTACCGGAGTATTCGAGTCTCACGCCCGAGGAGATCGCCTATCGCCTCGACCGCTGTATGCAACACGAGCTGATCGAGCGGAAGACGATCCAGTACGAGGGCTACCAGCTCACCTTCGAGGGGTACGATGCGCTGGCCTTGCGGAGCTTTTCGGAACGCGACACCATCGACGGCGTCGGCGCACCCTTGGGCGTCGGCAAGGAAAGCGATGTTTACGAGGCGATGTCGTTCCAGCCGCTGGCGCTGAAATATCACCGCGAGGGGTATACGAACTTCCGCGCGGTCGACCGCGAGCGCGAATACACCGCCGATCACAACCACGTTTCGTGGCTGTATACCGCCCGCAAGGCCGCCGAACGGGAGTACGACGCCCTCGAAACGCTGTACCCCGACGTGTCGGTCCCTCGACCGGTCGACCAGAACCGCCACGCCATCGTCATGGAGAAGCTCGACGGCGCGGAGCTCTCGCGTGCGCGACTCGAATCCCAGCAGGTCGTCGGCGTCCTGGATCTCGTCCTCGACGAGCTGGCCGCCGCCTACAGCGCAGGCTACGTCCATAGCGACATGAGCGAGTACAACGTCTTTATAAACGAAGACGGGATCACGATCTTCGATTGGCCCCAGGCCGTCCCCACTGACCACGAAAACAGCGACGAACTCCTCCAGCGAGACCTCCAAAACGTCTATGGCTACTTCAAGCGGAAGTACCCGGCTGAAACCCCCGATTCGGTCGACATCGGGGCGCTCGCGGCGGATGTTGCTGTCGACGAACTGGGCACG
>Ga0207753_1000684_pt1 | contig 12668 bp, 17 predicted proteins | sample PonA233FremontCA_2_FD_187273 | JGI IMG/M metagenome (GOLD analysis project Ga0207753, IMG submission 187273) | Salt pond sediment microbial community from Fremont, CA, USA - Pond A23 Sediment 3 (SPAdes) | ecosystem: Environmental > Aquatic > Non-marine Saline and Alkaline > Saline | place: USA...
AAACTTCCGGGGGCTCGAATGCTGGATCTCGACCAATCCTTGGGCTTCCAACACCCGGACGGCATCGTAGACGCGTGTTCGCGGGACATCGGTCATCTCGCTCAGTTGTTTCGCTGTGCCCGCAGACAGTTGTGAGAGGCCGACGAAACACCGTGCTTCGTACTCCTTGAGCCCGAGCTGCTGAAGCACGTCGACCGCCTCCTGTACGTTATCAAATGTTGCCATGTGTGGGGGGTCCGGCAGCGCCAGCACTAGTTGTACTGAGTGTGTCCATCGGGATAGGTATTGTCACTCGATTTGTGAAAGCTCTGCCGGAGCGCGTTTAGCTGTTCGGAGAAAAATCCGAGTGTACGCATTCGATTCTAAAATAATACATCTAGTTGTAACTATCCAAGTGACAACTTCGAGTATTCGTTCCATATTCGGTTCAGGTTCTGTAACGGCGTTACACGTTTTCACTCGATTAATCACAAAAATACTTTACGCGCTGGAGAGAGATAGGAAGCCGTTCACGTACCGATAGCGGTCTGCGGTCCCGTGGCCCCTCGTCATGGTCGGAGTGTCTCGACCACAATCGCCCTCGCATGACTCACGATCCACGTTCACAGCCGCATACGGCGGCCATAACCCAGCTCGAACGGTTCAATCTGAGCACGTACGCCGCCCGGACGTTCGTCGCTCTCTGTGGGTTGGGTCCCGGGACGGCCAAAGAAGTCAGCGAGATCGCCGAGGTTCCTCGAACACGGGTCTACGACGCAGTCGACGAGTTACAGGACAGAGGACTGGTCGACGTTCGGGAGTCGAGCCCCCGGCAGTTCCTGGCGGTCTCGGCCGAAACCCTCGGTTGCAAACTAGAATCCGACACCGCACACCGGCTCTCGATCCTGACGACCGCACTCGCACAGATCGAGCCGGTCGACCGGGGAATCGAACAGCGCGACATCTGGACGGTCGACGACGCGGAGACGATCCGGAATAGGCTCTTGGAGTTCGTCGCCGAAGCCCAAGAGGAGATCGTCTATCTGGCTGCCGATCGGTTCTACTCAACGACACTCCTCGAGAGCCTGTCGACGGCAGCCGATCGCGGGGTGTCGGTCACCGTCGGTGGCTGCTCCGAGGACCGACTCTCGGAGTTACGGAAAACGGTCCCGACAGTTATCGAACATCAGGCCGAAGAGATCCCTTCGCTGGTCGGCCGCCTGCTGATCGTCGACGGAGCGAAGACGCTCGTCAGCGTCCAGCAGGGCAATCCCGAGCCCGAAAGCGAGACGGCGGTCTGGGGGGTCGGCGAAACGAACAGCCTCGTCGTGATCCTCAAATCGATGTTCGGACTCGGTGCCGAGTCGACAGCGGCCGACGACTAACTGTCAGCGACGTCGTAGCCGCCGTCTTCGATCGCTTCCTCGACTGCTCCGCGGTCGACATCACTCTCGACAGTCACCGTCCCCGCTTCGTGGTCGGCGTCGACGCTCTGTACGCCTGCCAGCTCCGAGACCGCGGCTTCGACGGTCGATTCACAGCCGGTACAGCTCATGCCACTTACATCGAGTGTCGTACTCATATCCGAGCAAAACGACGGGAAGCCTATTTATTCTACGCCCCGAGCAGTCGGCAGTCGGCCTCAGTCGACGCGCTCGGCGAAGGCGAACTGAGGTTTGACATCGGTGATCCGAACGCTCACTGTCTCGCCGGTCTCGGCGTCGGCCACGAAGACGGTGAAGTCGTCGACTTTGGCGACCCCGTCGCCCTCGCTGCCGACGTCGACGATCTCCACGTCGAGTTCGTCGCCGCTGGCGACGGGCGCGGTCAGCCGATGTTTGCCGATGAGATAGATCTCCGAAGAGCTATCGCGTGAGGCATCGGGGCTCGACCGTCGGACGTACTGGAACTCCTCGGCAATCTCGGCTTCGAGGTCATCGAGATCCTGTCCTTGGAACACCTTGACGACGAAATCCCCGCCGGTGCCGAGGTGTTCGCAGGCGACCTCGAAGGCCTGCCGCGAGAGGTGGACCGACCGGGCGTGATCCAGCTCGTACTCGCCGGTCATGTTCGGGGCCATATCCGAGATGACCACGTCCGCGCCGTCCTCCCCGATCAGCTTCCGGAGCCGGTCTTTCGTCCGGTCGTCAGTCATGTCGCCCTTGATCGTCTCGATGGTGTCGTGGTCGTCCAGATTGCGGATGCGCTGGAAGTCGACGCCGATTACCGTCCCGCGGTCGCCGACTGCCTCGGCGGCGACCTGCAGCCAGCCGCCGGGAGCGGCTCCGAGGTCGACCACCGTGTTGCCGGGGCCGAACAGTCCGGTTTGTTGGTCGAGCTGTTTGAGCTTGAAGGCCGCCCGCGAGCGATAGCCCTGCTGTTTGGCTCGGTTGTAGTATTTGTCTTTGCCGCGTCCCATATGTGGTCCTCTCGGTGACCCGGCCGCTTACCGTTGCCGATTTAGTCGACATCCATACCGCTTGTCCAGTCGGCGCTCTCACCTCGTCTGGTCGACGCTCCCACTCGGCCGTCGTCCCCACAGTCGACCGTCCCGCTCCTCGATCGCGAACCCACACGCGATATAAAAAGGCCGCACGCGCTCGTCGAAGGTCGCCGACAGCGGCCGCGGGGCAGCCCAGTCGGCCGCGGCCGCGATCAGCGACTGCCCGACTCCCCGACCTCGTCGTTCCTTTTGAACAGCGATGGCGGATATATAAACGGAATCGGGCCACGGCAGGTCGTCGACCGCTTCAGTGCCGCTTAAAAGCCCGATCGCGCCGACCGGCCGACACTCGCCAGCGACCAGTAGACAGCCCCTACGGCCGGTTAGTTGGTTCCTAACCCGGTCGGGGTCGGTTTCGAGGAGTGCGCCATCGAACAGTCGCATCACGTCGATCAGATCGTCGGGGTCGGCCTGCCGAATCGGGTGGGTCACTCGCCGGGTTTGCGCTTGTGGTCGAGTTCGAGCAGCAGCCCCTCGATAGTTGGCCGGTCGGAGGGTGCGTTGCCGACGTGTGAGTAGGCCAGTCGCGGTTCGTCGCCCCGGAGGTCGATGATGACTGCCAGCGGCATCCGGCCCAGCAGGTCATGCAGTTCGCCCAAAAAGCCGAACCGGACCGGCTGGCCGAACCGATCGGCAGTCTCGGTGTCGGGATCGGCGACGACCGGGAACGGTAGGTCGTAGCTGGCGGCCCACTCGGCGGCCCGCTCTTTCGTCTCGGGCAGCACCGAAACGACCGCGGTGTTTCGCTCGCGGAACTCCTCGTAACGGTCTGCGATTGCTTGGACCTGATTTCGGCAGTTCCCACAGAGGTAATCCCGTTGGAACAGCAGCAGGACGAATTCGACATCGAGCGTGTCGAGCCGCAGAGGATCGGACCCGACACCGCCGTTGGCCAACTCGAACGAGAGATCAGTCGGCTTCGAGTACATACCGGTGGCTCCGTACCGAACTGACAAAAATACTCACGTCGAGCCTGCTCGGTCTCGACTATCCGCCTTTTATAAGTCGCAACAGTTGGACGTGGTCGACCGCCACTGGCTGGTCCTCGGGGACCGGCGAGCCATCGACGAGCACCGAGACCTCCTGTGGGCTGCGGTCGACGGCTTCGACGAGATCGGCATACGTGGCCCCGTCGCCGACGGTCACCTCGTGGGAGTCTTCGCCGACGATGTCGACGGTGACGTTCATACCCGGGGTAGGACGGTGGACTAATAAAAGGAATCGGGTCTCGGCCCCGTCTCGGGGTGTTTATCATCCCACCGACCGCTTGTGGGTGTATGAGCGAGGCCGACGCCGAGACCGACACTGAGGCCGCCCCGGGACGGGAGATCTGGATCGAGAAGTATCGCCCCCAAACCCTCGACGAGATCAAGGGACAGGACGACATCGTCGAACGGCTCCAAAGCTACATCGACCAGCGAGACCTCCCCCATCTGCTTTTCTCGGGCCGCGCCGGGATCGGTAAGACGACCGCTGCAACTGCCATCGCCCGCGAGGTATACGGCGACGACTGGCGGGGGAACTTCCTGGAACTCAACGCCTCCGACCAGCGCGGGATCGACGTGGTGCGGGACCGGATCAAAAACTTCGCGCGCTCCTCTTTTGGCGGCTTCGACTACCGTATTATCTTCCTCGACGAAGCCGACTCCCTTACTAGCGACGCCCAGTCTGCGCTCCGCCGGACCATGGAGCAGTTCTCCGACAACACCCGGTTTATTCTCTCGTGTAACTACTCCTCGAAGATCATCGACCCGATCCAGTCGCGGTGTGCGGTGTTCCGCTACTCGCCGCTTTCGGACGAGGCGGTCGCCGCGCAGGTCGACGAGATCGCCGCCACCGAAGGCATCGACGTCACCGACGACGGCCGGGAGGCACTCGTCTACGCAGCGGGCGGCGACATGCGCCGAGCGATCAACAGCCTGCAGGCGGCCGCGACCACGGGCGAGGTCGTCGACGAGGAGGCCGTGTATCTCATTACCTCAACCGCCCGACCCGAAGAGATCGAGTCGATGGTCACCGACGCGATCAATGGGGATTTCTCGAAGTCGCGGGCGACTCTCGACACCCTCCTGACCGATACGGGGATGGCGGGCGGCGACATCATCGACCAGCTCCACCGGTCGGTCTGGGAGTTCGATCTCTCCGAGCGGGACGCCGTCAGGCTGATGGAGCACATCGGCGAGGCCGACTACCGGATCACCGAGGGGGCGAACGAACAGGTCCAGTTGGAGGCGCTGCTGGCGTCGCTGGCGATGAACGAATAAGAGATTCAGCCTTCAGGTTCGATGTAGACGATGTCGACGCGGTCGTCGGCCGCTTTCAGTTTCGTTTTGAGCTGGCCGATGTCTTCGTCGATGCCATCGGTGAGGAGGTCTGGCTCGAAGCTCACCTCGGTAGTCACGAGTGCCTGTGCCGGGCCGACGAACATGGTTCGAAAGCCGTCGACGCCGACCACACCCTCATGGGTCTCGATCACCGCTCGGAGTTCGGCCTCGACCTCGGGTTCGAGACTCTCGCCGAGCAGCAGTCGCTTGTTCTCCCACGCCAACGCGACCGCAAAGCCCATCAGCATCAGCCCGATGAGCAGGGCGGTCACCGCGTCGTAGAGCGGGTTGCCGGTGAACTGCGTCAGGAGGATGCCGACGAGCGCGAGGGCGGCCCCCAGTAGGGCGATCGTATCCTCGGTGTAGGCCGTGAGCGTTGTCACGTCGCTGGTCTTCCGGAAGGCTTCGGGAATGCCGGACCAGCCGTAGTCGGTAATCTGGCGCTGGAGTTCGGCGTTGGCTTTGATGAACGCCCACGTCTCGAAGCCGATCGCCCCTAGCAGGACGACCGCGCTGACGTACCACGCCGGGAACGGGCCGATCCCGAAGAGCTGCACTGGGTCGACCGTCCCAGTGTGGGGGTGGAGGATGGCCTCGTAACCGTGTTTGACCGACTCCCAGCCCGCGATCCCGAACAGCAAGACCGAGACCAGAAAACTGTAGAAGAACTGTGCCTTGCCGTAGCCGAAGGGGTGGTCCTGATCGGCTGCCCGGCCGCTGTAGCGGATGCCGACAAGCAAAAATACCTGATTACCCGTGTCGGAGATCGAGTGGTAGACCTCCGAGAGCATCGAGGGGCTCCCCGTCAGGAGGTAGGCTCCGAACTTGAGGATCGCGATCGCGCCGTTGGCGACCAGCGCGGCGAGGACGACTGATTTGCTGCCTGCCATACCTGTTGGCTCACGTGTCCTTTGTTTAATAGTTCCGAGACACCAGTGTCCGGTTTCAACACACCAGTGTCCGAGTCGACCGAGCGGTGGCTCCCACGGAGTCGCCGACGACCGGGAGCAATAGGTTTCAATAGCTAGATGTATAACGGTGAGTATGCTCACTATCGTCTCCGACACCCACAGCACTGATGGCCACCGGCTCGACGGCCGGACGCTGGAGGCCGTCAGGGAGGCCGACCTCGTCGTCCACGCGGGGGATTTCATGATCGAACCCGTCCTCGACGCGTTCGAAGCCGAATCGTCGACGTTCCGCGGCGTCTACGGGAACAACGACGACGCCGAAATCCGCTCGCGGCTCCCCAAGGCCCGGACCGTCGAGTACGGGGGGGTCCGGTTCGCGATCACGCATACGGTTCGCGGCGGCAACACGGCACTGACGCTGTTCGGGAAGGAACGCGAGGCCGACGCCGTGATCTTCGGCCACAGCCACCGGCCGACCGCCGACCTCTCGGGAGAGCTTCCCCTGATAAATCCAGGAAGCCACGCCCAGCCACGCGGCCACCGTCCGGCCCACGCCGAGTTGGAGCCGGTCGCTGGCGGGCTTCGGGGTCGACTCGTCACGCCCGAGGGGGAGGTCTTCGAGACGTTCGACCTGCAACGCGATTGAGCGCTCGTTACCACGTCGACACGTCGAAACGCCTTTGAAGCGGCCGCCGATACCACGCGTATGGTCGTTTCGTTGGTCAATGATCCCGTGGTTCTCGGTCTCATCGTCGTCCTCGTAGGGTTTGTGTTCTTCGGCTATCTCCTGATGCGCCGTACCGTCATGGGGCTCCGTGAGGGGTACGAAGACGGGCAACGGCGGGACTAATACCTGGACGTCCTCCATCTATGGTAGCTGTCGAGACACTCCTGACCTTCCTGATTGCGGCCGCCGCGAGCCTGTTTATGGCGTGGGCCATCGGCGCGGGCTCCTCGGGGTCGACGCCCTTTGCGCCCGCCGTGGGGGCCAACGCCATCTCGGTGATGCGTGCGGGGCTGATCGTCGGCGTCCTCGGCTTCCTCGGAGCCGTCTTACAGGGTGCGAACGTCACCGAAGCTGTCGGCACCGAGCTCGTCATCGGCGAGCCGCTGACCGCGACCGCCGCCATCGTTGGCCTCATCACTGCTGCCGTGTTGGTCGCCCTCGGCGTGTTCGTGGGCTACCCTATTGCGACCGCCTTCACCGTCACCGGGGCCATCGTCGGCGTCGGGTTAGCGCTGGGTGGCGCACCGGCATGGCCGAAGTACGCCGAGATCGTTACCCTCTGGGTCCTGACGCCGTTCGTCGGCGGCGGGATCGCCTACAGCATCGCCCGCCTGCTCCGGGGAGATCGGTTCCACGAGGATTACCTCATCTCCATCCTGGGTGGCGTGATCGGCTTCATCATCGCCAACATCGGCTTCGCTTTTCTCGGCCCGCCGGACGGCGCGGGCTCGATTGCGGCTACCCTCGGCGACGGCCTCCCGCTGCCTGCTGTCGGCGGGATAGCTGGCGGGTCGATTGCCGTCTCGGTCGCTATCGCACTGCTGTCGACGGTCGTCCTCTGGCTCGCCCTGCGGCGCGACCGCACTGTCGGCCAACGGCGGTTCCTCCTCTTGCTCGGCGGACTGGTCGCCTTCTCCGCTGGTGGGAGCCAGGTCGGGCTGGCCATCGGGCCGCTGATCCCGCTGCTTGGGGCCATCGAGATCCCGCTGTCGGCGGTCCTTGCTGGCGGTGGGTTCGGCCTGCTGCTCGGCTCGTGGACCGGCGCGCCGCGGATGATCAAGGCGCTCGCCCAGGACTACTCCGCGCTCGGCCCGCGGCGATCCATCGCGGCACTGATCCCCTCCTTTGCTATCGCCCAGACCGCCGTCGCCTTCGGCATCCCGGTGTCGTTCAACGAGATCATCGTCAGCGCCATCGTCGGCAGCGGCTACGCGGCGGGTAATGCGGGTGTGAGTCGGGAAAAGATGGTCTACACCGTCCTCGCGTGGGTCGGCTCGCTCGTGTTGTCGTTCGTGTTGGCCTACGGGATCTTCGCGCTGATTACGGTGGTTCGCTGACCGGGAGTCGACGACTGCTCCCGGGAGTCGACGACTGCTCGGGTCAGTGACCGATCGGTGACGACCGATCAGGTCAACTCGGGTTCCTCGTCGACCTCGGTTTTCGGATACGCCTCCGTGACCGTAATCCGTGCCTTCAGGATACGGGTGTTGTCGACCTCCTCGATCTCGATCTCGACGCCGTCGTACTCGAAGGTCTCGCCCTCCTCGACGAGCCGGCCGGCGCGGTTGAAAACGAACCCCGCCAGCGTCTCGAACTCCTCGCCCTCCGGGAGCTCGATGTCGAGGACGTCGTTGACCTCGTGGATGTTGACCTCGCCGCGGACGATGGTGGTCTGGTCGTCGACGCGGTCGAAGGGTTCGGCCTCGTCGCCTTCGAGGATGTCGCCAACGATCTCCTCGACCATGTCTTCGAGGGTGATGATCCCCTCAGTCGTCCCGAACTCGTCGAGGACGATCACCATCTGGAGGCGGTTTTCCTGCATCTCCGCAAGGAGGTCGTCGACGTTCTTCGATTCGGGAACGTGGAGCGTCGGCTGGACGACATCGTTGAGATTGCTACCGCCCTCGCTGTACTGGTGTTCCCGGACCAGATCCCGGACGTTGACGATGCCGATGATGTTGTCGAGGTTCCCCTCGTAGACCGGCACCCGGACGTGGTCGTTGCTGATACAGGCCTGAATCGCCTCCTCGACGCTGGCGTTCCGCGAAACCGCGGTCACGTCGAGCCGCGGGGTCATTACCTCCTTTGCAATGGTGGAGTTGAACGTGAAGATGCGTTCGAGCATCTCGCGTTCCTCCTCTTCGATGACGCCCTCACGCTCGCCGGTCTCGATGATGTCTTGGATCTCGTCGCGGGTGACGTAGGGCGATTCGATCGTCGACGAGCTCCCGGTGAGGCTGTTGATGATCCGCGTCAGACGATCGAAGATGTAGATGAGCGGGAACAGCACGTATTCCGAGAGCTTCAGCGGGCGAGCGATCTTCAGCGCCCACGACTCGGTGTTCTCGACCGCGTAGGATTTCGGCGCGCTCTCGCCGAACAGCAGGACGATCGCGGTGATCCCGAAGGTCGCCGCGAAGACCGCCTGGCCCTGTGTGAGATACAGTCCGAAGAGGGCGGTCGCGATCGACGACATCGCGATGTTGGCGATGTTGTTGCCGACGAGGATCGTCACCAGTAGGCGGTGGGGATCGTTTTTGAGCCCCTCGACCACTTTCGAGTTCTTGATCCCCTCGTCGACCATCGAGTCGACGCGGTGTTGGGGCAGCGAGAAGAAGGCGATCTCCGACGAGGAAAAGAACGCCGACAGCCCGATCAGGAGGACGATCCCGACGATTCCAAAGACGGTGATCATCCCTGTATCGAGGACCGGTAGCTGCAACACCGAGGGCAGAGAGGAAGCGGCTGCAAGCGATAAACCCATGTGTAGACCCGTTGCCCGGCCCTGAAATTAAGCGTTGTCCTCTGCTACCCCGCCAGCCACTGGCTCGCCGACGCTCGGCGTCGGGTCGACACCAAGCGGTGGTCTCAAGACAGGCCGCTCCCTACGGCTGGCAATGGCAAAACGGCGTTGTGACGGCTGTGGGACGAAAGTCAAGATCGCCGGGGGGATCGGCGATTTCTGGAGCTTCGACTTCTCCCCGAGCGGCGGGATGATCCTCGAACTCGCCGACGGCAGCGAACACTTCCTCTGTCTGGACTGCGTCGACGAACTGCCCGACGACCGAGACCCCGGAGCCGAGGACGTGGCTGCCCTCTCGACTGTCAGCGACGAGTAGGTAGTCTCTAACATGCAGTAGCCCGTCCCTAACGCCGCAGTTGGTCGTCCGTCACGCCCTGTCGACCGTCACCGCATCCGCACGTTTTTGACCGAGGCCGCCCCACCGATGGCCGTGAAGCCCTCGCGCCTGCTCGAAGAGTTCCCCGCTCCGAGCTTCCGCGGTGCCCAACAGCAAGCCCTCGCCGACATCCGTGCGGCCTTCGAGTCCGACAACGACGTGGTACTGGTCCGTGCACCGACCGGCAGCGGCAAATCCCTCCTGGCGCGGTCGATCATGGGCTGTGCGCGGGATCTCCAGACCGCCGAACCCGCCGAAGTCACGGGGGCCTACTACACGACCCCACAGGTCTCCCAGCTCGACGATGTCGCGGCCGACGACCTGCTCGACGACCTCAACGTGATCCGCGGCAAGCGCAACTACTCCTGTATCCTTCCGGGCGAACACGACACCCCGGTCAATCAGGCCCCCTGTGCCCGCGAGAAGGGGTTCGACTGCTCGGTCAAACACCGCTGTCCCTACTATTCGGATCGGGCTATCGCCTCCGGCCAGCCGCTGGCGGCGATGACACTCGCCTACTTCATGCAGACCGCTGGCTCCGACGTGTTCGGGATGCGCGACGTGGTCGTCATCGACGAGGCCCACGGCCTCGCCGAGTGGGCCGAGATGTACGCGACGATCGAACTGTCTCCTCACCGGGTGCCAGTCTGGAGCGACGTCGACGTCCCCGACATCAACGCGGCCCACAACCCAGTCGAACGCGCCTCGGCGTTCGCCGAGCGCCTCTCGAAGGTCTGTACGGCCGCCAAGGACGACCTGACGAACAAACCCGAACTCACCCCCGAGGAGGTCGCTCGCCGGGACCGGCTGAACGAACTCGTCTCGGAACTCGACTGGTTCGTCGAGGATTACCGCAGCCCCGACAGCCCGACGACGTGGGTCGTCGACCAGCCAGCGGGTGACGGAGCCGCGATCACGATCAAACCGCTCGATCCGGCCCGCTATCTCCACCACACCGTCTGGGACCGCGGTGAGAAGTTCGCCCTGTTGTCGGCGACCATCTTAAATAAGGACGCGTTCTGTCGACAGGTCGGCCTCGATCCAGCTCGGGTCGCGTTGGTCGACGTCGAGCACACGTTCCCTGTCGAAAACAGACCCTTGTACGACGTGACACAGGGGAAGATGACCTACGAGCACCGCGAGGAGACGGTTCCCAAAATCGCCCGCCTCATCGTCCGGCTGATGGCCCACCACCCCGACGAGAAGGGGATCGTCCACGCCCATTCGTACGCGATTGCTGACCAGCTGGCCGAGCAGCTCACCGCCTTCGGCGTCGGCCAGCGGGTTCGGGTCCACGACTCCGACAACCGCGACGCCGAACTGGAGGCGTGGAAGGCCAGCAGCGATCCCGAACTGTTCGTGTCGGTGAAAATGGAGGAGGCGCTCGATCTCAAGGGCGACCTTGCTCGTTGGCAAGTGCTCTGCAAGGCACCCTATTTGAACACGAGCGACTCGCGGGTCGCCCGCAGGTTGGAGGACGGCCAGTGGGCGTGGTACCACCGGACTGCCCTCAGAACGGTGATTCAGGCCTGCGGGCGGGTCGTCCGCGCACCCGACGACTACGGCGCGACCTATCTCGCGGATTCGAGCCTGCTGGACCTCTTCGAACGCGCCGAAGCCGACACGCCGCCGTGGTTCCGCCAACAGGTCGACCGGCTGTCGACGCCTGACCTCCCCGAGTTCGACCCTCCTGCCGCGCTCGCTGCGGTCGACGGCACGCCGACAACCCGACGCGGTCGCTCGGGAAGCACAACCGGACAAACGCGGACCGAATCCGACGCGGACCGTCGACAGAACCACCCGCTGTCGGATGTCTGGGGCGACGGCTGACGAGGCGGCCGTTTAAATGAGCACCGCGCCGTAGGCGAGCATCGACCCGAGCATCAGGATCGTAAAGAAGATCGCCATAACCTGCTGTCTATCCATACTTCCGGTCGTCTCTCAACCGTCTTAGACCTGTCGACTTTTGAGCCACTTCCTCGCCAGAAACTCTGGTGTGTGGATTGACAAACAACAACCGAATATGGGTTTCAAGGTTTGTTCTTAACTTTTTATCGCGTCTCACACTGTCACAGTGGCACTGAATCTCACAGAAGCTTTAGATACTTGGTGTCTGTATACGATGTATGGCAACGAACGGCCTGTTGACCGCACTGACACTGTACCGCTGTGAAACCCTCACGTTCAGGCAGGCGGCGATCCGCGCTGGACAGACAGACGACGCCTTCGCACGGACCCTCGCCCAGTACGGGATTCCGTCCCACGAATAGGCCTCGCTTCGGCCCTCCGATTATCGCTTTTTGATACTGACAAGGAAACTATTAGTACCGAGGAGAGATTACGCTCAACTGGGAGGATGACCCATGTCAACACACATCAACCACACGTGTGACAGTCTGAATCTTCCACGTGCGGATGCGTGGGCGGCTCACGCGACTGTCGAACGCTGGCTTCGCGCCGAATCCGAGCCCGATTCCGACACCAGTATCGACCGGCTGACTGTCGGCTCGCAGTTGTTGGGGCGGCTCGAAACGGGCCAACGGCTGACCGGCGAGCAGCTATCGCTGCTCGGCGACCTCTGTGGGGACCGGCTGGACGACGACACAGTCCCCTCCCGTGACCGCGAATCGCTCGCGGCTGTGATCGACCGCGTCGAGTACAGTCTCGAAACGTGTTCTGCCTAACGGTTGGCTCGGCCACCCTAGTCGTCGACCGGGGTCCCTCCGTGTGGTGGGGGAGGGATCCGGGGCGTTTTATAAATAGCACGGAAAGACAGTGACCGCCTCACACGACGACCGCTTAGGTCGTTCGGAGGTGGCCCTGCCGCGGTTCATAGACATCACCCTTCCGCCGGAGCTTTTCGATCTCCTGTTCTGCTTTCGAAGCATCCATCCCGATCTCGCCAGCGCGTTCGAGCACCTCGTCGATCGGTGCACCCTCCTCGAACTCCCCTTCGATCTCGGCGATCAGCTGTTTGATGTTCTTGATCCGGTCGCGCTGGGTTTTCGAGGTCCCCGTCTCGACCACGTCGGCGTCGAACTGTCC
>Ga0207753_1000686_pt1 | contig 12641 bp, 15 predicted proteins | sample PonA233FremontCA_2_FD_187273 | JGI IMG/M metagenome (GOLD analysis project Ga0207753, IMG submission 187273) | Salt pond sediment microbial community from Fremont, CA, USA - Pond A23 Sediment 3 (SPAdes) | ecosystem: Environmental > Aquatic > Non-marine Saline and Alkaline > Saline | place: USA...
CCCGCCGCTCAACGGGTTGTCGATCCCCGAGCGACATCTCGACGTCGGGCTCGGTGACGACCCGCCGATCGGCGGTGAATCACTGGAGGCGGCGGCCCGGCAGATCGACACGGACGTCCTGCTGGATCTGGTCCGCCGGCCCGACCTCGACACCCGACCCTCGCTCCGCGCGGGCGACGAAACCGGCGTTACGGTCGGGCTCGCGGCCGACCAGGCGTTCCGGTTCGTCTATCCGAGCACTCGGCGGCGGCTCGGACGGCGGGCCGTCGTGAGACCCTTCTCGCCGGTGGCGGGCGACCCCGTCCCGGAGTGCGACGTGGTCTATCTTCCGGGCGGCTACCCGGAGCGTCACGCGGCGGCGCTGTCGTCGTCGGGGACGCTCGACGACCTCGCGGCCGTCGCGGCCGACGGTCGGCCGGTGTTCGGTGCGGGCGGCGGGCTGATGACGCTCGGCGAATCGCTGACGACCCGCGACGGCAACACGTACCGTATGGCGGGCGTGCTCCCGGTGTCGACGCACCTCTCGGAGCGGCCGGTCGCGTCGGATCACGTGGGGGTTCGTGCCCGCGAGGACTGCCTGCTCGCACCCGCCGGGGAGACGCGCCGCGGCCACGAGTTCCATTTCTCCTCCGCGACCCCCGCACCCGACGCCCGGTACGCCCTCGAGGTGGTCCGCGGCGCCGGCGTCGACGGGGTCAACGACGGCCTGCGGGAGTACCGGACGCTCGGGACGTACACCCACTTCCATCCGGGGTCGGGCGCGTTCGACTACCTGCTCGAATCGGTCGCGCCGGGGCTGTGATGCGGACCGTTGTACCGGCTCACCCGTCGTCGTCGATCCGGGTCGGAAGATGATCGGTGCGTGACTACGGCGGTTCGGCTGCGGTCGTCGCGGCGGACGATCGGGGTCGGGACGGTCCGGGCTTCGACAACGAGCCCGTCTCGCAGGGTTTATGTCGCCGACACGGGTAGAACGCGGTACTATGGCCGACAACAAAGCGCGTTCGACCGGCAGTTCCGGTCGGTTCGGAGCGCGGTACGGGCGCGTCGCCCGCCGCCGCGTCAAGGAGATCGAGGCGGCGACTCGGGAGGCGACCGTCGACGGCGACAGCGTCACGCGGGTCGAACCCGGCATCTGGCGGAACGACGAGACCGGCGAGGTCTTCACCGGCGGCACCTACCGGCCGGAGACTCCCGGTGGCGTCCAGGTTCGTCGCTCCATCCGCGCCGCGCTCTCCGGCGACGGCGAGGAGTGAGCGTGCGGACGCCCCACCCGCGAAAGACACACCAGCCACCAGTCCCACTTCCCCACCGATGAGCTACAAGTGTTCCCGGTGTAAGCGCGACGTGGAACTCGACGAGTACGGCGGCGTTCGGTGCCCGTACTGCGGCCACCGCGTGCTGCTGAAGGAGCGCGCGCCGGACGTCAAGGACGTCCCGGTCGAGTAGTCCGAAGTCGATGGTCGACCCGACGCCCCCGGCAGGTGGGGGTGGCGCCGCCGACGGTCCCGGAGCCGCCGACGCCGGCGGGCGCGGCCTCACTGTCGACGTCGAACACGCCCTCACGGTCGAGTTCGAGTACGCCACCGAGCGGCGCGCCCGAACCGTCGCCGACAGTATCCGCGTCGAGACCGACGAGGTGCCCGACGACCGATCGCGGGCGTCCGTCGGCTGCGACGGCCGCGTCGTCGCTGTCGACGTCGTGGCCGCCGACCTGGTGGCGCTTCGCGCGGGCGCGAACACGTGGCTCCGTCTCGTCGGGGTCGCCGAGGACGTCGCGAGCGCGGCCGCCGAACGTCGTGCGGGCGTCGGGAGCGGACCGTCCCGCGGCGACGGCGGCTGAACGGGGCGGGAGCCGGCCGAACGGGCCGGACGCACGTCGTGGCGGTCCGGGAGCACGCGGCCGACGAATACGGGCCTTTTTCAGTACGCGTCCCGTCGCGGTGAGTATGCAGGGTAATCTGCCGCCGGAAGCACAAGATAAACTCGAGGATCTGCAGGATCTTCAGGACACGGCACAGAAGGTCGCCGCCCAGAAGGAGCAGGCCGAGTCCTCGCTCACCGAGTCGAAGACCGCCCTGGAGGCGCTCGACGACATCGACGAGGACACCACGATGTACCGCGAAGTCGGCGAACTCCTCGTCGAGACCGAGTACGACGACGCTCACGAGGAGCTCTCCGACTCGGTCGACAGCCTCGAGATCCGCGTCGAGCAGCTGACCAAGCAGGAGGAACGCGTCCAGGAGCAGTTCGAGGACCTCCAAGAGGAACTCCAGCAGATGCTCCAGGGCGGCGCCGGCGGTCCCGGCGGTGCCGGCGGCGGCCCGATGGGTCCCGGCGGCGCCGGCGGCGCGTAAGCCGATGCCCACCGACGAGGAGGTCGTCCGGGCGGCGGCGGCCGCCGCCGAGGGCGTGATCCTCGACCGGTACAAGCAGTCCGAACTCGACGACTTCGACGTGACGGTCTCGTTCGACGACGGCGTCCTCGACGTCGACGTCTACGTCAACCCGCCCGATGACGCCGGCGACGCCGACGCGGTGGCGAACGAGGCCGCGCGGGCCGCCGGTGACGCGGTCGACGACCTCTTCGACGCCCACGACGCCGCGTAGGCCGCCGGGGAGACGTCTCGCGGCGTCGCCGCGCGATCCACGTTCGTGACCCGCAGGTCACGCGAACAGGAAGATCAGGATGCTCACCGCGACCGCCGCGAGGATGACCGACACCGCGAACGCGCCGCCCATGGCGACCACCGCGTTGGCGTGGCTCGCGAGCGTCTCGGTGCGGTCGTTGCCGAACACCGTGACCGTCGCGCGCTCGGTCGCCGCGCCGGCCTCAACCGGCTCTCGGTCCGCGCGGGCCTCGTCGACGAGGTCGCACGTCAGCCCTTCGAGCCGGTCCCACGGGATGCCCGCGCCCACCTGATTGTCGGCCTCAACGGAGTTGACGATGTGGGTGTCGGTTGTCAGGATCTCCGCCTCGTCGACCGGGCTGCCCGCGGTGATCGCGTCCACGAGCCGTCCGCGGAGTCCCGGCTCCATGTTGTTTCCGTCGATCAGTACGTACGCGGTCTCCTGGCCGCCGACGTCGACGACCGCGACCCGGACGCCGAGCGGGCCGATCCCCTCCGTCGGCGTCCACGGCGTCTCGTCCCACGCCACGCCGAGTTCGAGGTCGGCGCGCGCCGCAGTCGACAGCCGCCGGCCCGCGGTCCCCGCCGCCTCGATCATGTCGAACGCCCGCGTCGACCCCGGGGTGACGTGGCCGAGGTCCGGCCCCTCCAGTCCGTCGTTGGAGTTGTGGGCGTCGATCAGGAGCACGTCGTCGAGACCGCCGGTCCGGGCCTCCGCGGCCGCCGACAGCCCGACCCCGTACTCGATGTCGTCGGCGAATCCTGGAGCGTAAGTCGCCGCCAGGAGCCCGTCGTCGTCGAACGCCTGTCCGAGCATCGACGCCTCTCCCGAGGTGACGCGGACGCTCCGGGTGGCGTCGGCGGTGTAGGTGATCCCGTCGGTCGCCCGGCGTGCGGCTGCCAGGATCGTGTCGACCTCGCGCTCGGTCACGAGGTTGAAGTCGTGGCCCGCGGTGGCGTGCGGCGGGAAGACCAACCCGGGGGAGTCGGCGGCGACGCGCTCCGGGAAGTTCCCCCCGCCGATCTCCCCCATGGGTCCGGGGTGGATCATGGGGAGGACGAACCGCGCCTTCTCGTCGCCGCCGGCGGTGCGGAACGACAGCACCGACACGGGGACGATCGCCTCCTCTCCGAGGTCCCGGAAGAACTCCTCTAACTCCCTGGAGCCCTCCGCGACGTGGCCGATGAACCCGCGGAGGAAGTCCAGGAGCGAGACCCCGAGGCTCCGGCGCCAGGGGCGGTCGACAACGACGACGAAGGCGTAGACCGCGAGCGCGTAGATCCCGCAGGTGATCCCCAGGAGGAGGAAGTGGTCGGCAGTGATCGCCGAAAACTCCGCGGGGGCGCTCTCGGGGCGGGAGAGGTACTCCTGGAGGTACGCGTCGACAACCGGGCCGCCGACCGAGAGCAGCCGGAGCGTGCCGCCGTAGATGAACAGAAGCACCGCCGCGGCGGCGGTCTGGAGGCTCGCCGGGATCGACGCGACCAGCACCGACGACCCCGACACCGCCATCACGACCAGGAGCCGGAACGCGAATATCGACGCCAGGGCGACCACCAAGGCGTCGAAGACGAACCGCTGTCCGAGCCCGGTGAACACCGACACCACCGCCGCGGCGGTGACGATCGCGACGACGACGACCTCCGAGATCAACGCGAGCAACGACGACCGGTTCGGAGTGAGCTTCCCGCCCACGAACCGGTCGACGCCGGCGGTTCCGAACGCGGCCACGACCGTGGGGATGCCGATGAAGAAGATCCCCTCCCACGCGTCGCGACCGAGGATGAAGAGCCCGCGCCAGGTGCGTTCGTACGCGCCGGAGTCGAACGCGGCGACGCCCGCGAGCGCCGCGAGCAGGATCGCAAAGGCCAGGCTGGTGTACCACTTCGGCGCGCGGAAGATGAACCGGGAGAGGTCCGCGAGGTTGCTTTGGGTGGACGTCATGCTGAGAGGGCGGGGAACCGGGAGTGGGGGCTACTCGCAGATCGACACGAAGTTCTCGAAGACCTCCTCGCCGCGCTCGGTGTGGGCGACCTCGGGGTGCCACTGGACCCCGTAGAGTCCCCGGGCGGGGTCGCTCATCGCCTCGACGCCGCAGACGTCGGAGGTGGCGGTCCGGACGAACCCGTCGGGGACCTGCTTCACCTCGTCGGCGTGGCTGGCCCACACCCGGGTCTCGGGGGCGAGCGACCCGACGAGGGGGTCGTCGGCGTCGAGGATCTCCACGTCGACGTCGGCGTAGCCGCCGTAGTCGCCGGGGCCGACCGTGCCGTCGAGTTCCGCCGCGAGGATCTGCATCCCGAGACAGATGCCGAAGACCGGGACGTCGAGCTCGAGATACGCCGGGCAGTTGCCGATCCGGTCCATGTCCGGGCCGCCGGAGAGCACGAGCCCGTCGGCGTCGAGAGCTTCCGGCGGCGTGGTGTTGTCGACGATGTCGACCTCGATCCCGAGGTCCCTGAGGGTTCGGCGCTCGAGGTGGGTGAACTGGCCGTGGTTGTCGATGACGGCGATGCGAGTCATCAGTTGTGGTCCCGTACACCGAAGGGCACCAAAAAGCGCCCGGTCCCGACGTGGAGACTCCGGCGGCGGAGCCACCACAACGGCAGCCACCGGGCGCGGACGGAGCTACTCGGCGTCGTCGCGGCGCTCCCGCGCGGTGGCGAAGTCCATCTCGGATTGCTCCTTCGCGCGCCGCCGTTCCCGGGCGGCGAACGCCTCCGGATCGGGTGCGACGTCGTCGTCGATCCGGGCGAAGGAGTTGTGGATCTTGGCGTGACACCACCGACAGAGCGCGACCGTGACCTCGTGGGAGGGGTCGTCGCCGCCCTCGGGCCCGACGCCGCTCTCCCCGTACGAGAGGTGGTGCGCCTCCAGAAGAGGCCGGGAGTCGTCGTGAGCCATCCGCACCGACTCGAGGCCGCACCGCAGACACTCCCGGCCGTCGGTGGTCGAGCGGTAGTGGGGGCAGTCACGGAACGCTGCCTCCCCCGCGGCGACGCAGTCGTACCCCGCCGCGCGCCGCTCGGCCGCGAACTCGGGGTCGTCGCCGGCGCGGTCCAGCGCGAACCGGCACCGGCCGTCGTCGGTGAGGTGGTCGCAGACGCCGGCGTGATCGTACGGGTCGTCGACGCCGACGGGGGTGCCTGTGGGCGTCTCGCGCATACTCGGGGTGTGGGCCGCGTACGGATTGAATCTACTGGGAGTCGGGGGGAGGCGGGTCTGGGTCCGAGTACGCTCGCGTGGTCCCGGTGCGCACCACCCCGTCGGCGGTGATCGCCGGCAGGAGCCGGGGGTACTCGGTCTCACGGCGTCGATCCGACGCGATCGCCTCGCACCACGAGGTAGATGAGTAGCCCGAGCAGGCCGGGAACCAGGCCCGCCAGAAACAGCACTCCGATCCCGACGCCCCACTGCCACGCCCACTGGCTCCCGCGCGACCTCGCGTCTCGGTAGACCCATCGGCCGATCAGGCCGAAGGCGACGACGAGCACCAGAAGGACGACCAACAGCTCCGGGGCACCGGGGACCTGTAGCGGGAGGAGGGCCATCGGCTCCAGATGCGTCCGGAGGCATATATCCCTTCTCGTTCCGTTCGTCGCCCCACGTTCGTCGTGCGGCCGAACGGCAGGCGGGGCGCTTATGTCGCCGGCCGACGCACCGCTCGGCGTGCGCCTCGAACACCGCGCGGACGGCACGCGGCGGACGCTCGCCACCGACGTCGAGGTCGTGGACTCGTTTCTCTCGCGGGCCCGCGGGCTCATGTTCCGACGGTCGGTCCCCGACGGCTACGCGATGGTGTTCCGGTTCGACGACGACGCGGAGCGGGACCTGCACATGGTCTTCGTCCCGTTCGACCTCGACGCGGTGTGGGTGGTCGACGGGGAGGTGACGGCGACGAAGCGGCTCCGGGCGTGGCGCGGACTGGGCGCTGCCGTCGCCGACACCGTGATCGAACTCCCTGCAGGCGCCGCGTCGGACGTCGATGTCGGCGACGCGATCCGGATCGTGGAGTGAGCGCCGCTGGGCGAGCGGGATGATCAGGTAGCCCCGGACGGTCGGGCGAGTTTGTCAGAAAGCGTCTGTTTAAGTAGCTGCGCGATAACGGTCGGAGTGAGCGTATGACTCGTGGTCGATTTATTCGGGGGTAACCCCGACAACCCCTTCGCATCCATCGCGGATTCCGACGAGACTGTACAGTTGTTAGACACGACGCTACGCGACGGCGAGCAGGCCCCCGGCGTCTCGCTGATGCCGGAGGAGAAAGCCGAGATCGCCCGGTCGCTGGACCGCGCCGGAATCGGATTCATCGAAGCGGGTAGCGCCTGCACCGGGGAGGGCGAGCGCGAGACCATCCGTCGGGTGACCGCGCTCGACCTTGACGCGACGGTGACCAGCTTCGCCCGCGGGATCCGAAACGACGTCGATCTCGCGCTCGACTGCGGCGTCGACGGGGTGACCATCGTGGTGCCCGCGAGCGACAAGCACGTCGAGCGAAAGGTCGGGACCTCCCGCGACGAGGTGGTCGAGACCACCGGCGACCTGGTGGCGTACGCCAAGGATCACGGCCTCTGGGTCGAGGTCATCGGCGAGGACGGCTCCCGCGCCGACCTGGACTTCCTCGAACGGCTGATGGCCGAGGCGCTCGACGCCGGCGCCGACCGGTCGTGTTACGCCGACACCGTCGGCCACGCCACCCCGGAGACCACCTACGAGTACGTCTCCCGGCTCGCGGAGTTGGGTCCGGTGTCGACCCACACTCACGACGACCTGGGGTTCGGGTTGACCAACGCGTGGGCCAGCCTCCACGCGGGCGCGGACCTGATTCACGGCACGATCAACGGGATCGGCGAGCGCGCCGGCAACGTCGCCCTGGAGGAGGTCGCGATCGCGCTGGCACACGGGTACGGGATCGAGACGCTGAAACTCGACGAGCTCTACGACCTCGCGAAGCAGGTCTCACACGCGACTGGCGTGCCGCTGCCGCCGAACAAGGCGGTGGTGGGCGAGAACGCGTTCACCCACGAGAGCGGGATCCACACCGACGGGACGCTGAAAGACGAGGGGATGTACGAGCCGTATCCCCCGGAGACCGTTGGTCGCGAACGCCGGCTCGTCCTCGGCAAGCACGCCGGCGCCGCGGGCGTCCGCGCCGCCCTGCAGGAGCACGACGTGTCGGTGTCGGAGGGCGAACTCAAGTCGATCGTACAGCGGGTCAAGCGGCTCGGCGACCGCGACAAGCGGGTCACCGACGCGGACCTGTTGGCGATCGCGGAGGACGTCCAGGGCCGCGACCGCGACCGCTACGTCGAACTCCTCGACCTCACCGCCGCCTCCGGCGGCGGGACCCCCACCGCGTCGGTCCGGCTCCGGGTCGGCGACGAGGAGCGGGTCGCCTCCGGCACCGGGAGCGGCCCGGTCGACGCCGCGATCGAGGCGGTCCGAGCAGCGGTCGGCGCCGACGCCAACGCCCAGCTCGACTCGTATCACGTCGACGCCATCACCGGCGGCACCGACGCCGTGGTCACCGTCGAGGTGGAGATGTCGAAGGGCGACCGGACGGTCACGGTCGCCACCTCGGATTCGGACATCACGCTGTGTAGCGTGGAGGCGATGGTGGAGGCGCTCGACCGGCTGCTCGCGACCGATCGCCCGGGTCGCGACGACGTCGAACCCGAGGACGCCAGGCTCGCGGACGACGACTGAGACGGACCCCCGTTATCAATCACCGGTCGTCGCCGACCCGTCCGGGCGATGACCGGTGCTCGTTACCGTGAGGCGTACGACACTGACCGGACGCGCGTGGCGCGATCGGGCGGTGGGCCACGGCGGCGCGCGCTACCGCCCTTCGATCAGGTACGTCCGGCCGCCGCGCCGCTCGAAGCGGAGCTCCCCGCGGGTGGCGGCGTGCTCGATCACCTGTGCCGTCTCGACGTCGGTGACGCCGATCCGCCGGGGTCCCCGGACCCGATCCGCCGCCGGTTCCTCGGTCGCCATCGCGTGTACACACCCTGATTCGGACGGAACGGGTATGTGAGCGAGCCTAACCGAGTGGAAGTGAAACTGTCCGACGGCGTCCGGGTGGGTCGGATCAGCGGTCCACGCACGCGTCCGCGGCGCGACGACACGCGCCGCTGGGTGTGGTTCGGTGGAGCGCCGAGGGTGAGAGTTGAACCACGGTCGCTCACTGCGTTCGCTCCCTGATTCAAATCTCAGTATTGCGCACAGACGGATCCACGCGTCCGTGGCGCGATGAAACGCGCCACTACGGGTGGATCTTAAAGAGCGCCGAGGGTGAGAGTTGAACCACGGTCGCAGCGGAGCTGCTCCCTGATTCAAATCTCAGTAACCGTCCACCCGAACCCACGCGTCCGCGGCGCGACGAGACGCGCCGCTGGGTGTGGTTCGGTGGAGCGCCGAGGGTGAGATTTGAACTCACGTGTCCGAATGGACAGCAGATCTCGAATCTGCCGCCTTGGCCGGGCTAGGCTACCTCGGCTACAGTAGACGGTGGTCCCCGACGTGGTTAATCGGTTTCGGTTTGGGCGAGGCCGGCGCGGCCGTCGCCGGTGACCGTCGACCGACGCCGGGGCGGCGCCGACGCCCGCGGGCCGTGAGGCGTTCCGACCGGCCGTTCCCGCCGTATCCCGGTGTCACTCCGTCGGAGGCGGTCACCGGTAAGGCGCAGACCCGTCGGCGTCACCCCGAAGGTGTCGGGAACCGGAACACGACCGCCGCCCGCTCGGGGTCGTCCGAGGCGGTCCCGCCGTCGTCGGGGTCGGAGCCGTCGGTCGGCGACGATCCGTCGCGCTCGAAGTTGAGCGTCCCGCCGTTCTCGATCACGCACCAGTACGCCAACCACAGCCCCAACCCGTCGGCGTGCTGCAGCGGGCTCTCCGAGCCGGCGGTCAGCGCCTCGCGCGCGATCGCGGGGATCCCCGGGCCGGTCGAATCGAACCTGACCGTCACCGCGTCGTTGCACGCCACCGCGACGCGAATCTCGATTCCCTCGTCGTCGGCCTGCGCGACGAGGAGTTCGATCACCTCCCGGATCGCGGTGGCGACCGATCCGGAGTCGGTGAGGTGCGCCTTCGCACCCGCCGCCCCGTCGATCGAGAACGCCGTGGTCGGGTACTCCCGCGCCGTCCGGTGGACGATCCCCGCGACCAGTTCCGTGACGTCGTGCGTCGTCGGCGCCCGCTCGTGGGAGTCGTCGAGCTCCGACACCTTCCGCGCCTTCTCGCCCACGGCGAGGAGGTCGTCGGTCCGGTCGAGGATGGCATCGGCGGCGCGCTCGGCGTCGTCGGTCACCCCCGAGGCGACCGTCTCGGCGTACCCCCGGACGACGTTCATGTCGTTCCGGAGGTTGTGGCGGAGGACCCGGTTTGCCACCTCCAGGCGCTGTTCGTACCGGTGGCGGCCCGTGACGTCCCGGAGCACGATCACGTAGCCGATGCTGTCGCCACGCCCGTCCGCTAACTCCGAGACGCGGATGTCGTACGCCAGGTTGTGTTCGTCGACGACCGTGGTGTCGTCGACCTCGGCGAGCGACCGGTCCGGAAACGTCCGTTCGATCGGATCGCCGGCGGTCGGCGGCGGGTCGAGCACCCGCATCGCGGTGTCGTCGGCGCCGACCACGACTCCCGCGGAGTCGAGCGTCACGAGGCCGTCACCCATCGCATCAAGTACCTGCCGCCGGGCGATCGGAGTCCGTTCGAGCAGGTCCGACCAGTAGAGGCTGAACACCACAACACCCCCCGTGAACGTGAACACGAACGGCGTCAGGTCGACACGCGGGACGGGGCTGGAACCGAGCAGGAACGCGATGTTCGCGGCGAACGGCGGGAGCGGGGCGATCGCCAGGAGCGTCGCCTGCTTCCGGTAGACGAGCGACCGCCGGACGCCGGTGAGCAGCAGCAGTCCCACCCCGATCACGACCGCGAGGTAGTTGAACGCGAGGTGACCGTAGTAGAGCGGGCCGAACGCGACGTCGATCGCCGTCCCCGGAGCGACCGCCGTCGACGGGACGCTCCACACGAGGCCGTGGATCGGGTTGGTGACCGCGGCGGCCACGACGGCGACCGGCTCGACGGCGAGCAGTCCGATCCGGCGGCGGGTCAGCCACCGCGACCGCCCGACGTACCGGCCGACGAACACCAGCCACAGCAGCGGAACCGGGATGGAGCACACGAAACTGAGCCGCCACCAGACCGTCTGTGCCGCGACCGAACCGGAGCCGAGTTGGACCGAGTACGCCAGCGCGGAGCACCCGACGACCGCGATCAGCACTGCTACTTCGGTGCTGCACTGTTCGTCGCGGTGGCGGAAGGCGGCCAGCGCCAGCGACGCGTAGACGGCGACAGTGGCGAGTCCGACGGCTGAGACCGGCGTGAGTACCCACACCATACCAGGGACCGACACCCTCCCCGAGGGAGGCCGGCCATATCAAACCACCAGCCGACCGACGGGTCGGCGAACCGGGAGGCGTCGCTGGACGAGGCCGAACTGACGGCAGAATATGACATATGTCGTACCTTTCCGACACGGGGGGCCGGTCGTCGCGTCTCACTCGGCGGTGTGCCGGTCGCCGGACGGATCCGGGTTGGGTGGCGGGACTGCGCGAGACACGGTCGTTACGGTGGTCGATTCGGCCGGCGAGACGATCCGGATCCGGAATACCGCGGCGACCACGGCGGTTTCCCCGGCGCGCTCCTGGACGACGATGCCGCCGATCGCCCGACACGGGCCGAAGTCGCGGCCGCGTCCGTCCGGACACCGGGTACGGGCCCACCGTGTCGCCGCGGTATCCCGAAGTTCGACCGAGATCGACCGGCTCTCGGCGGCGTGGGTCCGTTCCACCCGGTCGACGTCGGCCCGTATCGATTCCCGGACCCGGTTCGCGACGGACCGGTTATCGGCCCACGACCGATGGTCGGGGCGGCGTCTCACCTCGCGGGCGGCGGCACGGAGTGATCCGGTAAGGCTTCGGTCGATCTCCGACACCGGGGCCACTCCAACGTCCGCTCCCCGCCGGTCGGCGTCGTAGCCGAGTTGTGCGTACGCGAGCGTCATCGAGAGCAACGCCACGGCGACGACGGCGGCGGCGACGAGAACGATCTGGCCGCGGTCGCCGGACGTGGACGGTCGCCCCGGGCCGCCGTTACGGGGTCGGATCACACCGCCCACACCCTGAGGGTGACTGTACAGCCGGCGACCGTGCGCGTCGCGGAGCCGGTCGGGACGCCGGTTGGTCGTGCCGGTCCGACGGTCCCGTGTGGCGTCTCGATCCGGCCGAAGACGCTCGTCGGGAGAGCGCTGTGCAGCCGACGATCCAGCGCGTCGCGCTCGGCCGCGAACGACGACGGCGACCGGCAGGCCGCCGAGAGCCGGTTCCGGCCGCCGTCGACCGGCGGCTCCGCGGCGAGAACCGAGAGCGTGTCGGCGGCGGTGCGGTCGAGCGCCGTCGCGGTCGAGTCGGCACCCCCCTCGACCGGAACCCAGAGGAACCCCGCGACGACCGAGAGGATCAGGAGCGCCCCGACCGCGGCCTCGACGAGCGACGTCGCGAGCTGCCCGCGGCCTGCCGGCTCACCCACCGACCTTCACCACCAACCGTTCCACGCTGGCGTTCGTTGCGGTCCACGACAGCGTCACGGTCCCCGGTCCGTCGCCGTCGGAGCCGATATCGACGGAGAGAGGGAGGACGTCGGGCACCCTGACGGCGTACCGCCCGGAGAGCCCGGCGGCGTCGTGGAGCACGACCCGGCCGTCGGCGCGGACGGTGTGGACGGTTCGCGTTCTGCGCGTGTCGATCCGCACGACGAGGCGGCCGGTGTGGTCGGGGAGCGTGCGCCCGGACCGCTCCGCGAGGTCGATGCGTGCGGTTCGCTCGACTGCACGCTCGACCCGAACCCGTCGCTCCACCCGCGCCGAGTCGGCCGAGCGGGCCACGCCCTCGCCGGTCGCGGCACCGACGGCGCCGCGCTTGACGACCGTCTCCCCGCCGAGGG
>Ga0207753_1000687_pt1 | contig 12638 bp, 16 predicted proteins | sample PonA233FremontCA_2_FD_187273 | JGI IMG/M metagenome (GOLD analysis project Ga0207753, IMG submission 187273) | Salt pond sediment microbial community from Fremont, CA, USA - Pond A23 Sediment 3 (SPAdes) | ecosystem: Environmental > Aquatic > Non-marine Saline and Alkaline > Saline | place: USA...
CAAGAAGGCCGACTGGGATGTCGGCATGAGCCTCGATGCGGTGACGCTGGCCAACCACGTCGACACGGTCGTCCTCTGTACGGGCGACGGCGACTTCTCCCGACTGTGTTCACATCTCCGCCACGAGGGCGTCAAAGTCGAGGTAATGGCCTTCGGCTCCTCGACCGCCGAGGAACTGATCGAAGCGACCGACGAGTTCACCGATCTCTCCGAGAACGAGAACCGGTTCCTCTTATAAATGGTCGACCCACAGCAGATCGAATCAGCGGCCGTCCCCCTCATTCTCGGCGGGGCGGTCGGGATCGCCTTCGGTCGGGCCGTCCTTGGGAGCACGCTCGCTGGGGTCGCCATCGGCATTGTGCTGTTCGGCCTGCTGTGGTGGCTTCGCAATCGGCTCGTCGACGCGGTCTAAAATCCGCCCGTTTTTATCCACTCGCCGGAATCTCACGCTATGAGTGACGACCCAGCGTCGACCGCGGGTTCGGATGCTGACAGTGAGGGCACTGCCGGTGGGAGTCCGGCCCGTGATATCGCCGCCCTGCGGACGGTCGCCGACTACCAGTTCGGTGCAGGAGCGGGGACGACGCTGTTCCCCACCGACGAGCGCTTCGAGATCCGCCGGTCGACCGGCGGTCGTCCCCGACAAGTCCACACCGAAGATACACGGTTGGTCTCCTACGGCGTCGACGGCCGCTTTACCCTCGGGATCGCTGGCGGGCGACGGCTCCTCGACCTCCCGGAACCGGCGAACCGCGTGGTCGTCGACGACGAGTCGGAACCCTTCGTCCGCGACGGCAAGAACGTGTTTGCGAAGTTCGTCTGCGATGTCGACGCCGCCATCCGACCGGGCGACGAGGTGTTGGTCGTCGATGAACGCGGCGAGCTCTTGGCCGTCGGCCGGGCGGAACTCTCGGCCGACGGGATCGCGGATTTCGACAGCGGGATGGCCGTAAAAGTGCGCGAGGGTATCGACGACTGAGTTACAAAAGCACCCGATGAGCCGACTGGTAGCCGACGACTACTTTTATAACATGCCGGTCAGCCCGACTGTTTCGAGCAACGAGATCCCAGCCAAAAGCGAGCCGAGGAGGTAGCCAGCGATTGCACCACCGTTGAGCAGCGGGAGTCCGGCGTGAGCCCGGCCCTTCATCACCAGTCGCATTAAGACGAGGAGGCCGCCGAGGGTGCCGATGAGGGCGAGCAGTGCCGGGAGATTGAGCTCGATAATCGGCACCGCGAACTGCGGGGCTGGCGAGAAGAAGGCCGCGCTGGCGATCAGGACCCCCGGAATCACCGCATCGCCGAGCCCGATGAAGAACACGTCGCGCTCGTCGTCCGCGTCGGTCACCGCCTTGGTGGGGTCGTCGCTCTCGTCAGCTTCGTCGGTCGACTGGCCGTCGGCACCGGCTTCGCCGTCTTCGGTCGACGCCTTATGTTCGCTCATTTCGGCCTCGTCGTCGAGCAGCGAGTAGGATAGCGACAGCGGGATCACGAGAATGGCAGGAATCCGAAGGTCCATCACGCCGTCGGCGAGGTCGAGCATGTGTTCGGTTTTGTAGACGCTGATCGCGTCGTACACCGCCAGTATCGAGAGCAACACGAGCGCGGGCAGAATCCCGAAGGTGATGCCGAACAACCCGGCGGCTCCCGCACCCATCAGGACACCAGCGGTGTCGACGACGTACCACTCGGGGTAGACCCACAGCGCGACCGCGACCGCCGAGCCGAGGGCGACCGCCACGACCATCGGGACGAGCGCGCTGAAGACGTACCACGCCAGCAGGCCGCTGGTGGCGACGATGACCACGCGGACGATCCAGTCGAGATCGTATTTAAAGGCGGCCAGAAAGCCCAGCGTCGCAAGCAGGATCGCGCCGATATACAGGAGGCTGTTCGTCGGGTCGTCGGGGTTCTCGACGGCCTGATACCCCTGTTCGAAAAAGGTCTGGACCAACGCGAGCGAGCCGAGCTGAATCAACAGAAACAGCAGGACGGCACCCGCGACACCGCGGTACTCCCGGGGAAACATATCACTGAGTTGGGCCGAGGGGGGTTTGGGCGTTGTGTTCCACCCTCGTCAGCGAGCGTACAGCTTCGTGCCGACGAGGTCGGTCAGTGAAGTTGCGTCGGTCGGCGTGATCGCCACGTAGGGGCCATCGACCGGCCCAAAAACGTCGACGATTCGCCCGACGGTCGAGAGCGATTCATCGATCACCATGAGGCCGATGTCGGGAACGTCGTCGCTGTCGACGCCGACGATGGCGAGTCCTTGGGCCGTTCGGTCGACGGTGCCAATGCGTCGCATTACTCGCGGAGGAGGTCGACGTAGGCCCCGATCGCCTGGACCAGATCGTTCTTCGTGTCGTCGGCACCCTTCACGAGAACGCGACCGCGGATGTCGAACTCCCGGGAGTAGGATTTCTCGCGTTCGATCACGGCGTCGTAGCCGACCTGTTGGACGGCGTCGGCGATCTCGTCGACCGTCGGCTCGTCGACGGCCAGATCAATCGGGACACGTCGGCCCTCCGACCGCGTCAGCCCGGCATCGAAGTAGGCGGGCCACAGCACGTTTTCGACCATACAGGGGGAAGGGCGGCCCTGCGGTAATACCGTTACGACTGTCGACGGCTCTGCTGTCGACTCGCTCGGCCTCAGGCGGCTCCCGAGCGACGGCGAGCCAGCAGGCTCCCACCGAGCAGCGAGAATATGGCGACAGCGGGACCGAACCCGGGAGCCGAAACGCCGGTTGGGCTGTCGTCGTCAGTCGACTCCGGGGCCGATCCGTCATCGTCAGTCGACTCGTCGTCCGCGTTCGCAGTCGAAGCCGAGTCGGCGGTGGCGGTCGATTCGGTCGACTCGGGCGACTCGGTTGCGGTGGCGTTGGCTGTCGATCCATCGAGGCTGGCGGCCGCCTCGGCGCGGCTTACGAACTCCGAGTCGTCGTAGCGGTCGGGATGGAGCTGTGCGGTCAGGTTCCGCGTCGAGTAGACGACGCTCCGGGGGGCCGGTTGGTTGAGATAGCTCACCTCTAAGCGGGCGACAACGGGGTCATCGAGCAACGAGTACGGCTCGCTGTCGAGGATTTGTCCCTCGGTTTGATCGGTGATAATCAACACATCGGGCTCGGTCCGGATCACGACCTCGTCACTGACCGATTGATAGCCGTCGAACTCCTCGGCAACGACGTTCTCGGCCCCGGATGCCTCGATTATTTCGTTGATAAACGTCTCGTCGCCAACAGCGTACCCCCCCAACAGTGGATACATAAGCCGCGGCTCCTCGGCGTCGACGGTCGCGGTCGACACCGCCTCGACGTTGGCGTCGACCCACGCGTTGGTCTCGCGGGCGGCCTGCTCGTTGCCGGTCAGCTGGCCGATAGTCAGCGTCTTGGATTTCACGTCTTCGAAATCGGTCGCCGCGGGGAAGTGGTAGACGGTCACTCCGGCCTCGCGCAGCGCTTCGATGGTCTCGACGCTCGTCGCGTTCGGCGCGAGGACGAGGTCCGGCTCGGTAGCGACCACGCGTTCGATACTCACACCGAGTTCGGTCGACGAGACGTTCGTCTTGGTTTCGGCTCCGTCGAGATAGTGAGCGAACTGGGTGAGGCCGACGACTTGCGACTCGGCGTCGAGTTCCCACATCACCTGTGCAGCGCTGGGATTGGTCGTCGTGACCCGCTCGGGTCGTTCATCGAGCGTTACCTCGGTGCCGGTCGCATCGGTCAGCGTGATCGGGAACGGAGACTGAGTGGTCGTATCGGTCGGCTGCCCTGCAACACTCGCAGGCGCGACAGCTACCAGCGCACCGATGACGAGGAGCGAGACGAACAGCCGTGAATACTGACGCATACGCTCGTTTTCGGTGGGAAGTCAATAAGTATTTCACTACTCCAACGTGGCTTTCATTCATGGACGTACGCCAGCGTGCGGTAGGCTGGTCGCTGTGGTTAGCCGCCGCCCTCGGGGTGTCGATCACCGTGAGTGCCGGGATCGGCCCGGTGTCGATCCACCCGCTGGCCGTACTGAAAGTGCTTCTCAACGCGGTTTCGGTGCCGACCGGGATCGAACTCACCGGCAGCTCGGTCGGTAACGCCCTCCAGTTGCCTGCCCCCGAACTCCAGTGGCAGTCGCCCTTCAGCTACAGTGTTCGGTCGACTCACCAAACCATCGTGATGCGGGTCCGGCTCCCACGAATCCTGCTGGCTGGGGTCGTCGGCTTTGCACTCGCGGCCGCCGGGACCGTCATGCAGGGCTTCTTCCGGAACCCGATGGCCGACCCCTCGATCATTGGCGTTTCATCGGGTGCGGCAGCGGGGGCGGTCGCGTTCCTGGTCGTCCCGGTGGCGATTCCTTTCGGTCTGGGTCTGCAGGGCGCGGCCTTCGTCGGCGCGCTGCTGGCCGCCTTCGGCGTTTACGCCATCGCCACCGAGGGCGGCCGGACGCCGATTGCGACGCTCCTCCTTGCTGGCGTCGCTATCCAAGCGTTTCTCGGCGCAGTGATCGCGTATCTCCAGTTGCACAGCGGCGATGGACTCCGGCAGGTCGTCCACTGGCTGATGGGTCACCTCGGCAACGCCGGGTGGGACGACGTGACGGTCACCCTGTTGTTGGTCCCACTGTTGTTCGGCATCCTGCTGGCCTACGCCCGCGACCTCAACGTGCTCCTGCTCGGCGAGGAGGCCGCCCACGGCCTCGGCGTCGAGGTCGAACGCACCAAGCGAATTCTCCTTTCGGTCTCGGCGGTACTCACCGCCGCGGCGGTCGCCGTCTCCGGTGTGATCGGTTTCGTCGGGCTGATCGTCCCCCACATGGTCCGGCTCGTCGTCGGCCCCGACCACCGAGTGCTGTTGCCCGCGGCGGCGCTGGCCGGCGCGTCGTTCCTCGTGCTTACGGACACGATCGCCCGCGCAGGCGCGACCGAGATCCCAGTCGGGATCGTCACCGCCGCGCTGGGTGCGCCCTTCTTCCTCTATCTGCTCCGCAGTCGGGAGGTCCACGAGCTATGAGCGATCCCGTACTGTCGGTCGACGAGCTGTCGGTCGATCTCGGTCGTACAGAAATCATCTCGAACGTCTCACTCACGGCTGCAGCGGGTGAACTCGTCGGCCTCGTCGGGCCGAACGGAGCCGGGAAAACGACGTTCCTGCGGGCGATTCAGGGAGGTCTCCAGCCGACGACAGGAACAGTCACGGTCGACGGTCACGATATCGCGGAACTGTCGGCCCGTGAGACCGGTCGACTGGTCGCCACCGTCCCACAGGAGACGCGACTCTCGTTTTCGTTTTCAGTGGAAGACGCCGTCGCCATGGGTCGCAATCCACACATCGGCCGGTTCGGGACTGCCGACGCCGAAGATCGGACCGCGGTTAGCCAGGCACTCGACGACACCTCGTTGTCGGCGTTGGCTGACCGACCAGTCACCGAACTGAGCGGCGGTGAGCGCCAGCGCGTCCTGCTGGCGAGAGCCTTCGCACAGGACACGCCGCTGCTGTTGCTGGATGAGCCGACTTCGAACCTCGACATCAACCACGCGATCAACACGCTGGATCTGGTGCGGTCGGTGGCCGACGAGGGGACGACAGCGGTAGCGGCGATCCACGACCTGAATCTGGCGGCCCGCTACTGTGACCGGCTGGTGTTGCTTGCCGAAGGATCGATCCTTGCAGCTGGTGTGCCCGAGACGGTGCTCACAAGCGAGACGCTGGAATCGGCGTTCGATGCCCACACTGTCGTCTCGAACGATCCGACGACAGATTCTCCACGCGTCACTGCGCTCTCCGAGCACCAGTCAGTCGACGATATATAAATAGTCGGTGGCTACGCCTGCTCGTCGACCAGATACCGTGTATAGATCTGATCCGCGATGAGTGTGCCGAAAAAGCCCGAAACCACGACGAACGAGCCCGCGGAGATCATGAGGAACGTCACCCACTGTGTGATCGGCTCCATCGGCGGCCAGAGCAACGGTAGGGACCGTATAACGAACTCCCAGAAGATGGCTAGCTGGAGGATTGCGACGCCCGCGCTACAAGCAAGCCGCACTCGCAGCAGCTCCCACGACGGCCCGGGCTGGGGTTCCGGAAACTCCGTGTCGACCATTACTCCCCCGTTGGCACCGACGACCTAAAACCATCTGTTGTCGGTGGCAGGCCCCGGATCTCGGCGGCCGAACCGAAGCGTCACCCTTACTCATCCGCTCGACGATTACTAACCCATATGGAGGTTCCGTGTATCGCCGTCCCGCTGGCAGACGGCGAGGAGAGCAGGCAGGCGCTGGCCGAGGCTGGGGTGCTCGATGACGACTATCAGATCGTCGTCGACGAGGGCACCCTCTACATCCCGGTGACCGACCTCGGCGGCGTGCCCGAAGTGTTCGAGACGACGACCCGCGACCTCCCGACGCGCCGGACGGTCGAGACACCCGCCGACCGCCTCGGCTACGAGCCCTCGCTCGAACGACTGGGCGATGTCGTCATCGTCGACGAGGACGAGTCGGATCGCGCCGCCGAGATCGCCGAAGCGGTGATGGCCTCCGACCTCCCGGCCCGGTCGGTGCTCAACCGGGCCTCGAAGATCAAAGGCGAACTCCGGGTCCGCGACTGGGAGCTACTGGCCGAGGGTGAGGATGAGGACAGCGACCGCTCGCCGACCGAAACCGTCCACCGCGAGTACGGCCACGAGTTCCTGCTGGATCTCGCGGCGGTCTACTTCTCGCCACGATTGGCGACCGAACGCCACCGCGTTGTCGAGGGAATGCAGCCGGATGAACACGTGGTCGACATGTTCGCCGGTGTCGGCCCGTTTGCGATCCCGGCAGCCAGCCGCGGGGCCGAGGTTGTCGCGGTCGACCTCAACGAAACGGCCGTCGGCTACCTCCGCGAAAACGCCCGCCGAAACGGCGTTAGTGACTCTCTAACCTCTATCGCGGGGGACGTTCGTGACGTAGCCACCGACTACTATGGGTGGGCCGACCGGCTGGTGATGAACCTCCCCCACTCCGCGGGCAACTTTCTGGAGACCGCCGTCGACCTCGCGGGCGGGGAGTGTGTGATCCACTACTACGACATCCAGCACGATTCCGATCCGTTCGGTCCTGGTATCGAAGCGATCCGGGCGGCCGCCGAACCCGAATACGACGTGACAGTCGAAACCGAACACGTCGTCCGATCGTACGCGCCCCACGAACTGAACGTCTGTCTCGATGTCCGACTCACACGGTCGTAGGCAAACCGTTAGGCCGAGCGGAGTAGTACGGTGAGTATGGGAACGGTCGAAGGGCTCTTCGTAACCCCCGAAAGCGGCGAACCGATGGTCGAACAGGAGTCGGTGGAGGCCGTCGACGGCGGCCTCGTCGACGATCGGTATCTCCGGGGAACGGGCTACTACTCGCCGTACGACGTGTGTGAGGTAACGCTGCTGGAAGCCGAAGCGATCGAGACGATCGACGACGCGTTCGGAATCGACCTCGGCGACGGTCGACACCGGCGGAACATCGTCACTCGCGGCCATGATCTGCACGACCTCCTCGAAACCACGTTCCGCATTGGGGCCGCGGAACTTCGCGGCACACGGCCGCGACCACCCTGCGCCCATCTCGAGGAAATGGTCGGAGAGGAAGGGGTGGCTCGGGCCCTCGGGAACGGCCGTGGTGGAATCTGTGCTCGTGTACTCTCTCCGGGGACGATTAGTGTCGCCGACAACATCGAGATCGTCGAGGCGGACCCGCGAACAGTCGGCGAGGCTATCGCCGAACGACTAGCGACCGACAGTGACGGCCGAGCCGAACGCTAGCTGTGGCTCGAACGGTTACAAGCTGCAGAACACTGTTCGAAGTGTTAGTCTGCGTTGGGAGCCAACGGCTCGGCTTCGGACTCCGCTTCGGCCTCGGCCATCGAGGACGTGATTCCTTTTGCCAGTTTGAAAACAGCTGCTTTGTGGTCGGTCTTTGATTTGTGGATCGATGTCGGCTTGATGCCAAGCGTTTCGTACTCAGTGAGGTCGAAATCTCCTTCCCACATCTCACACTGTGTACGTACCTCGGCAAGCAGGCCGTGTAGGTGAATGAGCTCCTGCTTCTTCATGAGCAAACTCTCGTAGCGACCGAAGGGTTATAGTACTATCTTGAGACGAGTTAACAAGGGACTCGTCTATAGCGTCTATATACCCGGTTATCGGGCGATTCAGTGGTGATGAATGATGATGAATTGGGTGTAAACGGTGTCGATTCGGGTGTCACGAGTGGCGGCATTTCTTGCGCGCGCCGTCAGGTCGGCGGTCGTCGTAGGTGGTACCTACCGGTCGACGGTCGGTCACATCCATGCTGACGGGAGTCGTGAAATGGAGGCGGACGACCCGTAGGAACTGCCTACTACCCCATCTACTCGGTCTGGAACTGTTTGACCGTTTCGAGGTCGCGCTCGGTTCGCAGGAACTCCGCGAACCGGCGGGTCGCATGGCAGTTCGGACAGCTGAAGTTCGACCGCACGTCGGGTGCAGCAGTCGGCGACTTCTGCCAGCTTTTGCCACACTCCGAACAGAGGAGCCGGACGAAGGCTTCTTCCATGCCATACAATACCGTGTGCCAGTCACAAAACGTTGTATGAAACTGTCAGTTCGAAAGGGTAGCGCGATCTGCCGTGTTAGTCGAACAGTTCGAAACGGTAGTTCGACCCGCGGTGTTAGTCGAACAGTTCGCCGTGGTCGACGTCCAGCAGCTCCTTGTACCGGTTGCGGATCGTCACCTCGGAGATGTCGGCGACGTCGCCGACCTGACTCTGGGTGACCTTCTGGTTAGTCAGCAGGGCTGCGGCGTAGACGGCTGCGGCGGCGAGGCCAACCGGTGATTTGCCGCTGGTAATGCCCGCCTCCTTCGCGCCGCGGAGCAGCGACCGAGCCTCGCGTTCGACCTCGTCGCTCAGATCGAGCCGCGAGACGAACCGCGGGACGTACTGCTCGGGATCTGCGGGCTGGACCTCCAGTTTGAGTTCGCGGACCACATAGCGGTAGGTCCGGGTCATCTCCATCTTGTCGACCCGCGAGACGGCAGTGAACTCGTCGAGGCTACGCGGATTGCCCATCTGTCGGGCCGCAGCGTACAGCGACGCCGTGGCGACGCCCTCGATCGAGCGCCCCGGCAGGAGGTCCTCGTCGAGCGCCCGGCGGTAGATCACCGACGCCGTCTCGCGGACGGCTTTCGGGAGCCCCAGCGCCGAGGCCATGCGGTCGATCTCGCCGAGGGCCTGCTTGAGATTGCGCTCTTTGCTGTCGCGGGTGCGGAACCGTTCGTTCCACGTGCGCAATCGCTGCATCTGTCGGCGCTGGTTCGAACTGAGGGCCTTGCCGTAGGCATCACGGTTCTGCCAGCCGATGTTGGTGCTCAGCCCCTTGTCGTGCATCATCTTCGTCGTCGGGGCCCCCACACGCGACTTCGAGTCCCGCTGGGCGCTGTCGAACGCGCGCCACTCCGGCCCCCGGTCGACGGCGTCCTCTTCGACGACGAGCCCACAGTCGCGGCAGACCGTCTCGCCGTGTTCGGCATCCGTGAGAAGCTGGCCGCTACACTCCGGACAGCTGAGTGTCTCGTCGGCCTCCCGTTGTTCGGTCCGTTGTTCGGTCCGTTCCCTCGCCTGTTCCTCGCCCCTGACGTAGCTTTTGATTGATGTTTCGCTCATAGTCTCCCCCGGACGGTCCCACTGGCCAGAAAAAGAAGAGGGCTGGTGAGATTCCTAACATATTGTTATTGCCCGAAGTATATAAATCTTTGTCCAGCATGCGTCATCGAATCGCACTACGGCAGCAATATTTGGCAAGGACGTTGAGTAGATGATAACAGAACCGGCACAACGCTTGTATATAAGAATCTGACGCCGGTAAGTTGGTGACTGCGGTGCTGGTGACCCGGAGTCACGAACTGCGACGAGAGCGACGACACCACCGAAATCGGAACCCGCTTTCGGTCAGTCCCACGTCACCCAGAGCAGAAAGGCCAGTCCGACCGTTTCGAGGAGGTAGACCGCGCCGTAGTCGTCGCCGCTGTCCTGGACGATGCCGTTGTCACCCAGCACGTCGAGATGGTGGCGGATCGTCTTGTAGTCGAGGGCGAGGTCCTCGGCGAGCTGGTTGGCGTTGCGCGGCCGCTCGTCGAGCGCCCGGAGGATCCGGAGCCGAAAACATGAGACAGAAGATAACTCCGAGTCCTCACGGCGACGATAGGAGTAACGGCTGTGTGGCACAGCCATCGGTACACCTGTTCGACCGCGAGAGCGGGACGTTTCAGACGAGAGAACGGGCTGTATCGTAAACCAGTAAATATCCCACCTGCGGTACGGGAAGCCCGGTCGTTTCACGACGGGGAGGATGTCACCTCTCACCGGTCATGAAGGTAACTCCGTCGACACGGAGCCACCCTTGTCCAAGACGTTATGTACGGTCGGACGAACCACCTACCCGAATGTACAGTGAGATACTCCTCCCCACGGACGGAGGGCCAGCCTCGCAGGCGGCGACCGAACACGCCGTCGACCTCGCGGCGGGGGCCGACGCGCGGCTCCACGCGCTGTACGTCCTCGATACGACCGCCTACCCCGCCCTCGATGCGGGCGCAGAGACGGTACAAAGCGCACTCAGAGAGGAGGGACGAGCCGCCCTCGACGCGGTCAGCGAGGCCGCCGCGGCCGCCGGGGTACCGGTGGTCTCGGAACTCGTTTCGGGAACGGCACACAGCGGCATTGTCGAGTACGCCACCGACAACGATGTCGACCTCATCGTGATGGGGACCCACGGCCGAACGGGACTGGACCGGTTCCTCCTCGGGAGCGTCACCGAGCGGGTGGTCCGAACCGCCGAGACCCCCGTGCTGACGGTTCGCACGACGGAGGACGAGGAATGACCCACACCGAACGATGCCGATGAGAATGCACGACTGGCTCACCCACAGGGCCAACGCGACCCCCGACGACCTCGCACTGATCGACACCGACACCGACACCCGATGGTCCTACAGCGGGCTCGACGCTGCCGTCGACGAGACGGCGGGCCGACTCGCGGCGTTGGGCATCGAGTCCGGCGACCACGTCGGGATGCTCATGTCGACACAGCTGTTGTCGGTCTGTCTGCTCCATGCCGCCCAGCGGCTGGGGCTCCGACTCGTCCCGCTGAACACCCGGCTGACGGCCGCCGAGCTCGGCGGCCAGACCGACCACAGCGACCTCTCGGTGCTCGTCTGTGGGGCCGACACCGAACAGCTCGCCGTCGAAGCCGCAGGGACGACCCCCGTGGCGTCGGTCGACGACCCTCAGTGGGAGGAAGTCAAGTCGTTCCGAGCGGTCGAGCCCGAGCCGATCGACCCGGCCGACTGGACGTTCGACGACCCGCAGCTGATGGTGTTCACCTCGGGCTCTACCGGCGAGCCGAAGGCGGTCGTCCTCACGATGGGCAACCTGCTTGCGAGTGCGGCGGCCTCGGGGTTCCGCCTCGGTGTCGAGCCCGACGACCGGTGGCTCCTGACGCTGGCGCTGTATCACGTCGGCGGGATCGCTCCCGTCCTCCGGTCGACGCTGTACGGCACCGCGGTCGTCCTCCGGTCGGGGTTCGATCCCGGCGAGGTCGCCGACGACATCGAGCGCTACGACGTGACGGTGGTCTCGCTGGTGCCGACGATGCTCTCGACGATGCTCGAACGCCGCGGGACGCTGTCGGATTCCCTGCGGGCGGTGCTGCTGGGTGGTGCGCCCGCCTCGGACTCCCTGATCGAGCGCTGCCGGAACTACTCGATCCCCGTCTTCCCGACCTACGGCATGACCGAAACCGCCTCCCAGATCGCCACCGCCCGGCCCCAACAGGCCTTCGAGCGCGCCGGAACCGTCGGCCGACCGCTCATGTGGACCGACCTCTCGATTGTCGACGACGATGGCGAGCCACTCGGCTCCGAGGAGCGCGGCGAGATCGTCGTCGACGGGCCGATGGTAACCGCGGGCTACTACGGCGACGTCGACGCCAACGTCGAGGCGTTCTGCGAACACGGCCTCCGAACGGGGGATATCGGCTACACCGACGACAACGGCTATCTCTACGTGTTCAACCGGCTCGACGACCGCATCATCACCGGCGGCGAAAACGTCGACCCCGGCGAGGTCGTCGCGGCACTTCGCGCACATCCGGAGGTCGACGAGGCAGCGGTCGTCGGGATCGACGACGACACGTGGGGCCAGCGGGTGAGCGCACTCGTCGTGCCGAAAACGGAGACGCTCTCGGCGGCGGCCGTCGAGACGTTCTGCCGCGAGCGATTGGCGGGCTACAAGCTCCCCCGACAGATCGCCTTCGCCGACTCGCTGCCCCGAACCGCCTCCGGGACGGTCAAACGACCGGCGGTTAGGGAGCAACTAACGGCGCTCGACGAGGCCGACACCGAGACAGCAGCCGACGCCATCACGCCCGACACCGAACCGGAGCTGCCTGACGAGGAGTCGGCCGCTACTACCGACGAATCGACTGCCGACACCGCCGACGAATCGGCCGCTGGGTCCGACAGTCAGGTCGTTGTCGACTCGGATGAGCAGTCGACCACCGAGTCGAATGCACAGTCGACCACCGAGTCGAATGCACAGTCGACCACCGAGTCGAATTCACAGTCGACTACTG
>Ga0207753_1000688_pt1 | contig 12624 bp, 10 predicted proteins | sample PonA233FremontCA_2_FD_187273 | JGI IMG/M metagenome (GOLD analysis project Ga0207753, IMG submission 187273) | Salt pond sediment microbial community from Fremont, CA, USA - Pond A23 Sediment 3 (SPAdes) | ecosystem: Environmental > Aquatic > Non-marine Saline and Alkaline > Saline | place: USA...
TCAGTCCGTCTGCCCACGCGAGTAACTCCTCGTCGGCACCGAACCGCGCTGCACACTGTAAACCGACTGGTAGCCCGTTGTCTGCTGTCTCGGCTGGAATCGAGATGGTTGGCAAACCCGCGTTCGTCCAGGGCAGATTCATGACTGGATCGCCTGTATCGTCGATCCCTTCGGGAGCAGGACCCGGTGCTGCAGGGGAAATCCAGATGTCGATGTCGTATTCGTCCATCGTTTCGGCCAGTGATTCGCGGAGATCGGTCCGGCCCTCTCGGCCCCAGGCGATCTCTGACGCCGTGACTCGCTGGCCGCGCTCGATGAGATCGGCTGTTCCGTCGGCATACCGGTCGGCAAATTCAGCATACCACGAGTCGTGGGCGATCGCCATCTCGGCAGCCATGAGTGTCTCGTGTCGTTCGTTGATCGCGCCGATATTGTCGAAGAGTTCGACACGTTCGATCTCGTAACCAGCCTCGGCTAACTGTTCGACACTCGATTCGAATGTCCGGCGGCCAGTCGCTGTTGCCTGCTGGAGATACGCCCCCTCGGGAACCCCGAGTTTCGGTTTCTGACGTGGCGTCGGGATCGGTCGCCACTGATCAGACAGGATAGCTGCCAGAAGCTGTGCGCCCTCGATATCTTGCGTGAAGCAGCCGACCTGATCGAGAGAGGGCGAAACAGGGATGATACCATCGCTCGGAACCCGGTCGTAACTCGGTTTGACGCCGATAACGCCACAGAATGCAGCGGGACGGATGATCGATCCGATCGTCTGAGTTCCGACTGCGGCCGGACAGAGCCCAGCAGCGACAGCGGCTGCCGACCCACTGCTCGATCCGCCGGGTGTGTGTGCCGTGTTGTGGGGGTTTCTCGTGGGGCCTGGCTCGAAGTACGCGAACTCTGCTGTGACCGTCTTCCCGAGGGTGACTGCGCCGGCATCTGTGAGTCGATCGACGACGGTTCCCTCCGGGCCTGTCAACCGTTCCGCGGGAAGATCGGATCCCGCCCGCGTGTCGAGCCCGTCGACGTGGAAAATATCCTTCACGCCGACAGGAACCCCGTACAGCGGTGGCCGTGTCGGCGGCTCTGGAAATTCGGTTTCGAGTTCGGCCGCGCGGTGTTCGATCCGGCCCCACCGGGAGGATTCCGAAACGAACGCCTGGATCTCCGGGTCGACAGCTGCCATCCTTGACTGTCGATTTGCCACTTCCGCACGGAGGCCAGTGCGCCCGTGTCGTAACCCGTCAGCAGTCTCTGCAAGGGTCATCTCCGGAACCTCGGGGACGAAATTGGTCCCAGTCATCTTTGTTTAGCCTGATCAGCCATCGTACAACCTTCTTTTGGTGTCTGTCAGGCCCTCTTTCTCGGCCAAAGATCAATATCCCCCGTTCCCAACGTCGACCATGGACGAGGAGAGCCGCCCTGCGCCCGACAGACCAGCATACGCTGCCGGCGATCACGCCGAATTACTCTCACATCTGGAGGCACACGATCTCGCACTGGCACTCGATACGATCCGGGCCAGTGACAGGAGCGTCTTCGAGTTCGACCCGGCGGCCGATCCCGAGCAGACGTTTCCGCAATCGGTTGCGAGTGGTGGCCCGACGCCGACGGGTGTCATCCTCTGGACCCGCGTCGCTCCCGCTGCCGCCGATGCCGAGGAGCCCCTGGCCGTTCAGGTTGCCACCGACGATAGTTTCGAGACGGTCGTCTTCGACGGCGTCTTGAGAGATCACAAGCGAATCAGAGCCCACGATTATACGGTCAAAGTCGATCTGGACGGGCGGCTGGAACCGGATACCGAGTACGCCTACAGGTTCATCTACGACGGCGTCAGTTCCCAGGTTGGCCACTGCCAGACACTTCCCCGAGCTGGAGACGCTCCCGAGTCGGTACGGTTTGCGGTCCTGGCGTGCCAGAACTACCTGAACGGCTACTTTCCTGCGTTGCAGTACGTCGCCGAGGAGGATGTCGATTTCATCGTCCACCTGGGTGATTTCATCTACGAATCCGACAGTGGTGCGTTCAAGGGACTCGGCTCGTACGACTATCCCGGTCGAGAACTGGAGTTGCCGAGTGGTTACGATCGCGTCCGTTCACTCCAGGACTATCGGTATCTGCATCGCACCTACAGAAGAGACCGGTTTTTGCAGGAGGCACTCCGGTCACATACCCTCATCGCCGGCTGGGACGACCACGAAATGGTCAACGACATCTACTGGGACCACCGGACGGAAGCCCCCGCCGGGGACCATCCACGAGGTGACGATCCGGAGTTCATGACTGATCTCGTCGCGGACGCGATGCACGCCTGGTGGGAGTATATGCCCGCACGGGTCGACTACGATCCGGCCGGCGATTCGCTCCAGGAGCGGTTTCAGCTGTGGCGAAAATTCCGGTTTGGCGACCTGCTGACGCTCACGATGACTGACGAACGGCTGTTCCGTGATCCACCCAGAGAGGCGATTCCGACGCCCGATAACGTCGGTCCACACCGCGAGCCACCGGACCGGACGATGCTGGGTGAAGAACAGCGTGAGTGGCTCATCGAGACGCTCACCGCCGACGAGACCCTGTGGACTGTCTGGGCTGACGAGGTACTGACGATGCCGTTCCGGATTGGATCGGGGCCGCTGTCGCTGTATCCCGTCCAGGGTGGCTGGGACGGCTACACACGGGAGCGACTGCAGATTTCGGAAGCCGTCGCTGCAGCCGACGTCACGAACTACGTGACCCTCACTGGCGACATGCACTGTTATATTGCAGGCTACAAGCAAACCTCCTATCCCGGCCGGGTGACCGGTGGGAAGGGAGTTGCACAGGGGGAGCCGATCGGCGTCGAGTTCATGACTCCCGCGACCACCTCGCTCAATGTCGCTGAAGCCCTGCACCTCACCCGTGGCCTTCGAGGGAGGATTACAGAACCGATCATCTCGAATCTCATCGAAACGATGAATCCCCACATCGAATTCTTCGATAGTCATCACTGGGGGTATTCGATTGTCGAGTTCGCACGCGACGCCTGTACATACGTGGGCTATAGCGTGGATAAAACAGTAGACTCACCCGACGCTGACAGGGAGGTCGTCGCTGCATACCGCGTTCCAGAAGGGAAGGTCGAACTCGAAGACGTGACGGACGAATACGGCGGGTAGTGCTGGTTTTCCTGCCGATCAGAGCTGTCTCCCTCACAGTGATTCCTGTGTCTCCTCGGTCGTCGCAAAGTCTTCGCGGAGATAGACGGCAAGATAGCCACCGATCGCACCGAGTCCGACGCTCCACAGCAGGAACCCCGGGATGAAAAAGAACATAATGATCAGCAGTTCCGGACCGCCGGGGACGCCCATCCCCCCAGCCATCATGGGGCCACCCAGGAAGATGCCGAAGAAGAGAAATCCGAAAAACAGGAAGGGGAGAAACGACAGCGCCCCCGAGAGAGCCCCGACTTTGGCACCGCTCTTCCGTGTCTCCCGCTGGAGATATCCCGCAACTGCTCCGCCCAGGATGGGTGAAAACCCGGTGAAGGACAGGACTATCGTTACAACTGCGCCGATAACGGCGTTGATGAGTGTATCACCTTTGCCCATACTCACTCTGCGAGCGGTAGCTACATAATTATACTCCCTAGCTGACAATTTCGGATCCGGATTCTCTCGAAAGACTCCCCTCTCGCCCGGTATCAGCTGTTTTCGGCCTGATATCTGTGGCCATGTGCTCGCAGGTCGTCGTTCGGATCGACCTTCGACCGTACATCCTCGATACTCTCCAGTGCGTCGTCGAAGGAGAGTCCACGCTCGGCAGCAAGGGCGGCGGCACAGACCGCCGGACTCCGTGAGATTCCCAGATGACAGTGGACGAGCGTGTTCCGACCTGCCTGGAGCTGTTCGCGAACATAATCGACTGTCTGTTCGAAGTACTGGTAGCTTGCGTCGCCACCGTAGTCGTCCTGTCGTCCGTCAGCCATCCTGAACTGTTCGTACGAGCAGTGGACTGCATCGCTCACCTCGTCCTGGCAGGTCGAAATCACGATATCGACCTCTTCCGGGACCGAAACGTAGTCGACCGTATCGATATCACTGATCCACAACTGATCGGTGATCCGGTTCATATCCGTAATTTCGTACCCGTCCGGAAAAATGGTTCCCGCAGGTCCGAGGCAGGAACCCACGCCATTGGTCGTAGACAACTCGGGATTATATATCCGGACGTACCCGTAATTAGGCTGACTTCGACTCAACAATTGAATATGCCTGTATATATCATCATTTTCTTGCCTGTATTACTCTGTCCGGATCACTTCTGTCAGTACCAGTTTGACCCGAACATATCATTATTATAAAACAACTTAATAACTGAAACAGAATCCGGAGATGATGACGCAGGATTCAGAGCGTCTGTCTGACGTGGTATCGCGACGGAAATTCATCGCTGGGACCGGCATCGCTGGTGTTACAGCCGTTGCCGGTTGTTCGAGTCAGAGCAGTTCCGACTCCGACTCTGACGATGGAAGTTCGAGCGACGGAAATTCCGGCGACGATACCGACAGTGAGGCGAGTAACGAGGAGTTATCGAACGAGATGGATACGTCGTCGCTGACTGCCGATGGCTCCTCGACGGTGTACCCGATAACCAATCTGGCTTCGTCACTGTGGAACGGCAACCCGCCCGCGGACGACAAAGAGTACTGGGGGCCGGGACAGTACGACATCGACACTGATCAAAACCTCGCAGACTACTGGGCCGGCCTCTACGGGTTCGAGCCGACCGAGGAGCGGAGTGTTCCCCCGTTTCAGGTACAGATCGCACTCAGTCACTCTGGAACCGGTGTCGAGGGAGTGATCAACGAACGTGTCGATATCGGTGACGCGTCCTCCACAGCCGAGTCGATCCTCGGCTCGGACCACGACGCAATGGACGACATCGTCGATCACGTCGTGGCCGTCGACGGCCAGCCGATCGTCGTGAGCAAGGAGATCCGCGATGCGGGCGTGAGTCAGATCACGGGAGATGAACTCCGCGCGATCTACAAACAGGAGATCACGAACTGGAGCGAGGTCGGCGGCCCTGAAAAGGAGATCTACGCGATCGGACGCGCAGAGGATTCCGGGACGGATACCGCCTTCCGGGCGAACCTCTACGGCGATCCAGACGCACCGATCGAACCAGACACACGCAAGGGACAGAACCAGCAGGTCGCAACCCTCGTCGAACAGAACGACAACGCGATTGCCTACATCGCGCTGGCGTTCGTCGAACCGGACGGGGCCACGCCACCGATCGGCCTCGAACTCGATGGCACGCTGTACGAGTACGGCACCAACCTCGGTGCAGAGGGCTACCCGTTGAGCCGTGACCTGCACTGTTACACCTGGGAGGGGACTGACAAACGTGAGAGTGCCTTCCTCAACATGATCCTCTCCGAGTTCGGCCAGCAGTACTTCGTCGAGCCGAACAACTACTTTACGCTGCCACCGGAGCGCCGCGAGGAAGAGCGCTCGAAACTGGCAGACCAGGCCTGACTGGTTCACCGACCAGAGAGATCTGACAGCTATGGCAGCGCGGTGTCTGCTGATCGGATCATCCTGTCTTACATATGGTTAACTTACACAAACCGATAACACGAATGCGGTCACGGTTCAGGCGGCGCGGCCACTGGCTAGTTCGGACTGCGAGAGAGATGGATCCGGCGAGTCTCCTGCTGGCAGTAGTCCAGATACTCCTGGTGACCGGTGCCTTCCTGAGCTTTCTGGCGCAGTCAGAGTGGCTGCTGACCTTCCTCTACGGCTTCTTGCTCGCCGTCGGACTCGGCTGGGTCACCAGACAGGCGATGACTGCGAAGATAGTGACGTTCCTGATGACCGCGGTGACGCTTCTCACCCTCGGATTGATCGCGGCGTTTCTGGTTCGGGAAGCGATGCCGGCGTTTCGCCAGATCGGTCTCGACCTCGTCTCCCCGTTTGGCTCGAACAAGTGGGCCACCTCGCAAAATCAGTTCTCGCTGGTTCCGATGATCTGGGGGACGTTTCTCACGACGGCCGTCGCCATCGCGGTTGCCGCACCGTTCGGTATCGCTGGCGCGTTGTTCATAAGTGAGATCGCACCGGACTGGCTCAGGGAGATAATCAAACCAGCCGTCGAGTTACTTGCAGGCATCCCCTCGATCGTCTACGGGTTCATCGGGTTTACCATCATCAACCCGTATATCGGGAACCTCTTCTCGATCAACCCGGGCGCACTGTTCGCGATCGGGATCGTGATCGGGTTCATGGCACTCCCGACGGTCGTCTCGGTCGCCGAGGACGCACTCTCGGCGGTGCCGGATTCGATGAAAGACGGCTCGGTCGCGATGGGAGCCACGGAGTGGCAGACGATGAAAAGCGTCTCGATCCCGACGGCCTTTTCGGGTATCTCTGCTGCTGTCTTGCTCGGCATCGGCCGTGCAATCGGTGAAACGATGGCTGCGACGGTCATGATTTCCCACAGCCGCCGGCTGCCCGAGCCGGGGCCGTCCAACTTCTTCGACAGCACGGAGACACTGACGACGTTTATCGCTTCGAGTTACGGACACGTGACACCGGGTGAGATATTCTGGAGCACGCTGTTCGCTGCGGGAGTTCTCCTCCTGATGATCGTCACTGGTCTCGGTGTCGTCTCACAGTTAATTCAGCAGCGAATGCAGCGCAAGCTGCGTGGTGGCCAATGAGTAACAGCTACGAACCACACCTGGTCGACAGCAGCGGGACGACCTACGAACAGTTCGCGGTCGGTGTCGTTGCCACCTCACTGGCGGCCTTCGTTCTCGCAGCAGGAACGCTATTTGGCTGGGTTCCCCTCGCGGATCCCGTGGGTGGAGTAGCCGCGACAACTTACTTCGGTGCAGGCACGCTGGTGCTGGGTGTCACGACGGGGCTGCTCGGTCTCTTCTCTCGCCGAGAGGCCGTTCGAACGACACCAGACCGCTCGGCTGGGCTCGGTGTCGGAGTCGTCCAGACTGTAATCTGGACGCTGACGGCTGGGCTGTTCGCGAGCCACTGGCTGGGCCTGGGTCGAATCGCCTGGCTGGTCGGCATTCTCGTCGGTCTCACGGTCGGCTACGCAACCATCGCCTCGCGTGAGGATATCGGGGCCACACTCCCGACAGCGGCGTTCGTCGGTGTCGTCGCTGTTGCTATCCTGGGGGGTGTGATCTCCCCCGGATGGACGTGGGAACCAGCGGCGTTCGGTGCGACGATTCCCGGAACGGTCGTGATTCCCCTGCTGACGATGTTCGGCAGCCTCCTCACCGGCTGGGCGAGTGCCTCTGCCTACGCCGGCTTCGGTACCCGTGGCAGAGAGAACGGGGCATTCCTGCTGATCTCGCTTGTCGTGTTGCTCACCATCTCGGTGCTCGTCTTCCTCCTCGTGTTCGTCTTCGAGCGGGGCATCTCCGTGGTCACGGAAAATCTGACGATCGGTGCGGGAACGATACTGCTCACTGTCGGGACGTCACTCGTTTTGCTGGCCCGGTTCGGAACCGTCAGACCGGACAGAGCGGACGGAACGGACAAAATAGCTGCGTTCGTCGGCCTCGCAACAGCTGTCGTTCTCGGGCTCGTCGGGGCCGGCTTCCTTTCTCTGATCCTCACGACCCGGACCGTCTCTGGCGCCGGCGTCACTGTGACGCCGACGGGAGCCATCGGAGCGATTCCCGGTCTCATCGCTGGCGCGGTCCTGCTGACGCTTCTCCGACAGTCGAAGGGATACGGCTCCGACACAGAGTCGGGCCGGCGGATCGACCGTGCACTCCGAACTGCGGTCTTCGTTCTGGCCGCGACCGTGGCGATCGAGTTCTTCACCGGATCTGAGCTGTCAGTCGCGGGGATTGCGATCGTTCCGACAGTCGTCTACGCTGTCGTTGCAGTCGTGATCGTCCTGCTCGGTGTGACTATTACCGGTCACTCGAGAACAGTACAGTTCGATCCCGGGTCGGTCCCGCCGCTTTCCCGGGTCAGCTCAGTCGGACTGGTTGCGTTTCTTGTCGCCTGTCTTCACGTCACGATCACTGGATTCCCGCTGGGCACCAGCCAGGTCGGGATCGTCGCGGAGGGGACGATCGACTGGCCGTTCGTGATGAATCCGTCACAGGGTCTGGGCATCCAGAAAGGCGTCATGCCCGCAATGTTCGGGACGATCTGGATCGTGCTCGGTGCTGTGGTTTTCGCGGTGCCACTCGCCGTCGGTGCCGCCGTCTACCTGACCGAGTACGCCGAGGACAGCATGTTCACGCAGGCAGTCGACATCGCAACGAACGGACTCTGGAGCACGCCGAGTATCGTCTTCGGGCTGTTCGGGCTCGCTTTCCTGGTCCCGCGGTTCGGTGGCAGTCCCTCGATTCTCGCCTCCCAGTTCGTGCTCGGGTTCATGCTGCTTCCGCTCGTACTCATCACGAGTCGGGAGGCGATGAAAAGTGTTCCCGACGAGTATCGGGATGCCAGTGCAGCCCTCGGCGTCTCGAAGTGGGATACGATCAGAAGCGTCGTGATCCCGGCAGCGATGCCGGGCGTGATAACCGGCGTCATTCTGGGCGTCGGCCGGATCGCCGGCGAGACGGCCCCGCTGTTGCTCGTTCTCAACGGGCCGAACTTCCCGAACTCGGGACCGAATATTCTGTCGAGTTTCGCCGTGGGATTCGGCCTCGAACCACCCTTCATCACCGTTACGAACCCTGCACTACTCGAACGAGCCAGCGCACTCCCCTACCAGCTGTACGCGGTCATCACCGCCGGTGTCGGCGCCGAGGAGTCCTTCGGCTGGGGGACGACGCTCGTCTTGCTCGGTGTTGTCCTCGGCTTCTTCGCGATGAGCATCGCAACCCGACGGTACTTCAGACGCAAACTCCACCAATGACAGAATCACAACTCAGTACGACCGAGAGCGGAATCGACTCCGAGAAAGCCATGTCGCCCGAGCAGACGACGACCGGTGAGAGTGAAGAGCGTACCAGACCGGCCTGGAGCGAGTACTCCTTTCCCGGCGAGTCGGTCATCTCGGTGGAGGATCTGAACGTGTGGTACGACGACGACCACGCGCTGAAGGATGTCTCGATCGAAATTCCCGAAAAAAGTGTCACGGCGATCATCGGTCCCTCTGGCTGTGGGAAATCCACCTTCCTCCGGAACCTCAACCGGATGAACGACCGCATCAAGGGGGCCCGTATCGAGGGGACGGTCAGGTTCAACGGCCAGGACATCTACGCCGAGGGGGCGAATCTCGTCGAACTCAGAAAGCGGATCGGGATGGTGTTCCAGCAGCCGAACCCGTTCCCGAAATCGATCAGGGAGAATATCGCATACGGCCCGCGCAAACACGGTGATCTCGACCGCGGACTGGTCGCTCGGCTGCTCGGACGCGACGAGAAGGCGGCCGAAGACGAACTGGTCGAGCAGTGTCTCCGTGACGCAGCCCTCTGGAGTGAGGTCGAGGACCGACTCGATTCCAACGCGCTGGGACTTTCGGGCGGGCAACAACAGCGCCTCTGCATCGCCCGCTGTCTCGCAGTCGATCCGGAAGTCATTCTGATGGACGAGCCAGCCTCGGCGCTCGATCCGATTGCAACCGCGAAAATCGAAGATCTCATCGAGACGCTCGCCGAGGAGTACACCGTCGTCATCGTCACCCACAATATGCAGCAGGCAGCACGCATCTCAGATCAGACTGCCGTCTTTCTCACCGGTGGCGAACTCGTCGAGTACGGTGACACCGATCAGGTGTTCGAAGATCCCCAGAGCCAGCGGGTCGAGGATTACATCACCGGCAAGTTCGGGTGACCCTCGTGACACGAGAGAGCTACCAGCAGTCCCTCGACGCGCTGCGGTCCGATGTCTGCTCGATGGGTGCACTCGTTGTCGACCGGTTCGAACAGGCACTACAGAGTCTGGCGACCAGAGACGAGAGGGTAGCTCGGGCGGTAATCGACGGGGACTCGGAGATAAACGAGCGATATCTGCAACTCGAAACGCAGTGTGTCGATCTGTTTGCCCTGCAACAGCCCGTCGCGAGTGATCTCCGATTCATCACGGCCTCGTTCAAGATCAGCACGGATCTCGAACGGATCGGGGATCTGGCGGTCAATCTGGCCCAGTACGCCCTGGCAGCGAAACACGAACTCGTCCCGGAACTCGCCGTCGAGGAGATCGGCCGGGATGCACTCGCCGCGCTCGAACGCAGCCTCTCGGCGTACGAGACCGGTGAGACCGACGTCGCCCGGGAAGTCGTCGCCGACGACGACGAGATCGACGAACGCTGTCGGACTGCGAGTGAAACGGTCACCCGGGACCTGATCGAACGTGAAGTCGACAACGACGGTCCGTGGATGGTAGAGCAGTTGCTCGACGATGTCACACGCGTCCTGCTGTCGATCCGCGATATCGAGCGAGTCGCTGATCACGCTGTCAACGTGGCCGCACGAACGCTGTACATGGTCGAAAACGACCCCGAACTCATCTACTAACAATGGAGACACGCAAGATCCAGTCTGTCGGCGGCGGAACGTATACTGTTTCGATTCCCAAGGACTGGGCAGAGGCCCAGGGGATCACGACAGGGGACAGAGTCGGTTTGCACAGGCATATCGACGGTATCCTCGCGATCCAGGCCCCCGAATGTGAGAGCTCTGATCCCTCACGGATTACTGTCCACCTCGGCGAGACTGAGACGAATGCGATCGAACACGTCTTGCGAGCGGCCTACGCGGTGGGGACGAAGGAAGTACGGCTGATTAATTCAGAGACATTCACCGTCGAACAGCAACGGGTAATCGACCGCGTTGCACGGAATCTCACCGGTGTCTCTGTCGTTGAAGACTCGGAGACAGAAATCAGAGTCAAGACACTCCTGGATACTGACGAAGTATCTGTCACACAGACGGTACGCCAGCTCAGGTTCGTGGTACTTTCGATGCACAGGGATGCAACCGCGGCCTTGACACGTGAGACGGATCCTGACCAGTTCGCCGAGAGAGACAACCAGGCTGATCGTCTACACGCGATGATCAGTCGGTCCTTCGCCAGGGGGATTCGACGACTCGAAGAGGTCGACGCACTCGGTGTACCCCGGTCGGAACTGTTCGATCTGTGGGCAACGACACGCGAACTCGAACGCGTCGGAGACCATGCCGGTGGTATCGGAGCAGTCTCCCAGTCTCTCGATTCTACAGTCGACCAGACACTGCTCGCTGAAACCCGGGATATTGCCGATGAAGCACGGGAGGTTGTCGCCGACGCGGTCAGTGTCGTCATCGACGATGCTGGGGTCGAAACGGTGCAGGAAGTGCTGGCCGCTCGTGATCAGATCCGCGATGCAGTCTCGGCGTTCGACCGCCGGTTCTCTGTGGGATCGGCTGATCAGTTGCGCCTCGACCCTGTACTCCATAGACTCCGTCGAACGGCTGAACATGGCGGGAATATCGCAGAGATCGGACTCCAGCAGGCCATCCGCAGTGGCGAACTGACTGCGACAGAGACGGGAGAACCACCATCTCGAAATCCGTCTCCCTGATCGAACGAGCGGTCGAGCGAGACCGAAATGTCATCACTTTACTACTATCGAGGGCAAACCCTGTTCTCCCTGTATCAGCATCGATAGGATTCTGTCTGCGTTTTTCCAGTCTCCTCCCCCGTCAAGTACTGGCCTGAGAGGACGGTATAACCGGCCTAATCGTCTGTACAATCCGTCTGTAATACTTATCTGTAACAACTGTCTGTAACGACACAGTCAATCCAGGTCGTCCGGTTTGTCGATATCCTGACGAACCCCTGGATCGTCGACGGCTATCTCTGTCCCCATCGATCTGACGAGTTCACGCCCGCCGCGGTCACCAGTGACAGTTGCGAGGGCACGGTAGTGCGTTTGATCGAACAGCACCGGGTTGCCACGCTTTCCCCGGTATGTCGGTGCGACGACAGTTCCCGCACCTGCGATGTAGGCATCGATCACTGCATCGACCGACGACGTGGCGACGAACGGCATATCACCGAGCGCAAACACCACCGCATCCCACTGGCGGTTCCGAGCGGCGGCGATACCTTCTACGACTGATGTACTCTGTCCCTCGGCGTACGCTTCGTTCGTTCGAAAGTCGATCTGAAGCCCCTGTAACGCCTCCCGAACTGGCTCCGCGTCGTGTCCGAGAATCGCAACGACCGAATCGACTGTCGAGGCGCGGAGATTCTTCGCGGCCTCCCTGACGATGGGGCTCTCATCGATGGCGGCCAGCAGTTTGTTTCGCTGTCCGAAGCGGTTGCTCTCTCCAGCAGCCAACAGGACCCCTCCGATCTGTGGGCTGTCGTCGCCTGTCTCTGCTCTCATATCGTCTCTTTCAGCTTCTGGTCATCAGTGGTTCCCGACCGCCAAAATGAGCGCCTTCTTTTGTACATTCGAAACACAGTGTCTCTCCTGTGTAGCTTTTTCCTGCCGGCTAAAAGAACCACACCAAACTCCCAATTCTTGATACGATTCCCGTTTCATAGTGATTGCTGCGAGTCTTTACCGCTACGCCGATACAAGAGCTGTGTTACACACGATGAAACGCCGATATTTCTGACGTGGTCATGAAAATAACCGCAGCAATCACTATCAGCGTGGCCAGTG
>Ga0207753_1000689_pt1 | contig 12621 bp, 10 predicted proteins | sample PonA233FremontCA_2_FD_187273 | JGI IMG/M metagenome (GOLD analysis project Ga0207753, IMG submission 187273) | Salt pond sediment microbial community from Fremont, CA, USA - Pond A23 Sediment 3 (SPAdes) | ecosystem: Environmental > Aquatic > Non-marine Saline and Alkaline > Saline | place: USA...
AGAAGCACGATTCGCAGATGTCTCGGAGGCCGGCATCGAAGAGGCAGTCAACCTCGCTGGCAGTACTCGGTACTTCTCGACGCTACTGCACGGAAACGAATATGAGCACGACGACTTCGTCGCCGAGACGGACGATATCTTCGAGCACCTCAGGGAACAAGAGGAAGCCACGGCGGACGACTGACCCCGATCAAGTCTATCGGGGTCAGTACTTACTGATATGACCTTAGCAGCCGTTCCACAGTACGATAGTGAACAGGTTCCTGATCGAGGTAGGAACGCGATTGTGGTTGGCGCGGGCATAGCTGGCTTGTGCGCCGCGCGTATCCTTGCAGATGCCTTCGACGATGTCGTGGTGATCGATCGGGATCCACTTCCTGACGAACCCGTTGCACGCGATGGCGTCCCGCAAGCCCGACAAATCCATATTCTATGGGAGGCTGGCCGGGCGACGCTGGAGGAGCTATTCCCGGGGTACAGTGAGGAATTGGTTGCCGCTGGCGGGGTGTCGATCAACGGTCAGCGTGATTTCTACATGTACAGCCAGGGGAATTACCTCGCCGCTGGATCGAAACCGTTCCGCCTCTACGCGGCAACGCGACCACTGTACGAGCAGTTACTCCGACGACGTGTCTCCGATCATGACGACATCCATCTACAGGGGGGCTGTCCATTTGTTGCCTACCTCGCTGACGACGCAGCGACGACCATAACCGGCGTGGTGATCCGGAATCAAGACGGTGAGCAAGAGGAACTCGCCGCCGATCTGGTCGTCGATGCCACTGGCCGGACGAGCCGGACACCGGACTGGCTATCGAACCACGGCAACACGCCGCCCGCCACGGAGAAGGTACACATTGACTTGGCCTATAGCGCCACCTGTATCGAGCGCCCTGCCAACGACTCCCGAATGATCGGTGCGCTGGCCGCGGCCCCGCGTACCCGTGGAGGTGCTGTGTTACCCGTCGAAGGTGATCGGTGGTTAGTGAACCTGCACGGTATTCACGGTGATCATCCGCCGAGGAACATTGAAGATGCCAAAGACTTCGCAGCGAGTCTGCCGATCCCAATTGTGAACCGCCTCCTCGACGTGTACCCGATAGTGTCCGAGGAGATTGCCTTCTATCCGTTCCCATCGAACCGTCGCTACCGATACGAGGACCTTGACCAGTTCCCTGAAGGGTTACTCGTCATCGGCGATGCGATTGCCAGTTTCAACCCGATCTACGGCCAGGGGATGTCAGTAGCCGCACTTGAAGCACTGATGCTTCATAACGTTCTCACGATGGAGGATCAGGAGCCACTTGCGGTCAGCTTTTTCGACCGCGTCACAGAGATCATCGATCCCGCGTGGATGCTGGCGACGGGAGCGGACTTCAGTTTCCCTCAGACACGAGGTGAGAAGCCTCGCGGTGCCGCTTTCTTCAACTGGTATCTGTCCCGACTGTTCCGGAAAGCCCATACTGACAGTGTCTTGACCGACGCCTTCACCCGTGTGCTCTCGATGCAACAACCCCCCACGTCATTGCTGCGTCCTAAGATTGTGTGGCGCGTGCTCAGACCGAGCCTGAGAGCCGTGCAACTACAGCCACGAGAGCCCCGGAACAAGGCTATGTAACACCCGCAAAAAAAGACGACACGGCAGTTCTCCCCGCGAGATGTTCATTGCCCGATTCAGATACCTGGCGTGAGGACTCGCCACAGGATGCGAGGCCGGAACAGCGAGGTTGGACGCTCTTCCATGATGATGACCCTGTTGAATGCATCGGCGAGTTTGCCATCCGTCCGGGCCTTCCGTAACAGCCGCGAGAGATACTTGTTGATGAGATCTGTCCCGGTGGGTTTGGGTCCGGTGGTTTGTCGAAATTGGAAATCGGAGCCGACTGCGAGCATCCAGGCGTCGTCGACGACGGTTTCGGCTCGTTGGAAGAACCGATGTGCAAGGTCGTCGGTTCCGTCCGCCGCGAGAGCGTGGTGTAGCTGGAGGGCTTCGAGCGCAGCGACCGACATACCCTGGCCGTAGATCGGATTAAAACTGGCGATTCCATCACCAATCACGACTAACCCGTCGGGAAAGCGGTCGATCTCCTCGTACCTGACCCGCTTGTTCGAGGGGAACGGATACTGCTCGATCGTTTCGCTCGCCAGCCCGTACTCGTCGATAACACGCTTGAAATCAGGGATCGGCAAGCTGGCGGCGAAGTCAGCAAATCCCTCGGGATGCGGTGGGGCGTGTTCGCCATGGACCCCGAAGAGCGTCATCATCCACCGGCCGTTTTCGACCGGAAACATGCCACCGCCGCGTTTGCGCGGGGGGTTCGGCAGAACAACACGCGTTTGCTGTGCATCCACAGGTCGATTAACGAGAGCAGTGCTGTATACCACGTCAATGTGAACTTCATCGACCGTCGGCGTCGGATAATCGTGTTCTGCCAGCCAGTCCGGGGTTCGGGAGGTCCGTCCAGTCGCATCGACAACCAGGTCCGCAGGGATCTCTTCTGTACGCCCGTCCTGACGGATCGATATCCCCTCGACGTTCGGTGCCGTCTCCCCGACGAGGTAATCGATGAACTGGCAGTGTTCCCGGAGCGAGATGTTATCGACGTCGTCAACTCGCCGTCGCGTGACCAATTCGAACAGCGGCCGACTGGCACAATACATCGGTAATCGACCCGGTCCGTGAGCCAGCACGTCCCCCTCGATGAACACGCGAGAGTCGCTGTTGATCTCGATTCGGTTCCCTCCAGCAGCGATCAAATCCTCGCTAAAACCGGGAAATAGATCTTCGAGTGTTCTTCTCCCGGCTTCGTGCAGGTTGTGAATGTGGTTTGCCTGCGGAATCCCCTTTCGGGTCACGGGGGCATCCGGCAGTGAATCCTTCTCGACGATCATCACTTGCTCAAAATGATCCGCCAACACGCGGGCTGCCAGCAGTCCCGCCATTCCCGCCCCCGCAACAACTGCATGCCCGGCCTTACGCGTGGTTCGGGCAGAACCATACTCGGGAACAGTAGCTAACGTCATAGCAATCTCCCGTCTCATACGTTATTGCCATCCATTCATGTTAAGTGTTAGCACTCAGATGTGATGCGATTACAGTGCTTGCTGAACCCTGCCCGGTATTCAGGATGCCTGACGACGCAGGCGGATCGTCTACAGGAACTCTGTGAGGCGAGCATCATGAGCCGGGAGCCACAGACGAGATTCCGTCCGGCGTCGAGTACTCCCGATCGAGAAAACCAAGCTCTACACCCTATCATTGAGGCGGTCGGCGACTGGATCGACGAGTGCGAAGATTCTACTGCCACACAAATCCCCAGACACCACAGGGATTAAACGGATTTCTAGCGAGTCCACTTTTGACTTATCCGGCGTTTTCGGCTGTTTCAGGAACTTTACTCCCCGCCGCGGATGTCATTACTGAATCCGCGTAGAATTCGTGATGATTCGTGTCGGGGGTCATCGCTGGCCTGGATTCGCGTTCCACGACTCGGTGGCGGATTGAGGTGATCAAATCGGTCATTGATATCAATACGAACCCTCTCACGGCATCCTACACATCACCGGTACGCTGTTCGTCCATACGGACTGGTCCGTTGTCGAGGTTCTAGTAAATACGTACGGATATCGTGTAATTGGATCAGCCTGCGGAACATTTCTGGAGGTACGTTTATTCGTTCTGCCACGTGATTAGTTACCATGGATCAAACTCGGTTCACTCCGGATCTGGACCTTGATGGACTCTCGCCAAATGAGGCCTTCGCCATTTTAGGAAATGAAATTCGATTAGAGGTCATCCAGGTCCTCTGGCGTGCGGACGCTGCTCACGAATACGATGATGGATCCGATATCGCCGAGACGATCTCCTATTCTGAGTTGCAAAAAGAGGTGGGCATCGAGGATAACGGGAAGTTCAACTATCACCTCTCTCGACTCGCGCCACATTTTGTCCGACGAACGAACGACGGATACCGGTTGAGCAGCGCAGGCAAGCAGATCGCCAGAACGGTTGTATCTGTGTCCGGAACAGACCATCTCGACTTCTCTGCCGAACTTGAAACGGATTGTCCGTTATGCGGGGAACAACTGGCGGTCTCTTACGAGGATCAGTGGCTTCGGATCAGATGTACCGAGTGTGAGGGGTTGTTCGGCGACGAGGCTCCGACGGGGACACTCTTTCTCACGAACTATCCCGCCGCAGGATTGAATGGCCGCAACCCTGAGCAAGCACTCGCAACAGGCCTCTATCGCTGTGCGCTGGATATCACCTATATGATGTACGACATCTGTCGAGAGTGTGCAGGCCGCGTTTCAGCGTCGGTGACGGTGTGTGATACGCACAATAGCCGAGAGAACCAACCGTGCGCCAGCTGTGGAACGCCGTTTCCGGTGTGGGCAGATATGCGGTGTGATACCTGTGGGTTCGCCAAGCGATTACCGATCGAAATGTTCGTTACTGGCTTTACAATGATCACTGGTATAATCAGTAACCATGAGGAAGATATTCACTCCGTCAGTTTCGACGAAGCCGTCGATTTGCTGCAAAACAGCGTCGAGTCAAGTGTCTCGACGGAACCGCTCCGTATATCGATCACTATGAAAATCGAACCGACGTCATTCACTATCACACTCGACGATGATATGAACATCATCGGTTTCGACCAGGGTCCCGAAGTTGATTCGGGTCCTCGTAACCAGGATTTGACTCGGTCCAGCTAGAGAAATTTTATTCTCCTAACAGGTATATGCAATCCCATCCTAAGAGTACCTGCGGAATCAGAACAGGACCGAAAGAGCGTGATATCCGATGCATGACAGTGAAGGAAGGATATCCGAACACCGGAATAGACGCCACAGGAGGCAATTCATGACCACAATAAGCAATACGAACCCGAGCATCGAGTGGTTCCGTTTGGGGGCGACAGCATGACGGCCACGGAGCAAAGCAAGCGGGATCGGTTTCTCGATTGGGGGGGATTCCCTGGAAAGTGGGAGATCACGAGATCGACCGAGGAGACGAACGGCGAGTTGCTGGAAATGCGATTTGAGATTGAATCTGTCCCCGAGGATGGCCCGTTTATTCACACTCATCCCCACGCCAAGGAGAGCTATGAAGTGCTCTCTGGCGTTCTGGAAGTATACCAGGATGGAGAGTGGATTGACGTGCCGGCGGGTGAGAAACACACAGTCCCTCCTGATACGCCACATACGTTCAGGAACAAGACACCCGTCGAGATCATCAATATCCACGAGCCCGCGCTCCAGCACGAGGAGTTCTTCCGGAGGTTTCATCACCTCGTCGCGGAGCGGGGAGTGTCATTACCGCCAGAGGGCTTCAGTGATATCGTGTTGATAGCGATGCTGACGGTGGAACACGCAGAAGAGATCCACGCTGTGAGTCCCCCTCATTGGGTCTTCAAGATTCTGGCTGGTCTCGGCCGCGTGCTAGGATATCACCTTCCCGACTAATCAGTGACACTCTGTGTCAATTCACGAATGGTTTTCTCGATTCAAACAGGAACTACTAGCAGTGGTAGGTGTTGAGGTCGCACAACTGGACAGGGACTTCGGTGTTCCACATGGAGAAACTTCTAGTAGATGCAGCGATGATGGTGCAGTTCTCGTTCGATTGTCGAACGAATCGTCCATTCAGGTCAGAGGTGGGTGAATTCGAGGGTATGAGTAACCAGAATTCGACACTCGATATACTGTCCGTGGCTAAATGAAAGAGACATAGCGCATAACGACGCCGGACCGGCCAAGAGCGATACGTTAGACTGGATGATCGCGGCATTCGCGGCTGTTACGCCACCTATGATGAGCAATCTCGGGTAGGGAAATGGTATTGGTGCGATCAGACGGCAACCGACGCGAAAACCGGTCGGGACTACTCGGCGATCAGATCGTACTCGTCTACGGGACATCGGTATCGGGTCAGCAGTCGCTTGCGGGCGTCGGTCGAATCGTCGGTCCTGTCGACCGAGTACGCCGAGAACGTACACTCCTTCGGTGTGAACTCGACGACGGCGTACCCCCAGCGGTGGCTGTCGAAGAACTCGACGTGGGGATTTTCCGCTTTGACGTACTCGAAGAGTCGCTCCCGAACCTCTGGATCGTTGGGGAGATTGAGGAGTTCGCGGAGGTTCTGGCTCGTCACTGCGGGTGTCATGAACTCGACGCCGATCGGATCGCCGTCGTCTTCAACGTACCCGACCAGCGCGGTGTGCATATCGCCGGTGAGCGTGACGAACGAACTGTCCCCGGCCGACACGCTGTCGAGGACTCGCTGTCGCTCGGTGGGAAAGCCATCCCACGCGTCGGCGTTCAGTAGATCGACCTCACCCAGATCCAGATCGAACTCCATCGCCAGCACTTCGTTGGCCCACCCGGTCCAGGTCGTCTCCGCACTCTCGATCCGGTCGGTGAACCACGCTCGCTGGTCACTGCCGAGCATCGTCTCCTCGAGTTCGTCGTCGGACTCGCCGACGCTGGCACCGATCTGACTGCCGTCCGTGGGACTGGTCCGGAAGAGTCGTTCGTCGGTGACCAGCAGTTCCAGCAGGTCACCGAACTCCAGCGACCGCCAGAGTTCCAGTTGATCGAGTAGGCTCTCGGCGTCGGGGTCGAAGGGGATCCGGGTGGGCATGTACTCCCACCACGCGCGGATGCCGTCGGCGAACAGTTCCGTCATGAACTCGGCGTCGTCGTTCCTGGGGTGGTCGCCCTCGCCAGCGTATGGCCGTTCCTCTTCGTAGTTGTAGTAGCGATTGTTGACGATTTCGTGGTCGTCCCACGTGGGGACGATAGTGTGCGCCGCGAGCGCGCTCTGAAGGAACCGGTCGGTCCGGTAGGTGCGATGGAGATACCGATAATCGTCGATTCCCATCACGATGTTCTCGCCGCTCGGCAGTGACAGCGACCGTCCGTCCACCTGCCCGCTCCCCCCGTGTTCGTAGATGAAATCGCCCAGATGGACCAGATAATCGACCTCTTCGTCGGCGACGTGGTGGTACGCGCCGTAGTAGCCCCGCCGGTAGTCCTGACAGGTCGCCAGCGCGAACCGGACGCTGTCGGGGCTAGCGTCTGACGCCGGGAGCGTCCGGCACCGTCCGGTCGGACTGCTTGTCTCGTCAGCGACGAACCGATAGTGATAGGTGGTATTCGGATCGAGACGACCGTCGAGGTCGACCTTGACGGTGTGGTCTTGCTCCGAGAGTCCGTCTGTGGGGATCGACCACGTGCCGACGGCGTTCTCGAATTCGTCGTCGCGTGCGACAGTTACACGGAGATCGGTGTCATCGTTGACCACATCGGGCGCAACGCGCGTCCAGAGGACGCACCCACTGGTAGTCGGCCCACCGCTGGCGACACCCTGTGGAAACACTGTCGCCGACTGCTCGCTGTCGGCCGTCGCACTCGCTTCCGAAAGGCCCTCTACGCGGTGTGCGCTGGCGAGACTGCCCAGTGGCAGGGCGGCAGCAAGTGCCCCAGCGAGGATGGTTCGTCTCCCCGGATCGACGTCCGAAGCGTCGGTCATACTCGCGGAAAGCCGCCTCGTTACAAAGTAAGACAGAGCCATAGCGTCCCGGAATCCAGAATAAGACCAGCTTACGAGCGCTGGCCGGTCGCTGCCACGGTGAAAGGCTGCAAGATTAACCCACCGTCGAAGGCGAGACTCGGCGAAGGGCGTCTGATTGACAAGCCGCTCGACATCCGCACCTACAAGATCGGCAACAGTATGGACACCAGCAGCAGGCAATTTCTCGGTGCGTTGGCGGACGGCACATGTACAATACTGAATGAGGTTCCTACGCCTGTCTGAAACTCTGTTACTTGCGTCTTTTCGCATCCAAGAAGAGCAGTACCTGGCGTCACTCTCGTGCCGGTTACGCGATGGAATCAACTGCACTCTGTGGCTAGCGACGAGTCCCCAGCCTGTGACGGTCCCGCAGGACCAGCATCATTTACTCGTGGCACTCTTTCATCCACGTATGGCATCGTCTCTCGGTTTTCACTCGCTCGAAGACGAGCAAACGGCGTCGCTGGCGGTCGAAGGGTCGCTGCCCGACTGGCTCACGGGAAGTCTCATTCGCAACGGTCCCGGTAGCTTTGCACTCTCTGAAGAGGGTAGCGTCGACCACTGGTTCGACGGGTTGGCAATGTGTTACCGGTTTACGTTCGACCCCGGCAATCACGCGAGCGCATCTATTGGCGGGGCAGGGGACGCTGTTCACTACCGGAACCGGTTTCTTGAGACGGACGCCTACAGGGCGGCACAAGCAGGAGCGTTTACCGGCGGCTTTGCCACTGGCGAGACGACACTTCGGGAGCGGCTCAAGGGACTCGTTACGGAACCGTACGACAATACCAATATCATTGTCGAACGGGTCGGGGGCCGGTACCTTGCGCTGACGGAATCACCGCGCGCCACCGAGCTCGATCCCAATACCCTCGGCGTGAAGGGAGATATCCAGTATGACGGGTCCGATCCCGCCGGCCAACTCGTGTGTGCGCACCTGAAACGCGACCCCGCGACAGGCACGCTGTTCAATATCGAGACGGAGTTTGGCCGCACCAGCACCTATCACGTCCACGCCATCTCGGACGACGGCAGCCGCCAACATCTCGGCAGCGTCGAGACGGATGCCCCGGCGTATATGCACAGTTTCGCGTTGACTCCACGGTACGTCATTCTCACGGAGTTCCCACTTCGGGTCAATCCGCTCACCTTCTTCAAACCCGGGCGGCAGGGACCCTTCATTGAGCAGTTCGAATGGCAACCGGATCGCGGAACGCGGGTGATTGTCATCGACAGAGCGAGTGGAGCGGTCATCGCCGAACCGACGACGGATGCAGTGTTCGGCTTCCACCATGTCAATGCCTTTGAACGCAATGATGGAACAGAAGTGGTGTTCGATCTTGAGACGATTCCGGACGCGACGGCGATCAGCGAACTCTCCTTAGACAGCCTCCGAGAAGGCAACCTCGATGCCGTTGCCGGTCGCCTCGAACGGTTCACCGTTGACCTCGGTAGCGTAACAGGAACTGCTCGGTACGAAACGGATGACGCGACTGTAACCCGAGAGATGCTGTACGACGATGGGACTGCACTGCCGACCGTCTCACCAGCGCGGTGGTGCCGGGCACACCGCTACGTCTACGCGATGAGTATGGACCAACCGGCGACCGAATGGGCGACCGGCATACTGAAATACGATACAGAAACCGGCGATGTGATCGAGTTTGAGGACGGTGGTGACTACTTCGGCGAACCAATCTTCGTCCCCCGTGCAGACGGACCGGAGGATGCAGGCGTCGTGCTCACGGTCGCGCTTGACGTCGAAGCCGGTCACTCCCGACTGATCGTCCTCGACGGCGAGCACTTCGAAGAACGGGCGCGAGTCACCCTTCCGCACGCCACCCCATTCGACTTCCATGGCCGATACTTCCCGGAACTCCAGGCGCGTACGGCGGGATGATCGGAGATCGCCTGGCGCCGTTTCGACCGTCCTCGTCCCGTCCGGATTTGTTTTCCCGATTCTGCTGTGACGGCTGTATCGCCGGTGATTCTCGCCGGACCAGTCGATCGGGTCGAGACCAGCGGCTTCGATAGCCTTGATCCACGTCCCGAATTCTCGGACGTACATCGTAACTCCGTCTATATCGGAATGTGGTTCCCAACCAGTAATTAAATGTCGCGGACGAAAATAACCCGAAAATCGAGGATGGGCGCTGCAGGCGCTCGTTCGTCTATAGAACGAATCGTCCTTTCGGACCTGAAACGGCCGGATCCGACAGTCTGAGAGCAGTGATTCTCCGGCCGTCTCTGAATCTTTGACTTTGTTACATAACGGTACACGTTGGCGAACGCTTTTGCGACACCAGGCGGTAGTTAGGAGCATGGCCGAACGGGAAACTCGCCGTATCGCCCACGACCTCATGGGTGAACCCCACATCGCTGGACACCGTGTCAGCGTCCGCCAAGTGTACGCACTCGTGGAAGAACGTGGTATCGATCCTGAAACCGTCGCGGACCGATACGACTTAGATGTAGCAGATGTCTACCACGCACTCGCATACTACCACGACCATCCTCGTGAGATGAGTGACACTGAAGCCGAACGAGAAGACGCGATGGAAACATTTCGGGAATCAATCGAACGTCCTGACGGTACCGAACCGGACACCGCCTGACATGGCGGCGTGGCGGTTCCTTCTCGACGAGAATATTGACCCAAAAGTAGCGACGTATCTCGGAAAGGAAGAACTGAGTGCCGAGCACGTCCGGGACACACTCGGACAGGGTGCGGACGACGGAGACGATGGTCTCCAATACGCCCGCGAGCACGACCGTATCATCGTCACGAGTGATGTGAAAGGTTTCGGCACGCTCCCGAGTGGTACCCACGCTGGTATCGTCCTGCTCTACGACGATGCGATGCCCGCCTACCGGGTCGCTTCCGCTCTAATACAGATGGTTGATCCCTATCCGAGTCGGGACCAATTTACCGGCAGTGAAGAACTCGACGCGTGGGGCTGACTCGGATTACGTGGGTAACCAGTCAATCGGCGATTGATTTTCTCTGTCGCCACCGGCGTGGATGTACGCGAACTCCCGGGAATACCACTCGCTCGGTTACGCAACGAAGAAAACAGGTCATCCGATGAACGACTAACTGAAATAGATCTATCTAATCGACTTGAAAAATGGAGGGTGTGTGAATAGCCACCCCCTGCAAGATGAACTGTACAAACTGAGGGTTGCCGCCTAAGAAATTTAAAATTTTCCACGAATCTGCCGAATCATCGCATAGAGCGAAGAGCACCCCTCCGCGATTGAATATATCGAGGATAGTGGACAACTCGTTACTCTGTGATCCGTGTCTGCGAACCCGTCAAGGCGAAATGTGGGCCAGTGGGTAGAGTTTCCAAGTCATCAGAGCCGGATTAGGGGCTCTCTCCATGGTGTGTTGATCTTCGTCGGCGAACTGCTCGGGCGACTAGCGACTACGGTTCGACTGGGGCCTCAAGCACGTCAGCAATCGCTTGGAGGTCAGCCTTCCGGAATGTGGAGTCATCTGCCGTCTCCAGCGACTCTGCGACACCAACCTGCGCCCGGATTAGTTGGCGCATCCGCGGTGTCGACGGTCGCTTCTTCTCGGCGATATCGACCCCGAGCGCCTCACAAATGGCCTGCAACTCCTCCTTCGTGAACGACGCATCGACTTCCCGTTCGAAGCGACCTGTCGTCACTCGAATCGCGTTTCGTACCTCGTGGACGGTCGGACTCATGACTGTCGATTCCCCTTTCGCCTCCCTCAAGCTTCCTACTCGGCAGCAATGAAACGGTCAGACAATGCGTAGTGAATCCGATCGCTCACGATTGCTGACTTCACATTCTGTCTCTTGCACGCGAGTCCAGGCAGGACTTCGATAGGTGGAGGGGTACGAGACGTTCTATGACATGCTCGTGGTAACGTACGCAAAGTCAATCGGAACTCCTGCGATCGGATCTCCGTTTCCACATTTGGTCTCCACTGCCGAAACAAACATCATTTGCATTTGGAGTCAGTGACGTGTCCCATTATACTGCCAGATTTTTCGTGGAGACAATGTCTACCTGCTGTCTGGCAGATTATCAATCTTGTTCCAGTCGCACCGGTAGCGATTCCCACTTCCTGTGGCAGGCGTGACAGAGTGTCACGAGATTCGACAGGCGTTACCACTCACTCCGGGTCAGTTCATCCGACTCGATATATTCACGCATCGGGCGCTTGTGATGAACGTACAGGCCGTTGTCGTACTCGGAGCAATGCGCTGCGTTGGACATGCCACCGTCGACACACTCGTAGCCGTCCCGCTCCAGTGCCTTCTCGCGCTGGCGGGGCCACTCCGGCCCGTACTACTGGTAGCCCTCTGTGCCGCCCTGCCAGCGGGGATAGTTCTTACCAAACTGGTGCAATCTCATGACCTCGACGCGGCGGATTGCGTAGCTCTCCTGGGTCGACTTGGGGGCTTGAGACTCGTGTGGTGGCGCTCCAAAATGAGTTGGTGGATACGCCCAGTACGACAAAGCACACGTTGTAGCTGTCATCGCGGCGTTCGCAACTCAGTTAGAGGTACAAGTGATATTCGGGAGCGGTTGCATCCTGAATTTGGAGATGAGTTTGTGAGGGAAAGTCGACGTGGCAGTCGATCAACCGCTACTTCCGTGATTTGGACGTGATCGAGCAGGTCGGTAATAGGGAGTTGTACGCCGATCCGAGCAGTGTGAAAGGACCCGAGAATTGAAAGGAATAGTTAGCATCAAATACTAACACTGGCTTCGACAGTAGATTGGAACTTTACCACCCTCGTTTCATACCACATCTCACGTGAGAACGATACCCATGTCTTGCGGTTTTCAGTGGAAATAGTGGTGTCTTGCGACCCCATAGAATACGAATACAGTGGGGTGGGTTCACCGACTACTGCTATCAAAACGGTGTCATAGAACTATTTATCAATGACTATCAGATCTCCGTATCAGTCAGTAATTCACTTACCAGTTCCAAATGGGATTCAATTCGGTATGCAAGATACAGATCGCGAGTCTTGCACGAACAAATGGTCTGATTGAGA
>Ga0207753_1000690_pt1 | contig 12593 bp, 14 predicted proteins | sample PonA233FremontCA_2_FD_187273 | JGI IMG/M metagenome (GOLD analysis project Ga0207753, IMG submission 187273) | Salt pond sediment microbial community from Fremont, CA, USA - Pond A23 Sediment 3 (SPAdes) | ecosystem: Environmental > Aquatic > Non-marine Saline and Alkaline > Saline | place: USA...
GCAACGAAGAAGGCGCCTCGGCAAACTGGCGCTTCCGGACCGAAGATGCACGCATCAAACTGCGGCGACTTTACCCAAACATTGAGGGTTGACACTACAGTAGATGAACACCTTCGTTCTCGTAGTTCACGCCGTCGGCCGCCACGCCCCGGTCCGTCCAGGCGATCGCGAGGCGGGTGTTCCAGGGCGGCCCCGCAACCAGGATGTCCCGGATGTGAAACCGCAGCTCAGGAAACAGCCGGTAGAGACGTTCGAGCCACGACCGGAAGGCCGCACGGGAGTGCCGCACGCCGCCGAGAGCATGGTCTCCCGCGAAGGTGTGCCGTACATCGGCGGCACACCGCTCGAGTAGCGGCTCCAGGTTCCGGTCCGAGAGTTCCCCGAACGCGTCACGGGCGATCCGCTTCACGAAGGCGTGGTACATGATCGTTTGCCTCGACCTGAAAAAAGCATCTACACTGGTCGCAGCGCCCCCAGAACAATCCCTCGATGCCGGCACCATTCTGGATGGCGCACTTTTTGACACACTGTCAAGCCTGCAGTGTTTTGACGCTCCGTCAAAAGAATGTTTTCCTCATCGCATCTTCATTTTGTTTCGCCGAGGTCCGTGGGCCTACGACGACGTTCCCTCGGAGGTCGAGGTCAGAGCCGTTAACGAACCGTCAACGAAGTCTCCTCTGAGTCGGCGTCGCGGTTGAGCGGCATTTCCCAGACCACGCTATTGCTTCTTCGTGCTGGTGTCTGCCCTCAATTTGATTTGCCGATTGACACATCGTCTCTCTTCTCGCGTGTCTTACTTGGGACCGAACGGCCGTCCCAGACTGCTCTCGCCACGAGGATCGCGAGCCGGCCAGAGAGCCCCGTCGCACTTCTTGTTCTCCGTCATGTTGCCATCTGCCCTCGATTCCGGTACTCATCCTCGGACTCGGGCACACCGTGACCATTCCTGCAGTCAGAGCGCGGAGGCACAGAACCCATCGTGGCGGTCAAATGCCTCCCAAATCCGACCGATCGCCGAACACGAAGGGTGCCGACCGGTCCAATTCGCAGTGTCTCGTAACCTTCCTGCCCGTTTTTGCTTGCCTCATGCCGACCGACGCGACGCTTCGCTCCACGCAGCGCGGCACCCTGCCGCCGTCTCCATTTCCCACCGAGGATCCCATTCTCGGCCAGATCGGAGGCACTCCCATGCTTTCGTACCCCGGAGTGGACGACGGGCGGCTGCTCTGCAAGATGGAATCGGCGAACCCGACTCGCTCGATGAAGGACCGGATCGCCATGGGCATTCTCACGGACGCCCTTCAGGAGGGAGACGTTGACCGCGTCGTGGAGGCCAGCTCCGGAAACACGGCGGGTGCCGTGGCCCTCGTCTCCAACCGGCTGGGCCTTCCCTGCACGCTCACGTGCCCGGAGGGCACGAGCCCCCACAAGATCGGCTACATGAAGGCGTTCGGGGCGGAGGTGTGCACCTGCCCGGACGTGGATTCGGACCACCCGGAGCACTACCGGGCGGTGGCCCAGCGCATCGCCGAGGACACGGGGGCGTTCCTCGTCGACCAGTACCACAACCAGGGCAACCCCGGCGTTCACTACCGGTGGACGGGCCCGGAGATCTGGGCACAGGCCGGCGCGGAGATGACGCACCTCGTCAGTGCCATGGGCACGGGCGGACTTCTCAGCGGAAGTGCACGCTTCGTCCAGGAGAAGGCCGAAGAGGTGGGCCGCGAGGTGACCGTCGTGGGCGTTGACGCCAAAGACTCCAACATCTCCACCTCGTTCTACGGCGCTGACCCCGTCCCCTACGACACGTCTGTGGAGGGCCTGGGCAAGGGCGGCGAACTGCCCACCATGTGGTTCGACTACGTGGACGAGATGCGCGACGTGCCCGACGGAGAGGCGTTCCGACAGGCCCGTGACGCGGCCCAGAACCACGGGTTCCCGATCGGGCCAAGTGCCGCCGCTGCCCTCTCTGTGGCCCGAGACATCCACGCAGCGCAGCCGGACGCAACGATCGTCATGATCGTGTGTGACGGCGGCGAACAGTACTTCGACACGCTGTTCGACGTATAGCCTCCTGCTCGACCCTCCCTCAGAAAGCCTACGGGCTTGACTGTCAAAAGGGTGCCACGAGGAGCCTCCTCTCCCGCCTGTTCGCGGTGGGGCACAGGCCGACGAGCAACGCGTTGTCGGCCGAAGATCCGTGAACGCCGCGCCCCGGAAATTGGCATACGGAAACGGGGTCCGCCCCGAACGCTATTCCGTGTCCACCTGATCACGCGTCCCCTGCTCCACCCACTGCACAGCGCGCCGCAGCAGGTCCTCCACCGTCTCATGGCCGAGCTTTTCTTTCGCTCGCCGCCGGTACGTCTCGATCGTCTTTCGGTTCAAGTCGAGCTGGTCGGCGATCTGGCGCACGCTGTAGCCCTCCCCGATTTTTCGGAAGACCGTCAGCTCGCGGTCCGTGAGTTGTTCTAAGGGAGTCGTTTCCGCATCCCCGCCGCGCACCAGTCGGCTCAAGATGCGGGAAGACACGTGTCGACTCAGGAACACCTGCCCCTCACTCACAAGCTCGATGGCACGCATCACTTCGTCCGTTGACTTCGTCTTCATGACATAGCCGGACGCCCCCGCCTCGACGGCACGCTCCGCGTATAGATCCTCGTTGTACTTCGAGAAAACGAGAATGCGCACCTCCGGCATCTCCGAGCGTATGTCTTGAATGAGCGTCAGCCCATCGGCATCGCCCAGTGAGATCTCCAGCACCACCACGTCGGGATCGTGCTGCTCGACGAGGGCAAGGGCCTCCTCCGAGTTCGCAGATTCCGCCCCCATCTCCATCTCGGGGTGGTCTTCGATCTTCGACCGCAAGACTTCCCGGATGGCCGGATGCTTGTCGACGACGACAATCTGCGTCTTGTCGCGAACCGCTTCGGAGCTCATTCGCTTGAAGTTGGGGGCTGATTAGGTAGAGATCTTGGGGTTGCTCAGGGCCTCGGCGACTCCACACTGGAACGACGGAAGCCCGCAAGGCCCGATGGAATGCAAAAATCCCACCTCACTGGAGGCAAGGCCGGCAATGGTCTTCCGCGTCACCAACATTTGTTTACGTACCCCCTGTTCGCGTTGCACGCCTTCCATACATGTCTCGCCCAGAGCAACTCGCACGGGATAACAGGGACCCTCATGTCACAGCCTCAAGACACCCGAGCAAACTGCCCCGAAGGTGCGCTTTGTTTGCCATAAATCAAACAGGACGTCCTGTCCCGGGCGTCCCTGCTCATCCGATGGAAACCGTTCTTGGCACGACACGGCCCAAAGGCTCAGCCAGTCGGCATGTTCTTGGCTGGGGACATTCAGCATGTCCGTAACTACGGGAATATTCGCCCCTGCCGTCTACCACATTGGCGCAGATGCCCACCGGAAAATGAGATTGTTCTGACGTGCTCCGATGGATCACATAAGACCAAAAGATGGCACCAGACCCTTCGCAGATTTCGGTCGCAGCAGTTTCGGTGGCTGTGCTGGCTCTGTCCCGTGCTGGTCCGGAACGCAAGGGTGGACGTTTACAGGGGCGATGATCGCCTCTCAAGAGAAGCTCAGGTGTCAGCGGCAGGGGACCTCCCGTCAAGGCCGCTCAGCGTCTTGAGACACGGGTCAAAGTGGGGGCTTGCGCTTTCGGTGGGTATTTGGGGCAACACGCTCCCTCACTGACTCGGGACCGCCATCGCTTTTTTCTCTTCACAGAACATGCCGACCGGTCGCCAGGAGCACTACCCGTCGGCCTCTTCGTCACTGGCCTCGCCCGATGCCTTCTCGTCGGCCGACCCCTCCACATCTCCGTCGGGCATTCCCGACACCTTCTTTCCTGCTCCCGGAGCGGAGGCCCACTGGACCGCGAACTGAAGCAGCTTCGATACAGAATCAAACCCGAGCTTTTCCTTCGCCCGCCGCCGGTACGTCTCTACGGTCTTTCGCGCCAGGTTGAGCCGATCCTGGATCTCTTCGATGCTGCACCCCTCCCCGAGCATCTGAAAGACCGCCAGCTCCCGGTCGGTGAACTCCTCAATTGGGAAACTGGGCTCCGAAGACTCCCCGCGGGCCACCTTGTTCAAAATCTGCGAGGCCATTTTCCGGCTCAGAAACACCTCCTCTTCGTTCACCACCCGGATCGCTTCAATAAGGTCCTCGGTGGGCTGATCCTTCATCAGGTAGCCGGAAGCGCCGGCCTGGATGGCCCGCTCCGCGTAGACCATTTCGTCGTACATCGAGTACACCACGATTTGCACCTCCGGGCACTGCGACTGGAGGTTTTGCACGAGGTCCAGGCCGTGGGCATCCTCCAGGGAAATGTCAATGACGGCCGTGTCCGGCATCTGCTCTTCGATCTTCCGGAAGGCCTCGTCCGAGGAGGTCGCCATTCCACAGACCTCTACGTCGAGGGTGTCATCGATGCGGTTGCGGATCGCCTCAAGGATCGCCGGATGGTCGTCGACGAGGAATGTCCGAATATGAGTTGTAGACTGGTCCGGCATGTAGGGTGAGAAGACGATGAGAAAGATGACGCGGACGGACTGTTGGCGCCTGGCCGTTCCGATTATTGCGGCCAAAGATTATAGAATTCTCTAAAACGCAAATCGTTCACACGGGCATGTGCACGCCCACGTCCCTATCAACAAGATGAGGGGCTAGGACGTCCGCCAGGGGAGGATAGGGCCCCTACGGATGATTCTACTGATGATTCGTGGACACGGAGGCCGACGGAAGGATAAGGGTGAAGGTACTTCCCTCCCCCTTCTCCGTTTCGACATCCACCTCCCCGTCGTGACGGCTGATGATCTCATTCACGAGATAGAGCCCGAGCCCCAGTGACACCTCTCCGTCCGTGGGCTGCTGGGCCAGACGTTGAAACGGCTTGAACAGCCGATCTAGGTCGTCCTCGTTGAGCCCAGGCCCACTGTCCGATACGGAAAAGCGCACCTCGTCTCTCGTCTCTTGGACGCGGACCTCTATGGTCTCCCCGCGGGGAGAGTACTTCAGGGCGTTGTTCATGATGTTCTTCATGGCCTCGAGGAGCCGCACATCGTCCCCAATCACCATCGCTTCGTCGGCAAACGCGGCCCGCCGCAGCGTCTGATCTTTATACTCGGCGTGTGGCTGAAAGCTTTCGACCACTTGCTCAGCCAGGGCCGAAACGTCGACTGGGGCGAAGGAGAAGTCGTCGGCCAAGACGGGCGGCGAGGAAAAATCCAGATCCTCAAGGTAGCCGGACGCTTCCTTGGCCGACGTGTGGATCAACTCAATCTTGCGTTTGGCGTCACTGGACAGCTGCTGATCTTTCTCAAGCAGGATGTCGGACAGACGCTCGATGGCCAGAATGGGATTCTTCAACTCATGCAGCACAGCGGAGATCTGTCTCGAATCGTCACTCATCGTACTCCCTGGAATAAACCCATCAGTGCCTACAGCCTATGCGAGGTCGCTCTCATGCCCCACGCCCCCCGTAGGAACAGAGCCACAACCGCTTCTCCCCCTACTTGCCGAACGAGCACGGGACGCTCGTCTGTCGTCATGCCTGAAAACAACGTGCCACAGGTGCCCGCACGGAGCAGGACACTCTTCTTTCGGCAAAGGCTCTCTTCTGAGCCGACCAGTTTCTAAGAAAAGCCCCCCTGCCTTCGTTTTTCAAGGCCTCAGACGGAGGTCCAGCACCAAAAAGCTTACCGTCTCTGCGCCTGAGCGCCTCGGGACGACTGGCTATACTCCATTTTAACGTAAAGTACCGGGTAAACTTTTCGATTTCAAGATACAAGTTTTCGGATAATGCCCTCTTAACCAAGCCCGATCGGGTCGATCGTGCTCCTCATGACAGATACGGAGCCCGGGTCCCGCCCCAAAACAACGGCCATTGGGTCGAATTGTCGTTCTCTCGGGGACGAGCGGGACGTTTTTTCATCCCTGGCGGTCTTCCAAGATGACCCAGTACAGCTCCACGCTCTTCCGGCGCAGATCCGAGAGGGTGCCGTCATTTTCGAGCACATGGTCGGCTCGTTTACGAAGCTCGTCCTGAGAAAGCTGATGCTGCATGCGGTCTCGTACCTGCTCGTGCGATGCGTCGTCTCGGGCCGTCACCCACGCAAGGCGGTCGGCCTTCGGGGCCACCACGGCGGCCGTGACGTCGACGTGCGCGTCGCCCCCCGCCTCGAAGAGAAGTGCGGCTTCGTGGACGAGCAGGGATACGTCTTCGTCCACCGCCCGCTCCTTGGCCGCCTCGAAGGCGTCAAAGACACGCGGATGCACGATGGCATTCAGGCGCTTCACCCGCGCAGCCTCCCCGAAGACCTGCTCGGCCAAGTAGGCCCGGTTCAGGGTGTCGTCGTCCCGGTAGGCCGCCGCCCCGAACGCATCGACGATGGCGGCCCGCACGGCGGGATCCTCCTGCATGAGCCGCTTCGCTTCCAGGTCGGCGTAGAAGACCCGGGCTCCCTGCTCTTCCAGGAAGCCACAAACGGTCGTTTTTCCGCTCCCGATGCCCCCCGTGACACCCAAGGTGGTCACAACATCGATGTGTGAATGGCAAACGCCGGGCGGACGTCGAAGGGGCGGTGGCGAGTGCTCTTTTCCGCGGCGCATCCTTCCACACTCGCGCCTCGCCCTCGGCCAATCATCCTGGAGGCCAGTTCATGCGGCGCCCCCCGAGGAGATGGAGATGAAGGTGCCACACCGACTGCCCGCCGTCGTCTCCACAGTTGATGACGGTGCGGTAGCCGTCGCGCAGTCCTTCCTCCTGGGCCAGCTCCCGGGCCACCACGAACAGGTGCCCCACCAGGTCCGTGTCCTCCGGATCGAGGTCGTCGAGCGACGGGATGGGCTTGCGGGGAACGATAAGGATGTGCGTGGGCGCCTCCGGGTTGATGTCCCGAAAGGCGACACATCGATCATCCTCGTGGACGATGTCGGCGTCTTCTTCACCGTCGATTATGCGCTGAAAAATGGTTTTCTCGGACATGGAACGGATCCACGAGTCCGTGAACAGAATGGAGCGAACGGCCTTCGACTGAGAGGCCGTGTCTTTGCAATTACGGTTGCGATCACAATATAGCGGACGCGACGGCCGAATCACAAGGGCCCGCTCGCCCGGGAACGCCCCTTCCGCGATGCTTCCGTTTCATGTGCGAACAGCTTGACAACTATGCGTCCGCTCGTCTCCACCGAACAACATCGGCCCTCGTGGCCGGTACAAGACGTACTCTTTTGCATCCTGGCCTCCATGCTCCGATTTCAACATGTCCACGGTTTACATCACCCGCAAGGTCCACTTCAATGCTGCTCATCGGCTTCACAACCCAGAGAAGTCGGACGCGTGGAATGAGGCCACCTACGGGAAGGACAACAACCCAAACTGGCACGGCCACAACTACGAGTTGGAGGTGACGGTGGCCGGCGAGCCGGACCCTGAGACCGGATATGTAGTCGACCTGGGCATCCTGAAGGAGATTCTCCACGACCGGGTGCTCGACAAGGTGGACCACCAGAACCTGAACCTCGAAGTGGACTTCATGGACGGGGTCATTCCGTCAAGCGAAAATTTTGCGATCGCCATCTGGAACGAGATCGACGACGCACTTCCTGGCGGGGAGCTCCACTGCGTACGACTGTACGAGACCCCCCGCAACTTCGTGGAGTACCGGGGCGAGTAGCCGCCCCGACCGCCGCATCCACTCGCTGTTTCATCACTTCCCTTTCTGCAATGGCCGAGAAAAAGATCGAAACGAGCGGACTCCGCGCCAACGGCTCCGCCGACGGCATGCCGCCGAAGCTCTACGAGCGGCGCGACATCTACGACGAGGAAACGTCCGAGGCGCTCAGCGAGCACATCGAGGCCATCCTCGAGATTCTGGGCGAGGACTCCGATCGAGAGGGCCTCGCCGACACCCCAGAACGGGTGGCCCGCGCCTACCAGTTCTTGATGCATGGGTACGCCCTCGACCCGAAGGACATTCTCCGACAGGCCGTCTTCGAAGAGGCCTACGACGAGATGATTCTTGTGAAGGACATCGAGGTGTACTCGATGTGCGAGCACCACATGCTTCCCTTCTACGGCAAGGCCCACGTGGCCTACATTCCGGACGACAAGATTGTGGGCCTTAGCAAGATCCCAAGGACCGTCGAGGTCTTCGCCCGCCGCCTGCAGGTGCAGGAGCGGCTGACCCTCCAGATCCGGAACGCCATCGACGAGGTCATTGACCCTATGGGCACGGCCGTCGTCATCGAGGCGAAGCACCTTTGCATGATGATGCGAGGGGCCGAGAAGCAAAACTCGGCGACCACCACGAGCTCGGTGAGCGGCGAGTTCGACGAGCACGCCACCCGGGCCGAGTTTATGCGTCTCATCGGCGCCACCGAGTAAACAATCGCGAATGATGAACGGCGAGTTCCGAGTTGTGGTCGTGCTCGAGATGCACGGCGGCCGTTCGGTGCGGGCGCCTCATTCGATTCGACATCCGAAAACCGCACGTCGAGAATGATTGCAGTTGTTACCGGCGCGAGCCAGGGCATCGGCCGGGCCATCGCGGAAGCCTTTTCCGAGCGCGACGGCGCGAAGGTGGCGCTCGTGGCCCGCACGCGCTCAACCCTGGAGCGAACCGCAGACGCCTGCCGGGCGCACGGAGGCACCCCGCTCGTGGTGCCGGCGGACGTGACCGACGACGGAGCGGTGGCCAATATGGCAGCGGCGGTGCACGACGAGTGGGGGCCCCCGGACGTACTCGTCAACAACGCGGGCATGTTTGAGTACGCCCCCGTCAGCGAGCTCACGGTGGACGGCTTCCGCGACCAGATCGACGTCAACCTTACGAGCGCCTTCGCCGTCACGACGGCGTTTCTCCCTGCGATGCGCGAGCGGGGCGCCGGGCACCTCTTCTTCATGGGGTCGGTGGCCTCTCTCATGGCGTACCCGGGCAATGCCGGCTACTGCGCCGCCAAGCACGGCCTCCGCGGCCTCGCTCGTACGGTCCGCGAGGAAACGAAAGACGAGGGCCTCCGCGTGACGACAGTGCTGCCCGGCGCCACCGACACGCCCACCTGGGAGGGGGCCGACATTCCGAGCGAGCGCCTCATGGCCCCGGCGGACGTGGCGCAGTCCGTCGTGGACGCCTACCACCTCTCCGACCGCACCGTGCTCGAAGAGTTGCTTCTCCGCCCGCAGGAGGGAGATGTGTGAGTTACGCGTCGTCCCCCGAGAGCCGCTCTTCAGGCACCCACGCCCACTTCATTGTGCCCGCCACGAGTGTCGTGTCGTCCCCGGGCTCCGTGAGGCGCACGTCGACCTCGATCTGCCCGAGGGGCCGCGACCGAATTTGCGCGGATTCGTCGTCGGTAAGGGTCGCCTCCGCCTGGACCGCGGCCCGCGCGAAGGTCTCGAACGATACATCCATCGTGCGCAGCAGGGGCGAGGAGCCGTCCGGCACGTTGAGGGCCACGACGAGCCCCGACGCCGTCTCGGCGAGGAGCGCGAGCGCCGCGGCGTGGAGCCCCCCGAGGTGGTTGCGCAGGCGCCGCTCGTTGTCGAGGCGGACGGCGACCCGGCGGGGCGTGTACGCTTCAATGAAGCACCCGGCGGTGTCGACAAACGGGATGACCTCGCCCACGGCCTGTGTGACGAGCGGACGCCGCAGGTGCTGAGACACTCCGTCGTATCGGTCGGCAATGCGGACGAACGGATTGGACGTTGCCATCGGACCAGAGCGTGCTTTGTACGAATCGGCGGGCCCCATGCGGCAGACGAACGGAACGCCAGCTGCCGGCGAACGAGAGGGCTCGTTTCGCGCTTCCGTAACATATGGGCGCTCTCCCCGTCCACCGCCCGAAATCTCTCTTCTCACTCAAATAGATTCGGCGGTCCGGAGAACGTATCCCCCCTCGGCTCGTAAAGGGATTCCGTTGATCTTAATTCGATCTCTGAACCTTCGCCCCGCAGGTTGCTCGCGTCATGCCCAGCCCGTCGCTCAAGGACACCGCTCTCGACGAACTGGAGCGCCTTATTACGGAGAAGATGCCCATCACTGAGCATCTCGAGTTCGAGCTTGCTGCGGACGAGCAGGGCCGCCTGCGCGCCTCCGCCCCCCTGAAGCCGAATGCCAACCACATGGGCAGCGCGTTCGGGGGGAGCCTCAGCATGCTGGCCACGGTCACCGGCTGGGCGATGATGCACCAGCTCGTGCAGGACGCGATGCACGACGCAATGGAGGACATGCGGGAACGGGTGGAGGTTATGATCCAAGAAAGCGACATCGAGTACCTGCAGCCCGTCTACGAAAACATTTCGGTGGTCTGCGAGCCTCCAGACGAGGACGCCCAGGAGCGGTTTCAGGAAATGCTGGACCGCTGGGGCCGGGCGCGCATTGAGCTTGAGTGCAAGATCAACGAGGCCGGCGAGCGGGCCGTTACCTTTATCGGCCAGTACGTGGCCCTCGACCGGGGCGAGGAGCAGGGCGACGGGGCTCCGTTCCACATGGAGAGCTGTGACCCCGCCGACGTGTAGTTCCTACAGCATCTCTTCGTACATCCGGTACGGCGGCTCGCTCATTCCCAGCGTCTCGTACGCCGCCCGGGCCGTCGCGTTGTCCTGCTCCACGTAAAGGCGCAGCCCGCACACGTCGTTGGCCCGCCGGGCCCGCCGCCGCACCTCGCGGTGGAGAGCGGTGTAGACGCCCGTCCGCCGCGCCGGGGGACGCACGTATACGCTCTGGATCCACCAGACGTCCGCGTTGCGCCAGTCGCTCCACTCGGTCGTAATCATTAGGCTTCCCACCACCGTCTCCTTCCGTTCCGCGACGAGATAAAACGCCTGCGTCGGCGTGTCGAACACCGCCCGCACGCCGGCCCGCACGGTTTCGGGATCGAGCGCCTTGTCCTCCGTCTCTTCGGCCATGGCCTCGTTGAATCGGGCGAGGGTCTCGGCATCGTCAATCGTAGCGCGGCGGACGGAGAGGGCATCCATCGTGGGAAGGCATCTTTTCGGGGACTGGTGCAGCGTGTGTGGCTGGGGCGCCGTCTGCACTTCTACGACTGTACTTCTACGACAGGCGCCCTGTGGCAGAAGGAGTCGTCGGGCAGCAGTGACAGGCGCGCTACCCTTCCACTGTCTTCCGGCTGAGCTTGTGGGCCTGCCGGGTCGGTTCGGGGATCTTGTACGTCGGGCTGCAGTCCAGCATCAGGTCCGCCGCGTCCTCGAGCGTGCAGCGGTGGCCCACGCTCACGTAGACCGGATTCACGTCCGTCCGGGTGCGGAGCACCGTCCCGACCGTCTCCCCGTCGTCGACCAACGGCACGCGACTGCCCTTCTCGGGACCAAGCTCCCCCTGCGGCGCCCCGACGAGGATCGACTTCGCGACGCCGATCGCCGGAACGTCGAGCAGGATGCCCAGGTGACAGGCCAGTCCGAACCGGCGCGGATGCGCGCGGCCATGACTGTCGGTCACGAACACGTCGGGCGTTGGGCCGAGTTGGTCGAGCGCAGGGAGGACGGCCGGCAGCTCACGGAAGCTGAGCAGGCCCGGCACGTACGGGAACGGCGCCTCGCAGCGGTGAACCGCCTCGCCAATCACCGCTAGGCCCGGCAGACGAAGGACCGCCACGGCCGCCTGCGCCGTGTCGTCGCGCACACTCACATCCACCCCGGCAACCGTCTCGACCGTGTCCGGCAGGGGCGACGCTCGGACCTCCGACACGAGCCGACGCTGAATGCGTTTCGCCTTGTCGGTGGACACGTCCCAGTCGTGGGAATGCTGAAGGTCGATGTGCATGCGAGCACAAGCACGGGCAATTCGAAGAGTCCCCCTGGCGGGCCGACCGGCGGCGGACCGTCGTCTTCGGGCTGGATCAGAATGTAACCAGCGGGCCCGGCAAAGAAAACCATCTTCCCGTCCCTACTGCCGCGCCCCTCTCCGCCCAGTCCGATCTCAAAGTTTCGGTGAATCGAGGCGAAAAAGAATCCTGATCGCAGTGTGAGCATTGGTACTGAGTCCCAAGCAACGCCGAAAGGCCCCAGGTTGGGTCCATAGCTCAGTTGGTTAGAGCGCTACGTTGACATCGTAGAGGTCAGTGGTTCGAGTCCACTTGGACCCACTGCTGCCGCTCTCAGTCCCGGATGCGTTCGGGAGGGGGCGGCTTTTCTGTTGGCGGGCCCGCTCCCGCACCGCACTCCTCTCCGAAGGTCCTTGCTGCCCATGGCCGAAATCGACGAGAAGCAGATCACCATCACCCTCCCGGACGGCTCGACGCAGACCCATCCGGCGGGCACGACGGGCCGCGAGGTTGCTGCGAGCATCGGTCCCGGCCTGGCCCGCGACGCCCTGGCCATCAAGGTGAACGGCGAGGTGCGTGACCTGGCTCGGCCCATTGCCGAGGACGCCGAGATCGCGATCCTCACGTGGGACGACGAGGAGGGCAAAGAAACCTTCTGGCACTCCTCCGCCCACCTCATGGCCGAGGCGCTGCAGGAACTCTACCCCGAGGTCAAGTTCACCATCGGCCCCCCCATCGACCAGGGCTTCTACTACGACGTGGACCTGGGCGACCAGACCCTGTCGGCC
>Ga0207753_1000691_pt1 | contig 12577 bp, 10 predicted proteins | sample PonA233FremontCA_2_FD_187273 | JGI IMG/M metagenome (GOLD analysis project Ga0207753, IMG submission 187273) | Salt pond sediment microbial community from Fremont, CA, USA - Pond A23 Sediment 3 (SPAdes) | ecosystem: Environmental > Aquatic > Non-marine Saline and Alkaline > Saline | place: USA...
GGGATTCGGGCGGAACGAGGCGGCCTCGAAGAGGGACCAGCCGGTATTCCGGGAGAGCGGGCGGTGTTCTTCGAAGCGAACGCCAACGGTCAGGCGGAACGTGGAGGGGAGGGCCTGGACCGCGTAGACGGAGAGCCCTTCGCCCTCGTAGTAGTCAAAGAAGTCGTATCCGAGGCCGAGGCCGCCGAGCGAATTCTCCGCGTACGATGTCTTCCAGCGGTCGGGCGTCAGGGTCTGCTTCTCGTAGGACACCCCGAGCTTCAGGCCGGTCTCTTCGTCGCGGATCAGTTTCGACTCGACGCCGATCGTGTAGCGGACGTCCCGAAGCGCGAAGGCGTAGCCGAGCTGGCCGTAGATGCGCGCCGTGTCGTCGGGGTCGCGGAGCGAGAGGGGGGCGCGGCGCAGGCCGAGCACAAGCCCCTCGACACGGTTGTAGCGGAGCGGGGGCGCTGCGCGGTACACGGCGGATTCGTTCCCGAACGGCCGTGCCGGGTTTGTGGCGACCCCAACGTACTCCTCCCCGTGGTCCTCCACGTACGTCTCCGCTCGATCCCAAGGGGTCTCGGCCGCCGGAGCGTCGGCGGTGGGTCCGGAGGCCGAACTGTCGGACGGGGCGGGGCTGGACGCGGACGGAGGGCCGGTCGTGGACTGGGCGACGGCACAGGGAACGGAACAGAGAAGAAGCACGAGCCAGAACCAGGTCCGAGAGCGCTGCATGGCAGGATCGAGGGCTGTGAGCGGGTAAGCGCCAGGGGTGCGATTTATATTTGCCCGTACACCAATATAACGATTCGTTCCGGCGGCTTGTTACAGGGGCGGCGATCATTCGTGGACGGCCCGCTCTGCTCCAAGGAACGCGTCGGAAGCGTGGCTGTGATTCTGGGGCGCCAGTGGGTCACTTCGGGAGAGAAGACCCGCTCAGCTCCGTTCCGAAGACCCACGTGACCCGTCCCCCAGGCTCCTGTAGAATGGTCGTCAGGGTGTGGGCCGCGTACGTGTCGTGCGGGGACGGCGCTGTGCGCCGCTGAAGACGGAACGCTACACTGTTATCATCGAGAACATTCGTCTATGTCTAGAGTCTGGTTTGCCCTCGTCCTGACGATTCTCGTCGGTTTCTTCCTGGGGGCGTGCAGCGGCACGCCCACACTGCAGCCGGACGCGCTGGCGAGCGCCCCGACGGTGGACGGGGCCCTTTCGGAGTGGGGCGGGGCCCTTACTCGGGTGGACGACCGCTCCGTCTCTATGAGCGCCGCGCCGACCGACAGTCTTCTATACCTGGCCATCGTGATCCCGGACCGCGACCTCATCCGGTCGGTGGCCGAGAACGGGCTCATCGTGTGGGTCGACCCGGCGGGGGAGGAGCGGCACACGTACGGGGTCCGGTACCCGCTCGGGCGTCGGGCCGAGCGGGCCAGCGCGGAACAGAGCGGGGGCGCACCGCGGGAGGCGTCGTCCCTCGACGACCTATTCCCGTCGGACCTCGCGGTCATCCGGAACGACACGGTCCGCTACCGGATGCCTGCGGGGCTGTCGTCGGCCCTGAAAGCACAGGCGACGCTCGACACGGGGTCGCTCATCTACGAGTTGGCCGTGCCGATTTCGTCGTCTCGAGCGGCGGCGACGGGAGATCGCTGGGAGCATGGCCTGCAGGAACGGCTGGGGCGAACCGTCGCGGTTGGGCTCCAAGTCCCCGACCCGGACGACACCGACCTTGTGACCCCCTCCTCCCGGGGCGTCCCTTCGGTGACGGGACGAGGGGGAGGGCGTCGTTCCCCGCGGGGACGACAACGAGGACGGCAACGACGGCAGAACCAGCAGCCCTCGGCCCCGGCCCCCGAACGGCCCACCCTGGATCTCTGGACGCGGATTGCGCTGTCCGGGGCCCCCTGATGGGCAGCCGTGTTCGAGGGAAGCCGCAGGGACGGTGCGCAGGCGACGCTCCGCGACGGGTCAGGCAAGCCGGTCGGGAGCGCGGCTGCCATTTTCGAGGTGCGTCGTGTCGTTCCGCCGAAAAATGCTCCAGCCTCCGTCTCGTCGCTCCACCTTCGTAAGGCTGGCGAGCGGACACCCGGGGTCGGGCACGCCTGCGCCCACAAGGCCGTGCAGGACGCCCTGCACCGTAATCCCGTGGCCCACGAGGAGCAGCGTTGCGTCGTCGGGGTACTGCTCGGCGAGGCACGCCCCCGTGGCCCCGAGGCGGGCCAGGGCTTCGTGCCGCGACTCCGGGTAGGTGGGCCGGCGGCAGGGAGCCCCTGACGGTGGCCGGACCGACGGGAAACGATCGGCAAGCGCCGTAGACGTGCGGATGTTCGGGACGTCGTCGAACCAGTCGTCGTTGAGCCACTCGCCCAGTCCCGGCTCCAAAACAACGCGATGACCGGTGGTCGCGGCGACATGATGGGCCGTCTGCACGGCGCGCAGGTACGGAGACGAGACGATCCGGTCGACGCCAAGGCGCTCGACGCGACGCCCCAGTTGTTTGGCCTGCTCGACGCCGTCGGGGGAGAGCCCGGGGTCGTGGGGACGGTCGGCGGTCGTGGCCCAGTCCGGATCGGCAAAATCCTGCCGGTTGCCGTGCCGGGCGAGCCAAATGGTTTGCATCTTTTGCGTGACGACGGGTTGAAAAGCGTGATGATTGAGGCAGTTGCAATTCTGCGGGCCTGCCGTGTCCGAACATCGCTGAGCACACACAATATAGCGACAGTCTCCCTCGCGTGGTTCTTCCAAATGGTCTCTACAGGTTATGTCTCGGCGTCTCCTTCTCTCTTTGGCCCTGTCGGTGCTTGTCGTGATCGGAGGATGCGGGGGCCTGAACGGCACCACCGACGAAGGCGACCCCGAGAAGCCGCCGGAGGAGGCGCCCACGACGCGAGGCCCCGTCGACGGGTACGCCTCGCATCCGGCACGCATTTACGTGGATGAGAGCATGGACGACTGGGAGGACATCGCGGCTCGGCATGTTGACTCCCCGGACGACGGCAGAGGCGTGGACCTCGAGCGCGTGTGGATTGCTCACGATGCGGAGTACCTCTTCCTGCGATTCGAACTTGGGGAGCCCCTCAACCTGCAGGAAGGAAACGCGCTGACACTGTACCTCGATACCGACAACAATCCCGAGACGGGACAGCAAGCCCTAGGGCTGGGGGCGGAGCTCGCCTGGACGTTTGGCGAGCGGTCCGGGCAGGTGGTTCGCAACGGCGGGTCCAAGGAGGTGACGCACGCGGACCTTGGGTTTACGTCATTGCCTACGGTCACGTCCACGACGTTCGAGGTTGCCTTCGACCGGTCGGCCGTCCCCACCGACGAGGGGGCGCTCTTTGAGGGGGACAGTCTTCGGGTGGGGCTGTCGAACGACGGGGACCGGTTGCCGGACGCCGACGGGGGGCTCGGGTACGTGCTTTCGGACGCCGACACGCCACTGGACACGCCGTCCCTCGGCACACCGAACGCCTCGGCCCTGCGGATGCTTTCGTACAATTCCGTCAACGACTTTGACCGCGGGCGGAGCGCGATCTTTTTGGACGATCGCCAGCCGAGCTTTCGGCGCATTTTCGACGCGACCGATCCGGGGGTGATCGCATTTCAGGAGGTGTACGACCAGACTGCTGACCAGGTGGCGACAGTCGCCGAAGAGGCGCTCGGACTACCGGGCGGGTGGGCGTGGGCCAAGAAAGGGCAGGATCTTGTCCTTGGTAGCCGCTACCCCATCCTCGACACGCACGCCATTCCGGGGTACGAGGACAATGTGAGCGGTGCCTTTCTGCTGGATGCGGATGGTGCGTTGGGGACCGATCTGCTTGTGGTCAACATGCACCCGCCCTGCTGCAACTACGGCCCCGACGACGGCGAGCCTTCCCGCAACGCGCAGCGACAGCGCGTCGTGGACGGGGTTGTCGCGTTCCTGCGGGACGTGAAACAGGGAGAGGGGCCCTTCGACGTGCCTCGGGAGACCCCGATCGTGGTGCTCGGGGACATGAACTTTGTTGGGGAGGCGCAACAGCCACAGACACTGCGCACGGGGGAGATTGTAAACACTGGCCGCTTCGGCCCCGCGGCGGCGCCGGACTGGGACGGGTCGCCTCTGCTCGACACCCGGCCGCGCCAGGCAGCAACGCCGTTCCACACCACCTGGGTCGCGCCCGGCAGCTCGTTCCCGCCGGGCCGGCTCGACTATGCCTTTGTCACCGATAGCGTACTAGACGTCGTCCACGAATTTGTGCTCCACACCCCGGCCCTGCCGGCCGCCGTCCGCTCGGCTCACGGGCTTCGGGCGGACGACACGCCGACAGCGTCCGACCACCTCCCCGTCGTGATTGACGTGGCCCCGCGGTAGCAGAGAGACAGTGCGTTGCAGGGCCGTCACATCTGCAGTTGACTGTCACGACGGCAGGGGCGGCTTGCCGAAATTTCGGTTGGGAGCGGCGTCACTCCGACTGGTACGCGTCTTGATGTCTTCTGTGGATGGATTGATGAGCGACGGGGCGTCGTGGACGCCCCGGTTGACCGGTTCGCGAGACTGTCGAACACAACCTGAACAGAGGTGATCAACCATGACGCAACTCACACGCCGCACTCCGAACCGCACGGTCCGCGACCTGCAGCGTGAAGTGGATAGCATCTTCGACCAGTTCTTTGGTCGAGACAGTGACGACGATACGTCGGCCGTCTGGGCCCCCCGGACGGACCTCTCCGAGACGGACAATGCGTTTCGCATTCGGCTCGACGTGCCCGGCATGACGAAGGAGGACATCACGATCAACCTCCAGAACAATACGCTCACGGTGAGCGGTGAGCGCTCCAGTGAACGGCAGGAGGAAGGCGAAGAGTACGTGCGCGTTGAGCGCGCCTTCGGCAACTTCCACCGCACGTTCACGCTGCCGGACGCGGTGGACCCGGACAGCGTGGAGGCTGCCTACGACGATGGCGTGCTGACCATCAACGTCCCGAAGACGGAGACGAGCACGCGCCGTCAGATCGAAATTCAGTAGCGTGGCCTGTCCCTGTGTGGACCGGCACATGGGCCCTGGAGGCCCATCCCTGCCGGCTTACAGGTCACAGCAGCACATGATGATGCTCGGCTGGGCCCTGGGTCCAGCCGGGCATTTTTTGTGCGGGGGGTGGGAACGCCGTCCTCACGGAGGCGTGGGAGTGCCGGCTTATTTTTCGACAACGTCTCCCCTCTTTTCGCAGTCACGTCTCTACGACGATGCCCCCCCGCGTTGCCTTCCAGGGAGAACCCGGTGCCTTCAGCGAAGAAGCCGTCCGGTGCGTCTTCAACGGCGCCGAACTGCAGCCGTCCGCCACGTTCGAGGATGTTTTCGAGGCCGTCGAAGGGCACGCGGTCGACCGGGCGGTGGTGCCCATCGAAAACGCCGTGTTCGGCAGTGTGCGCGTCAACTACGACCACCTTCGCACCCACGCGGTGACGATCGTTGGAGAGCTGCAGCTGCGCATCCATCACTGCCTCATGGCGCCGGCGGGGGCGACGGTCGACGAGCTTGAAGTGGTCCGGTCTCACCAGCAGGCGCTGGGCCAGTGCCGCGACTGGCTCCGTGCCCACGTTCCGGGCGCGACGCCGGAGGCCACGCCGGACACGGCCGGGGCGGCCCGGGCCGTGGCGGAGGCGGGAGACCCAACGACGGCGGCGGTGGCGTCCCGGCGGGCCGCCGAGCGGTACGGCCTGGCGGTGCTCGCCGAGGGACTTCAGGACAACGAGCAGAACTTTACCCGCTTTCTTGTCCTCGCCCCGGAGGACACGGGTGCGGCCCCGATGGGGGAGGGCGAGACGAAGACGTCGGTGACGTTCGTGTTGCAGGACAATGTGCCCGGGGCCCTTTTCAAGAGCCTTGCCGTCTTTGCGCTCCGCGAGCTGGACCTGGCCAAGATTGAAAGTCGGCCTCTGGTGGGGCATCCGGGCCGCTATCGATTCTACCTGGACGTGCACGGCGATGTGGCGGACGAGGCGGTGGCGCGCGCTTTGGATCACCTCCGAGAAATCACGCTGGACCTGCAGGTGCTTGGCTCTTATCCCCGGGGGGCCAGGTACCCCGAGGGGGTGGAGCAGTAGGCGGCCCGAAGGCCCCCACCGCGGGGGTGAAAGAGGGGCGGATCCTGGTTCTGAGACGCCCCCCGGTGTGTCGCACGGCTCCGCTTGTCCTTTCCGACGCGGTCTTCGTAGGTTACCAGTAGGGCCACTGTCCTCCCCACTCAACCCGTTCCGCCGTGCTGCCGTACTTTATTCGGGAAGGCTTTGCCAACCTCCAGCGGGCCACCTTTGCGGCCGTGGCGTCCACGAGTGCCATTGCGGTGGCCCTGGTGCTCGTGGGGGTCTTCGGCGTTGTGGGGTACGAGGCCGCGGTCGTATCGGACATGCTGCGCAAGCAGGCCAGCCAGATGGAGGTGTTCATCGAGCAAGAGGCGACCAAAGACACTGAGGAAGCTCTTCACGCTCGCATCCAGACGATGCCGGGGGTGGCACAGGCCGAGTTCATCTCCCATGAGGAGGCCGCGAAGGTCTTCCGAGAAGAGTTTGGGGAAGGGGCCTCCGCCTTCGAGGACCCGACGTTCCTTCCTGCGTCGATCAAGATTGAAATGGCCCCGAGCCACGCCGACCCGGACAGTATGGGCCGTGCCGCAGACGTCATTGAAGGGTGGCGCGGGGCGGAAGAGGTTGTCCTCAATCGAGACTTGCTCACCCGGGTGGCACAGAACCGGCAACTCATCAATGCCATCGGGCTGTCGCTGGGCGGCATTGTCGTGCTCGCGGCCATCTTTCTCGTGGCCAATACGATTCGCCTCACGATCTATGCCCGGCGGCTACTCATCCGGACGATGAAGCTGGTGGGGGCCACGGATCGTTTCGTGCGGCGCCCATTCCTCGTCGAAGGAATTGTGCAAGGGTTTGCCGGGGGGGCGATTGCTGGAGGGGTGGTGTGGGGGCTCTACCGCCTGTTCTTCCAGCAGATTGACCGGACCCCCCTGTCGCTCTACACAGAACTTCTGTTCGTTGGTGGTCTCGTTGGGGGCGGCATCCTACTGGGGTGGCTCGGGTCCTACTTTGCTGCCCGCCGGTTTATCCAAAACATCGAGCTTCACTGAACTCACGACCGACGTTTGCGCTTGATCTCTGACGACACACACATGCCATGCGGTGGTTTTTGACGGTATTCGTTACGGTAGGAATGTTCGGAATCGGAGGGCTTGGGGCGGGCTGCCAGCGCGCTCAGGAGTCGGACGTGGCCCGCACGGGCGACGGGGTACTGCGGCTTGGGGCCGTGGAGGTGGTCGACACGGTGACCCGGGCCGTGGCCCCGAGCGACCGGCCCCTGGTCGTAGAGGGGCTGCGTGGCTCGGTCCGCCTGACGGGGGCGGAGCAGACGACCGCGGACCTTTCGTTCGTGCGCCGCGGCCGGGGGGACACCCGCGAGGCCGGGCAGTCGGTCGTGGAGGGCCTCTCGATTACGGAGAGCGGCACCGACGCCGAATACACCTACACCTTGGCGGCCGAGCAGGAGGACTACGCTGCCGTCGACGTGCGGGGACAGGTGCCACGCCGCACGGCCCTCCGCGTCGATCGGCTGAGTGGGCCGGTCCGCGTCGCCGGGATGGAGGGACCGCTGACCATTGCACACGCGCACGGCGACGTCACTGTGCAGGGGGCGGCGGGGCCCACGGAGGTGACGATTAAGAATGGAGACGTGGAGGTCGGCTTTCGTGCCCTTCCGCCAGAGGGAACGAATCTGATCGAGACCGCCAACGGAGATCTCCGTCTCCGCTTTCCGCCGCCGGCGGCGGTTCAGGTCGATGCCCAGACGGACGCGGGCACAATTCGGACCCGGGGACTCTCCTTTGCCACCGAGCAGTTTGCCCCGATCAACGCCGGGGCGCGCTACGACGCCCAGCGGGGCGACGGCGGCCCGACCGTCGAGCTCCGAACCCAGAACGGGAATATCCTGATCGAGGCGGCCGACACGAGCACGACCGACACTACGGCCACGGCCCCCCAAGAGCCAGCGACGGTCCCCTCCACGGACACCATCGTATCGCCGCAGCCGGACGCGGACACCGCCGAGACGACGGCACCCGACACCATCCAGGCCGATACGGCGGCCGTGGATACGACCCGACCATAAATGAGAACAAGCGGATGCGCAGGGAACCCGAACCGGGCCGACCGGCCTACTGGCCGCTCTCGGTTGGCAGTGGGGGGATATTCTCCAGACGCGACAGGTCCGTATCGTAGGTCTCGTTGATGACCCGAACGAGCTGATCGGCCACGACCCGGTGCGTCACCGCGCTCGGGTGTACACCATCGAGGCTAAAGAACTGTCCGAACGGTTGGTCGGAGTCGCGATCCGGAAACTTCGGGATCAGGTCGTTGGTCGGATCCGGGTCCCCGTCTTCGTTCGTGTAAAGCGCGGCAAACACCGTGTTCGGGTTGAAATACGCCAGGTCGCGTTGCTGGGCCTGCTGCTGAATGAAGGCGTTGTACTGCTGCACCGTCCCGACGATGGTCGACACCTCCGTGAGCGTTAGCACCGGCGTGTCCGCCGCCTGGCAGTCGAGCGTGACGGGCTGTCCAGGATTTTGGATCGCCTGTCCGATCAGGGAAAATCCGTACTCCAACGGCACAAGGGGAGTGAGGCCTGTATCGGGATCCCGCGTGTCGCAGCTGGAGGCCACGTTGAAGTTTTGAGGGAATTGACCCTGCTGGTCCAGCCCAAAGTACACCGGCCCCGGCGAGAAGAATGGGGTAAAGGCCACGTTCGCCACGCCGACCAACACTCCGCCTTGAAGATTACTCCCCGAGGCGAGACTGTCGAGAATGGTCGCATACTGGCTCTCAAACTCACTCGGCGGGGTTACATCGGCGGTTCCGTTCACTGCCGGGCCGAGAACATCGTTGTTGCCGATCCACACCGTCGCGAACGTTGGGTTTGCCTCGCGTGCGACTTCAATCTGTGTCCGGTCTCCGAGCAGGAACTGGGTCAAGGCGTTGGGGCTGGCTCCCTGACTCACATCGTTCGTAATGACGTCGAGCACCGTCGCGCTGGGGACAGCGACGTTGTTTGTTACGAGCGGCGGGGTTCGCTCCCGGAAGGCACACGCGGGGGCATTCGGGGGACGTTGCGGATCGGGGACCCCCTGATCGTTGAAAAAGCTCACCAGCGGGGGCGGGCACCCAGGCGACCGCAGGAGCGGGACCGAAAACTCAGTTCCCATCTGCCGGCTGAGGAGAACTGGATAGGCGGCCATCTGGGTCTGCTGGCTAATGCCGCCGGACAAGAAGCCCGCTGTGATGCTGTTCCCAATCGAGACGTACCGGTCGAACAGCGCGTCCTGGTTGGACTGGCGCTGAGGGGTCAGTGTGTCGTCATTGCAGGCCAGCAGCAGCGAGCTTGCCAGCAACAGAAGGATGACCGTTCGGAGACGAGGGACCCGGAGAGAAGAAACCATGGAGGAAAGACGGTAAGATTACAGGGAGAACGTAAGTGTCAAACCGACGAGGTGGGCGTCAAACGAATAGAGTCCTTCGTTCAACTCAGAGAGCGAGCCGACCTGCTCTCCCACCCGAGCGTCTCGAACGCGTCCCAGCCGATCATTCTGCCCGAGATACTGGTAGGCGACGTCTATCTCCAAGAGGTCAACGGGGCGCCAGCCGAGGCCAAGCGTGAACTGGTTTCGGGCGGCCTCCGGGAGAAGGGGCGTGACGGAGGCGTCTGCCGCCGCCGGCGTGTTGTAGAGGTATCCGGCCCGGACCATGAGTTGATCGAGCGCCTGGTACTGCCCACCCACGCGGAAAGCACTCGTGTTATCGTAGTTGAGAACGCGCTCAGTGTCGAGGGCGTCTTCCTCGAAGTCGAGAGGGATTTCGCCGAGGGTGGACCATCCGGTCCACTGGTAGTCTGCCATCACAGTGAGCCGGTTTGTCGCATCGAAGCTGGTGCCCACCACGAGTTGCGCCGGGAAGGTGATCTCGGTCTCAATGGTCTGGGCGGTCAGGGACCCGTCTCCACTAAACTGACCAGCAACGACATTATCGACCGGTGTGCCGGCCGGAATATTGGGGCCGAGGGCCGTACGGAGGCGGAGCCCCGTGTCGCGCTGCGTGAAGGTGGCGTCGCCACTGAATTCAACAGTGATCGGCGTTGTAAACCGGGCGCCGAACCGAAGCCGATTGGTGGCCTGGACGCCAACTCCAATGTTTCCTCCGAAGGCCGTTTCGTTTGTCGCCTCCAGCTTCGTATCCCCGAAGGCCGTGTGAAAGGGAATTCCTAGCTCGCTGAAGAATACGTCATCGTCCGGGTTGCCGGGCGTGTCCCCTCCACGTGCCCGTTGCTGAGAAAGATCGAGCTGCTGATTGAGCTCTACGGCACTGACGGATAGGATCGGCCCGCCCCCGACAGTGATCCGATCGGTGATCTGGTACGAGATCGTGGGCTGAATGTAAATGGACTGAACGCTATTGTCGTACCCCTCGAAGGCCCCCTCGAAGGTGGGATTCCATTCCGTGCTGAGCCCGTAGGGCACGTAGGTACCAATTCCAAGGGACAGCCGATCGCTTGCCTCGTACGTGGCATATATGTGAGGAACGGGAACGGGATCGTTCTGGAGGTCGGATTCCCGGCCCGTAATTCCGCTCGTGTATGAGCCCTGTGGAGCAATGAGCGTGCCCCCCACACTCACCGTGATCCCGCTCATGTTCGCAATGTTGGCTGGATTGAAGTAGATGGAGGACCCGTCCCCACAGCCGTTTGCCACCGCTGCCCCGGCCCGAGCCATCACGCACGAGCCCTGTTCGTAGACGGCAAACCCCTGCGCCAGCGTCTGGGACGCGCTTCCCAGCCCGGCGACCACGAAGAGGGAGAGAACACTAGTGAGAACCCGGAGCCGAAGAGATCGGTGCATGAACCGAGGAGGAAAAAAGACGTGAGGGCGAATGGACGGGAGCAGGAACGGGGCGCACAAGTGCACTCCGAAAGCGCTCCCAAAAGTTTCAGGCTCCGGTCGTAACGGAGCAGTGTCGGGACCGTCGGAGCGCTAGGACGTGCTCCCCACGTAAAAAGTGTATTAACGCGGGGGGCGAAATGCAATAGGGCGGCCGTCCACTACGCCCGTGTTCGCCACCGCAGCGTCACCGGCGTGCTGGGCGACAGCAGGACGAGAGACGGGGAGCGGCCTTGAAGCACACGGCCGAGGTCGCCGTAGACGGCCGGCCACCGCACGGTGACGTGGTGCTCCTGCACGCGACACACGGGAGCCTCTGGACGCTCGATGCGGGTGTGGAGCAGCGTGCCGTCCTGGGCAGTGCCAAATCGCCAGTCGGGGCTGAGCAGAGTGCGGGCGCGGGCGTCGGGGGCCGGCACGGTTGGTGGGGGGGCGCCCTGCACTCGGATGCGCTGTTCTCGGCCCCGCCAGTCGAAGCGATACGTGACCTCCACGCGGTCGTCCTGCTCCCGTCGCATGGGCTGCATGGAGGCCACCGCCACCGGCGTGCCATACAGCCACCGGGCGCCCCACGCGACGAGACGCCGCGGCACGTGGGCCTGCGCCGTCCAGGTGCCGTGTGGGCCCGACGGGGCCTCGGCGGGCTGCACGTGCACCCGAAGCTCCACCGCCGGCACCCGACGGACCCCAAGGCCTACGAGGCCGAAGGCCCGGACATTCGTGAGTTCAACCCCCACGAGGCTGACATACGCCGATCCGTCGTACCGGGCGGGGGCGAGGCCCTCGGGAAGAAGGGGGGCCACACGGGCCGGGTCCACCGCGTAGCCCACGACCACTCGGCTGCGGGCCGTGGCCTGGAGAACGCAGCGGGGAGAAAGGGCCGAAAGTGACATCAAGACGCGAGGAGCAGCTCGATCAACGTCAGCAGGTCCCGACCGCAGCCCGCAACGAAAACGGGCGCCTCCCGACGGGGGTCGGGACGCGCCCTGGTCCTTCATCGCATGGATGAAGTGGAGGAGGGGGCAGTATCGGTGTCAGTCAGTGTGGGGCTGGAGGTCTTGTCGGCTGTGGCGCTGACGCAGCTTTCGGAGGGCCTTCTCCTTGATCTGGCGGACGCGCTCTCGCGTGAGGTCGAAGCGTTTGCCAATCTCTTCCAGGGTGAGCGGGTGCTCACGCCCGATGCCGAAGTAGAGGCGTGTGATCTCGGCCTCGCGGTCGTGCAGGGCACTGAGGGCACGCTCAATGTCGATCTTGACCGATTCGGAGAGCATCTCCTCGTCCGGCGAGTCGTTGTCCTCGTCCGGCAGCACGTCGAGGAGGCTGTTGTCGTCCTCTTCGTTGAAGGGGGCGTCCATCGACAGGTGGCGACTGGTGTGCTTCATCGCCTCGCGCACCTTCTGGACGTCGATCTCCAGCTCCTCAGCCAGCTCCTCGATGTTCGGCTTGCGGTCCAGGTCCTGCTGCAGCCGGGCGCTGGCCTTCCGGATCTTCGAAATGGTGCCGATGCGGTTGAGGGGAAGGCGCACCACGCGGCTCTGCTCGGCAAGGGCCTGGAGGATGGCCTGCCGAATCCACCAGACGGCGTAGGAGATAAACTTGAAGCCGCGGGTCTCGTCGAACCGCTTGGCGG
>Ga0207753_1000692_pt1 | contig 12551 bp, 8 predicted proteins | sample PonA233FremontCA_2_FD_187273 | JGI IMG/M metagenome (GOLD analysis project Ga0207753, IMG submission 187273) | Salt pond sediment microbial community from Fremont, CA, USA - Pond A23 Sediment 3 (SPAdes) | ecosystem: Environmental > Aquatic > Non-marine Saline and Alkaline > Saline | place: USA...
GCCATCGCGTGCGCAGTTGAGTGGGGCGAGCCGGTCGACCCGTTCCATGAGGAGCCCGGCACCTCGGGCATGGACGGGTTGTCTTCCGGCGGGGTAATTCCCGGCGAAACGCCTCATCGTCCACGAACGGCGTGCTGGAATGGGCGTTGAGGTAGGGCTCGTGTTTCTCGCCCGCTGTCGTCGCCCGTGTTCTTGCTCCCCGACGCCCTCCGCACCGAACTCCGCGCCACCCTCCGCCTTGCCGGGCCGGTGGTGGCGGCGCAGTTGGCGCACATCTCCATGGGCTTCGTGGATACGGTGATGGTGGGGCGGCTGGGGCCGGACGCCCTGGCGGGGGTGGCCCTGGGGAATACGCTCTTTTTCTTCTTCGCCATCATGGGAATGGGGATGGTGCGGGCCGTGGGGCCGATGGTGTCGCAGGCCGTGGGGGCCAACACCCCGACGGCGGTGGGCCGCAGCGTGCGACAGGGCCTCTGGCTGGCCGCGGGGCTGGGCCTCGTCATCCTCCTGATTCTGAGCAACGTCGAACCCGTACTGCGGTGGACGGGGCAGCGCCCGGTCGCCATCGACGGGGCGACGCGCTACCTCGATGCCATTCGGTGGGGCATCCTGCCGTTTCTGGGCTTTGCCGCGCTCCGGAGCTTTGTGGAGGGCCTCTCGCGCCCCCTGCCCGTCACCATCATCGCTTTCGTGGGCGTGGCGGTAAATATCGGCGCCAACGAGCTGCTGATGTTCGGCCGCTGGGGCCTGCCGGCCCTGGGGTTGGCGGGCACGGGCTGGGCCAGCACCATCGTCTTCTCGTTCCTCTTCGGGGCGCTGGCGCTGTTCGTTCACCGGACGGCGCCCTTTGCCGAGCACGGGGTGTTTACCCGCATTCGAGAGCCCGATCGCACCTACCTGGGGGAGCTGGTCCGCATTGGGGCGCCGATGGGCGCGTCGCGCGGGGTGGAGTCGAGCCTCTTCACCATGACGACCGTCATGATGGGCACGCTGGGGACGACGGCGCTGGCGGCCCACCAGGTGGCGATCCAGTGCGCGGCGTTCGCGTTCATGGTGCCCCTGGGCATCGGGATGGCGGGCACGGTGCGGGTGGGACAGGCGGCGGGGGCAAGCGACGAGGCGGGGGCGCGCCGGGCCGGCGGTGTGGCGATGGGGCTCGCCACGTTCTTCATGGTAGGCACGGCCGTGCTCTTCTGGACGCTCCCGCGTCCCCTCGTGGGGCTGTACCTGGACCTGTCGGATCCAGGCAACGCCGCCGTCGTGACGCTAGCCGTGCAGCTGCTCGGTGTGGCCGCCGTCTTTCAGCTATTCGACGGGCTGCAGGTGGCGGCCCACGGTGCACTGCAGGGCCTCAAGGACACCCGCGTGCCGATGGGCATCGCGATGGTGACGTACTGGGGGATCGGGCTCACCACCGGCTACCTCTGGGGCGTGTGGGGGGGCGGCGGTCCCGAGGCGCTGTGGTGGGGACTCGTGGTGGGCCTGGCGGCGGCGGCCGTGCTGCTGGTCCTCCGGTTTCACCGACAGGTGGGCCGGGCGGTCCGCGAAGAGGCCGTGCCCGACGCTGAGGACGGAGAGGCGTCCGTGGACGTGTCGCCCGTCCCGGCCAAAGAGGAGCCGACGGGCTAGTGGGATTCGTCGTCGAGGAGGACCTGGACGGGGTGGCCACTCGTTCTGACGACGCATTTTTTGCTTCCAAAGCCCTCACACGTCGAATGTCCACGCACCAGAAGCGAGTCGTTGCGGTCTGCCTCGTCGTCATCGGCGCGATGGGCGCGTTTCCCCCGCAGGCCAGCACGTCGTTTTTTGAGGAGGGGAAGCTCGTGAGCGAGTCCGTCCGGTACGGCTTCATTGGGGATGCCGGCGCCATTGCGTACCGGCGGCTCGCGCTGCAGGTCGCGGCGGTTGTGCTGGTGGCGGGCGCGTATCTGTTCGCGGCGGACGCGTAGGTCCGTCTCCCACTGCATACATACTCTTCCTCCCAAACGATCACGACACTAATGCACGTTGAGACCCTCGGCGAGGGCCGTCCCGAGTACACCATTGTGGCCTGCGTCCACGGCGACGAGACCTGTGGCTGGCACGCGTTCAACCGGCTCAAGGCGAGCGACGTCACACTGCGGGCCCCGGTCAAATTTGTGCTCGCCAACGAGCGGGCCTTTAAGCTGGGCTACCGGTTCTGCGACGCGGACCTCAACCGCGTGATGCCGGGCGATCCGGAGAGCGAGCAGCACGAGGTGCGCCTCGCGGCTTCTCTGCGCCGCGAGATCGAGGGGACGAAGGTGCTCGACTTCCACTCCACCGAGTCGGAAGGATGCCCGTACGCGATCGTGACGGGGCAAGACCCGGCCTCGCGCCGCCTTGCGCGCTCCACGGGGCTCGATCGTCTCGTCGACATGAGCCACCTTGGCGGCGGCGTGACGGAGCACGTGGAGGGGGTGGCCGTGGAGTGTGGGTACTATGACGACGAGGACGCGGCGTCCGGGGCCCACCGGATCCTGCTCCACTTTTTGGCCGCCGAAGGCCTTCTCGACCGTCCGTACGCCCGCTCCACCCCGGAGGTCTACGAGGTGTTTGATGACGCCCCCGGCCGCGGCTTTACGTTCGTCGCCGAGAATTTTCGGCGGGTGGACGCGGGCGAGGTGTTCGCGGAAAAGGACGGAACCGTGCGGCGGGCCGAGGAGGCGTTCTACCCGGTGCTCATGTCTACGCACGGCTACGCCGACCGCATCGGCTTCATGGCGCACCGCGCCGAGACCATCACAGGCTAGGTCTCCACAGGCTAGGTCTCATGGGGCCTCCGCGGTCACTTCAGGAGGAATCGGCCCCAAAGGACGTCGCGGAAGACCGCAAGGAAGGATCGACGGTGGGGGAAAGAGAGCCCGGGCGAGACGCACAGTGACCGCCTTCGGGCCTAGGATGCCTTTGCCGGGGCGTCGTTTGAAATGCGCCGGAGGTAGACCGAGAATGTGGCCAGCGAAGCGGCCAGGAGAAGCGTGCTGATCAGTCCCATGGCAGTGCGGGGCGTGTGGTCGAGGCATCGTGCGAGTCCCGATTGCACAGGAACCAATCTTGGCATGGGAAACGGAGCTACCGTCCCAGATTCGGAGCGAGGAGGCTAAATATTTAGAGTGCCTTCTGGTCGAAAAGTAATCTCATAGATTAAATCCTGTCATACAGGTCTCCCCTGAGTCGTTCATGCAACGGGTGCAAGGCGACGTAGCGCGTCCGCAGGGCGCTGGGGGCATCCCCCTCAGGGGAGGGCTACCGAGTCACCGTCAGCTTGCGGGTCCGGGTGGTGTTGTTGGCCCGCAGCCGAACGAAGTACATGCCCGGTGCCAGGGCGGAGGTGGAGAGCCGTTCGGTGTGACGCCCCGCCTCAAACCGGCCCTCCACGAGGGCCCTCACCTCCCGCCCGAGCAGATCGTACACAGAAATCTGCACCGCCGTCGCCCTGGACAGGCCGAAGTGAAGGGTGGCGTACTGCGGGGCCGGGTTTGGGAAAGGGGGGCGAAGGGTCACACGCTCCGGCGGACGGCGCCCGATGTCCAGCGCCGTGGCGGTGTAGGCGGTGCCGGTGGTGTCGACCTGCTGGAGTCGGTAGCTCAGCGAGTCGATCGCGTACGGGGGATTTTTGTCGGTGAACTGGTAGGATCGCGGCGCGGTGGAGGCGCTCTTCGCGGGCTTGCTCTCGATGAACGTCAGCTCTTTCCACGCCGACGCCCCGGCCTTCCGCTGAACGGAAAAGCCCTCGTTGTTGGTCTCGGAGGTGGTTTGCCACGTCAGGCGGATGCCCTCGTCGTTGCGCTCCGCCGAGAAGTCGGTCAGCTCCACGGAGGCGATCGAGGAGGTGACGCGAAGCACAAACCGGGCGTCGGCGGGGGCGTCGATGGCCCCGTCGCCATCTGCGACCTCAAACGTGTAGGCCTCACTGCGCAGATCCACGGCGGCGCCGGTCTCCGTGTCAAGCAGCTCCACGTCCCACGTGGTGGGGAGGGATTCCCGGCTCGACGCGGGCCACCGGAGCGTCGCGGTCCCGGTGGTGCCCACCGAGCGTACCGACAGCGGGTAGGTGGTCGTCTCGTTCCGGGGGGGCACAGGCTCGCTGGCCAGGGCCCTGCGGACAACGTCTTCGCTTCGCTGGAGGGGGCTATTCAGCGTGGCGTAGGTGTCTTCGGTCGGGGGCGGAAGCTGGGTCGCCTCGTACGAGTCCCAGCCCGTGCGGGCCTGCTCCCGAAACGACAGGCGAACGCCTTCCCGGGCGAGGGTGTCGGCCTCGCGGGTCACGACCAGGGAGAGGTCGAGCCGGGCCGGCCCGCTCGTGGCCGATTCGGTGGGGTTTGCCGCGAGGAGCGGCGACGCACTGCCGATCAGGTCGCCCGGCCCGGACTGTCGCCCGTCGGCGCGGAAGGTGAGGCGCGTCTGGCCACGGCCCGGCTGGTCCCGCTCGACAAAAAATCCCTGCCACGCCGGAATGGTGTCGTCGGGCCCGCCCTGCGTGATGAGGGTCCACTGTCCTCCCTCTGAGGGATCCCACACCTGCACGGTGTTCTGGAAGCCGCGGGCCGACAGGTCGCCGCCGGCCAGGTCGCCGAGGTCAAAGGCCACGTCGTACGGGTTGCCGAGCAGGTGGAGGGCGTTGTCAGGATTGAGGTTGTCGACGGTCACGTCCGCGGTTTGGCGCTCATTCAGGTCGGGGATGTCGAGGGAGAGCCCGTCGGACGTAACCGGGTCCACGCCGTCGTCGAAGAAGTACAGGATGAAGCCCCGTCCCCGCGGCAGGGCCGTCGAGGAGTCCGCGGCGGGCGTCCACTGGGTGCCGTCCCAGGTGTACAGCAAATCTCCGGTCGTCACGTCGAACGCGAGGTCGTCCTCGAAGTCGCCGCGCGTGGCGTTTGACGGGGGGGCGAGCAGCCGCCAGCCCGTGTCGTTGCCGGTTCCGTCGCGCCCCACGATGGTGGTCTGGTGGGTGGACGGCTCGATGGCAATCGGAAAGGTCTGCCCGGTGGGGCCGAGCCCGCCCTGATCCGAGAGGGTGAAGGTGAAGCTGTCGTTCGTGGCGTCGGAGGCCGTGTGGGTGTACTGCACGGCCCCGCTCGCCAGGTCGGCCTGGGTGAAGACCGAGTCCGGGCTGCCGTCTACCTGAAGGGTGCCTCGCTCAGGCCCGCTCGTAACTGTGTAGGTGAGGCTCGAGGGCGAATCGTCCGGGTCCGACGCGCTGAGCTCTCCGGTCGTGATCGTCGCGGAGGCGTCCGCCGAGAGATCGAGGCCCGCGTTCGTCCGCAGCGTCGGGGGCTCGTTTACGTCCTCAATCGAGAGCGAGAAGGAGCTGGTGTCGTTGGGGCTGGGGGCGAGGTCGGGATCGTTGACCGCGACGGTGACGCCGTAGCTGCGCGTGGTCTCGAAGTCTGCCGCGTCCGTTAGCAACAGTGCGCCGGCGTCGGTGAGGGTGAACGCCCCAGCATCGGGGCCGCTGAGCGAAAGGACGTTGTTGCCAAGGCCGTCGTCGGTGACCGTGGCGGTGGCGACCTCCGTCGGGGGAGTGTTGTTCTCTGGAATCGCTGTGCTCGAGGGCTCCAGGGAGACAGCCGGCGGGTCGTTGGCCGCGTCGACCGCAATGGAGAACGTCGCCTCCGCGGTGCGCGCGCCCTCGAGGTCCTCCACGAAGAAGGTGAAGCTGTCGTCTGTGGCGTCGGAGGCGGTGTGGTCGTACTGAACGGCCCCGTTTTCGAGGTCGGCCTGTGTGAAAGACGAGTCGGGGCTTCCGTCAACGCGAAGGACGCCCCGACTCGGCGCGCCGGTGACCACGTAGGTAAGGCCCGAGGGTGGGTCGTCCGGGTCGGACGCGCTGAGGTCGCTGGTTGCGAGGGTCGTCGATCCGCCCTCGAGAAGAGTGAGGCCCGTGTTCGTGTCGAGGGTCGGCGCTTGGTTGGGGGCGTAGTCGACCGTGACGATGGCGTTGGGGGCGTCCGCATCCACTGTCATGGAATCCTGACCGGTCATGGATACGGGGCCGTATATATCCCCGCCGAAGCGGTCCTCAATCGTTCCGCTGATGCCGTCGGGAAGGTCCCAGGCGATGGTGAGCGTCGTGCCCTCGTCCGCCTTGAAGCTGATCTCGTGGGCCTTCGTCCCGGTGAATTCCGTGCCCCCCTGCCGGATGTCTTTCACCAGCCCCTCGCCGAAGCCGGATGCGGGAACGTGGTCGTCGACCCACCGGGCGTCGAACCCCGGCGGCATGGGCGGCTGCTCTTGTTCTCCGAGCGCCGAGTCGATGCTGTCGGTGGCCTCCGGGTCCAGTCCAAGGGTGAGGGTCCGGGCGTTCTCACCGTTTGTGCTGACGGTGATGGGGAATTGAATTTCTGCGTCTTGGGCCTGAACGGGAGGCGACAGTCCAACACTGAACAGTCCGATCAGCACGACGGTGAGGACACCGACTGCTGTATGCGAAGTCCAGGGACCGAGCGGGACGTTCATAGGAACGAAAAGAGGTTGCGAGACCCATACTGAGGCATGCGAGGTCGGCGCTCCGGAGCAGCAGGCGCAGTACGTGTCCGGAGGCTGGACGGTATGCCCGCTGCCCCGCTCCCGTCGGGATGTCTCGGGCACTCCCGAGATCGCGCGGCCATCGTCACCCCACTCACAACGTGCTCCGGTCACTGAGCACAATGGGGGCGACGGTCGCTACGCGGCCTGTCGCACCGCGATATCCTACGGCTGCACCTCTAGGGTCACGATTTCATCGAAGTCGAGCGCGACGAGCCGCGTGTCGTCAAGCGCACCGCTTTTCCCCACCGGCTGATACTCGTACAGCTTCTTTTCCCCGACGGTAGAGGGCGCGTGCTGGTAGGCCGTAAAGTCCTGCGCCATCTGTTTGGCCGTAGACTCCGGCACCCCTTCGAGGTCGCGGCAGTGGTGAGACGGGGAGCTCGGGCGGGAGACCCGTGCTGGGCTCCGAAACGTGATGTTTACGGTCGAGACGGTGTCGTGCATGGTGCGTCTATGGAAGTTAGGGACGGAAGGGAGAACGGCCCTGGAGAGGGGCGTACGTCCTTCCTTGTTCGAGAGAACACGCATCTACCGTGTCCATCGAGTCCTCTTCCGGGACGGCCTATCCGTCAGTTTCGGCCCACGGTCAGGGGGTTCTCCGTCCTCGCGCCGCTGAAGGAGAACCAGACGAGCATCGCCTCGTCCTCGGGCCCAAAGGGACATCCGGCGTCCCGGTAGGCTTCCCAGCCGCGGCGGTACGCGTATCGGCCCGCCTCGCGGAGGTCCGGGGGGAGGTCCTCCGCCGGGGAGTCCTCGGCGTCGGCGTCTTCGATGGACCCGAACGGAAGAAAGGAGTCGTCGAGAAACATACTGGTCGGTCCACTGGGGAAAAGGTGACGCTCGTACAGCCCTGAAAAGCCATGCGGTGTGCATTGGCCACCGCGCAGGGATCGGCTCGGCAACCATCGATCAAGCAGATCCTCACTCATAGACATCGTCGGCAGCGGGGGAAGCTTAAACGAGCGTGTCGTGGTGGCCACCTTTCCCCAGAGAGCGGTCGGCCCGCGTTTGCAACCGTGAGGGCCGCTGGGGACGGCCGGTGCGCCGGAGGGCGTCGTGCGGGCACGGCGGGATGCAAAAGGCATCGGGCGGGGTGCCCACACAGAACATCAGCCATCCGTAACGCACCTCCGAGGACGCGCACAGTCTTCGTCCGCTACGCCCCGGCGTCGATGGACGGCAGAGTCACGCTAAAACCGTTCCATCCGCCCGGGTCGTCCCGTGACGGTTTCGTGAGGACAGTGGGTGGGGCCACTCGAGGGAAGGGCGTGGTGCAAGCGAGCGCGGTCCCTTCGAAGCCGCAGTGCAGGATGGGCGCGCGCTGGCCTCGGAGCCGTAGAGCACGCCCTGTGGGCACTCGCGCGCGGCTGGATCGCTTGCAGGCGTGTCTCCGGAGAGTGTCCGAGAGGAGATCCTCTTTTCAGTCCGCCAGAACCAGGCGAGAGTTCTGAGGGCCGTTCTGCGTCCCATCCCACGGGTGTCGATCTGGTGCGACGCGAGCGATGGAGCAGGGCGGAGCGGCCTCGCGGTCGGCCCCATTCCGGGAAATTTGTGCTGAGGTGGGAAAGATCTACTGCCCCCCACGAGGTCGTCTTTCCCGGTGCGAACGGATTGTGGGGCGCCACGCGGTGGGCGATGAGCGTCACGTCAGGACGTCTGCGAGCACGTGGGCGGGGACGAACGGATGAACCATTCGCGCATGATGGGGTACACATTCTTGGCCGCAAAATCGTCGACACAACTGCCCTACTTCTCCATGATCGTCTCCCCGCGCACTGGGTGCAGGTTCTGGATGGTTGTGGTGGGGCTTATCGCTGCTCTGGGCATCGTAGGAGGGGCGACCCCCCTTCAGGCCCAGACACAGGCCTCCGACGACCCGAGCCCGCACAGCGAGGCGACCCTCGTCAGTGAGCAGGCCGCCATTGTGCCCGGCGAATCGTTTGCGGTGGCCCTGCGGCTGGAGATGGAGGAGGGCTGGCACAGCTACTGGAAGAATCCGGGCGCCTCTGGGGAGCCCACGTCCATCAATTGGTCGCTGCCGGACGGCTACGAGGCGGGGGCCTTTCAGTGGCCGTACCCGCACCGGATTGAGTTTGGGTCGCTCACCAGCTACGGGTACTCCGAGGAGGTCTTCTTGATCACCACCATGACCCCGCCGGATACGCTGACGGCGGGCACGACGGTCACCCTTAGCGGGCGGGCCGAGTGGCTGATCTGTGAAGAGATTTGCCTGCCCGCGCATTCGGACGTGGAGCTGACGCTACCGGTGACCGAAGAGGCCCCCGCGACGACCGAGTGGGCCTCCGACTTTGACGCGACGAGGGCGAAGCAGGCGAAGAGTGTGAGCGATTGGTCCATCGGAGCGGGACGGAGCGGCGACAACTACCGCCTAATTTTGGGCGCTCCGGACGGGCAGCGGCCGGACCTGGAGGGCGCGTACTTCTTCCCGTCGGAAAAGTCGGTCCTGGATCCCGGCGCGCCCCAGCCGGTGACGCGGGAGGGGGGGACCTACACGCTCTCGCTGCGGCAGTCGGAGTACGCGCAGGCCCCGGCCGATCGGCTTCGGGGGGTGCTGGTGGCGCCTGAGGGGGCGAGCTGGGCGCCGGACGAGGAGGTGCGGGCGATGCAGGTAGACGTGCCGGTCGACTCGACCCTCTCTGTGGCCGACGTGGCGGGCGCGGGGTCTTCGTCCGCGGGCGGTGGCCTGTCGCTGCCGTGGGCCCTCGCGTTTGCGTTTGCGGGCGGGCTCCTGCTCAACCTGATGCCCTGCGTCTTCCCGGTGCTGTCGGTCAAGATTCTGGGATTCGCCGAGGAGGCCGGGGGGGAGGCGCGCACGATGCGGCGCCACGGATGGCTCTTTGGGGCGGGCGTGCTGGTCTCGATGTGGGTGCTGGCCGGGGGACTGCTGGCGCTCCGGGCTGCGGGGAGCCAGATTGGCTGGGGCTTTCAGCTTCAGTCGCCCATCTTCATCGCCCTCATGACGATGCTCTTCTTCGGCATCGGGCTGAATCTGCTGGGGGCCTTTGAAGTGGGCACGACCCTCATGAACTGGGGCGGGCGGATGCAGACGACGGCGGCATCCGGAACGGGCAACCTGAGTGCGTTCCTGACTGGCGTGCTCGCGACGGTCGTCGCGACGCCCTGCACCGCGCCGTTCATGGGGGCGGCGCTCGGCGTGGCGCTGACGCTCTCGACGGCCGGGGCGCTATTCATCTTCACGGCCCTGGGCGTGGGCATGGCGACGCCGTACGTCGTGCTCGCCATGACGCCGGCCCTGCTCGATCGCCTGCCCGACCCGGGGGCCTGGATGGAGACGCTGAAGCAGGCCTTCGCCTTCCCCATGTTCGCCACGGCCATCTGGCTCGTGTGGGTCTTCGGGCGACAGACGAGCAACGGCGGGGTGGCCTTCCTGCTGGCGGGGCTCCTCCTGCTGGGCGTGGCGGCCTGGATCGTGAACCGCTGGTCGGCGCCGCGGCTGTCGCGGACGGCGACGCTGGTCACGCGAGGCCTTGCGGGAGCGGCCCTGGTGGGAGGCATTGCGATCGCTGTCATCGGGGCCGGCTCCGCTCCCAGAACGACCACCACGGCCGCGTCGCCCGACAAGGCCTCCACCACGGAGACGGCGTGGCGTTCGTACTCCCCGGAGGCCGTGGAGTCGCTCCGCGCTGAGGGGCGCCCGGTCTTCGTAGACTTTACCGCGGCCTGGTGCCTCACATGCCAGGTCAACAAGCGCCGCGTGCTGACGGCCGAGACGATCCAGAAGGCGTTCGGGGACAAGAACGTGGCGCTCGTGCGGGCCGATTGGACAAACCGCGACCCTGAGATCACGAAGGCCCTCGAATCGCACGGCCGGAGCGGGGTCCCGGTTTATGTCCTCTACGCGGGCGACGGCTCCGAGCCCACGCTCCTCCCCGAGGTGCTGACGGAAGACGCCGTTCTCAACGCCCTGGGCGACCTGCCGTCGGCCTCGTCGTAGCACCCGTGCCGGTGGGGCAGTCTTGGAAACGCGGTGCGGCCCTCACAACCTGTGGCGCCGCGTTCCTTTTTGCTCATTCCACTCGTTGCATAGATTCTCGTACACCCATGATTGCACGCTCACTCCGCATCCCCTGCGCGACCCTCATTCTTGGGCTGCTGGCGGCCCTCGTCGGGGCCCCAACGGCTATGGCCCAGACTGATCAGGCCGAGGTGGGGAGCCCGGCCCCCGACTTTACCCTGACGGCCGCGGACGGCACGGAGCACAGCCTGTCCGACTTTGAGGGCCAGTACGTCGTGCTCGAATGGCTCAACTTTGGATGCCCGTTCGTGGGCAAGCACTACGACAGTGGCAACATGCAGGGGCTCCAAGAGACCTACACCGACAAGGGCGTCGTGTGGCTCTCAATCGTCTCCTCGGCGCCGGGGACGCAGGGCTACTACCCGCCCGAGGAGATGGTGCAGCAAAAGAAAAAGCACAACGGAAACATGACGGCCATCCTCCTGGACCCCTCCGGGAAAGTGGGCAAGACCTACGGCGCGACGGTGACGCCGCACATGTACGTCATCAATCCGGACGGTGAGCTGCTCTACCGCGGAGGCATCGACGACAAGCCGACCACCGACCAGGCCGACATCGAGGGCGCGACGAACTACGTTCGCGGGGCCCTCAACGCCGCGATGAACGGTGAAGAGGTGAGTCCCAAGCGCGCGGAGCCGTACGGCTGCACAGTAAAGTACGCCTCGAAGTAGAGGCCTCTCGACCACGCGATGTCCCGCCGACCGGTCCCACCGAGGGCCGGTCGGCTTTTTTCTTGGCCTTTCGGCGAGTCGGACGACCAGGTCTCAGCCCGGCCCGACAATTGTTCACCGGTTGTGGATAACTGCCCGAGAGTGAGAGAAGGGTCGCCCCAAAGGGGCCCAATAACAGAAGGCAACGTCCCGGTGGAGGGCCCTCACCACTAAACCGTCCTCCCTCCTGGTACTCCGTTATTGTCAAAATCTGAGGTGAGGCTGTGGATGTGTTGTGGATAACTTTCTCCGGGCGTGAGGTGGAGGCGCCTCTCCGAAGCCTCCGTGACTTCTGTTATTGATTTTCCCAGCCCAGAGTCTTCAGCGCCGCGGACCTCCGGACCGCCCTGGCGTCACTCGGCCCTCGCGTCTTGACCCGGGACGATTCGCCTGGACTGCTTCCAGAACGAAGATCAGAGCGGCACAGGAGCGTGGGCACTCTGGAAGGAGGACAGCCGTTCGGGTGACGGATCGTTTTTTGCTCGTGCAGTGGGTGGAGAATTCGAGAGGATCGCTCCGATCGTGAACTGGGTGGGAACCCGTTGCTTTTCCGAGCATCGGTATCGACCTTGCAAAATTCGAAGATGCCCCAATATTTCCCACTCGGTGCGGGCATCTCGCTCACGTCTCCGTATCGCGCAACGAATCGTACCCGTATGGACATTACAGTTATTGGCACCGGATATGTCGGCCTCGTTTCTGGCACCTGCTTCGCAGAGATGGGCCACAACGTCACGTGTGTCGACATTGACGAAGACAAGATTGCTCGGCTTTCCGATGGGGAAATTCCGATCTACGAGCCGGATCTCGATCGCTACTTCGATCGGGCCCGGAATGAGGACCGCCTCCACTTTACCACGGATCTGGCGGAGGGGCTAGACGGCACGAAGGTTGTCTTCTTTGCCCTGCCGACGCCGCCGGGGGAGGACGGGTCGGCCGATCTCTCGTACGTGCTGGACGCGGCGGGGGAGGTGGCCGAGTTGATGGTCGCGGAGGACGACTCCGAGTACCGAATTGTCGTCAACAAAAGCACTGTGCCGGTGGGCACCGGCGACCGAGTGGAGGACGTCTTTGCGGACCACGGCCTGGAGATTGGGACGGAGGTGGACGTCGTCTCCAACCCCGAGTTTCTGCGGGAGGGGTCGGCGGTCGAGGACTTTCTGAAGCCGGACCGCGTCGTGATTGGGACGGGGAGCGAGCAGGCCGCCGAGAAGATGAAGCGGCTCTACGAGCCG
>Ga0207753_1000693_pt1 | contig 12544 bp, 9 predicted proteins | sample PonA233FremontCA_2_FD_187273 | JGI IMG/M metagenome (GOLD analysis project Ga0207753, IMG submission 187273) | Salt pond sediment microbial community from Fremont, CA, USA - Pond A23 Sediment 3 (SPAdes) | ecosystem: Environmental > Aquatic > Non-marine Saline and Alkaline > Saline | place: USA...
CGAGGACTCCGGACCGGTCCCCGTCGAGTCACTCACGACGATAACCGCCACGGTGAGAACTTCGAGTGTCTGGATTGTGGCTACCAGAACCACGCCGACTACAACGCTTCCAAAAATATCGGTTTGCAGTATCTCCGGCGTCGGCAAAATGCAGACGCCGGAGGCGCACCTGTAGACGTGCGCTTGAATCGCGGGACGCTGAACGTGAGTGGGAAGTACAACCCCCCTGCCTCTGCTGAGGCATAGAACGGGAGTCCACGCGAAAGCCCTTCCCTCAACGAGCGAGCGGGGCCATTGCCCCCGAGCGAAGTAGGGGAGGGTAGTTTACTCCGCTGTGGCTACTGAGCGGGGCGCCGCGTCCGCCACTGCGGGCTACCGGCTAGCCCTGACAGACCTCTATGGTGGACAGCGAACGGAGATAGCGGTCCTCCCACTCGCGTCGCGCACGGAGCAGATCGGCGCCCGCGTCTGTGAGCTCATAGAAGTTCGCGCGCTGGTTCTTTGCACCTTTCTCGACCAGGCCGTACTCGACCAGCACGTCGAGGTTGCTGTAGAGCTGTCCGTGCCCGACGTGTGCCATCTCTTCGGTGAGTGTCCGCGAGACGGTCTGTCCGGACGGGCGGTCCAGACCAGCGAGGACGTAGAGCAGGTCCCGCTGGAAGGCGCTCAGATCGAAGACACTGGTAGGCGATCCCATGTGGGTCGGCCGTACAGTCCACTGAAAAGTAGTATTGAGTCGTCTGAACGACTGCTGTGCGCCGACGGCGGGCACGGGCTAGTCTCCAGAACGACTCGGCCCACTCGGCAGGGCGCCGGGTCAGTCGCTCCCCTTTGGCTGTTGTAGCTTTCAGGGTGTGAGTGAGCGGGCGATTCAGGCTGGAGTCCGTGATCGCTCACTCTGGACCGTGCAGCCCGGGCCTGCCCCTGGGCCGTTCAGAAATCCTCCCTGTGATCTTAGATGTCGTCATATTCTGGCGGATTCTGAGTTTGTTCTGGGAGATTATTACTACGCCTCCGCAAGTGTTGGATTTCTCCCGAAGCATGTCAGAGATAGAGAAATTGGAGGGACGATTATGATATATCGGCTGTCCTCGCCGGGAGATCGATGTCGGCCCGGTGTCTCGCTCGCAGCGACCGGGAGTCACTGTGGCAACGAACTGCCCGCCTATCAGATCGGAGGTCCCCAATGGTGAGCGCAGGCCTCCCGATTCTGGTCCTGACTGTCCTCGCGGCCGCCTACGGGCTGGTGTGGATGGTGATGAACGTGTACAACTACTATCCGGTCGCCAGAGCGGCCGGGGCACGACTGTTCACCGGGACGAGGACGACGGAGGCGGTCTTCGTCGGAACCGAGACGATCGATTTCCGGAGCGAGGGCGTCTGCCCGGAGATAGACGTCTTCGTGCCGGGATACCGGGAACAGGATGTCATCCATCAGTCGATAGAGTCCATCCGCGAGACGGCGTATCCACAGGAGAAACTCAATCTGACCGTGTTGCTCGAACCCGGCGACGCCGAGACCAGCGCGCGGGTCAGAGAGCTGTCGGAGTATATCGATCTCGACATCGTCACAGTTCCCGAGTCGTACCCGGGCTCCCCGAACAAACCCCGGGCGCTGAACTACGGCTTCGAACAGACCGACGGCGACATCGTCGGTATCGTCGACGCCGAGAACGTCGTCAACGACGACCTCTTCGACCGGGTGGCGAAGGCCATCGTCGGCGAGAAACAGGACTACGTCCAGGGGATGGTGGACATGGTCAACGAGGAAGACGGATGGAAGAACCTCCTCTTCCGGGCCGAGTACGGCTACTGGTACCGATTCATCCTCCCGGCGTTCAAACGCCTCGGGTTCCCGATTCCGCTCAGCGGCACCACCTGTTTTTTCCGCCGGGACCTGCTGGAGTCCGTCTCCGAGCAACGTCGTGACCGGAAGGGGAGCCCGTGGTCGACCGACGACGAGGCCTGGCTGTCCGACCACGGCCTCGCCGGTATCAGCCCGTGGGACCCGAAAAACGTCACCGAGGACTTCGAACTCGGACTGCAGCTGTGGGCCACGGACGCGCGGTTCGGTATCATCGACTCGGTGACCAAAGAGGAGTCCCCACAGAGCCTGGAGAACTGGATGAAACAGCGCACGCGGTGGCAAAAGGGGAAGGTGTTCACGTTCCTCGACTTCTTCAGACACCGCGCCGGCTCGTCGTATCGCCAGCGGTTCCACCTCCTCTGGCAGTCGTTTCTGCCCCACGCCGGCCCGCTCAACGTCACCGGTCTGCTGTTGCTCATCGGTCTCGGGAGCCTGCTGGGCTTTCGACCCCCGAACGGGGTCGTCAGCGTGGTGCTACAGTTCGGGTTCCTGTTCCTGCTGGTCGGCGCCGTCTCCTTTGGCACCGGCTACTGGCTCACCTCGAACAAACCGCCCGGGCAGAAACTGTTCCGGACGGCAGTCGTCGTGTGCACGGTCCCGTTCTACTGGGTGTTGCAGTGGGCGGCGGACATTCGAGCGTTCAAACAGCTCGCTCTCGGTGACCTCGGCTGGGAGAAGACGGTCCACGAGAACCACGGCCGCCTCGAAGAACTGCAACAGGATCCGGAGGAAATCGATTCGCTGCCCGGGCACATCCGGGCGAAGGTGACCCAGCACCTGTTTCTGTGGCCGATCCTACTGCTGGCACTCGCTCTCCGTATTCCGCGGCTCGACCGGAGTCTCTGGATTGACGAGGTCTACTCGGTGACCGAACGTGGCTCTATGGGCGTAGTCGAGATCGTGACCACCGTTGCCGATCCGCATCCGCCGCTTTACTACCTCACCCTTCACGGGTGGATGGCGGTGTTCGGGAAGTCCCCGGTTGTGGTCCGGTCGCTATCGGTCATCCTCGGCGTCGCTTCCATCGGTGCCGTCTACTTGCTGGCGATGGAACTGTACGACCAGCGAACCGGACTGGTCGCCGCGCTGTTGCTCTCGCTGTCGACGTTCCATATCCAGTACTCACAGACTGCGCGGATGTACGCGATGTTGCTGTTTTTCGCCGCTCTGTCGCTGCTTTTCTACGCTCGCTGTCTGAAAGACCACAGCCTCGATAATCGGGTCAGCTATGCGGTCTCGACCGTGGCGATGCTTCTGACCCACCCGTACGGCTCGTTCGTCCTTCTCGGGCAAGTGCTTCACCTATGTGTCCGACTGGTCCGGAACCCGAAGCGAAAGCGTATCAAACGGTGGGCCGGCACGGAAACGCTGGCCGTCTCACCGTTCGTTCCGTGGGTTGGCATTGTCGCCTTCCAGCGATATCTTATCAGCGGCCGCGCGGAGACTCGGTGGCTCACTCAGGCAGGGTTTGTCGACCTCCGTGACGTCGGGCTAGCGTACGTCGGCGTGCCGATCAACTATCCGACGATCAAGCTGACCTCGTACACGATGGTTATCGGTCGGTTGCTCATCGTCGGACTCATCCTCTTGGTTCTCTGGAAAGTGTACACCGAGTGGCAGTCTAAACTGGAGTTCAATCCCGCAGTGTTACTCTGTGTCGTCCTAATAGGGCTCCTCGGTGTTCCGTTCGTCATCTCCGCGACGGTCTTTCCATTCTTCAGCACGAGATACGTTATTGTCGGGCTGGTCGCTGTAGTTATACTCGTAGCCAGCGCCGTAGCAGATATCGATTATCAGTCGGCCCAAGTCGGCACGGTCGCCATTCTCGTCCTTCTGAGCGTGTCGATGTTGCCGGTGTACTACGGGTCTGAACACGCGGAACCCTGGGACGAAGCAGCCAGCACCATCGAGCAGGAGGACCCGGATGCACTCGTGGCCACAGTTCCGGGCTTTACCGAGAACTCCTTCGACTACTATCTCTCCGATAACACCTCTGTGACGGCGGTAAACACGACTGCCAACGCGGTGATCGAACGCCACGTTGCCAGTCAGGATACGCAGCATATCTGGATTGTCGTCCGGACTGAAGTCGGCGGTGAGTCGCCGCTCGATTGGTCGATGCCGTCGGGGTACGAACCGGTCCACGACGAGTCGATGGGTCGACTCGACGTGATACGGTACGAGGTCGACCCCGGGACCAACGTGACCGCGGAGGTGGCCGAATGACGGACCCGAATCTCGGCCTCGTCATCCCCGCCTACGACCCCGATATAGAGAAACTCAGTCGGTACGTCGAGTCCATCGAGGCATGGCTCAACCCCGCGTCGATACTGATAGAGATAGACGCACCCCGGGAGTCGACGGTGAGGGAACTCCGCAGCCTGCCGGCCGACATCGAGACAGTCGATCGACGTCGAGGGAAGGGAGCGGCGATAACTGACGGCTTCGAACAGCTGGAAACGGACGTCCTGCTGTTTGCCGACGCGGACGGCGCGACGACGGTCGGGTCGCTGGTGGAGGTGGTTCGGCCGATCGAGCGGGACGGCGCCGCGCTCGCGGTCGGGTCCAGACGCCACCCGGAGGCCGACATCGCCGACGAACAGACCGTGGTTCGGCAGGTCCTCGGCGACGGGTTCAGCCGGCTGGCGGGGACCCTGCTGTCGGTCGAACTGCACGACTACCAGTGTGGCGCGAAAGCCATCACCGCTGAAGCGTGGGACACCATCCGGCACCACCTCTACGAGCCGGGGTTCGCGTGGGACGTCGAACTCATCGCCATCGCCGGCGCGTTCGACCTGCCGGTCGCCGAGGTACCGGTCGAGTGGGAGGACCAGCCGGGGTCGTCTGTCGACCCGGTCCGGGACTCGGCGCGGATGTTCCGGTCGCTTGTCAGTTCCCGTCACCGGGCACGCCGGATCGCCGACGACCGACTGCACAGCGCCATCGCGGACCGCAGGGCACAGCCGACGCCGCTCGTCGAACGAGGGCAGGAGGTATGAGCGGTCTCGAACGGCTCCGACGGCGGCTCCCGGATCGGTTCGAACCGCTCCTCTCGGGTGCGCAGTTCGGCCGGTTCGTCTCCGTCGGCGTGCTCGGTGCCGTCGCCGATACAGCCGTGTTGGCCGGGACGGTGCTGCTGGTCGGTCTCCCCGAATTCTGGGCCAAGGCCGCGGGCATCGAGGTCGCCGTCGTGGTCATGTTCCTGGCGAACGAGCGGTGGACGTTCACCGAACAGGGGAGGGCCGGCTGGATGGCCTTTCTCACCAGACTGGGGCGGTCTCATCTGGTCCGGACCGGCGGTGTCGGGGTCCAGCTCGCCGTCTTCTGGGCACTGATAGCGCCCTACCGGCTCGAGTTCGCTGTCGCGGGCGTCGACCTCTGGGTCGTCGTCGCCAGCCTGGTGTCCATCGCCGCCGCGACGGCGCTCAACTACGTCCTCGAGAGCCTGTTCACGTGGCAGATCCAGGCCGACGAGCCACCGCGGAACGCGGCCACGGAGTCCGACGATCGAGTATGAGCGCGAGCGACACCAGCCCGGTCCGGGACCTCGCCGGCATCTACCTGCGCGGGTTCTGTATGGGAGCCGCCGACGCTGTCCCGGGGGTCAGCGGCGGGACAGTGGCGCTCATCACCGGCATATACGACCGGCTCCTGTCGGCGATAACGGCCGTCGAGCCGGACCGAGTCGCCCGAATCCTCCGTGGGGTCCGACGGGAGAACCGGGGGGACGCTCTGGCGGCGATCCGGGAGACCGACCCGGGGTTCCTGCTTGCTCTCGGAGCGGGGATGGCGACGGCGGTTGTCGTCGTGCTCCGACTGGTCAGTGCTGTCCTCGCCAGCAATCCGGTCGCGACGTACGGGTTCTTCTTCGGGCTGATAGCGGCGTCAGCGGTCGTGTTGTTCGAGGACGTCTCGCTGTCGACCCGTCCGCGACGGTTCGCCGCACTGAGTGGGTTCTGCCTGGCGATCGTGGTTTCGGGCCGCGCGTCGGTGGCTACCGGGACGAGTCTGCCACTCGTCTTTCTGGCCGGAGCCGTCGCGGTCAGTGCGATGGTGCTTCCCGGTGTGTCGGGGTCGTTACTGTTGCTCCTGCTCGGCCAGTACGAGTTCATGTCGGACACCCTTCGCGCGTTCACCGACACGCTCGGGGCGGCACTGACGACCCCGAACGGGGCCGCACTCGTCAGTACTGGCGTCCCGATCACAGTGTTCGTCAGTGGCGCACTCGTCGGCCTCGTGAGCGTCGCCCACAGCGTCCGGTGGGCGCTGGACCGGTACCGAGAAGCGACGGTCGCGTTCCTGGTGAGCCTCATCGTGGGCGCGCTCCGAGCGCCGGTCGAACAGGCGGGGAGTGAACTCGGTGGGACCGGCTGGACTGCCGAACTCGCGGCCCTGTTCGTGGGTTTCGGCCTCGTGGGCGCAGTGGGTGTGGGCGCCCTGAACCGCTTTGCCGGCAGCGTCGACACTGCCGCGCCGGCCTGATCCCACGGACGTCGGTCATCGAAGAACCGACAGCACACACCGATCCCCTGCTCGCTGAGATGGACACTAGACGAAGCTGTCACACAGACGATGGGAGAACCGGTAGCTCCGGACAGGGACCGACAGACTGTACACGGAGACAGTAGGTAGACGGCGAAAGTCAACATATATTATAAGAAGTATTAGTTCAATAACAATAGCTGTAGAGGGAGAACTGAAATATGCATCCACGAAACGGCGCTGTTACCTTGAGAAATGGGCAGCTAAATCGATCAAAATATAATAATCAAAGTTAGAAACGCAGCAATAATGCTTAAATACTCAATTCCGGTACGGTCAGCCATGCGCCAGAGCCGACGAGAGCTGATCGAACGGATCGCCATGGCGACAGGCGTGCTAGGTGGTATCGGGACCGCTTCCGCGAACGAATCGCCTGCACAGGAGTGGGACCCGGAGACAGTCTACCGGGACGGGGACAGAGTCAGTCACGGTGGGTACAACTGGGAAGCACACTGGTATACGGTCGGACAACAGCCGGCCGATACGGCGTCGGTGTGGAACCGAACCGGAATGCTCACCGGGACGACTGCGTACCCTGACTGGACGCCAGCCGGCGTCTACCGTGCCGGCAACCGGGTCGTCTACGACGCTGCGATCTGGGAAGCGAAGTGGTGGACGGAGGGGGACGAACCGATGACCGATCCGAGCGAGCCGTGGGAGCGAATCGAGACGGTGGACGACTCCGACGGAACTGACACGGACGAACCCACGGGCACGACACCGGTCGAACGACACGGACAGCTACAGGTCGTCGACACTGCCCTCTGTGACGAGGACGGCGAGCCGGTGCAGTTACGCGGGATGAGTACCCACGGCATCCAGTGGTTCGGCTGGGACGAGTTTCTGACCGACGAGGCGATCGAGACGCTGGCGACGGACTGGGAGGCGGACCTCTGCCGAGTCGCGATGTACGTGCAGGAAGGCGGGTACGAGACAGATCCCGAGGGATTCACCGAGGAGGTGAACCAGATCGTCGAGGCAGTGACCGATCAGGGGATGTATGCGATCATCGATTTTCACGTCCTCGATCCCGGAAACCCGCTGGAGAATCTCGATAACGCGATGGAGTTTTTCGACGCCGTCGCCGCCGAACACGCCGAGAAAAAGAACGTCATTTTCGAGATCTGCAACGAACCGAACAACGTCGACTGGGGGTCGATCAAGGAGTATGCGGAACAGGTGCTCCCCGTTATTCGCGCCCACGACGAGGACAGCCCGGTCATCGTCGGGACGCGTGGGTGGTCGTCGCTTGGCTTCGCGGATATCGGTGCAGACGGGCCACAGGAGATTATCGATGACCCTGTGTCCGGCGACAACCTCCTGTACGCCTATCACTTCTATGCGGCGACGCACGGTCAGTGGGAACGGGAGCAACTCGCCTCGGCCGCCGACGAACTCCCGATTTTCGTCAGCGAATGTGGAAGCATGGAGGCGACCGGCGAGGGTGCCAACGACTTTGAGAGCACCCGGGCGTTCATGGATGTGCTTGCCGAAAACAGTATCAGTTGGGCGTTCTGGAGCTACTCCGACGACTGGCGAACGTCCGCCGTCTGGCAGGAGGGGACCGGCGACGGGTCCTGGACGGAAGCGAATCTCACGGCGACCGGAGAGTGGATACGGTCGGAACTGAGATCTCCCCCGGAGTGAGGGAGTGATGAGCGGTTTTGTCACGCCCTGATCCCGCGATTCGTTGCCCGTCAACTCAGGAGCCATTGAGCTTCACTGCACGCCCGATCGCTCAACGACGGTGCGATCGGTGTGTAAATCGTTCAACTGAAGCGGTAGCGCGGAGTCCCCTTCCTCAAGACGCGACCGAAGGGAGCGAGTAGGGAGGGGAGGAGCGCGTTCGTATAGGTCGCAGAAACTAATCTATAAGTAGCCACAATACTACATTGAAATTGTGGCAGACGACTACGTGCGTCGGACAGCAATCACCCGACTGTCGGTAGAAGGTGAGCAACGCGAGCTGCTTGAGGAAACCATCTCTGAGTGGAAACGTGGTTGCCAGCTCGCCACCGACATGGCGTGGGGCAAGTGCAACGCCAAGAGCGACGTACAGCCCCTCGCCTACGACGACGTGCGTGAGCAAACCGACCTCGGGAGTCAGCACGCGATTCTCGCCACCCACCAAGCCGCACAAGCCATCACCGGCTGTATCGAACGCCGGTCCAAAGGCAAGAAGGTGAGTAAGCCCACCTTCACCGCACCCACGGTGAAGTACGACACCCGGACAATGACACTGTTTGACGACGATACTGTGTCGCTCTCCACCACGGAGAGTCGCGTTCGGTGTCCGCTTGCCCTGCCTGATGCCGAGGATGGCTACCAGCGACAGTACCTCGACTCGGACGAATGGAGGGTTACGGAAAGCACGCTCACCGCCCGTGACGACGACTACTTCTTGCATATCGGGTTCCGCCGACACAAGACCGATACCGAACGGAACACCGCCGAGGACGGAACGGTTCTCGGGGTTGACCTCGGTATCGAAAACCTCGCCGTCACCAGCACCGCTTACTTCTTCAGCGGGCGGGAGTTGACCCACGACCTCCGCGAGTTCGAGAAAGTGCGTGCCGGACTCCAACAGACCGGAACGCGAAGCGCCCACCGGACGCTCGAACAGTCGAGCGGGCGCGAGCTTCGATACGTCCGTGACGTACTCCACCGGGCGTCGAACGCCATCGTAGACGAGGCACTCCGATACGAGTGCGACGTAATCACGTTTGAGGATTTGACTCACATCCGCGAGCGCACGGGCGCGTCGTGGGGGCACAAGTGGGCGTTCCGAACGCTGTACGAGCAAGTGGAGTACAAAGCCGAAGCCGAAGGCATAGCGGTGAAACAGGTTGGTTCGGCGTACACGTCGAAGCGGTGCGCCGAATGTGGCTTCACGACAGACGAGAATCGCCCGACTCGCAACGACTTCCGGTGTGTGAAGTGCGAGTCGGAGGCGAACGCGGACTACAACGCGGCGAAGAACATCGGGATGCGGTATGTCCGTCGGGGCCAACAGTCGTCTCGGCGGACGGGCAACAGTCAACTTGCCCTGAAGTCTGGGACCGTGACGCCGAGTGGTGGATTCACCGCCCACCCGGAAGGGTTCGAGGCCGAGTCCACGGACAAGCCCCACCCTCAACACGCCGAAGGCGTGTAGGGTGGGGTAGTTGACCGCGTCTCCTGCTGGGGTTCAGCATCGGCTTGGCTGTCTCGTGGCGCGGTCAAACGCGCGCGACGGGAATCTCCGTCTAGACTACGTTGTCGCGTCTCTGCGAGTGGAGTTTGGCGAATCCCCGTGGAGACGGCAGTTCACGTAGTCGCCGTAGTCCATCGACTCCCGAATGTGTGTCAGGGCTTCCAGACCCAGCACGGGAGTCTCGACAGACTCGGCGACCTCTCCGACTTCGCGGGTGACGCGATGGAACACGCTGCCTGGAAGCCGGTATCCGAGACTCGCGTATCGTCACGGTGGAGGGCCACACGTCGTCCGCTCTGGCGTCGCTCGTCGCGGCTGTTTTGCGCGGGCGTCACCCGGAGGTTCGACCGTCCACCAGCGCACAGTCAGTCGAACGAGACGCCCCTAGTTCTCCGTCAACCGGCTCACGGTCCGTGAGACCTCGTCTATCGTCGCCGCTTGCTCCTCGTTTGCGGCGGCGATCTGCTGGGCCTCCGCGGCGACGGTGTCGGCCTGGACGACCAGTTCGTCGAGCATGCTCGCGACCTCCTCTGTGCTTGCGGCCTGTTCGTCGGTGGCGTCCGAGACCTCGCGGATGCCCTGTGCGGTCTCCTGGACGGCGTCGGTGATGTCGTCGAGCAGTTCCATCGCCTCGGAGACGCGTTCGACGCCGGCCTCGATCTGTTCGGTCGTCTCGTCGAGACTCTCGACGGTGTCCTCCGTGTCGGCTTCGATGGCGTGGACGAGCGTCTCTATCTCCTGGGCGCGCTCCTGTGAGTCGCCGGCCAGGGACTTCACTTCGTCGGCGACGACCGCGAAACCGCTGCCGGCTTCCCCGGCCCGAGCGGCCTCGATGGAGGCGTTCAATGCGAGGATATTGGTCTGTTCGGCGATGTCGTTGATGACCTCGACGACGGCGTCTATCTCCCCGACGCGGTTCTGGAGCTCGTCGACGTCTTCCGAGACCTCGTCGACGGCGTCGCCGACGTCGTCCATCACGTCCATCGCGTCGTCGGCGGCCGCCTGGCCGTCCTCGGCGAGTTCGCGGGCGCGCTGGCTGTTGCCCTCGACCTCGCTCGCGCTGGCGGCGACCTCCTCGACGGTGGCGCTCATGTTCGACACCTCACTGGCGATAGACTGGACGCGGTCGGACTGTTCGCCCGTCAGCTCGGAGATCTGCTGTGAGGACTGGGCGACGTCGTCCGAGGAGTCACGCAGCTCCGCCATCGGCGCTTCGAGGTCGTCTTCGACCTCCGCGGCGAGCTGTTCGCGCCGTTCGATCTCGTCTTCGAGCCGCTGGCTGTAGGAGTGGATGTAGGTGTCGGCGACCACCTGCATGTCGAGGTTGATTATGCGCAGGACCGAGGTGATATCTTCGCGGAGGTCGGCGACTTCTTCGGCGACGATGTCGTCGACGGCGTCGAGCGTCGGCTCCTCGACTCCGGTGTCGGCGGCCGTGGTGCCGCCGTCCGTCGCGGCGTCGCCGAGGTTCGCCTCGAGTCGCTCGGTGATGCGATCGCTGGCCCGCTCGGTCAACAGCGGGAGGATCAGGTCGTAGTAGACCCCGTACTGACCGATGTACTGTTTCATCGGCATCTCGAGGATGTCGTGGAGCTTCCCGATGCGGGCCCGGTTCTCGAAGTACGCCTCCCCGTACTCCCCGTCGGCCAGCGTGACGAAGTACGCCCGCTGGGTGTCTTTCAGGGCGTCGACGGCCTTGGGCGAGCGGCTGATCACTTCGACCGTCTGGTCGTACTGGGTGAGGTTCTCGTAGAACGCGTCGGCGACCGCGTCGGCGTTGGCCTCGAACAGCGGCCGCAGGGACTCGAGGCGTCGCCTGTCTTCGGCGTCGAAGTTGACGTAGTCCTTGCGCCAGTCGATCTCGCTCCGGTCTAGCCCGATCTCCCGGACGAGTGCGTCGACGTCGACCTGATCGTTCAGCCCTCCCTGTCCGAACAGCGTCGCGTAGTCGGTCATACGCCAACTGAGTTCACACCCCTACTTATGCGTATACCGGCCAAAATCAGGATTGATAGTAAACCCGGTGGCGTCGCTGTCGGGCGGTCGAGCCGACGGCGTCCGTTCTGCGGGCCTCGGCGTGGTATCCCGTCCTATCTGGCAGGTCGCAAGCGTTTTGCCGGCGGCCACTGTACCGGCAGGCATGCCCGACTGTCCGCTCGCCGACGACTGCCCTAGCTTCACAGAACGCATCGAGGGGATGGGCTGTACGCACTACGGCGACCGAGGGGGTGCCGAGTGGTGTAACCACTACAATCAGCCTATTTCGGATCTGAAGAGTCAGCCCGTCAAACCGGGCCAGGAGGTCGTCGTCGAGGTCGACGATATCCACGAGAGCGGGGCGGGTGTCGGCCGGACTGAGGATGGCTTCATCGTCATGGTCGACGGCGTGTTGCCGCCGGCCAAGTCGAAAGTCCAGATCACGAAAGTTCGGTCGAACCACGCCCGAGCGGACGAACTCGAACGACTGGAACTGGAGGCGGACGACGAGGCCGAGAACGACGACGAGGGCGGCTACCAGGGCGACGACGAGGACGAGGACGACGAGCGCCTGGGCAGCCGCGACAACTTCTGGGGCAGCTAGGGGACGGAGTTTTTTCATCGGCTCGCCCGTGGTCGGGGTATGGACCTCGAACTCTCTGGTAACACGGTGTTGTGTACGGCTGCGACCAGCGGCCTGGGACGCGCGAGCGCCGAGCGGTTCGCTCGCGAAGGCGCGGACGTCGCGGTCTGTGGAACCACGCAGGCCCACGTCGCGGAGACACGCGAGGCGCTCGACGGGCTCGGCGACGGCGACGTCCTCGCCGTCGAGGCCGACATCACCGCCCGGCCCGAAGTCGAAGCGTTCGTCGAACAGACCGTCGCGGAACTGGGCGGGCTGGACCACGTCGTCACGAGCGCGGGCGGGCCCGCACCCGGCCCCTTCGTCGAGACGACCGAACGCG
>Ga0207753_1000695_pt1 | contig 12499 bp, 13 predicted proteins | sample PonA233FremontCA_2_FD_187273 | JGI IMG/M metagenome (GOLD analysis project Ga0207753, IMG submission 187273) | Salt pond sediment microbial community from Fremont, CA, USA - Pond A23 Sediment 3 (SPAdes) | ecosystem: Environmental > Aquatic > Non-marine Saline and Alkaline > Saline | place: USA...
GGAGTTGCTGGCGTGCGCGCATGTTCGCCTCCATCTCCAGTTCGATGCGGGTCCCGTGGGTCCGGTCCCAGGTGGTCGTCTCCTCGACGCTGATCTCCGGATCGTTCGTATCGGTATCGATGATCAGTTCGAAATACTCTGCCTGTTCGCTCCCTTGTGTCCGTGAAGTGATCTTTGCGGGCTTGCCGGAGGTGAGCTGTGAGTAGAGAACGGCCGCAGAGATCCCTATACCTTGCTGTCCGCGGCTGTTTTTGACACTGAGTGCGCCCTGATTCGCGACGACGAAGTTTTCGTCGTTCCCGGTCGCACCCGGAACAGAAATATCGTACACGTACTCCGGTTTTTCGACCGGTTCCACATCTTTTACCGGGAGCAAGCACATGTCACTCTCCGTGATACCCTGGAGTTGCTGGATGGAGTCCCATATGTCACGGAGTAGTTGGGTCGGTCTGTTGTCTTCGTCGAGTAGATCCATCTCCCTGAGATTGTGAACGTACCGTCTCCGTTCGACTCGAACGCCGTCGAGTGCGTCCTCGATCAACGACTGATAGACCTCGGCATGCTCGACCGACGAACCGATACCGATACCGAGCAGTAGTCCAGGGATCGAATCCGGTACCGTTTCGTGCGAGACGTTGCCAACAGCGAGATCCGAGAGTATCGACGTCGGGATACGCTTGTATCCCTGTTCTCCGACCGAAAGCGAGGAGTCGAACTCGGCAAGTGTCTCCACATCGCCGCCGTATACTTTCGTTCGGTACTGCCTGGTCGCGCTGTCTGCAAATCCGCTAGTACTGTCGGCGACTTCTGTACTCGCTAGAACGCCCTGCATGTTCCAGAGAACAGACAGTTGGCGGGCCAGCCGTTCGCTCACTGTCGTATGTGACAGTTCGTTGCTCGGGTGTGAGTCGGACCCATCTCCCTGGTACAGCGCAGTAATAAACTCTCGCTGGTACGCTGGATCGGCGTGGAATACGAACTCCGGGATCCGTTTGTTTTTCGCACCATCACCACAGACGTTTTTCAAAAACAGCGCCAGAGACGAACCGAACCCTTTCACTCGCGTCGAGTTCCGGTCGCGCTGGATTGTCGTCGTCTCACCACCGATCGCTGCCAGTGTCGTTTCAGTTTGCTGAATGAGTTCCGTTTCGTGAGAGCCAAATGTCAACCCGACCTGTCGTTCGCCTGCGTGTCCTTCTGCGACATAGTATCCCAGCAGTCTCATCAGTTCCGTAGAGACTGGAAGCGACACCGGAATCTCCGTTTCGCCGCCACCGACCCGGTACGTCCTTATCATACAATCCAGGTTCGCGGCCCGCTGTTCCCAGCCGAGTTCGATAACCGTCTCCGCGGGTAGATATCCGTTCTCCAAGTAGTTCGTTTCGAGGCTGTCCTTTAGAATATCTACGCCGTTGTACCGGTAGTATGTTCGCTTCCGGTTGCTGTCTTCTGAAGGACGCTTCCGGATTTTTTCACCCTGCCGTAGTGTTTCGATATCTGCGGTATCGAACCCGTAGACGTACATCCGCCTCCCTTCGAGTTGTCTCGATCGAATGTGTTCAAGGAGGTTAATTTCGTCTACGGTTTCGTCGAAAGCCGGGAGCTGTTGTGGGGTCAAGATTGTATCTCCCGGTTCGAGTTCGCCAGCTTTGACCTGTTTTGTCGTCCCATTCCCGGAGACCGAAAACAGACTGTGGTTGCCGGTCACCTCGACAGTACGACCTTTCTCGGTCGTAATCTCGTACGTTTGCTCGTCAGTCTCGTGTCGGATGGCATGCGTCACCGGCTGCCAGGACATCTCGTGTGTGTCACGAGTGAACGACGGAACTTCGATCGACTCCGGGATTGGGCGCGTGGCCGCTCCGCTCTGTGGAAGATATGCATCACACAGAGTTCCGATGGAGACGAAGTCTATCTCACCGTTACGCCTCACGAGTAGCTTTTGATCGGGCGTCAACGATTGCTCTCGCTTGTGGAAGCGAGAACCATACAGTAATTTCCCGAACACTTTCGGGATCTGCTCTTTCGTGATCCCGGGTCCGTTGTCCTCGATGATGAGCGTGTAGTAATCCCTGTTCTCCTGGATCTCGACGTAGATGTCCGGCAGAATACCGGCTTCCTCACAGGCGTCGAGCGAGTTGTCGACACCTTCCTTTACTGCCGTCACCAGCCCCCGGGCTCCGGAGTCGAACCCGAGCATGTGCTTGTTTTTCTCGAAGAACTCGGCAATAGAGATGGATCGCTGGCTCTCTGCCAGTTCCTCGGCGACCCCCTCCCCGCCGCCGAGACGCGACTGATACGATGTCATCGTCACAGTATACTTTTCGCACGTTTATATGTCGTACGCAAGCAGACTGGAAGTGAAAGTGGTCACGGGTGGCGATTGGGCACAGAGCCTCCTGCCTGCCAGTGTTGTCCAGCTTTGGGTATGTCTCGGAACCGAGGGAGGGAGGCCGACGCATCTGACACCAGTATAAGCACAGATTACTTCGAGTGTCCCGGTGCAGACCGCCGAACGGGAGCGAGTGCGGAATCCATACACGTTCCGGCAGCTACTATCACCGGTATATAAATGGAAAAATTACAGCGAGCCTAGAAGAATCTTCGCGCAGCGCGCTCGCGCGTGCGTGGCGTTTAAGTTCCGGGGGGTGCTACTACTGAGTACGATTTTATGTCCGAGGATAGAGAGTACGGAGCAGGACAGATACAGGTACTCGAGGGGTTAGAGGCAGTCCGGAAACGGCCGGCGATGTATATCGGATCGACCGACACGCGTGGCCTCCATCATCTGGTGTACGAGGTGGTAGATAACTCGATCGACGAGGCACTGGCAGGGCACTGCGACCGCATCGACGTGACGATCCACGAGGACAACTCGATTTCTGTCTCCGACGACGGCCGGGGAATTCCGGTCGACACGCACGAAGAACACGACAGACCCGCGGTCGAGGTCATCATGACCGTGCTACACGCGGGTGGCAAGTTCGACAACAAATCCTACCAGGTTTCGGGCGGACTCCACGGCGTCGGTGTCTCCGTCGTCAACGCCCTCTCCAAATGGCTCGAAGTCGAGATCAAACGCGACGGCGCAGTCTGGCGCCAGCGGTTCGACCACGGAGAGCCGGAGGGAACGCTCGAACGCGTTCGGGATATGGAACCGGGCGAGGAGACCGGGACGCAGATCCGGTTCTGGCCCGACGACGAGATCTTCGAGACCTCTGATTTCGTCTTCTCGACGCTGCAGTCACGACTGCGCGAACTGGCATTTCTCAACTCCGGGGTCGAAATTTCCCTGTACGACGAACGCGACGGGAACACGGAAAACTACTGTTACGAGGGCGGGATCAAGGAGTTCGTGGAGTTTCTGAACGAGACGAAAACGCGCCTCCACGAGGAAGTTATCTATTTCGACGAAGCGGAACCGATGGGCGAGAACGACAACGGGACCGTGCAGGTCGAAGTCGCCATGCAGGCGACCGACGAGTTACAGGGCTCGCTGCACGCCTTCGCGAACAACATCAACACACGCGAGGGCGGGACCCACATGACCGGGTTCAAGACGGCGCTGACCCGCGTCGTCAACGACTATGCGACCGACAATGGACTGCTGAAGGACCTCGACGATACGCTCAAAGGCGAGGACATCCGGGAGGGACTGACGGCGGTGCTCTCGATCAAACACCCGGACCCGCAGTTCGAGGGACAGACGAAGACGAAACTCGGTAACAGCGAGGTCCGGGGGATCGTCGAATCGGCCGTCCACGAACATCTGGGCACCTACTTCGAGGAGAACCCGGACACGGCCGAAACCATCGTCTCGAAAGCAGTCGAGGCAGCCAAGGCCCGGAAAGCAGCAAAGAAAGCCGAGGAGCTGACACGCCGGAAGAGCGCGCTCGATTCGACGGCACTCCCCGGAAAGCTCTCGGATTGCCAGACGCGCGATCCGAGCGAGGCAGAACTGTTCGTCGTCGAGGGCGACTCGGCGGGGGGGAGCGCCAAGCAGGGCCGCAACCCCGAGTTTCAGGCGATCTTGCCGATCCGCGGGAAGATCCTGAACGTGGAGAAGCATCGCCTCGACCGCATCCTCGAAAACAACGAGATCCGGAACCTGATCACCGCACTCGGTACCTCGGTCGGCGACGAGTTCGATATCGACGAACTCCGGTACGACAACATCCTCATCATGACCGACGCGGACGTCGACGGGGCACACATCAGGACGCTCCTGTTGACGTTTTTCTACCGGCATATGCGGCCCCTCGTCGAGCGAGGACACGTCTACGCCACCCAGCCGCCACTGTACCGGGTCCGGTACCGTGGTGAGACCTACGATGCGATGACGGAGGCCGAACGCGACAAAATCGTCGCAGAGAAATGCGACGGCAACCCGGACCAGGTCCAGCGGTTCAAGGGACTCGGGGAGATGAACCCCGACCAGCTCTGGGAGACGACGATGAACCCGGAGACACGGCATCTCAAGCAGATCACCATCGAGGACGCCGCCGCGGCGGACAAGATGTTCTCCGTGCTGATGGGTGATGCCGTCGAGCCACGGAAAGAGTTTATCAAGGATCACGCGCCGGAGGCCGAGTGGGTGGACATATGAGTTCGGATCTCCCCGACAATCCCGGCGACGTGCAGGCACCGGCAGCGAACGTCGAACACGTCCGCATCGAAGACGAGATGGAACAGAGCTACATCGACTACGCGATGAGCGTCATCGCGGGTCGTGCGCTCCCGGACGTCCGTGACGGACTGAAACCCGTCCACCGGCGGATCCTCTACGCGATGCACGAGATGGGCGTCACCTCCGGCTCCAGCCACCGAAAATCCTCGTCGATCGTCGGCGAGACGATGGGTGATTACCACCCACACGGTGACTCCGCGATATACGACACGCTCGTCCGGATGGCACAGGAGTTCTCCCTGCGATACCCCCTGGTCGACGGCCAGGGGAACTTCGGCTCGATGGATGGCGATCCGGCCGCCGCGATGCGGTACACCGAGGCCCGGATGTCACCCATCGCCGAGGAACTACTCGAAGACATCGGCAAGGATACGGTCGACTTCCAGTCGAACTACGACGACCGACTGACCGAGCCGGAAGTTCTCCCCGCCAAACTGCCCAATCTTCTGTTGAACGGCTCCTCGGGGATCGCAGTCGGGATGTCGACGAACATCCCGCCGCACAACCTCGGCGAGATCGTCGACGCGACGATCCATCTCGTCGACAACCCCCAGTGTGAGACCGAGGATCTGATGGAACACGTCAAGGGGCCCGATTTCCCGACCGGCGCGAACATCGTCGGCAAAGACTCCATCTACGCGGCCTACGACACCGGCCGGGGCCGACTCCGGATGCGCGCGGAGTACGAGGTCCAGCGCAACGAATCGGGAGCCGACCAGATCGTTATCTCAGAACTCCCGTTCCAGGAGAACAAGGCCCGGATCGTCGAGCGGATCGCCGACGACGTCAACGAGGGCACCATCGAGGGTGTCTCCGATCTGCGTGACGAGTCGGACCGCAACGGAGTGCGCGTCGTCATCGATCTCAAACGCGGCGCGAACGCCGACGTCGTCGAGAATCAGCTACTGGAACACCACCTCGAATCCACCTTCGGCGTCATCAACCTCGCGCTGGTCGACGGCCAGCCGCAGGTGCTCTCGCTGAAGCAGACCCTCGAACACTACATCGACCACCGACGAGAGGTCGTCCGTCGACGCTCCAAACACGATCTAGAAGAGGCCAAAGACCGGGCACACATCCTCGAAGGTCGGCTGAAGGCCGTCGACAACGCAGAGGCAATCGTGAACCTCATCACCGAGTCGGCCGACCGCGAGCAGGCCCAGCAGGCACTCGAAGGCGAACTCGATCTCGCCGAACTCGACGAGGCAGAACTGGAGTACCGCGAGGTGCAGGCCGAATTCGACTTCTCGGCCGACCAGGCCGAACACATCCTCCGGATGCAGATCGGCTCGCTGACGTCCATGGAGGCCGGTGAGATCGAAGACGAGTACGAGGAGGTCCAGGAACGGATCGACTACCTCGAATCCGTTCTCGCCTCCGAGGAGAAGCTTCTGGGCGTCATCAAGGACGAACTCCGCGAACTGAAAGCGGAGTACGACGACGACCGGCGAACCTCGATCCTGGAAGACGAGGGGCAGGTCACCCACGAGGATCTCATCCCCGAGGAGGACTGTCTGGTCGTCATCACCGAGCAGGACTACATCAAGCGGATGCCCGCAGCAGGATTCGATGCCCAGCGCCGAGGCGGGAAGGGTATCATCGGCTCCGACCCCAAGGAGGGTGATCGTGTCTCGAAGGTGTTCCGGGCGAACACCCACGATTACCTGCTCTGTTTCACCAACCAGGGCCAGGTCTACCGGCTGAAGACCTACGAGATCCCCGAGATGTCACGGACCGCCCGCGGGAAGTCGGCGGTCAACATCATCGATCTCGACGACGGCGAGGAGATCACCGCAGTCGTGGACACCGACGAGTTCGAGGAAGACGAGTGTCTCACGATGGTGACCCGGCAGGGCTACGTCAAACGCACCTGCGTCGCCGAGTTCGACAACATCCTCTCGACGGGGATCATCGCCGCGAGCGTCGAGGACGGCGACGAACTGGTCGACGTCGAGGTGACCGACCGGACCGGCGATCTCGTCATCGCGACCGAGCAGGGGATGACGATCCGCTTCGACGAAGAGGAAGTCCGGGAGATGGGTCGCAACGCACGCGGTGTCCGCGGGATCGATCTGGAGGGTGAGGACCACGTCGCAGGGATGGTCTCGACGACCGACGACGACGAACGAGATCTGCTCACAGTCACCTGCAAGGGCTACGGGAAGCGCACACCACTGACGGAGTATCGCGCCCAGTCCCGGTACGGCAAGGGGTTGATCGATATCAAGACCGGCGGTCGGAACGGGACAGTGGCGACGGTGAAAGCCGTCGAAGAGACGGACGACATCATCGTCATGAGCGAGCGGGGACAGATCATGCGCTGCCCGGTCGGTGAGATTTCCACGGTCGGGCGGAACACGAAAGGTGTCGTCGTCATGGACGTCGACGAGGGTGATCGGGTCGCCAGTGTCGACGTAATTCCGGCTCAGACCCAGACGTAAAGGGGGACGTTTCTCCCTCGGAAACGTGGCAGGCGGCTTGATACTGACAGCGCTTCACCAGTGTGTATGGCCAAGGGTGCCGACGCGCCTCCATACCACGTTCGGATCGGACGGGTTGTCGTCTCGATTGTCGTGCTGGTTCCAGTCACCGTCTTCGTCGGATACGGGGGGAGTCTCGTCCTGACCGTGATCGCAAAACTCGGCGGACCAGATCCGACGACAGAAGCGGGTGAGTTGCTCCGCGAGCGACTGTTCGACTGGCCGGACCGGAACAGGGAAGTCATGCGGACGGATGGAGAGACGCCCCTCCCACTCCGACCGTGAGCTTCGAATCCGCTAGAGCAAGCCGTCGGCCTGCGCGAGCAGGATGCCCTCGATCGTCGCGTCGTTCGACGGGGCTTCCCGGGCCCGTTCGAGCGCTTCGTCGATCGGAACGGTCGTGATCGTGAGAAACTCGTTCGTGTCGCGGTTTACTTCGGTCGGCTCTAGCCCTTCTGCGAAGACGATACCCCGGCGGTGTCGGAGGACACCGGTCGCACACCAAAAGTCCTCGACCAGCGAGATGCCGGCGGGGTCGAACCCCGTCTCCTCGCGGAGTTCGCGCGCGCCAGCCGTCGTGAACGACTCGCCGTCCTCGACGAGTCCGGCCGGGAGTTCGAGGCAGTGTTCGCCGATCGCCGGCCGGTACTGCTCGACCATCACGAGTTCCTCGCCAGTCGACGCGACGATGACGACCGCCGGCGGGAGGCTGGCCCAGAAGTACTTCTTCGTGGTGCCGTCTGGCTGCTCGACGAGGTCGTAGCCGCCGTCGTACCAGCCGGTTTCGTACTCTGTCTCCGATTCGATCACGGGCCAGTCGTGGGTCCTGAAATCTGTGGGATCGTCTGTCATTCTGAATCTCCGTTTCGAAGAATGTCGGCGTACAGCCGGCCGAAGGCCTGCCGACGGAGCGTGTCGACGGCCGCCTCGGTCTCGTCCTGGAAGGTCGCCGCGACGGCAGTGTCGGCAAACGGCGGCGCGTGCCAGACCACGTTGTCGACGTGTTCGCTCCCTATCTCCTCGATTTCGACGGCTGCAGTGTTCTGCCAGGAGTCGAACTCCGACTGGCTGCCGATGTGGACTTCGAGTAACGATGCGAAAATGGCCTCCTGTGCGGATTCTATCACGTCCGGTGTCACACGGTCGTCGTACTCCGTCGTATCGAAGGCCATCGCCCGCGTCACTTCCCGGACGACCCCCTGTGCAGCCGTCGAGAGCCGTTCGTAGCGCTGTCGGGCTGCCTGGGCCGTCTCCGGTGCGAACACGCCCTGCGTTTCCATACAGCCGTGTTACGCCTTCCCCTACTACTCCGTTTCGGAGTCGTCCGATTCCTCGCTGTCGTCTCCGGGCTCCGATTCTGCCGAGTTACCATCCGTCCCTCGGTGCCGTGTCAACTCCATCGCCTCCCTGATGACGTCCTCCGTCTCCTCGTTCAGGTCCTCGGCCATCATATCGGAGCCCGGCGGGAGGTCGGCAGTTTCCTGACCAGCCATGTCCCCGAGGCTGTGTCCGCCCGCGTGCTGGTGGTCAGCGTGCTCGTGATCGGTCGTCGTATCCTCGAAGACCTGCGGATAGTCGGCCGTCTCGGCCATCTCTCTGACCTGCTCGGCCAGTTCGTCCTCGCTCAGTGACTCCCACTCCGGGACGTGGTCGTCGAGCCAGGCCTCGTGGTCGCCACCCCGGGTCAGCGCCGTGATCGCCAGATGGTTCGCCAGATGGACACCGTCTGCCTGTGGATCCTCACAGACCGGACAACTGAATCCCATACCTACAGTTCGAACCAGTGGGTAAAGGGGCTTTATTTCCGGGACTCGCCCGAGTCGCTCACTGTCACAGCATCGCCGACCGAAATCGTGCCGTCACGGAACTGCTCGGGAATCCGGGCAATCAGCATCATCGTAAAGTAGTGATCGAAGGCATCCTCGTCAGCCCACTCCGGGAACGTCTCGCGACGTTTTTCGATAAACCGAGCGCGGAACTCGGGGAGTGACTCGCCTGTGTCCGGATCACGGGCTGGAATGGCACACCGAGCACACGGTGTGACGCCCTCGAACCGGACGCCACCGGCTTCGAACGCTGGCGCACCTGCTCCGACGAAGCGATCCTCCCAGAACGCCGGGACTCCGGATATCTCCACGTTCGCCCGGAGTCGCCGGCGCGCACTCTCGACAGTCAGATCGTCGAACCAGGAGGCGACTTCCGCCAGCGTGGCCGTGCTGATTACTGACGGCCCCATGCTGGTTCGGTCGACGAAGCCCTGTTCGGTGTCGCGGCGGAGTTCGAGCGGCGCGTCGTCGAAAAATTCCTCGAACCAGTTCGCCGCCCGGTCGCGTTCACCCGCGTCCCGGAGGGCGAACGTTACGGGATCGCCAGCCGGTGGTTCGATCCGGAGTCGGCCCGATACCGGGTCGAAATCGGTCGACAGTTCGTGGATCCGGGGACTCTGTTTCCCGTTGAACCGCGTCCCGTCCCCGGTGATCAGTGCAAACTCCCTGTCGCCGGCGAGCGTGCCACCGGGTGTGAGTTCGGTCGTTTCGAGATCGATCCCGTCGAGACCTTTCACAGGATAGATTCGGAGCCGCTCGACTGCAGCCATCTATTACTCGTCGGTGTCGTCGTCTTCGTCGTCCGTCTCTGTCTGTACGTCGACCTGCTGTTCGTGATCAGATTCGGTATCTGTTTTCGGCATCCTGACGTGGAGTGTCCCGTCGTCTTTCAGGGTCGCAGTCGCCGCCTCCGGGTCGACCGACGCGTCGTCGGGGAGGTCGACGCGGCCATCGAGCGCGAGGCCGCGGCCTGGGAACACCATCTTGAAACCGTCCTGAAACTCCCGGAACCGATCAAGTCTGACCCGGATCGCGCCGTCCTCGTAGGTGACCTGCATATCGGTACTCACTGCACCCGGCGCGTCGAAGATCGCGAGATAGGCGTCTTCGCTTTCGAGCAGATCGACGGGGAGCGGGCGCTTTTCCTGGGTCCGGCTCATCGCGCGCCCGATCGTCCCTGCGACAGCTTCACCGACCGTGTCGCTGATTTCACGCATCATAGCTCTACTTCCGACAGCGAATCAGTCTGACGACAGTACGGACAGGCGAAATCGGAGAGACCGACGCTGTCCGGCATGTCGTAGGTGTAGTGCATCTCGAACATGTCGAGTTCGCACTCGTCGTCGGTACAGACAACTTCGACCGTTTTTGGCATAGAACTATCTACGGCCCCGGTCGTAATCAATTCCGTGCCTCATCCCTGTCAGATCGAAGAGAGCCTGTAAGAGTTAAATGGCATAGACACAATACTGCCACATATGGTAGAGATACTCGCCGAGAATCTCTCCGGAAAAGCCGTGATGGGCTCGGATGGAGGAGAGCTCGGCATGCTGTACAACATCACAATGGATTTCGATTCGGGACGACTACAGAATCTCGTCATCAACCCCGACGAGAGCTACGGTGGCGGTGAGTTCGACACTGACGCAAAAGGACGGCTGCTGGTTCCCGTCAACCGCGTTCAGGCAGTGAAAGATCACATGATAATCCAGCGGTAACGCGAATGTACGTTCTCGACTCTTCAGCTTTCATCCACGAGTATCACACCGACGAGAGCATCGCCTCCATCCCCATGGTCCGCGAGGAACTCGAAGACGAAAGCGCGTACCGGTTCGATGCACTCGAAGGCTCGGGGATGCATATGCACATTCCCGACGAGGGGACCATCGAGCGCATCGAGCGGGCTGCCCGCGAGACGGGTGATTTCGAGGAACTCTCCCGGACCGATATCCGCCTCGTGGCTGCAACCTTCGAACTCGACGGCCGACTCGTGACCGACGACTACGCGATGCAAAACGTCGCGGAGAAACTCGAAGTCGACGTCGAAGTCATCGCACGCGAGGGAATCGAGGAACAGCGAAACTGGACCTACCAGTGCCAGGGCTGTGGCCGGGAGTTCGACGAAAACCACGACCGCTGCCCAATCTGTGGCAGCGAACTCTCGCGGAAAAATCCAGCGTAACTCGCAGCGCTATCCACGCCCCTGTCCGCACCGACGCCCAGTGTCAGATCCGGTGTTGCTCGTTGACCTGGGACAGGCCCAGATCGACCAACTGCCGGAGCACCTCCTCCTCGGTGACGTTGTTCTCCCGAGCCAGCCGCTCGATGTCTCGGGTATGTTCATCGTCACACACGAAGGTATAACGGGTCGGCATACTGTATGATATATGATGGCACAGTATTAAAAACCCGTCAGACATCGGTCCGACTACCTGTCAGGTGAATACAAATATCGATCTACTGATTACGGTGCTGGTAAGTCACGAATATCAGACTGTTCCGAGATACGCGTTCAGATAGACGATCGTATTCCAGACAGAGTGGACGACGATCGGGACGAGAATATTTCCGGAAAACTCGTAGACAATACCGAGGATGACCCCCGAGACCCCGGCAATCGCGACGTAGATCCAGGCACTCCCCTGTCCGACGAGCGACGGGTAATGGATCAACCCGAAGATGGCGCTGGCAGCCAGCACCCCCGGTACGATCCCGTACGCACCGCGGAACAGGCCCTGTATGACACCGCGAAACAGGAGTTCTTCGCCCGGAACAAAGAGCAGGAGAACGAGGGGGATGTAGTACAGAAACAGCACTGGGTTCTCACGACCGCGTTCGATCGCGATGTTTTCGGCGAGGGAGACACCCAGCTGGGAAAGCAGCAGTTCAGCAAGCAGCATGAACCCGATCAACACCAGCGAACCAACCACGGCGATGCCGAGATCACGTCTACCGGGCCGCTGGAACCCGACCAGCGTCTCGTCTGTACGCCACCAGATATAGCTGACAGAAACCAGGATGAACCCGGCAAACTGCAGCGCAGTCCGGCCCATGACAGTCGTCACTTCACCGGTGAGACCCAGCGTATTCAACAGTTCCAGGCCGACAGTAACGAGGAGGATTCCGACAACGTACGCAGCGACGATAACCAGCAGTGAGTGAACGACGCTCTCGAACCGTTCCGTCGGATCGCCGAGACGGAACAGCGGCTGGTCGGTCGCCATCATCTCCTCGCCTGACGAGTCGGTCGTCATCGATGCTGTGAACTGGTATGGTTTTGACCTTCAAGACAACTCCGGTTCGAACTGCCCGACTCAGTCGATGATCAGGCGCTCCTTGGATTCGACTGCCCTGGCCTCTTCGAACTCGCCACCGCCGAGCAGTCCACGGGCTGCCTTCTTCCCCCACTCGACGGCAGGCTGGATGAACGTCTCGATGCCGTACAGTTCGCCGGCCACGATACAGGCCGCCTCCATGGCGAAGAGGAGTTCACCGATCCCCTCCTC
>Ga0207753_1000696_pt1 | contig 12448 bp, 8 predicted proteins | sample PonA233FremontCA_2_FD_187273 | JGI IMG/M metagenome (GOLD analysis project Ga0207753, IMG submission 187273) | Salt pond sediment microbial community from Fremont, CA, USA - Pond A23 Sediment 3 (SPAdes) | ecosystem: Environmental > Aquatic > Non-marine Saline and Alkaline > Saline | place: USA...
TAGGTCCCCCCCTGTTGCTTCGCGTACTGCGTGTACAGCCGAAACAGGTCGCCGGCGAAGAGGGAGGCCTCGTCCCCCCCCGCTCCGGCCCGGATTTCTACGATGGCGTTCTTTTCCTCCTCCGGGTCCTTCGGGATGAGCTTCTGCTTCAGGTCTTCCTCCACCGCCGGAAGCTTCGTCTCGAGCTGCTCGAGCTCCTCCTTGGCCAGGGCCTCCATCTCCCCACTCTCGTCCCGGATCATCCCTTCGAGCTCGTCCCGCTCGTCGAGAAGCCGCTCGTACCGGTCAATGGCCTCCACGACCTCTTCGAGGCGACTGTGCTCCTGGCCCAGCTCCCGCATCCGGTCCGGATCGTTTGCCACCTCCGGATCCGCCATGAGGCTTTCGACCTCTTGAAACCGATGCTTGACCTTGTCGAGCTTCTCGCGTTCAATCATAGAGCAGGTGGGTCTGACGGAGTTACTGCGAGATGCCCTACGGAGGCAAGGGCGTCGAGTTCGTCCGGGGCAACGCTCCCACGGTCGTGTAATTCTCACCGATCAGCACAGTTGGAACCGAATTCTTCTCTGGCCCTGGGGCAGACCGCAGGGCGCAGTTCTGGACTATATTGTCTGGTCACAGCAGCTGTAGCTGTGGAATACGGTCGGCTACCGGAGACCTCATTTCTAGACGATCAACGCGGGCAAAAAATCAAAGTTGGCTACTCACTCCGGTCAAGGTGAAGGAAACGCGAATCAGGGGTGTGGAATACGGTTGGCTACTACGTCTCCATTTTCGAGAGTGTCCTCCCTATGCGGGAATTGAATTTGCCAACTGAACAGTCAATTCTCTTTGGTGCCGATTCTCTGTTCTGCTTCGATCAGGAGAACGCCGGGCGACTCACGTAGTCCCGCCGCGAGGATCCAGATGGTCTGAAGCGTAGGATTCCGCTTTCCCCTCTCGATTCCACTGAGATACTCCTGGGATACCCCACACCTCTCTCCTAGCTCAGCCTGGGAGATGTCCAACTCGAGCCGTCGCTTTCGGACTACCTGACCGAAGGACTCTGTCGGCTGGAGAGGAGCGTCGATGTGCTTTCGGGACATAGACATGTGGCAACCTCTCCAGACGCTTGGCCAGTGTCTACGAACCATGAGTTATATTTTTGCCTCTCCTGTCTTATGTTGGCACACTCATCCTCTACTGATACATCCCTCATGGCGATGTTCGTTGTCCAGTACGAAACCGAGGACCCCGAATTGCGGGAAATCATAGAGCGATATCTTGCAACCGACGAGCAGGGTCGTTTTCTAGAGGACGTTTCAGATATCGCCGCTGACTACGGAATGACTTGGAAGCAGATACTCTCAGTCGTGCGGTCGCACAGCACTATTCTGTCCACTATTCACAGGTGCGAAAAGTGTGGCAAGCGAAAGGAGTTTACCTCACGGAAGGATATTCGTGAACACCGCACTATGAGCACTTTCTCCTGCAAAAAGTGCCGGAGAATGGAAGACCGGCTCATCGCTGAAGAGGGATCCCTACCTAATGAGCAAAATCGAGACGAGTACCTTCGCCATCAGATGAGAATTTTGCTGGATGCCCTCTCCGACATCTCCAAACGGCTCGATGAAGCAACCGGAAAGCTCCGCGGGATTAGAGGCTCCATTGGGCGAAAGTCTTAAGCAAACAGTCAGACAACAATCTGTGACTCATTGGAGTCTGATCGATCTCTGCTTGCTGAACACGTGCCCTTAGGAACTTTTCGCACCGGTGTACTCCTGAATTACGAGGAGCGACCAGGGATCTTCCCCTCGCCTTGAAACTCTGGGGCATCCCTGTACTTCCAACGAGGGCAAGATTCTTGATAGGGATAGAATACCTGCAACTCTCACTTCACACGTTGTTTATGACTGATGCCCCGCGGCCCTGAAGACGACGCCCGTGACCGAATTGACGAGATGCTCCGCGAGGCCGGGTGGGCCGTCCAGGACCCCAACGCCTACGATCCCGGCGTGTCTGAACGAGGCATCGCCCTCCGCGAGTATCCATTCGAGAGCGGGGCAGCGGACTACCTGCTTGTCGTGGACCGTGAGGCCGTTGGGGTGATCGAGGCGAAGCCCGAGGGCACCACGCTGGGGGGCGTGGCGGAGCAGTCGCAGAAGTACGCGACGAGTGACCCCAAGCACATCCCGCCGGCGGAGGACCCGCTTCCGTTCGTCTACGAGTCGACCGGCGTGGAGACCAACTTCCGGGATCTTCGAGATCCGTCGCCTCGCGCTCGGGAGGTCTTCCACTTTCACCAGCCCGAGACGTTGGCCGACTGGATCGGGCAGGCCGAAACGCTCCGCGCCCGGCTCCAGCGCATGCCGCCCCTCCAGCACGGCACGCTCCGCGATTGTCAGTACGAGGCCATCGAGAAGTTGGAGAAGTCCTTTGCAGGCAACCACCCGCGCTCCCTCATCCAGATGGCCACCGGCAGCGGCAAGACGTTCATGGCCGTTACGGAGTGCTTCCGGCTGCTCAAGTACGCGAAGGCCCACCGCATTCTTTTCCTCGTCGACCGGAAAAACCTGGGCAAGCAGACGAAGAAGGAATTTCAGCAGTACACGATTCCCGACAGCGGCCGCCCGTTCACACAGGAGTACAACGTCCAGCACCTGCAGTCGAGCACGATCGACGACGTGTCGGACGTGTGCATCACTACCATTCAGCGCGTCTACTCGATGCTGAAGGGTGGGGACCCGGACGACCTCGACGAGGACACGTCGGCCTTTGAGACGACGCCGACCGGGGACATCCGGGACGTGCTCTACAACGCGGACCTGCCGCCGGAGACCTTCGATTTCATCATCGTCGACGAGTGCCACCGCTCCATCTACAACCTTTGGCGGCAGGTGCTGGAGTACTTCGACGCCTTTCTCGTGGGCCTCACGGCCACGCCGTCAAAGCAGACGCTCGGCTTCTTCCAGCAGCAGCTCGTGAGCGAGTACCCCTACGAGAAATCGGTGGCCCACGACGTCAACGTGCCGTACGAGGTGTTCAAGATCCGCACGGAGATCGGCGAAGAGGGCAGCTCGGTGGAGGCGGGATACCACCTGGAGCAGCGCGAAAAGAAGACGCGGCGCACCCGTATGCAGGAGCTCGACGAGGAGCTGGAGTACGAGGCCTCAGAGCTCGATCGCGACGTGGTGGCGCCCAGCCAGATCCGCACGGTGCTGTCCACCTTCCGCGACGAGGTACGCAACCGGCTCTTTCCGGGCCGGTCGATGTTTCCGAAAACCCTCGTGTTCACCAAGAACGACAGCCACGCCGATGACGTCCTGCGCATCCTCCGCGAGGAGTTTGAGGCCGGAAACCGATTTGCAAAGAAGGTGACCTACACGGTGCAGGACCCGCAGGACATCATCCAGCAGTTTCGCAACTCGGTGTACCCGCGGGTCGTGGTGTCGGTGGACATGATCTCGACGGGAACCGACGTGAAGCCGCTGGAGCTGCTGCTGTTCATGCGCAACGTCAAGTCCAGCGTCTACTTTGAGCAGATGCTGGGCCGGGGCACCCGCACCATTGATTCGTCGGACCTGCAGGCCGTGTCCGGCGAAGAGGCCAAGGCAAAGACCCACTTCGTGCTCGTGGACGCGGTGGGCGTCACGGAAAACAAAAAGACCGACGCGAAGCCACTGGACCGCGAGCCGTCGGCCTCCTTCGACCAGCTGGTGCGCGGAGCCGTAGAGGGAAGCGCCCGCGACGAGGACACGATGGCCTCGCTCGGCGACCGCTTTGCGCGCATGAACCGGTCTCTGCAGCCGGAGGACCGGGAGGACATCGAGCAGGAACTCGCCCGAAGCGCCGACGAGCGGGGGCACGGTGTGGATAAGATCGCCCAGCTCACCGAACGCTTCGTGCGGGCCGCCGACTACGACGAGCAGCTGGCCCGGGCCCAGGAGAAATTCGACACGGACGACCCGTCCGAGGAGCAGATCGATGAAGCGACGGAGGACCTCATCGACGAGGCCTGCGCAGTGATCGAGGATCCGGAGGTGCGCAACACGATTAAGGAGGTTCGCGAACGGAGCTACGTGACGATCGACGACGTGAGCCGGGATAAGGTGATCGACATCGAGCATGAGACCCCGGCGGACACCTCCTGGGCGCACAAGCGCGTCGAGTCCTTCGAGCAGTTCATCGAGGAGAACAGGGACGAGATCGACGCGCTGGAGCTCTTTTACAGTCGTCCATACGGGGACCGGCACCTCACGCTGGAGCAAATCCGGGAGCTAGCCGACGCCATCAAACAGCCGCCGCTCGAAACGACGCCCGAAGAGTTGTGGCAGGCCTACGCCCAACTGGAGCAGGGCAAGGTGAAGGGTGCCGGAGAAGACCGCCTCCTCACCGACGTGATCTCACTTGTCCGCCACGCAATGGGCGAAGAGGAGGAGCTGGAGCCGTTCCGCGAGGAAGTGGAAGAACAGTTCTACGAGTGGCTGGAGCACCAGGACCGCCAGCAACGCTTCACGGCCGAGCAGCTGGAGTGGTTGGAAATGATCAAGGACCACCTCGCGGCGAACCTCACCATCGAAGAGGACGACTTCGAGTACTCCCCGTTCGAGGACAAGGGCGGGATCTACAAGGCCCACGCCCTCTTCGACGACGATGAACTGGACGCCATTCTCAACGAACTCAACGACGTTGTTGCCGCATGAGCGACTTCGACCACGTTTCAGAAACTCCGGATGGCTGGGAAAGGACGACCCTCGGAGCTATCAGAAAGGATTATTCTGGGTCGGTCAATCCTGAAAAACACCAGGACACCAAGTTCGAGCACTACAGCGTTCCTTGTTTCGACGAGGGGAAACCGGTAGTTGAGAAAGGTAAGGAGATTGGATCAACTAAGAAGGTGGTAGAGGAGGATATGGTCCTTCTCTGCAAAATCAACCCACGCATCAATCGCGCCTGGAGGGTGGGAAACTACTCGTCACATCCTAAAATCGGGTCGACTGAGTGGATACGCTTTCCTCCGGTTGAAGGTATCGATCCAGATTACTTGCGATACTACATGAGCCAACCGGGATTCCGGAATTACCTACACCTGAATGCATCTGGGGCAGGAGGATCACTGATGCGAGCAAACAAATCCACCGTTGACAAGCATCCGTTCTTATACCCGTCCCTCCCTGAACAGCGCCGCATCGTTGCCAAGATCGAAGAATTGTTCTCCAACCTCGACGCGGGGATGGACGACCTCCAGACCGCCGGGCAGCAGCTGGGGCGCTACCGGCTGAGCATCCTGCAGGCCGCCGTCGAGGGCCGCCTCACCGCCGACTGGCGCCGCACCCACGACCCCGAGCCCGCCGATCAGCTGCTGGAGCGGATTCTGGAGGACCGGCGGGAGAAATGGGAAGAACGCTACAAATGGGAACGGTACGAATCGAAAGGGAAGGAGCCTCCAAGTGGCTGGAAGGATCGATACACTGAGCCAGATCCTCCTGACGACACAGACCTTCGTGAACTCCCAAAAGGTTGGACCTGGTCAAAGCTTGGCCATGCATTTTTCGTCCACCTCGGAGCTACGCCCCGGCGTTCTAGAGAAGACTTCTGGGGTGGAGATATCGCGTGGGCAAGTAGCAGTGAAATCAACCAACGCGAAATCACCTACACCGAAGAGACAATCACAGAGGCCGGCTTAGAAGACACTTCCACCCAGGTACTCCCACCTGGCACATTGATGCTGGGAATGATCGGGCAAGGACGGACACGAGGAATGGTAGCTGAATTGAAGATCCCGGCAGCTACGAGCCAAAACTCTGCTGCGATAGAAGTGGCACACTGCTCAGTGCCTCCGAAGTGGGTGTATTATTACCTCGAAGCGCAGTATCACGAGCTTCGCCGAATGGGAAGCGGCAACAATCAGAAGGCCCTCAATAAGGGCATCGTCCAAGAGATTCCTATCCCGCTTCCCCCACTCGCCGAGCAAAAACAAATCGTTGATGAGGTCGAGCGACTGCTGTCCGTCGCCGACGATGCAGCAGCCACGGCCGACCGCGAGCACACCCGCGCCGAGCGGCTGCGTCAGAGCATCCTCAAGCAGGCGTTCAGCGGCCGACTCGTGCCGCACGACGAGGACGCCACTCCCCCATCGATCGACGGCGCTGCGACCGTGCCTTCCGATTCAGACACCAGCGACAATGCCGACTCGGACGTTGAGGACCTGTTGGGCTCCGCAGACCCAAGCAAGCAGATTGAAATGGATCTATAACATGTTGCCTCGTAACACTTTTGGCTAATGTATTCCTAAAGACATATGTGGTCAGATAACCAGACCCGCCAAGATCTCATCAACTTTCAGCATCTCATTCGAGCGGTTACGAAAGTTGTACGTGCTGACCATATGCTTCCGATCACCATTGGTGTGTTCGGGGACTGGGGGAGTGGTAAGTCGAGTCTGATGGGTATGGTCGAAGATGAACTAGAGGAGGATGAAGATACGCTCTGTATACGATTTAACGGTTGGGCATTTGAGGGATATGAGGATGCAAAGTCGGCACTGATGGGGACAATCCTAGACGAACTGACCAGTCGGCGTACCCTAAGCGATCGAGCCAAAGATCTCGCGGGGGAGCTTTTCGATCGAGTCAACTGGTTCCGTCTTATAGGAATGGCAGGAAAGAATGTGCTGTCGTTTAGCATGACCGGCATGCCAGACATCAGCTCTCTTAATGAGGCCGGCTCATATTTTCTTGATAAGGCTCAGAGATTGGACACAGATGATGTACAGGACCTCACTGATGAGGTGGAGGAGAATCCCGATAACGTTCGCCGCAACGTGCGTGAGTTCCGATCGGACTTTGCTGAACTATTGGATGAAACTGAGGTCGATCGTCTTGTCGTGTTCATTGACGATCTTGATCGGTGCCTGCCAGATACCGTAATCAGCACACTTGAGGCAATCCGTCTTTTCCTTTTTGTCGACCACACCGCTTTCATCATCGGTGCTGATGAGCGACTCGTTGAGGAGGCTGTCAAACGTCGATTTCCAGAGGTCGACGGTTCTCAACTGGATATCGGCCGCAACTACCTTGAGAAATTGGTCCAGGTGCCCGTGCGGATACCACCGCTCGGACGCGTTGAGCTCGAGACCTATATCAATCTACTTTTCGCCCAACTTCACCTGTCAGATGAAGAAGTTCAGGCCCTAAGTGACCAGCTGCTTACCGAGGAACTGTCAATCCATGAAGCTGGCTTCAGTACCCGAACGGCTCCAGAGCTCCTAGCAGAGATCGGAGCGGAGATGACGGAAGAACTGAAGAAGGACCTTCAGCTCGCTCATCAGATTTCGGATGTTCTTGCGTCTGGGCTTGAAGGTAATCCGCGGCAGACTAAGCGTTTTCTGAATACGCTTGTTCTGCGTATTGAAATGGCGGAAACACGGGGTGTAGATCTCCGGCGCCGCGTTCTCGCCAAACTCATGCTTATGGAATACCTGCGTCCGGAGTCGTTCAGACTTTTGGCTCAATGGCAAGCTGAGCAAGAAGGCATCCCTGAAGAGCTGAATGCATTAGAAAAGACAATCAGGGGTAGTAGCACGGATGGAGAGGATATGGAGAAAGATGAAGTGGACGGAATGAACGGCGTTCCTACTGAATCTGAGACTGCGGGTAAAGAGGCAGAATCGGATGAAGAAGTTTCTTCAGAGCAGACGGAGTCTCAAGTAGAAGTACCGAATCGGGCATCGGATTGGCTCGATAATAATTGGCTGAGGGAGTGGCTCCTAATCGACCCGTCACTCGCTCAAGTTGACCTGCGTCCCTACTTCTTCTTTGCACGAGAGGAAATAGGGGTGATGAGCCAACAGAGCCAGCGTCTGAGTCGTCCCGCCCGAGAGGTTCTTGAGCTGTTTCTGAGTTCTTCCGATGCAGAGACCATGCGAGCGACCGAACGCTGTGAGAACCTTTCGGAGGGGGATGCCGCAACGGTATTTAAGTCACTTTCGGATCGAGTGCGAAGGGCCGAAGATCAAGAGGAAACCGAAAAAACCTTGGATGTGCTGTTGAAACTAGCTGAGAAGCGGGAAGAGCTTCTAGGTGAAGTAGTGGCCTTTCTGGGCTCGCTGAGTGTTGACACCATTCCTATGATGGTCCCACCCAGAATTCACCGGATTACTGATGGCACACCGGTGGAAGATAATGCTGATGCACTCATGCAAGAATGGAGTAATTCATCAAGGACAAGTTTAGAGCAGGCAGCGAATACCATGCTAGAAAAACGAACCTAGCTTATGGGTACATCCACTTCTTACGATGGACCTACCGGCTCCGAATCCCTGCTTCCGCCGTGGGCTCCACCAGCTTCAGGGCCTGAGGAAGAGGGAGATGACGCAGATTCTCCCCAAGAAGAAGATGAAGGAGAGTCTCCCCAACAAGAGGAAGTATCCCCAACTTTAGAGTGGCGCGGCCCGAAAAGTGCCTTGACCCATTTTACAAATGATGGGGGCAGTGACCCGAGCGGTTTTAGTACTGCTGCTAGTGGGGCTGTCCAGAGTCAGGGAGGTAGCCGAAGTGCGGCGGGAGCTGCGCGGTCCGGTCGATCGACGAGCGTACGTCTCGGTGGTGCTCTCTCGGCTCTTGCACAAGATGGTGAATCGGGCTTAGCTGATTTTCTCGGGCGACAATTTGTAGGTCAAGAAGCCGAGACCCTCTTGGCTGAGCTCGTAGACTCTGTTGCTCCTGACGGTGCAGACAACGAGGAAGCTGCTGCACGGGCTGCGGCCGCAGAGACACTCGAAGTGCTTTTCGAGAAGTACGCGGTGGAAGATGACGGGCTAGCCGCGCTGGAAGAACTCGATGGGAATGGCGTTGGAGAAGTGATAGAACGTTACGTTGAAAAGTACATCTACACGCGCCTCATGCAACTACTGGCAAGCCGGCTTGAGAATAATGCGACATCCGCAGATGCTGCTTGCCGGATGGAGCGAGAAATTGAGGGATATATCGAAGAACGTGTCAAGCTAGAAAAAGAGAGTAGAGATTGGCTTGGCGTTGATTGGGCAGGCACAGAAGGGGAGGACCTTGTCATGGAGATTTTCACTGAAGGCTATCAGCTCATAGAAACCTGGGAAGAATGACTTGGCACGTTACATGTCGGATCGGGAACGACGACACATTCGAGCCTAGCATCCCGAGTGATGAGGAACATTTTTTCTTACCTGTTGAGGCGTCCGAGCATTCTAACAATCTTCAGTCGAACGTGTGGGAAATTATCGATCGTCGACGACTCGATCCCACGCAAGAAGCAGCTGACTTCTACCGCATCGCGGCGACGGTACAGGCGGCTGACATCCGTATCCCTCGGAAAGAGAGTTTCGACAATTGGACCCGTGACATCACGCTTCATCTGCCTGTCTCCGACGAGAGTCTCTGGGCTCCCGCGAAGGAACCGCTTACGAAATTGCTTCGATTCCTAACGGGGGATCAGTGGTCGGTCCACTTACGGGAGGCGGATACCCAACGTCCGTCCCTCCGAAAGCGGCTCCGGGGAAAAGCAAATCCCATGGATACGCAGGTGGCCTGTCTTTTCTCAGGAGGTCTTGATTCCTTCATCGGCGCCGTAAGTGCCTTGGAGAATGGGACAGATCCGTATCTGGTGAGCCATAGGGGGCGAGGTGGAACAGCTTCACATGTAAGCCCAGCTCAGAAAACTGTGTACCAGACCCTTGAGGATGAGTATGGGGAAAACCGAATACGAGCATTTAGAGCCCTCGTATACCCTCCGAAATCTCTGACAGATGCAACCGAACCCACTACGCGCAGTCGGTCCATTGTATTCTTTGCGCTAGGCGCTCTCGTTGCCTCCTCATTGGGCCAGGGTGCGACGCTTCTCTATCCGGAAAATGGGTTCATTTCACTGAATGTCCCCCTAACTCACAGCCGGCTTGGAAGCATGAGCACGAGGACAACGCATCCTCATACCATCTCTTTGTTGGAGGAAGTATTCGCTGAGGTTAACTTGAATGTTAATCTGAAAAATCCTTTTCGCTTCGAAACAAAGGGAGAGATGTGCCAAGAAGTAGAGAACGTTGCTGCTTTTCAGTCGGGAGTGCACGATACATTGTCTTGTGCCCACCCATCCCAGAGCCGATTTCAGGGAGGGCGTCACTGTGGGTATTGTTTTCCCTGCATTATTCGCCGAGCAGCACTGGCAAAGGTAGGTCTCGACAATGCACCCCTCTACAATTACGATGTTCAATCGGATGACCTAACGGAAGGCAAGCGAGAAGATTTGAGAGCGGTTGAGATTGCAATTCAGCGTTCCGGGGATTCTCCTTATGCTGAGTTGATGAAATCGGGTCCTATGACATCAGATGTATCTGTCCTGCAAAAGTATGTTCGCGTCTATCAAAGGGGACTTGAGGAGGTCGCCAATTTTCTGTCGTAATTCGGCTCCATCTGTCAGTAGAAAGTAAACTTTTGATGTCCGCAAGTAAAGATCCGCGTCCATACATTGACACTCACTTTCACCTGGATCTGTATTCAAGTCCAGAACAGACGGCGCGTCAAATAGAAGACAAGAAGGTCTATACAATCTCAGTTACCAACACTCCATCTGTCTTCAAACACACTGAGGCATTAACTAGAGAACTTAAGTATGTACGTCCAGCACTCGGTCTCCATCCCGAACTTGCCGCTGAGCGGACGAGTGAACTAGATTTAATGCTAGACCTACTTCCGAGAACCCGATACGTGGGAGAAATAGGGCTAGATTATGCCTCGTCGAGCCAGGAGAACCAAAGAATCCAACGCCAAGTATTTGAAAAAATCTTGGATAAGTGCTCGGCTGAAGGCGGAAAGGTGCTCACCATTCATAGCCGGAAAGCGGCTCAGGACGTAGTGAGTATGCTCCGGGGTTTTCATGGGACACCCATTCTTCACTGGTATTCTGGATCGAAAGAAACACTTGAGCAGGCCCTATCCAACGGCTGTTACTTTTCAGCAAACCCAGCTATGGCGAGGACGAAGAAGTTCGAAAAGCTATTATCCTGGATTCCGAAAGAAAGGCTTCTAACCGAAACGGACGGTCCATTCGTGGAGGTAAGTGGGGAGCCTGCGGAGCCTAAAGATACGTCGTTGGTGGTGAAGCAAATCTCACGGGTATGGGGGGTATCTGCTCGAGTCGGAAGAGAGAAGATCTTCAGTAATTTCAAGAGGCTCTTGCAGGAGACACAGGAAAAAAATCACGCTTGAGTTCCCGTTATTCGTACTCTATTGTTCACAACCTGTCTTCCCAGATGTCGAGTCAAACTCCCCAAATCGTCCAACGCCTCTGGAATTTCTGTGATGTCCTCCGCGACGACGGCGTCAGCTACGGCGACTACGTCGAGCAGTTGACGTACCTCCTGTTTCTCAAGATGGATCAGGAGCGCCGGGAGCTCGGAAAGGAGTCGGCCATTCCCGACGAGTACCGTTGGGAACGGCTTCTGAAGGACGAAGACGGCAATAAGCTGAAGGGCGAGCCCCTGGAGAGCCAGTACCGTCAGACGCTGCAGGAGCTGCAGAAGGAAGGCGGGATGATCGGGATCATCTTCGGCAAAGCCCAGAACCGCATCCAGAATCCGGCCCGCCTGCGCCGTCTCATCGACTACATAGACGAGGAGACATGGATGGGCCTCGACGTGGACGTGAAGGGTGACATCTACGAGGGCCTGCTGGAAAAGAACGCCCAGGACACGAAGAGCGGCGCTGGCCAGTACTTCACGCCGCGCCCGCTCATCAAGGCCATGGTCGACGCCGTCGACCCCGAGCCGGACCAGTCAATCGCCGACCCGGGGGTTGGTACCGGCGGCTTCTTCCTCGCCGCTAAGGACCACATCACGGAGAATAACAATCTCACACGCGATCAGAAGGAGGCGCTTCGCGAGGAGACGTTCCAGGGGTGGGAAATCGTCGACAACACCGCCCGCCTCTGCACCATGAACCTGTACCTGCACGGCATCGGGCCACGGGAGATCAGCGATAAAGAAGATCCGCCCGTCGTGGTGGAAGACTCCCTCGTGAGCCAGCCGGACGAACGGTACGACCTGGTCCTCACCAATCCGCCGTTCGGCAAGAAGGCGAGCTTCACCGTCATCAACGAGGAGGGCGAAAGCCAGAAGCAGACCCTCACCTACGAGCGCGACGACTTCTGGACGAGCACGTCCAACAAGCAGCTCAACTTCCTCCAGCACGTCGCCAACATGCTGAGCATCGGGGGCACGGCCGCCATCGTGGTGCCGGACAACGTCCTGTTCGAGGGCGGAGCGGGCGAAACCGTCCGCGAGCGCCTGCTCAACCAGTACGACGTGCACACGCTTCTCCGCCTCCCCACCGGCATCTTCTACCCGGTCTTCCGCACCCGGCTAGGGCGGGCGAGAAGCATAAAGTTTCTCGTATCTATGACCCAACACAGTAAGAATTCGCCTGTGTCGGTCTTTCATGTT
>Ga0207753_1000697_pt1 | contig 12443 bp, 7 predicted proteins | sample PonA233FremontCA_2_FD_187273 | JGI IMG/M metagenome (GOLD analysis project Ga0207753, IMG submission 187273) | Salt pond sediment microbial community from Fremont, CA, USA - Pond A23 Sediment 3 (SPAdes) | ecosystem: Environmental > Aquatic > Non-marine Saline and Alkaline > Saline | place: USA...
GGCCATGATGCACGCCTACGACAGCGGCTACCAGAGCGCCTTCATGGCCCCCACCGAGATCCTCGCCGAGCAGCACCACGCCAACCTGCAGGACTACCTGCGGCCGCTGGGGCTGGAGCCGCGCCTGCTCATCGGGAGCCAGACGAAGGCGGAGCGGGAGGCGGCGCTCCAGGCCGTCCGCAGCGGCGAGAGCCCCGTGGCCGTCGGCACGCACGCCCTCATCCAGGACGCGGTCGCGTTCGACCAGTTGGGCCTAGCCGTGGTCGACGAGCAGCACCGCTTCGGGGTCGCCCAGCGGGCCGAGATGTTCGAGAAGGGCGAGCGGCCTCATATGCTGCTGATGACCGCGACGCCCATCCCCCGCTCCCTCGCCCTCACCCTCTACGGCGACCTCGACGTGTCGAAGATCGACGAGATGCCCCCGGGCCGCAAGCCGGTCGAGACGCGCCTCCGCGCCGAAAAGCGGCGGGGCGAGGTGTACGCCTTCCTGCGCGACCGGCTGGAGCAGGGGGAGCAGGCGTTCGTGGTGTACCCGCTCGTGGAGGAGAGCGAGAAGATGGACCTCAAGGACGCGGAGAGCGGCGCGGAGGCCCTGCAGGAGAAATTCCCGGACTACACCGTCGGGCTCGTCCACGGCCAGCTCTCGGCCGACGACAAGGACGCGACGATGCGCCGCTTCAAGGCGGGCGAGATCGACCTCCTGGTGGCCACGACCGTGATTGAGGTGGGCGTCGACGTGCCGAACGCCACCGTGATGCTCGTGGAGCACGCCGAGCGCTTCGGCCTCAGCCAGCTGCACCAGCTGCGCGGCCGGGTGGGGCGGAGCGACCAGCAGAGCTACTGCGTCCTCATGGCCGGCTACAAGCGGAGCCAGGAGGCGAAGCAGCGCCTGGAGGCGATGGCGCGCACGAACGACGGCTTCGAGATCAGCGAGACGGACCTGCAGATCCGCGGCGCCGGCGACTTCTTCGGCACCCGCCAGAGCGGCATGCCCGACCTCAAGATCGCCGACCTCACCGAGGACGACGAGATTCTGGAGGGGGCCCGCGAGGCCGCCTTCGCCCTCATCGAGAAGGACCCGCACCTGCGGGCCGACGAGCACGAACGCCTCCGCCGGCGCTACGAGGACGACTACGCCGAGCACGGCCTCGGCTTCGCGCGGGTGGGGTGATCCGCCGTGGAGGAGGAAGGACGCGGCTCTTTAAGCCGCAGTTTTCGGAAGCGGCTTCGTGGCGAAGGCGCGGGGCACCGGCAGGTCGGCCATTGTTTGGAGGCCGGGCTGGGCCCGATCGGCGAGCGGCGCGGTGTTGACGAGCATGCCCACCGTGGCCGTGTCGCCGAAGATGCCCCCTTCGAAGCGGAGGTTGATCGGGGGCTCTCCCTCCACCGTCACCGTGTCGTAGGACTCCTCCGCGCCCACGTACATTTTCAGGTCGAGCGTCAGTGGGGACTTCCCCTCCATTCGGCCGGCCGCGGCGTGATGAATACCGGCCACCTCTCCGGCCTGAACCTGGCGGAAGCCGGTGTCGACGGGCGCCTCGGCGTGAACGGGCTGCAGTTCCTCCTCCACCGCATCCAGCGACCACCCCAGCCCGTCGGCCAGCATCAGGAGGGACTCGCGAAGCCCGATGTGTCCGAATCCTCCCCCCGCCTTCTTCTCCTCGAAGGCCTCGGTCGAAATGCCCGCCCCCACCTTCTCCTGGAGCGGCTCGCGCCGCTTGCTGGCATTCACGACCCGCTCCACGTGGACGCCCTGCACCGCCGTGCACACGCCCGTCGCCATGAGCGGGAGCGTGTCCATGGCGTAGCCCGGGTTCACGCCCGTTCCCACGATGACGACCCCCTCCTCGCGCGCAACGCGATCGAGCCGCGTGGACGCCTCCGGCGTCCGCTCGTACGGAAACGAAAGCTCCTCGGTGGTGGACACGACGTGCGCCCCCGCCCGGGCACACTGCACCAGCTGGTCGGTCACGCCGCCAAGGAAGGACGTCGTCGTGTGCAGCACCACGTCGGGATTGGTGGCCGCGAGGACGTCGGCGGCGGCGTCGGACACGCGAACCCCTGCCCTGGCTGCCTTGGGCCCCTCCGCCCCAATCACGTCGGCCACGTCCCGGCCCGCCTTCTCAGGATCAATGTCGATGGCCCCGACAAGGGTCATCGCGTCGGCCTTTTCAATCACGGTCTTCGCGGTTGCCTGGCCGATGGGACCGAGGCCGTACTGAACGATGCGAAGCGGAGAGTCGGTATCCACGGGCGTCTGGTCTGCTTGGTTTAAAGAGAAAGATGTCCCCCGTTGCGCGTTTCCGGTGAGACTATTCTGTGCTGCCGTGCGCTTGTTCTGTGCTGCGATGCGCTTTCGTGCCCCTATGCCCTCGTCCCGCCGGGCTGCCCGACCCGTTTTGCTCGACGCGCCCCAAAAAATGGGCCTCAGGCGGTCAGCCCCCCGCCATGGCGTCAAAAACCATCCGGGACACCCGGGCAAATGCTTGTGCCCCGGCCTCCTCATTTTCTAGATTCTGCGACAGGAGCACCACAACGTACGTGGGCCCCTCCGGCACGAAGACAACGCCCGAGTCGTGGCGCAGGCCCGGGATCCAGCCCGTCTTGTGAGCCACCTCCACCGACGCCGGGAGCCGGGCCGGGATCATGTCGTTATGCTCCTGCGCCTTCAGAATTTCGATCATCTCGTGGGAGGCCTGCTCGCTCACGGCCGTTCCCCGGGCGATCTGCTCAAAGAGCACCAGCAGGTCGTGGGCCGAGGCCTCGTTGTTGAGGCCTCGCCGGTAGGCCGTCATGTCTTCGACCCCGCGTCGTACCTGGATGCGATCCGCCCCGTACCGGCGCATGCTTTCGGTTGTGCGTTCTGCCCCGACCGTTTCAAGTAAGATATTCGTGGCCAGGTTGCTGCTGGCCGTGATCATTTCCCGCATGAGGGTGCGAATCGAGCGCTGCTCCCCGAGATGGGCGTAGAGCGCGTCGTAGCTGTCGTCCTCGGGGGCCAGGGCGTACCGGCTGCCGTCCACGAGGCTCCGAAACGCATTCTCCACGCGGACTGTGTCGTCGAGGTCGATCCGCCCTTCCTCCGCCTGCCGGTAGAGCTCCACCATCACGGGGGTCTTCATCGTGCTCGCCGCGTGGAACGTCTCGTGCGCGTTGATCAGCAGCGTCCGGGGGGGCGCCTCCAGGGACCGGACGGCCACGGCGCAGTCGCCCGCCCCCCCGCCCAGGACGGCCCGAACGTCTTCGTCCAGCGTGCCCGGGAACGAGGAGGGGAGCGTGGGGATCGACACGAGAACAAGAGCACTCAGGGAGAGAGAGCAGCGCCCGCCCCGAGACAATGCCCCGGCGAGGGGCGCCGCGGGCCAGGGGGCGACTCGCTCCGCCCGGTTGCCCGGCGGGGCTACGACTGGTCCCACCAGAGGAACTGGTCGAGCGACGCCTCAGGGACGTTCGACGCGTTTCGTTCAACCTCGGAGAGGGGATACAGCACGCGGCGGATGTGGTCCGTATTCGGATTCTGGTCGAAAAGCGGGTTCTGGTCCACAGGCGGCTCAAAGTCGGGATAGTCGTAATCGTGGCGACGGTGGTCCACCCAGGCCTCGGGGTGCAAGAACGTCGCCACGTTCTTCTCCTTGAAGATGAGGTCCAGGGTCAAATTGCCCGCCCCCACGTCGACGGCCGGGTGGCTCAGGTAGTCCTCGCGCTGGGCGTCCGCCACGCCGACCTTGGTCATGTGCGCCCGGATGCCCGCCCGGTAGGCGTCGTAGGCCCGACTCGGGTTGTCGTCCCGCAAGGCGGCCTCGGCCTCGATAAACTTGGCCTCCGCGTACGTAATCCACAGGATGGGGGCATTTTCCGACGCGTAGTACTGGGGCTCAAGGTGATTGTAGAAGTCCCCCGACCCCGCCCCGTTGCGGTTTCCCGCGAAGGCCGGGGCGGCGGACTCTTCGGGAGCCTCCGTCTCGTTCGAGTCGGTAATGGCCGTTTGCAAGCGAGGATCGAGCGGGCCGTAGAGGGTGCCGTCCATCTCCTTCACGAGCTGCTCCGACAGATGCCCCCCCAGAATGCCCCCCTGCTCGTCCAGGTACACGTTGTGCCAGGGATTATTGGAGGGGTCGTCTTCGTAGTCCATCTGCGCATCGTCCGCGTTGCTGTCGAACGCGTTGTCCAGCGCACTCAGCACGGCCTGCGGGTCGTAGTCCGATTTCTCCGTCCGGTGGTTCAGGTATCGCGCCTCCAGGGCCCAGGCCGCCTTTTTCCACTTCTCGAGATCCCCGCCGTACACGAAGTCCTCACTGCCCGGGGACAGCCGCGACTCGGCGTCTAGGTCGTCCCGGGCGTCGCTGAGAAGGGCCTGAATCTCCCCGTATATCTGCTCTTGGGAATCGTACCCAGGCGTGATCTCTCCCTCATCCGCCTGGAGGGCCTCCTGATACGGAATGTCGCCCCACAGGTCGGCGGCGAGCCCAAGGTTGTAGGCCTGAATGATCCGCGCGATGCCTGCATAGTGCGGCGCCCCCTCCTCGTCTGCCTTTTCGATCAGGGCCTGGGCGGTTCCGAGCCCGTCGTACACCGACGACCAGGTTCCTCCAAAGCGGGCTTCAAACTGCTGGTCAGTCGCACTTCCACTGGGCGACGCCAGGTGCTGGACGTAGTAGGAGGTGACGCTGGCCGCCCCCTGCGTCGTGGTGCTGGTTGAGAGGATGGCGGTCGATAGCAACCCCGACATCGACGGGTCGGTCGTCGCGTTGGGGTTGGTGTTGTCCACGAGCAGGTCGCCGTCGCACCCGACGAGCGCAACCCCGAAGACGATGAGGAACAGGACAGCACGTTTCATGGGATGGGTGTACACGATGGAGGAGACAACACGATCGGGGGCAGTGCCCGGGGCCCTTAGAAATTCAGGTTGAGCTTGACGGTATAGCTCTCGACCGCCGGCGTCCGCAAGCCCTGGAATCCCTGCGTGTTGCTGCCGGCGTCAAACTGTCGGGACTCCGGGTCAAAGCCGTCGTAGGCGCTCCAGAGGAGGATGTTGTTGGCCCCGACCCCAATGCTCCCGCCCCGCAGGGGCGTGGTCTCCGTCAGCACGCTTGGCAGTTGATAGGTCAACTGGACGTTCCGCAGCTTGAGATAGGAGGCGTCTTCGACAAAATTCTCGGCCACACGGCGGTACACGTCCCGGTAGTAATCCTGCCCCGGAACGACGGTGGTGTCGACCGGGGTGCCATCGGGGTACACGCCGCTGAATTCAACCTGCTCGTCCCGATTGGTCGTAATCGGGAGGGTCCCCTGCGAGGCGTGAAACGCGGCGACCTGGTTGTAGAGGTCGCCGCCCGCCTTCACGTCGAGGAGCGCGGAGAGCGAGACGCCCTGGTAGGAGAAGGTGTTCTTGAGGCTCCCAGTCCAGTCCGGCTCCGCGTTCCCAATCACCTTGAAGCCGTCGCCGCTGCGCCGGTAGTAGCCGGTGGACGGATCGATAATTCGGGGCCGGCTTTCGTCCACCCGAAACGCACTCTCGTTCTCCGAATCCTCGTAGAACCGGTCGTACACCGGCCCAAACAAGTTTCCGTACTCGAGTTGCCGCCGGAGCTGCATCGTCAAGGAGCCGCCGTAGGAGAACGACGTTCCGCTCAGGGTGATCGACTCGATGCCCTCCCGGATGGACACCACCTCGTTGTCGTTTTTGGCCCAGTTGACCCTCGCGTCCCAGGTGAACGCCTCCGTCTCGATGGGCGTGGCCCCCACCGTCAGCTCGAGCCCTCGATTTCGGATCTCACCAGCGTTGGTCACGAACGTGTCGAAGCCGCCCGCCTCCGAGATGGGAACGGGGATAATTTGGTCCCGACTGTTGGACTGGTACGCGGTTGCGTCCAGCCGCAGGCGCTCATCGAAGAAGCGCAGGTCCACGCCCACTTCGTAGGAGACCGTGCTCTCCGGCTTGAGATTCGGGTCGCCCAGCTGCCCGCTGCGCGTCTCGAGCGTCTCGTTCTTGAACGGAAAGGACCCGAAGGTGATGTTGGTCTGGTACGGATCGGCGTCTTTCCCCACCTCGGAGGCCGACAGGCGCAGCTTTCCGTAGTCGAAAACGGACGGCAGGTCCACCACGTCGCTGAAGACGAAGCCGAGACTGGCCGACGGGTAGAAGAAGGACCGGTTGCCCTCCGGCAGGGTGGACGACCAGTCGTTCCGGCCGGTGAGGGTCAGAAACAGGTAGTCCCCGTAGTCGAGCGTGAGATCGCCGTAGACCCCAATCACACGCCGCTCCGCCTGGCCCTCCGAGGTGGAGATGTCGGACGTATTGCTGAGGTCGAAGAAGCGCGGCGTTCCGAAGTCCGCCCCTTCCACCGTGACGCGATCGAAGTCGCTGTCGAACACGTCGTTGCCGACGCTAAACTCCGCGTCCAGGGCGTCCGTGAGCGAGCGCGACGCCGTCAGGCGAAGGGTGGACGTGAGCTCTCGGTTCGTGATGGTTTCCCGGCTGAGAACCCCCTGTGAGGAAATGGCATTTTCGTCCTCCCGGACCCCCAGCGGCCCCGGGATCACCTCGTCCCGGTCCTCCTGGTAGAGATCATTGCCGAACCGATAGTCGACGGTGATCCAGTCGGTGGGGGTGTAGGTGAGCCCAAGATTCCCGATAAATCGGTCTCGGTCGTTCGTCAGGTTGTGGTTCTTCGCCACGAAGATGGGATGGTTCAGAAACGGAAGCGGCGAAAACTGCGTGCCGTCGTCGTTTCTGAACTTTTCGGTGACATCGACGCTCGTCGGGTAGTACTGGAGTTGGCCCAACTGCGCATCCACCGGCAGTTTGGTCCCCTGCGTGTTCGTGTACCGGACCGAGGAGGAGACCCGGAGGTCGTCGGTCACGTTGAGGGTGCCCGACGCCTTGGCAGAGAAGTTCTCGTTTTCCGCCTCGGGGATGACGCCCTTCTGGTCCCCATACTTCAACGAAAGGCGAAAGGTGGACGCCTCCGTCCCGCCCGAGACCGCGAGGGTGTTTTGGACGTTGCGCCCCATCCCGCCGCGGTCAAAGTAGTTGTCGTAGTTCTGAAAGAACTCGGCGCCCTCGATGGTGTCGGCCTTCGGCCCCCAGGCGTGGAACGAGGGAAAGCTAAAGAACCCAAAGTCGCCGCGCCACCCGTCCATGAATTCGCGCTGCTGTGGCGGGTACACGCCGACCCGCTGGAAGCCGACGGAGCTCGTGTAGTCGACCTGGGTCTGGTTGGACTGCCCTCCCTTCGTCTCAATGACGACCGCGCCGTTGGCGGCCCGCACCCCGTAGAGGGCCGCGGCGCTCGCCCCCTTGAGCACCGAGACCGACTCGATGTCTTCCGGGTTGATGTCCGCGATTCCGTTTGAGAAGGCAAACCCTCCCGCTCCACGACTCCCCGAAAACGTCTCATTGCTGATCGGCACGCCGTCCACGACGAAGAGCGGCTGGTTGTCCGCGCCGGGGTCCAGCGACGTGACCCCGCGCAGAACGATGCGCGCGGACTGTCCCGGCGCGCCCCCTGTGCTCGTAATCTGGGCCCCCGCTACCTGTCCCTGGAGCGCATCCACGAGGTTTCCTTCGTTGACCTCGGTAATCTCTCCCGCCTCGACCTCCTGCACCGCGTAGCCGAGCGAGCGCTCCTGGCGCTCCACCCCGAGGGCCGTTACGACAACGTCCTCCAGCTGCTCCACGCTGGGCTGCAGCCGCACGTTGATCTCCGTCCGGGACCCGATCGCCCGCGTCGTGCTCCGGTAGCCCACAAAACTGAACGTCAGGGAGTCGGCCTCCGCGGGGACCTGCACGCTGTACGCCCCCGACTGGTCGGTCGAGGTGCCCATGCCGGTACCCGGCACCGTCACGTTGACCCCCGGCAGGGGCTCCCCATTCCCGGCGTCCGTCACCGTCCCCGACACGGTCCGGTCTTGGGCGTGCACGAGTCCCGCCCCGAGCAGGAGAAGGGCAAACGCCATGAGCGCGGTCCGCAGCGTCGAGGGGACAATCATAGTGAGCGTGGGTGTTTGTACAGGACACCCCCCGACGGGACGCCCGCACCGCTGCCGTGTCGGGGGGATAAAGAACGCGAGAACAATCGGTAACCATCGTATTAAGGATCGACGATGCAGAAAAGGACCACTTTCCTGCTTACCATGGGACCAATTCATCTTTCCTGCGTCCTGCCGCCATGCCCGACCACTCGACCCCGCTCGTTCTTCAGTGTGTAGACCTCGATTCGGGCGCCTCCCGGCCGCTCTACGACCAGCTGTACCGGGACCTCCGCCAGGCCATCCTGTCGAGCCAGCTTCTGCCGGGCATGCAGCTGCCGTCGACCCGGGCCCTGGCCGACGAGCTCGGGCTCTCGCGCAACACGGTCCTGGGGGCCTACGACCAACTCGAGGCGGAGGGGTACCTGCAGAGCCGCGTCGGGTCCGGGACCTACGTGGCGCAGGAACTGCCCGAGGCGCTCCGTTCCGTGCGTGGAGAGTCGCACCTCAATCCGTCGTCTCAGCGGTTCTCTGACGATGCCGGCGATGCCTCTCCGCTCTCGGAGCGGGGAGGCGCCCTGACCGACCTGCAGCTTTCGGCCTTCCGGCCCGACGAGAAGCCGCGTGCGTTTCGTCCCGGCCTTCCGGCCCTCGACGCCTTCCCCATTGAGACGTGGAGCCGGCTCGTGAGCCGCCGGTGGCGGAGCCTCCCGGCCTCTACGCTCGGATACCGCCGGTCCACGGGCTTTCCCCCGCTCCGGGAAACCATTGCGGCGTACCTGCAGGAGTCTCGGGGGGCCTGTTGCTCCCCCGAGCAGGTGATTGTTGTCTCGGGCACGCAGCAGGCCATCACGCTCGTCGCGCACGTCCTGCTCGATCCCGGGGACCGCGCCTGGATGGAGGACCCGGGGTACCCGCGCGCCGAGGGCGCCTTCCGGTGGGCCGGCGCCCAGACGGTGCCCGTGCCCCTCGACCGTGAAGGGCTCGACGTCGACGCGGGACGAACGCGGGGCAACGCGCAGATCGCATACGTCACGCCGTCCCACCAGTACCCGCTCGGCATTACGATGAGCCTCTCGCGCCGGCTCGAATTGCTGGAGTGGGCGAACGAGACCGGCGCCTGGATCCTGGAGGACGACTACGACAGCGAATACCGCTACGAGGGACGGCCCATTGCGGCCCTCCAGGGACTCGACGACGCAGGCCGGGTGATCTACGTGGGGTCGTTCAGCAAGGTGCTCTTTCCGGCCCTCCGCCTCGGCTACCTCGTGGTGCCCGAGCCCCTGATCGAGCCGTTCTCGGCCGCAAAGTCAATCGTGGAGCGCTGTCCCCCGCTCGTCCCGCAGATGGCCGCGACCGACTTCCTCGAGGAAGGCCACTTCAAGCGCCACCTGCGGCGAATGCGCACCCTGTACGCCGAGCGGCAGTCCGTCCTCATCGAATCCCTGCGCGAACAGATGGGAGGCCCGGTGGACGTTAGCTCCGACGAGGCCGGACTGCACCTGACGCTGTTTCTCGACGCCGCCTCCCGTGACGAGGCCGTCTCGGAGGCGGCCGAGGCCCGCGGGGTTACTGCCCCTCCGTTGTCCTTCTACGCCGCGGACGCCCTCGACCAGAACGGCCTCGTGCTCGGCTACGCCGCCGTGGACGCGGAGGCGATCCGGGACGGCGCCGCGCAGCTCGCCGAGGCCATCGACGCGGCCCGGAGCGACGGACGAGAGGAACCGTCGGAGATCGCCGCCTCCTAGCGCAGACGGGAGCGCCTCGCGGGCGTCCCCGGCCTGCAACCGCAGGCCCCCGACTTGGGAGACGGCCGCCCTGCCTACAGGGAGGCCTCCCCGCGAGAGTGCCCATCGCCTCCGTATCCGGCGGGCGATGTCTCCCTGGGCTCCTCGTCGGGGCTCGCCCCAAGCGGCTCGGACGCCCTCTGCCCACCGCCCTTCGGGACTCCGCCCGACGCCCGCTGGCTCCCGTTCCCCAGGTCAAACCGCTGGACGCCTCTCCGAAGCCGCTCGGTGAGGCCCTCCAGGTCGTCGGCCGACTCGGACACCTGCGTCACGCCCGCCGCCGACTCCTGGGACGCCGTCGAGATCGACTGGACGCTCTGGGCAATCTGCTCGCTGGTCGTGGACTGCTCCTCGGAGGCCGCCGCAATCTCGTCGGCCCGCTCTTGAACCTCATCGATCGAGTCGACGACCCGCTCGATCGCATCCCCCGTCTTGCTGGTCAGCTCAAGGCCCTCGTCGACGTGCCGCATGCCCGCCCGCACCGCCTCGACGGCCTCTTCGGTCTCTTCCCGGACCTGCTCGATCGTCCGCGCAATTTCGTCGGTGGCCTGGTCGGCCTCCTCCGCAAGCTCGCGCACCTCTTCGGCCACCACTGCGAAGCCCTGCCCCGTCTGGCCGCTCCCGTCCTCGCCGGCCCGGGCGGCCTCAATCGCGGCGTTTAGCGCCAGCAGGTTGGTCTGACCGGCAATCTCGTCGATCTGCTCGACGACCTGGCCGATCTCTTTGCTCGAGGCCCCGAGCCGCTCGATCGTGTCGGCGGAGGCCTCGACCACCTCCGCGATCTCCTCCATCTTTTCGGCGGTCTCCTCGACAATCTCCTCGCCCTCGCGGGCCTGCTCGCTCCCCGACTCGGCGGCCTCGGCGGTGCGCTGCACGCTCTTGGCGTTTTCGTTGATCGTCTGGTTGAGCTCCTCCACCGCGGCGGCCACCTCCTCGGACTGGGCCGACTGCTCCTCGGCACTGGCGGCCATCTGGTCGGAGGACGCGCTGATCTGACCGGCCGCCGAAGAGGTCGACTCGGCCGCCTCCCGCACCTGCTCCACCATCTGGCGGAGGTTTTCGACCGACCGGTTGAAGCCCTCAAACAGGCGGCCGATGCTTCCGCCCACCTCGGTGTCGACCCGAACCGTCAGGTCCCCGTCCGCAAACCGGTCCATCGCCTCGAGCAGCCGATCGACCTCCCGGACGTACATGTCCCGATCGGCCTCTGCGTCGACCTGCTCGGTCACCTCATCGGCAATCTTCACCACCTTCTCAACCTCGCCCTCGGGCCCGAAGACCGGATTATAGGTGGCCTGCAGCCACACCTCCTGCCCGTCCCGATCAATCCGTTTGAGCCGGCCCGAATGGTACTCGCCCCGTCGGAGCTTTTCCCAGAAGGCCCGGTACTCCTCAGATCGAGCATAGTCGTCCTCGACGAACACGCGGTGGTGCTCCCCCCGAATCTCATCCAGGTCGTAGCCCACCACCTCCAGAAAGTTGTCGTTCGCCTTCAAGACGGTCCCGTCCGGCTCGAACTCAATGACGGCCAGGGACCGGTGGACCGCCTCGACCAAAGCAGAATCGTCGACGTCCGACTCGCCTCGGGCCTCCGAAGCGTCGCCCGACCGGCGGGCGTTGGACGCGTCGCTACTGGATTGAAAAAACTGGTCAAGCATGGCACGTTCGGGACTGTAATCGGGACTGTGAGCATGTACCGTCGTAGATGCAGCCGGACGGAGCCCCCGTCCGGCACGCCACCTCAGGCGTCCTGCGTGTTACAGGACCGTTACCCAGGTGCACTTAAGTGATCGGCAGCCCACCCCCGGTGCTTAAATGGACCGGTCCCGGCGGTCAGAGGATGCCGCCTTGAAATGGATTCGCTTCGGGAGTGGCCGTGGCCGCGGCCCGTTGATACCAAATCGGTGCGGGGACGCGAGGGGGGCGCGATCACGGGCCCGGCGAACGTCGGCAGGGCCGCAGGCCGCACGTGGAGCGGCGGGGCGCCGAAGGCAGGGCCACAAGGGGCCGCCGGAGAAGGGGCACTATTTCCCCTTCTTGTCTTCCCGCGGCAGCCGAACGGTGAAGCAACTGCCCTCGCCCTTCTCCGTGTCGACCTCGATGGCGCCTCCCATCTGATCGAGCACCTCTCGGGTGAGGGCAATCCCCAGCCCGGTCCCCTCGTACTTGCGCGCCATGCCTTCGGATGCCTGCCTGAACGGCTCAAACAGCTCGTCGGCCTGATCGGGGTCCATTCCGATGCCCGTGTCTTCCACCTCGAGAATCGCGTCCGTTCCCTCCGCCCAGGCCCGCCTCCAGCGATGGCTCGTGGCGAAGCGCCGCCCCGACGGAGCTCTCCTCGAGGTGCTCCTCGAAGCGGCGAGCCTCTTCAGGATCGTCCTCGATCAAAAGCACCGTGAGGGCATCGCCGTCGAGCGTGCTCTGCGTGCCCCCCGCAGGCCGGCCAGGGCTGTTCATGGTTGAAAGAGAGGCTTTTGAAGAGAGTTGTTTGGAGCAGGGGTGTTGACCGGCAAGAACTCCATTTTAGCGGAAAGGGCTCCATTTTCAGTCGGTCTTTGCCGTCGTATGTAGATAGACAACACACAAGAGACGTCCCAGCGGTGCCGCCCAACGGTGCCGCCGCAATAGCTCCCCAATCCGCAGACAGGGACTTCTCAGCTGCCCCCACCTCCCCAAACACAACGG
>Ga0207753_1000701_pt1 | contig 12427 bp, 10 predicted proteins | sample PonA233FremontCA_2_FD_187273 | JGI IMG/M metagenome (GOLD analysis project Ga0207753, IMG submission 187273) | Salt pond sediment microbial community from Fremont, CA, USA - Pond A23 Sediment 3 (SPAdes) | ecosystem: Environmental > Aquatic > Non-marine Saline and Alkaline > Saline | place: USA...
CGTCCACCTGGTTTTGCTTGACGACCCCACTGATGACGTACGTCAGTTCGTACTGATACTTTTGTGCCATGTCGTGTGCCTGGGTCCCTATGGGATGAAGTTGAGTCATGCCCCTCGTAGAACGCCGACGGCTGTCGGAGTGCGGAGGAGCAGGGAAAACGCAGTTGACATGTACGACCGTCGTCCGAGGAGGTCGCACAGACGCCTTGAAAACAGGGTGAGGATTCCGCGGTGCGGAGGGGAATCAGTGAGCAGTCCGCCCCGCCCTCTTTTGCCTTCAGAATTGCGAGCATGGGCCCCGGCCGCACGGCGCGCTACGCCTCGGGCCCAGGGCGCCCGACAGGAGTAGACGGTCCGTCCCAACGGCCTACAGATTCGCCAACTTCTCCGCGTGCTCTTCGGCACGAAGGGCATCGATGATCGGATCGATTTCCCCGTCCATGATGGGCTGGAGGGAGTGGTTTTTTTGGCCCCCTTCCAGTCGATGGTCGGTCACGCGGTCCTGGGGAAAGTTGTAGGTCCGAATCTTCGCCGACCGGTCGCCGCTTCCCACCATAGACCGGCGGGCCTCTTCCCGCTCGGCCCGCTGCTCCTCCCGTTTCTTCTCGTAGACGCGGGAGCGCAGGACGCGCATCGCTTTTGATCGGTTTTTGTGCTGGCTCTTCTCGTCCTGGCACGACACCTCCACGCCCGACGGCGCGTGCTTGATGCGCACGGCCGAGTCGGTCGTGTTCACGGACTGCCCGCCGGGGCCGGTCGCCTTAAACGTCTCGATCGTGAGGTCGCTCGGGTTGATGTCCACGTCCACCTCCTCCGCCTCCGGCAGGACCGCCACCGTGGCCGCGGACGTGTGGATGCGGCCGCTCGACTCGGTCTCGGGGACGCGCTGCACCCGGTGCACACCCGCCTCGTACTTCAGCGTACCGAACACGTCCTCCCCCTTCACGGCGAAGATGACCTCCCGGAATCCGCCCTGGGTGCCCGGCGACGCGTCGATGAGTTCGTAGGTCCACCCCTGTTGCTTCGCGTACTGCGTGTACAGCCGAAACAGGTCGCCGGCGAAGAGGGAGGCCTCGTCCCCCCCCGCCCCGGCCCGGATTTCCACAATGGCATTCTTCTCCTCCTCCGGGTCCTTCGGGATGAGCTTCTGCTTCAGGTCTTCCTCTACCGCCGGAAGCTTCGCCTCGAGCTGCTCGAGCTCCTCCTTCGCCAGGGCCTCCATCTCCCCACTCTCATCGCGGATCATCTCCTCGAGCTCGCCCCGCTCGTCCAGAAGCCGCTCGTAGCGGTCGATGGCCTCCACGACCTCTTCGAGGCGGCTGTGCTCCTGCCCCAGCTCCCGCATCCGGTCCGGGTCGTTCGCGACCTCCGGATCCGCCATGAGGCTTTCAACCTCTTGAAACCGATGCTTGACCTTGTCGAGCTTCTCGCGTTCGATCATAGAGCAGGTGGGTCTGACGGGATTACTGCGAAGTGCCCTACGGAGGCAAGGGCGTCGAGTTCGTCCGGAGCAACGCCCCCACGGTCGTGTAATTCCCACCGGTCAGCACAGTTGGAACCGAATTCCTTTCTGGCCCTGGGGCAGACCGTGGGGCGCAGGCCTAGGCTATATTGTTTGGTCACAGCAGCAACACCCGCCAGGCCTTACTCACTCCACCGTCACGCTCTTCGCGAGGTTGCGGGGCTGGTCGACGTGGCACCCCCGCAGCACCGCGATGTGGTACGACAGGAGCTGCAGCGGAATCACGGTCAGAAGCGGGGAGAGAAACTCTTTGGTCTGCGGAATCTCCACGACCGCCTCGCACAGGCCCTCCAGCTCCGCGTCCTTGTCGTCGGTAATGGCAATGACCGACCCCTCGCGGGCGGCCACCTCTTCGATGTTGGAGAGCACCTTGTCGTAGGTGCTGTCCTTCATCGCCATGAAGACCACCGGCATGGACCGGTCGATAAGCGCGATCGGCCCATGCTTCATTTCGGCCGCCGGGTAGCCCTCCGCGTGGATGTAGGAGATCTCTTTGAGCTTGAGGGCCCCCTCCAGCGCCACCGGGAAGTTGTAGCCGCGCCCCAGGTACAGGAAGTTCGACGCGTACCGGTAGGTATGCGCCATCGATTGAAGGGCCCCATTGCTGGCGTCCAACACGCGGCGCACCTTGTCGGGCACCCCCGCGAGGGCCCGGATGTTGTCGGCCAGCTCCGCCTTCGACAGCGTGCGCCCCTCCGCCAGCTTCAGGGCGATCATCGAGAGCACGGTCACCTGCGCGGTGAAGGCCTTCGTGGACGCGACGCCAATCTCGGGCCCGGCGTGCAGGTACACGCCCGCGTCCGTCTCCCGCGCAATGGTCGACCCCACGACGTTGCAGATGCCGAAGCAGGGGATGCCCTTGCTGTGGGCCTCGCGCACCGCCGCGAGGGTGTCGGCCGTCTCCCCGCTCTGCGAGATGACGAGCACCACGTCGCCCTCTCGGAGCACAGGGTCCCGGTACCGGAACTCACTCGCGTACTCGACCTCCACCGGAACGCGGGACGCCGACTCGATGAGGTACTCGCCCACCAGGCCCGCGTGCCAGGAGGTCCCGCAGGCCGCAATGACGATGCGATCCGCCTCCCGCAGCTGATCCCAGTGCCCGTGGAGCCCGCCCAGGTGGATCTGGTTGTCCTCGGGCCGCACGCGGCCCCGCATGGCGTCCTCCAGGGCATCGGGCTGCTCCATGATTTCCTTCAGCATGAAGTGGTCGTACCCTCCCTTCTCGATCTCCCCGAGCGACCATTCGAGCTCGTGCACCTCTTTTTTGAGGGGCTCGTTGTCGATGGTGGTCACCTCGTAGCCGGAGTGCCGCAGCGTGGCCATCTCGCCGTCCTCCAGGTAGACGACCTGTCGGGTGTGCTCCACGAGCGGGGCCGCGTCGGACCCCACAAAGTACTCGTCGTCGCCCACGCCCAGGATGAGGGGGCTTCCGTTGCGGGCCGCGATGAGCAGATCCGGGTCTTCCCGCGACACGACCGCGATGCCGTACGCGCCCACCACCTGGGTGAGCGCCTGCCGCACCGCCTCCGGAAGCGACAGGTCGGTGGCCCGCTTTACCTCCTCGATCAGCTTCACGAGCACCTCCGTGTCGGTCTCGCTCTGGAAGGCGTAGCCCTTTTCTTCGAGCCGCTCCTTGATGGCCCCGTGGTTTTCGATAATCCCGTTGTGTACCAGGGCGAAGGCCCCGTCGGAGCTGACGTGGGGGTGGGCGTTGACGTCATTCGGGGCCCCGTGGGTCGCCCAGCGGGTATGCCCGATGCCGGTCGTTCCGGCCACGGACGCCCCGTTCAGGCTGCTCCGGAGATCGTCGACCTTTCCTTCTTGTTTTTGAACGTGCAGGGCCGCGTCGTCGACCGTCGCGAGTCCGGCCGAATCGTACCCGCGATATTCGAGGCGCTTGAGGCCCGTGAGGAGGAGCTCCTCCGCTTCTTGGCTCCCAATGTATCCGACAATTCCACACATAGACGTCCGATTGGCTTGACGTGACAACAGAGATGAAAAGCAAACGCGCGCCGGGTCGAAGCCGGGCTTTTTTGCGACCGCAGCGGCCGGGGATGGACGCTGCAAAAAACCGACCAGGGAGGCTCAAACCGACTAGTACCGCTCGAGCGAAAATTTCTCGCCGAGATACCGCTTGCGCACCTCGGGGTCGGCCGCAAGCTCTTCCGCGGTGCCGTGCTTTAAGATGTGCCCCTCATATAGTAAATAGGCGCGATCCGTGATTGCAAGGGTTTCGTGTACGTTGTGGTCCGTGATGAGCACCCCGATGCCGCGCTCCTGAAGGCCCGCGACGATGCTTTGAATGTCTTCGACCGCGATCGGGTCGACGCCCGCGAACGGCTCGTCGAGCAAAAAGAACCGAGGCCGGGTCGAGAGGGCCCGCGCAATCTCGGTGCGGCGGCGCTCGCCCCCGGACAGCTCGTATCCCTTCGAGTCCCGCACCCGTTCCAACCCAAACTCTTCGATGAGCGACTCCACGCGGGCGGTGCGGTCCGCGTCGCTCATCGACTGGAATTCCAACACCGCGTGCAGATTGTCTTCCACCGTAAGCTCCCGAAAGACGGAAGTCTCTTGGGCCAGGTACCCCACCCCGCGTCGGGCCCGCTTGTACATCGGAAGTCGCGTGATGTCGTCGTCCTCCAGGTGGATGGATCCCCCGTTGGGACGAATCATGCCCACGATCATGTGGAAGGTCGTCGTCTTGCCGGCGCCGTTCGGGCCGAGGAGGCCCACGATTTCCCCCTGCTTCACCTCAAGACTCACGTCGTCGACCACGGCCCGCTTGTCGTATCGCTTCGTGAGGTGACGCGCCGCGAGCGTCGCCGGCTCGCCGGAGGCGTCGCGGTCCACAGAGGACCCATCGGAGGACGAGGCGCTCATGAGTCGGGACTGGGCCTTGTGCTGAGGGTGTCTGATGGCGGAGGGGATCGCAGGGAGTCGGGCGGGACTGCCGGGCCCCGATCCGTAGAGTCCGAAGACGAACGTTCGGGCACCATTCCCTGCCGGAGGTATACGGGCATGGAGTCTGTGGGGGACGGCGGTTCGGTCCAGGTCTGGGCGGTCGAGTCGGCCCCAAAGGCCCACGCTCCCTCGGCGCCCGGCGGAGGCACCGGCCCGGCCACCGGGCGGTCGCGACGCGCCGGCCCTCGATCGAGCCGCCGACGCACCCGGGCGTCCCGGAGCAGCTCGCCTCGGATCGGGCGCCGTGCTGGCGTCCATTGAAAGCCCTCCAGCTGAAAAGGGTCCGGGATGTTCTCACTGTTCCGGTAGTAGGTGGTCTGCGTCCCCCCAATGACGCTCACCCGCCGGACGCTGCCGTCCACGAAACGCAGCTCGATGCGGTCGCCGGACGTCCGGGCCGCCCCGTTCAGGGAATCGTTCTCGGCCGCCAGAAACCGGATGGCCCGGGCATTGGGACGGGCCCGGATGCGGCGGAGGGTGCCTTTGTCGAAGTATGCGGTAATCGTCTCGGCCTTCAGTTGCTGGATTCGATCCAGCACCGAATCGCGCTGGGCCGCGAATCCAGCCCCCCGGACAAACACGGTGTCGGGGCTCCGATTTCGCGCCCGGACCCGAATGGAGTCCCCCCACACCTGACTGTCGTCAAACCACGTCGTGGGGGCCCGGAACAGGCGGGTTTCCTCGATCGGCAGGGCGCTGTCGGCCCGTGCCGTTGGGGGGGCCCACCTCCGGGACGCCGTTTCTGAAGCCCCCCGGGGGCGTGGTTGCCTAGATGTGTCTGCCCCGGCAGGACGCGCCGACGTGTCGGGCACGGGTCGGGACCGACCGCCGGCCGAATCGGGGGGGGCCGTTGCCTGTTTTTGAGAGGGAACGGGCGGGGAGGCTGTGGCGGCAGCGGCCCGGAGCGAGTCGGAACCGGCCTGTGGGGCCACAGAGTCTGGCGGCGGGCGGATCGTGTCGATCGGAGGCCGCCGACCGGCGACGCTGTCGGGAGTAGTGGCGACGACGCGGTCGTACACCGCGGAATCCGCCGTGGCGGAAAGGTCGGGCTGCCAGATGCGCACCGAATCCACCGCCACGAGCCGACGACGCATGTCCGTGCGGAAGGCCTCCAGGCGACGGGCCGCTACCACCAGGGTGTCGCTTGGGGCGCCCGTCGAGTCCATCCGGACCCGGACCAGCAGCGCGTCGCCCTCCACCCGGCTGTAGCGACGGGCCTCCCGGTTGTCCGCCCGATTCCCGAACAAATAGGTCCGCGCCGTGGTGTCGGCGTCCGCCCCGTCGTCGCCCCGCCGGTCGATGAAGACGTTTCCGTAGGCCACAGACCGATCGCGGTCGCGGTAGTACGTCAGGGAGTCCGAGAGAAGCGTCGTGCCCGGCTCGGTGAGCCGCACGCGCCCCCCAAACTCCGCCCGGCCTTCGTCGGACCAGTACGTGCCCCGCTGGGCCCGTAGCACCCGGTCGCCGTCAACGAGCACGACGCTGTCGGGAAAAACCGAGCGCTTCTCCGAGGCGAAGTATCGCGCGCTGTCGGCCCGGACGTTCACCTCACCGTTCGTTAGTCGCACGTTGCCGCGGGCGTACCCGACTTCGGTCGCGCGGTCGTACCGCACCGTATCGGCCCGGAGGGTGTCGCCCCGTTCGTAGATGACCACGTTGTCGGTAAAGAGGAGCTCGCTGCGAGAGAGGTACCGCCGGGCGTAGTCCGACCGCAATCGCGTCGAGTCCTGGCGGACGAAGACATCCCCGTACAGGTCCTGCACACGCCGCTCCCTCCGGATCAGCGAGTCGGCGTTGACGAAGGCCCGCGGGGGGGCGCTGGTGTCGGGTGCTGGCTGCACCGGCGTGGGCGGCGGCACGGTCCCCCCTGTCGGCAGCGAGTCCAAGCCCGCCGGCTCTACCCCAGTCGGGGCCGCCCGGGACGTGTCGCCTTCGGCCTGGGCCCACGCCTCTGTTCCACCTCCCATCCACGCCATTCCAACCGTCGCCACCAACAGGGCGCGTCCCAGGAGGTGCCACATCCGATGGTCGAAGGGATCAGTCATGCAGATGACGGCAGTGTTCCCACCGGGAAATCGGGTTTGTCAAGACGAGTTGCTCTGCACCACGGCGCCCGGACCGGAATTCCCGCGAAAAGCAGGAATGCTGCGCAGGGCCGGGGCGTCGCGCTTCACTGCTGTTCATCCGTGTCGTTGTCCTCGTCGACGTCCACCTCCGCCGAAAACCGTCCGAGCTGGTACGTTTCAAGATCCTCGTCCGCGACGAGCCCGTCCCCCTGAACCACCTCCGAGGGCGTGCGGATGCGCACGAACCGGCGGGTGCGGATCGTCCGGTCGGCCTGGTGCCACGTAAGGTGTTCGCTTTCGAGCCGTTTGTTATCTTCGGTGGTCACGACCACGTTTCGGTACGCATCCAGCACGCCCTTCTGGTCCTGAAACACCAAACTGTCGGCCGTGACGGTGGCCGAAGAATCACCTTCTTCGTCGAAAAGGTACACCCGCACCTTCGTCGTGTCGTCCATCGAACGCCAGACCGAGTAGGTGCTGTCGTCGGTCCGGTACTGCTCCATCCGACGGGCCCGGAGAACGGCCCGCGGTCGTCCGTTCTCCGACATGTTGAACGCGGCATCCCAACTCACGTGTTTGGGCGTCGGTCCCGTCGTCGTTTTGTCCCGGTCGGTTCCCCCCGGCCGCGTTCGGTGCTCGCAGCCGCCGGCCAGAAGCCCTCCCCCCACGGCCACGCAGACCAGTAGCCCCAACACAGAACGCCGGCCCCAGTGCAGTCGAGTCACGATTTCCTATTTTTCTCAATTTAACCTTTTTGTTGTGCAGCGCGGATCACAAATTCCACCGGCTTTGTGTTTACGTCGGTCCATTGATCCAAACTAAGACCTCAATATCCCCCGCAGGCTTTGCGTTTCCCCAAGGGAGCAATGGCGGCGCCTGGGGCCTCGTTTCACAGTCCGGCCCCTATCCGTTATATTGGCATTGATTTTGTTCTCTCATTGCCCGGGGTTCTCTCATGCCCACTTGGCCCTTTGCTTTGGAGGGGCCCTACGCCCCACGCTGCGTTCCTGCGGCACACCTTCTCCTCACCACTCTCCGTCTAGACGACTCGTTTCACCATCATGAGCTTTGACGCCGAGACCGCTTCCTCCGAAACCGTCATCATCCACGTTGGGGAAGCCCTAGACTTTCGGAACGCAGACGACTTCAAGGAAACCTTCCAGGAGCACGTTGACGACGGCGTTCGGCAGTTTATTCTCGACTTTTCCGACACAGAGGTGCTCGACTCCACCGGCCTCGGGTCCATCTTTTCGCTGTACCGGGCCATCTCGCCGGACGACGGGAAGGTCGCCTTCGCGGACGTGTCGGAGCCGGTTCAGGTGGTCGTCCAGTTGACCCGAACGTACAAGGTCTTTCGCCAATTCCCGTCCGTGGACGCCGCCCGCGAGGCGTTTTCGGGATAGCCGATTGCCCCACCCTGGGCGTCTGCATCAACGGCGGCCTGCCTTGTTGGACACAGATCCGGCTCCATGGACCCCTTTACGAAGACGTACACGGACCTCGATCGGGCGATCGATGAGGTGCGTACCCTCTCTGATGATTGGCCCGTCTCTCAGCAAGACGGCACGATCGACGACGAAACGCTTCACTGCACGTGCCTCGTGCTCCACGAGTGGATTGCGAACCTCCACCAGCACGCCCGCTTCCGAAACGGCACCCCGATGGTCAAAATCCGGCTGACCTGTGACGCCCAACGGGTGGCCTGCTCGGTGCTCGACAACTCGGACGGCTTCGACCTCACCTCCTACCTCCCGGCCGACGACGAGGACCCGGAGGCCTTCCCGGAGCGCGGCATGGGCCTCCGGATCATCAAGACGTGTACCGATGACCTTTCGTATTCGCCGACGGAGGACGGCCTTCACCGCTTCGAATTTATCATCCCCTCCGACCACGATCCATGGCTGAACACACTATTTTAGTTGTCGAGGATGATAGCACGGTTCGGGAGCTTCTGAAGTACCGCCTCGGCAAGCACTACGAGGTCTACACCGCCACAAATGGCGAGGAGGCCCTGGATCAAATTGAGGAGACCATCCCCGACCTGATCATTTCGGACATCATGATGCCGAAGATGGACGGCTTCGCGCTGCAGTCGGCCCTGCAAACCGACAAGAACACGCGCGTCATTCCGTTCATCTTCCTCACGGCCCGGGCCGACGAAGAGGCGCGCCAGCAGGGCGAGCGGAAGGGCGTGGACGACTACATCACCAAGCCCTTCGACATGGAAACGTTGCTCTCTCGGGTGGAGCGCCTCCTGGAACGCATCGACATGTTCCAGACCCAGCTCGACGCGGAAATCGGGCGCGACTTTTCCAACCGCCTCCTGCCGGACGAGACGCCGGAAATGGGCGGCTACGAGCTCGACTTTTACAGCGAGTCCCGCGAGCAGGGCGGCGGCGACCTCTTCGACTGGACGGAGACCGACGAGGGCACCTACTTCCTCACGATTGGGGACGTGATGGGCAAGGGCCTCCGGGCCAAATTCTACGCCTTTAGCTTCCTAAGCTACGTGCGGGGCACCCTCCACACCTTGCTGGAGGAGTCGACCTCCCCGGCCGCCCTGATGGGCGAGCTGAACGACATGCTCCTCAACGACGATGTGCTGGAGGACACGTTCGCAACGTTCCTGCTCCTCCACTGGGACCCTCACGCCCACACCGTCACGTACGCGAACGCGGGCCACTGCCGCCCCGTCCTGGTACGTCCGGACGGAGCCACAATTCATGAGCACAGCGACCTGATCCTGGGCCTGGAAGAGGACGTGCGCTTCTCGGAGGTCTCGTTGGACCTCGACCCAGGCACCGCCCTGGTGTCTTACACCGACGGCCTCACGGAACAGCACACCCAGGACGGCAGCATGCTGGGCGAGGACGGCGTCCGGGACCTCGCCGTGGAGGCCTACGGCGGCGACGCCCCAATTCAGGCCCTGCTGGACGGGGTTCTGTCCCGAAGCCCCTCCGACAGCTTTGAGGACGACCTCCTGGTCGTCTGGCTGGAGCGCCTGGCCGACTAGCTTCCCGGCCGCGGGGCCCGACTCGGCCCTCCTGTCCCCGCCCCTGTTTTTCTGCAGGCCTCCTCACGCCGCCTCCACGGACGGCTCCTGCCGTGCCTCCCCCCGGCGTGCCCGATACGCTGGTGCCAAGAGGGCGTACAGGCCCTTGTCCCAGTAGCGCCCGTCTCGGCGCAGGTAGTCCCGCGCCGTCCCTTCCCTCGTGAACCCCATTCCTTCGATCAGGTCCCGCCACGCCGTGTGGTACTCGAAGGTCTCCGCGCTCACGCGGTGCAGGTTTCCCTGATCGAAGCAGTACGAGAGCAGCATCTCAAACGAGGCGCGACCGTAGCCACGGCCCCAGTAGTCCCGATCCCCAATCGTGATGCCGACCTTCGCGTGGCGGCTGTGCGGATTGATGTGCGCCGCATAGGCCACGCCGATGAGCGTGTCCTCCTCAAGGGCATGAATTTCGAACGTCCGGGTCGAGGGGGACGACTCTTCACACATGCGCTCGAACCGCCCCTTGAACGCCCCGAACGACTCCTCCTCGTACGGCACCTCACTGTCGAGGCGATTCAATTCCGGGTCGTTGTTCCAGCGGAAGTGCGTGTGGATGTTTTCCATTCGGAGCGGCGTAAACGTGACCCGCTCTCCGTGCAGCGGCGTCACGTCGGGAACAGGGGGCGGTGTGTCCATTTCGGAAGCGCTTCCAATTTCGGGACGTATCGAAGAGGGGTGTTTATCGACTGCTGGTGCGTTCTTAAGGAAACGGGCAGGCCCGCCGAATGCAACAGTCCTGCATCGTTTTCCGAACGCAATCCCGATCTTCTGGGCACCGGGCGCCGTTTCTTCTACCCCCTCCGGGCCCGTTGACGCAGGGCCTCGTGGTCCACTTTCAACTGCCCGTCCACGGCGGCCTCGGGAAGGGAGCGAATGGCATCCGGGAGCTTAAATTTGGGCAGGGACGTCGACAGCGTCTGGCGCCAGGCGTCCGGCCGCAGGGGGCCGCGCGTCCGGACGAAGGCCACGGGCCGATGCCCGTAGGCCTCGTGGGGGACCGCCACGACCACCGCCCGCTCGATCTCGTCGACCCGTTCGAGCGCCGCCTCAATCTCTTCGGGCTGGATGTTCTCCCCCCCCGAGACGAACTGCCGATCGACACGTCCCTGCACGTGGAGGCGTCCCTGTGCGTCGACGTGCCCCACGTCGCCCGTCGGGTACCAGCCGTCTTCGCGCGGATCCCGGAGGGTGTCCCCTTCGATTACGCCCACGCACAAGGACGGCCCCGCAACGAGGATGTGGCCGTCCTCCGCAATCCGCACGCGGCGGTGCGGGAGCCGGCGCCCGGCCGTCTGCAGGTCCGCACGCGAGGCCCCAGGGGACGTCGTGGTGATCTGCGATGCCATCTCGGTGGAGCCGTAGCTGGTGTGCAGGGGCCATCCCCGATCGGAGCCCCGGCGCAGGAGCCCGGACGGAATGGGCCCCCCTCCGACGAGGACGGCGCGCACCCGCTCCGGGGCCCGCCCCTGTCGGGCATCCAGGAGGCGACGGAGCTGGGTCGGCACGAGGGACAGGTGGGTCGCCCCGGTCGTGGCCCCCGCCTCCGAAACAGACGCGTCCCGGCCCGGCACCGCCACGGCGGCCCCGGCCAGCGCACACCGGACAAGAATGGCCAGTCCCCCCACGTGATACAACGGCAGCGAAAGCAGCCACCGATCCCCGACCCGGAGGGGGACGTTCGCGTTCGCCCCCTTCGCGCTGTACAGGTGATTTGCCCAGGAGTGCAGGACGGCGGTTGGACGGCCCGTGCTGCCGGACGTGAAGAGAATGGTCGCCCGGCGACGGATCGACCGGGCGGTCGACGCGGGCCTGCTCGTGGCATTTCGGACCACGAGTGACTCGGGAGGCACGGCGTCTGCCCCCCCGTCCCCCTCGTTTAGCGCCTCACGGTTCCGGGTGACGAGACCACGGGCGTGGAGCCGACTCGTGGCCCGCCAGGCCTCCACGTCCGGGAGGCGGGTACTGATCGGGGCGGCCACGGCCCCCTCGCGCCACAAGGCCCACAGCAGCACCACAAACGCCGGTCCTGGCGGCAGCCGAAGCGCGACGCGTGCCCCATCGGCCCACCCCCGCTCCCGCAGGTGCCGGCCGGTGGCCGCGACCGCTGCGTCAAGTGCCGCGTACGTCCACCGTCGGTCGGGCGTCCAGAGCGCCAAGGCATCGGGACGCGCCTGGGCGTGGCGATGAATCGGACACGGGGCGTGGGGGCCGGCAGCCATGGTGTGCGGATCAGGCCGAAACGCGTTCGATGAGATCGAGCCGCCCCCACGCGATGCGAGCCGTGGAGGGCGTCGCGACGGCGGGCACGTCCACGTTTGGGCCGCCGATCGGGAGCGGAGGGTCGTACACGTCGGCCGCGAGGCGGTCGTACGTGGACAGGCCCACGGGCACCGCCGGCCCGGACGCCGCCAGCGCCACGAGCATCTGAATCCCGACCCCGGACTCGTAGGAGCCGCTGAGGACAGGGGCCGCGCCCGCATCTCGTGCGACGCGCCCCCACTCTCGTGTGCGCAGCAGGCCCCCGAGGAGCGTCGGCTTGAGGATTACGGCCGTCACGCCCGGCAGGCCTCGGAGGGTTGCGGGCGGGGCTTCCCGGGTCGTCTCGTCGAGCGCCACGGGGAGACTCGTTCTCTCGATGAAATCGTCCAGGCGGGCCGGGTCGGCGAGGGGCTCCTCCACGTAGGCGATGTGCAGATCGTCGATGCCGTCGGCGAACGTCACGGCCTCATCAAACGACCAGGCGCGGTTTGCGTCGGCACGAAGGGCAACGGACGCGTCGAGGGCCTCCCGGATCGCCCGGACGCGTGCGACATCCTCTTCGAC
>Ga0207753_1000702_pt1 | contig 12423 bp, 17 predicted proteins | sample PonA233FremontCA_2_FD_187273 | JGI IMG/M metagenome (GOLD analysis project Ga0207753, IMG submission 187273) | Salt pond sediment microbial community from Fremont, CA, USA - Pond A23 Sediment 3 (SPAdes) | ecosystem: Environmental > Aquatic > Non-marine Saline and Alkaline > Saline | place: USA...
ACTCGACGGAGACGGGTTCACGTACCGTCGTGTTCCGAACCTCGCACCGCGATCACTGTCCCACGAGTACACCAGCCGCATCGGTACGGCGGCCCGTGCCGCACTCCCGGGGAGCCATCTCGGAGCGACACTCGATATCGAAGCGGCGTGGACGCTCGCGGACGCCCTCGCGTACGGCCCAACAGCAGTCGACAACGCACTCGAGGCGTACGAACAGCGCCGACGCCGACGGGTTACTCGGCTATGGGGACATGTCCCCGAGCAGCAGGAAACGCAACTCTCACCCACTCTTCGGCACCTGTGGCTCGCGCGCCGAATCGTGTTCAGCCACGTCCTGAACAGCGAGCAGTCGGCACTGGCCTACGACGTTCCCGAATCGCTTTGACGGTACCCATCAATACTGATAGCCCTCTCTATCGGCTGACCGCAGTGTACCTAGACAGTACGGCTACATGAACTAGAGTCTATACACCGAATACGATGGCAACCACTGCTGACCGATTGAGCCAAACTGACGAGCGGACCGACGCGGGGACGACCCGACTAATAGACCAGACGTGCGAGTCAGCACCACCACGTCTCGACCTCCTAGACGACGAGTACACGCGAGAGATACTCGTGGCCCTCTATCGCGACCCACAGTTGGGACGAGAGCTCACGGCCACGTGTGGTGCCTCGCGGGCGACGGTCTACCGCCGGCTTGACCGCCTCCAGACGGCTGGCTTCGTCACGACCGAGACGGTCGTCGACCCCGACGGCCACCACTGCGACGCCTACCGACTGGCACGGGACCGGCTGACTGTGCGTATCGACGCCGACGGTCTCACAGTGACAGTACAGTCGACTGGCGAACAATCAGACTGAGTGCCATTCGCTCGCACCTCCCACCGGAACGGTATTCCTGGCTTCGCGCCGAGGTGGACGGCCAGTCATTGCAGACGGTTCACGGGAGTCACTGTTTCACGTTCAGAGACACGTCGACTGGGATTTTTACAGGCGAAGACGTCGTACAACTGTCGGCAGTTACCCGCGGAAGTGGCCTGTTCGCACTCTGTCACCGCTCTGTGGGCGTCTGTCGGCTGGTCCCCATGAAACAGCACGATACCAACGGTCGAGACGTCGCGGATCGTATCCGGGCACAGCGAGTCCGGCAGAGAGAGAGTAAACAAGAAGAATAGCCATCAACAGAGCGAGTTCGTTCTCCCTCCAGCCCGCTCAGAGATGCTTTTTTTCAACGTCGGAACGAATACGACCGACAAAACCGTTCGCACTCCCGGGGCGGTACTGAGAACGCCCGCATGTCAAGTGGCCTGTACCGACTGGGAGCGAATGCGCCATCCGTCCCGACAGGAGATTCATTGGCTTTCGCCTGAAACTGGTGTTAACGGCGACCGCAAACCGGTATGGCCGCCGTGAGTGTTCGACCGGGACCTACCGGGTCAGGTAGCAAACTACCGGTCGCTGCCGGCGATTTCCACGTGACCACCGTTAATTTCGATGCTGATAGTTTCATCCGGGGAATCGGAGACGGGAACGACAGTGCTATCTTGACGGTCGGTATCGACCGTCGCTGTCACCTGATATTCGCCAGTAGTGAGGATAGTTAGAGCACTCCCGGACTGCCCCGGGGCCAGTTCGTAAGTCGCTCTGTGCTGGGACTCCTGTCCCTTACGTATCTCGACAGTGACCGCTCGCGAGGTGTCGTCTCTGTTTTCCACCCGGAGGTCCTCACGACGCTGACGCCACTGACTACGACGACTCGGCTGACGGAGACTCCGAATCATCCGAGCGCAAGCGTATTCTGGCCGTATGCTATCGCACCACCCCACCGGCTGTCGATACTTCCCGTGTCGATGGTGGTGCGTTCGGGGCCTGATGTGCTACCCTGTTTATAACTGGTTGACAGCTCGACTTCGGCATAGTCGAGCGGCGAGCGCTGTCTCGATATCGCTCGTTCCATACTCGGTGGTTGGCACAGGAATTACTTCAAACAGTTTCGAGTGTTTCAATCCCAGAAACACCAGCTTTGGGCCATATTGCAGTGCGGTTAGGAACCAGCGAACGCTTGAATTCACCTATGATTTGACTGGAGGAGACGAACGACAGCCAAAGGGAGAACGGATGGAGGGGTGAACCGAGTTGGGGTCTCGGGGGAGTCGGTATCTGAGTGGGAGGGCAGCTCAGATTCCGGTGGCCGATGGCATCCCGCCACTGTTCAGGGCGGGCACGCATTCCTACGGGGGAAACGTATATCAAACGAGTCGCCCTGTCTCAGTCCCAGAAACACATCGCATCGGAGGTCCTGGCTCGGCGAGGAGAGCCTGAGAGTAGCGATTTCGTCCTCTGATCGAGCATTGTTGGCAGTAAAAGTCACCGACGAGACGAACCATGTCACCCCTTGGAACGGGTCCTTACGGCTCTTTCCGGTGTTCATCGAGATCCTGGAAGGTCGGGCCCCGGTCGACATCTCCGGGTACGATTCCCGCCCACTCGTTCCGTCCGCAGTCGCCGGCGACAAACGGGCCGAACCGCTCTGGGAGGACTGACGGTCCTGCCTCGTCGAGTGCCACAAGCGCCCGGATAGCGAGGCGCCCAGCAACGACTACGTGCCAGGATGGTGGACTCCAAGCCCGTCACAGACATCTACGACAGGTGAAGACGCGTGCGGTCCGTTCGAAGGCTCGGATTTTATGCCACACCCCTAACTATCGGGCAACATGACAAACCGCACTGACGGTGATACGACGCTGGCCGCGCTCGCACACGCCTCCTCGCTGTTTGCACCCTTCCTCGGACCACTGCTCATCTTGCTAATCGCAGACGACGGCGATACGCTCGTCGAGGAAAACGCGAAGAGTTCGCTCAACTTCGAGATCGTCTTTTTTATTGCTGTACTGCTTTCCTTCGTGTTGGCGTTCGTTCTCATCGGGTTTCTGTTCTTGCTGGTACTCATCCCGGGCGGGTTCGTGATTAGAATCATCGGGACGCTACGGGCGAGCGAGGGCGAAATCTACCACTACCCGCTCACGCCGACTATCATCTGACGGAGACAGACACGCATCGACCGACTGACCACACAACGGACACGCAACACGCTCGAGCTGGTCGTGGTTCTCGCAGTGTTCGCTACCGAGCTATCCGACGACCATAACAGGGAGCGCATCTCTGAGTCTCCCTGTACCTGTCTACCGGGTTCTTTTCCGATGAGTGCCCTGATATGAATACTATTTTTTGTCTACTGCTGATACGGCCGGACGATGCAACCGCTTGAGATCGGATTACGGATTCTCGGGGGTATCATTCTCATTGGGGTGAACGCGTACTTTGTCGCGATCGAATTCGCGCTAACCCGTGTCAGGCAGTATCCCGAGTCAGAGTTCGACACACCTGGACTGGAACTCGCGTGGGAGATGACCAACGACCTGGAATTTTATTTAACAACGTGTCAAGTCTGGATTTCTGCGACAAGTATCGCACTTGGGATTATTGCCGAACCGGGACTGGCAGCGCTGTTCGAACCGGTGTTCGCAAACACCACACTCGCATCGATCGGGGCTGGCTCGTTACTCGGGTTTCTCCTTATCAATCTGGTCCACCTCACACACGGTGAACAGACCCCGACGTATCTCGGTGTCGAACGGTCCAAACAGGTCGCTGGGTACGGAGCGCGACCTCTGTACTGGTTCGCCAAAATACTCGCCCCAGCCATCTGGGTCGGTGATTCTATCGCGAAGGCAACACTGGGCTTGTTTGGTATCGAGATGACCCAGGCATGGACTGAAACAGAGCGAGAAGTCATCGAGACACGAGGAGACCTCCGTAATCGGCTTGGTTCGGTGCTTGCGGAAGGAGACGTGGCCGACGACCGACGCGAGGAGATTATGAACGCTCTGACTATCGGCGAACAGTCGGTCAGTGAGGTAATGATTCCGACAGAGGAAATTGTGGCACTCTCTACTGCGGACAGTCCCGACTCGAACTTCCAGAAACTCGAAGACCACCCACACACTCGGTATCCCCTTGTAGGTAACGACCTGACCGAGTTCCGTGGTGTCGTCTACAGTCCGGCTCTGTTCAAACGTCGTGAAGAACTGTCATCTGGTGACGTCGAGTTTGCTGAATTAGCAGCCCCGACGATGACACTGTCGCCCGATACCGATGTGAGCGATGCAATCGATCAGTTCCAGGCAGAACGCCAGGAGCTCGCGCTGGTCATCGAGGACGGCACCGTTGTCGGACTGGTGACCGTGACTGACCTACTGGAGACAATCATCGGTGATCTCGAAGATCCGCTTGACACGGACAAACCCGACATGATCGACTGAATCAGGTTTGTAGTCCACACGTGCGGGGTACTGTTCGGTACTCCATCTTCTCGAGCGCGCTATCTAACCACCAGTATAGCTACCCGACCGCTCAGAGCCCATCGGTATCTCGCAGTAGTCGAAGTAGCAACCCGAGGGTCACCGTCATCGCAACAACGACGGTGAGTACGATAACCAGCGTCCCGATTCCGACCATATGTGGTCTCGGGGAGTCGTTCAGAAGAAATTCGCGGTGTGACATCCTCCTTCCCGAGTCACTGCAATCAGTGTATTAGGGGTTCTGTCTGAACGTCACTAGAACTCAAAGGTGAGTGATTGCGGGATCAGAGCCCGAAATGGCCCTCGCGGGCAACCACTGTGTATCCCTGAGCCACGAGCGCAGCATCGCGGTACCGTTCCGCGAGTAGCCGCTGTGGCACGCGCCGAAGACCGAAACGCCGGGTAGACGTAAACTCGACGTCGACGATGGTGTGGTCGGCAGCATCCCGGACTGTCGCGGTGTACGTCGCCCGGGGGTTGTCGTTCACCGTGATTTCGATGTCGACGTGGTGCTCGGGGTGGTTTCGGCCTGCGTCCGGACAGCCGGTTTAGCAGAGTGGAGTCCGAACAGATACGAGGGCGGATACGTCGGGACACCACCGTCTCTCATGACGTCGTCGGCGACTCCCCATTGAACTGCGAGCACCGGCGGTGTCGGACCCGTGAGCGCATCGAGAACAGTCTCGGAGTCGTCATCAGTTCGCAGCTGTACTGTTCCCGTAGACCGCAGTATCCGAGCGCGAGCAGCGACGACCACTGCTGGAAAGAGGGACGTCGTAACGTACGTGCCAAGGAACAGTGACACCACGAGCGTTACGACAAGTGCACTGAGGAACCGCTCGCGTCTGAGGTGTCGTCTGGCGACGCGCAGCGCCTCTCGTGGTCGCTCGATAGTATCCGGGGAGGGCATGGTCGAAAGCCGCTCTTTCCAGGTTAGTAGCGCTGGTGAAACGCGCTGGCCAGCGTACGGTCCGGTGACCGCTCAACTAGAGCAAGACACATCCAGTCAGTACAGACCATACACTGACTGAAATTTCGCTCAGATGCCGAGGCTGTCTTTGATTGCCGAGTCGATTTTCACCATGTCTGATGACGGGACAGATCCAATGGTCTTGTCCACACGTTCGTCGATGTCGACAACCCGGATCTGACTTAGATCTGCCACTGAATCGTGATCGAGGGCAGTGTCCGAAGCCAGTACTTCCACCTCGAAGGGATACGTGTCTCCAGACGTGTACTGCTTTGTGAACGGAGCGACGATGGTGGTCGGTGAGTACTGATTCCCAACATCGTTCTGGATGACAACACAGGGCCGGCTCTTTCCTTGCTGCTCACTCCCTTTCGTGGGGTTCAGTTCAACGATGACAATGTCGCCACGGCGTACCTGCACGCGTAACTCCAGAGTTCATTCGCTCCAGCCCGGCGCGTCACCGAGATACCCGGTTGCTTCTGAGGATGCTTCTCCCATTTCCCCAGCCAACTCACGAGACCGCTCGGCTCTCTTTCGATATCCTTCAGCAAGCCGTTCTTCATCTGTCGGCGGTTTGATTACGATCTCGCCGTTCACTTCGACGAACTCGACTTCGTCACCGCCTTCGATACCACGACGATCACGGAGTTCCTTCGGAATCGTCACCTGCCCCCGGTCCCCGACTTTCCGTTTGTGTTCAGCCATATCTATTCATACTTTTTTCATACTGATATAGATAGCGGTGGCATGGTTATTCAAGTCGGAAATCCACCTAACGGTTGTTTCAGCGACGACGATGTCGAACGTATAGGATTTCGATTGGGCCGTTTCAAACTATCAAGTATCTGGACGTGGCGCGCCGAATCGAATCAAAAACGTGGGGATGGCGGTCCTACGTCTCACGCGCTCGAACCGTCAGGACCGGGACGTCGGCGGTCCGAACCACCTTCTCGGTGACGCTCCCGAGGAGGTATCGGTCGACGCCGGTCCGCCCGTGGGTCCCCATCACGACCAGGTCTGCCCCCTCCTCCTCGCCGTAGTCGAGGATGCGCTCGTAGGGGGTCCCGCTGAGGACCGCCGTCTCGACGGCGACGTCGGCACCGACCGACTCGGCCACCTCCGAGACCACCGCCTCGCCGTGTTCGGCGATGGCCCCCATCCGCTCGGTGTCCTCGTTGGTCATGCCGGAGGCCTGCGTCTCGTCGTGGTCGCCGACCATGTCGGACTGTTCGACGGCGTCGTGTTCGGCGTGGACGAGCCCCGACGGGGCGACGTCATCCTGGGCCACGAACAACACGTGCAACGTCGCATCGTACTGCCGAGCGTGGTCGACGGCATGGTCCAGGGCCGCGTCCGCGGCCTCGCTGCCATCGGTTGGAAACAGGATGCTTTCGTACATGGGCCTCCACCGTATATGTTAGTTCGCCAGACAATTCAAGATTGGGGCCAGTTACCACTGAACACGGTGACGGTGTGTCACTCCCCGTTCGACCATCGTTGTCGAGTGCTGGACAGTAGTCTGTAGATTGCTCACACCGAAGGGGTCGATGGGGACCGACCCGGCACTATACAATCTGATTACGCACAAAAGCGACACAGTTGTTGCAGTAGATGGGTTTATCTCGGTGACCGAACAGTAGACGGGTATGACCGAACTCGCCGTCGGGGTGGTCGGCGCCGGCTGGATGGCCACCGACTACCACGTCCCGGCGTTCACCTCCCATCCGCGGACCCGGGTCGTCGCCTTCGCGGAGCGAGACCTCGATAGACGGGCCGCCGTCGAGGCGGAGCTGTCGTTGCCCGGCTACGGGGACGCCGCATCGATGCTCGCCGCCCACGACCTGGACGTCGTGAGCATCTGCACGCCGCCCAGCACCCACGAGGAGATATTTCTGCAGGCCGTCGACGCGGGCTGTCACGTCCTCTGTGAGAAGCCGCTGGCGCTGTCCGCCGCGAGTGCCCGGCGGATGGCCGACGCGGCCGACGCGGCCGGCGTCGTCACGCAGGTCGGCTACCTCCACCGCTACTACCGCAACTACGAACGGGCGCTCCAGTTGCTCGACAACGACATGCTCGGGGACATCGTCGAGGTGAGCATCGCCCACCACTCCGCCCCGCCCTCGGTGGGCTGGTACTACAACCCCGACCTCTCGGGGGGCGGCGTCGCGAGAGACCTCTTTCCGCACTCGCTGGACGTGCTGTTCGAGCTGTTCGGCGAGGACTGCGAGGTCCGTGACGCATCGGTCCGGCATCTCCGGGACCGCGCTGTCGAGGACACGGCCCGGGTGTCGCTCACCTTCGAGGACCGCTCCGCGAGCGACGCGAGCGAGGGGTCGACAGTCGAGCACAGCGAATCTACCAGCGTCCCCGTCGAACTCTCCGCAACCTGGACACAGACGGAGGGCGTCACTCGTGTCCTCGTCGTCGGTACCGAGGGGTGGCTGGAACTCGATGCCGAGACGCTCCAGGGCGACGTCCACGGCCGACCTTTCGAGTACCAGCACGGCGAGTTGCCACTCGTCGATATCGGTATCGCGAACCTCTTTGGCGCCAGCGACGAGGACGCCCACACCGCCCGGCTCCACGATTTCGCGGACAAGGCCGCGGCGGGCGACCGCGAGACGAGGGCGCCCGATTCGTTCTGTCCGAGGATGTAAAACTCGGTGACCTCACCCCGTTCGGTCGACTCCTGTGCGACGACGCCGACCGCGCCCGCGGCCGACACCAGGACGACGAGTGTCAACAGCAGTCCCGCCGGCCCCTCGCCGACGACGATCGACCGGGTTCGGGCGGCGAGGGCGGCGGCGTCGGTCCCGGCCCGTCGGCCGACCGGGAGCTGTGCCCGGCGGTACCAGGCAACCCCCGTCGCTGCGAGCGTGAACAGACCCAGCCCGGCGACGACGGCCTCGCGCTGGAACCCCCAGACCGTGAAATCGAGTGTGCCGCCGACCACGGCGACGGCGACGACGCTGCCCCCGACACTCAGGCCGAGCCGCCCGACCCAGGAGGTCGTCCGGGCTGGCAACGGCCCGGTCTCGCCGGCGGCTGGAAACACCGCCGAGACGAGCGCGTAGCCGGGGACCAGCAGGACAAAGGGGAGACCGACGACGATTGCCAGCGGCCGCACCGTCCCCAGCGGCGAGAAGACGACGACCGCGAGGACCACGACGGCGACGACGACCGCCCCGAGGTCGGCTGTCGACGCCGTCTGTCGCACTCCCAAATCTGCCATACAACTCTCTCAGCGTCCGGGGACTAAAAGGGAGTGGAGTGGGACGCCGGTGGCTACCCGAGCGAGTCGAACCCTTCCTCGCGCATCAGTTCGGCGACCCGTTCGGGGTGACGAAAGGCCGCCAGCAGGGCGAACTCGCGGGCGTCGGTCTTCGAGACGTCGCTCGCGCCCAGTTCGGTGGCGAGCGCGTGCCGGAACTGGGCCTCGCCATCGGCCACCTTGTCCCGGACGTGAATCTCCAGGCGGGTGTCGCGCTCGTCGCCGACGTTGCTCCGGCGGACGAAGTACGGGTAGAGCTCGTCACCGGCGTCGGCCGTGGCCGGCGCTCCGTCGTCGGCACCCGACCGGTCGGTCCTCCCGGTCGAGGATTTGGCTCCCGTCGCCGGCCCGTCACTGCGCTCCGTCGACTCCGCTTGGGACGACGAGCTATCGGCCGGGGACTCCTCCGAGCCGTCGTCGGCGTCGAAATCGAGGTTTCCGGAGCCGGACTTGAAGTTCGTCACGCCGTCGTCACCTCCCCCTCCCGCAGGTCGATCTGCCTGGTCCCGTCGTCCACCACGTCGACGTCGAGCACCGGTTCGACGTCGGCGTCGAACGTCTCGGTCGCGATGAAGTACGCCAGTTCGTACAGTTTCCGCAGCGTCGCTATCTCGCGGTCCCGGACCCGACGGTGGCCCGGCTCGCTGACCATCTCGCCGTCGCGCTCGAAGGTTTTCCAGCGCTCCTCGACCACCTTGAACGCCGAGCCCCGGGCCTCCCACATCGCGTCCATGAGGCTTTCGCGGTCGCCGATACTGACCGGCGTCGCGAACTCGGGGGTGGCCTCGAACTGGTCGCGGTACTGCTGGTGAGCGTTGGTCTGGCCCACCCCCGAGGGAACCACGCAGGCCAGTCCCACCTCGATGTCCAGTTGCGTCTCCATGTTGCCGACGAGCTCGCCCAGGCCGTCGAGGCTCAGATTTCCTTTGCCAGCGGGCTTGACCGGTGCGACGAGTGTCCGGAGCGCGAAGATAGCGTTGTACAGCAGGTCCTCCGCGCGGGCGTTCGGGTCGATAAGTATCGCGTCATACTGTTTATGGAGTTCCTCCCGTTCCCAAAGCAGGTCGTAGAGCAGTTCGAACCGTGGATACTCCTCGCGACTCAGGTTCTGCATCCCCGTCTCGTAGGAGATCTTCTGCTCCAGATTCGAGGTGAAATCACCCAGCATGTCGTGACTCGGGACGATATCGACGCCTTCGGCCGTCGTCTCGACGAGCTCATCGAAGGGACCGTCCGGCATATCCAGGATGTGTTTGACCAGGTTGTCAGCGTCCGGGTCGGAGCGGCGTTCCCCGGCGTCGAAGAGGCTCGTCAGATTCCCCTCCTGTGGGTCGAGGTCGATGACGAGCGTCTCCAGTCCCATCCGTTCCAGCGCCACGGCGAGGTTGGCGGTCATCGTCGTCTTGTAGGTCCCGCCAGACTCGGAGTACACGACGGCCGTTATCATACACCGGCCTATTGCGTGTTACTCCCATAAATCTGTGTCAGACATTTGTGCCAGTTATCTGTAATGGTCTTCTGTAACTGGTATCTGTAACAGTAAACTGTAATATTTGCTGTCTGTGGTTTCTGGGGCAGGTGAACCCCTCAGCGCACACCCATATTACAGAAGGAAATAACAGATACCCGTTACAGATGTACGAGACAGATTTGAATGGCAGATTGCTATTACAGAACTACGGTCCATGTGGCTGTCACAGACCACTGGGACGGGACATCCCGGCTCGGAGTAACAGATATCTGTGACAGTCCGAGACGAAGACGCGTTCCGGCGCCGAAAGAAGTGAACGCATCGAACCCATCGGAGACAGTGATGGTGTGACAGCTATTTATTACAGAAATCTGTTACAGACTACTATGACAGGCAGCTATTACGACGACTCGGACCGGCAGAGACGGCTGGCCCGCGTGACCAGCGGGCACGCGACAGTGCCAATCTATATGACCGAGTTCCGTGAAACCCGCAAGCGACCCGCATGAATCCCTCGTCATGGTCGTTCCCGGAGTTCGAGTATTCGCGGCGCAACAGGCTCATTCTGTACTACCTGACTGGGCTGGTCGCGCTCGTCCTCTGTTACACCGCACTGTACAACCTCGCACTGGCGTATCTGGAGGGTGTCGACCAGTCCATCTTCGCCTCCTTCGAGTTCGTCGTCCAGACAATGACCACGACGGGGTACGGACAGGACTCGGGCTACTGGAGCCACCCGCTGATGTTCCTGTTCGTCGCGGCGACCCAGATATCGGGTATCGCGCTCGGCTTTTTCACGCTGCGGCTCATCATCATCCCGCTGTTTACCGGGGCCGAAGTGAACCTCGACGACCGGCTGACCCGCAAGCGCGACCACGTCGTCATCTGTGAGTACCGGCGAGACTCGGCGGTGCTTCTCGACGAACTCAGGGAGCTCGACATCGAGTACGTGCTCATCTCGTCCGACGAGGAAAACGCCAAGTCACTCTCCGACGAGGGGTACTCCGTCATCCACGGCTCACCACAGGACGCGTCGGCCTTCGAACGGGCCAGCATCGGAACCGCGAGGACAGTCGTCACCGACGCAGGCGAGGCCAACGTCAACACGATTCTGACGGTCAAGTCGGTGCGGGAGGACGTGGAGATAATCGCGCTCTCGGACGACAGCGACATGCGGGACGTCCTGCGCGACGCCGGCGCCGACAGCGTGCTCTCCCCGCACGACCTCCTGGGTCGGCGTCTGGCCGAGAAGGCGGTCTCCGCTTTCGGGACCGAACTGGACACCGTCGAACTCGGCGGCGACCTCGAAGTGACCGAGCTGCCGGTCCTGCACGGGAGCCCCCTCATCGGTACTCGCATCAAGGACTCCCGGATTCGGGAAGCGACCGGGGCCAACATCATCGGCGCGTGGATAGACGGGGAGCTACAGCTACCACCCGACCCGAACGCCATCATCCGGGACAACACCGTCTTGCTCGTCTCCGGCGGGCACGACGACCTGGAGCGGTTCAGCGACGTGACGGGCCAGACCCGCGGGCTCGCGATGCACGACCGGATAATCGTGGTCGGACAGGGAGAGGTCGGCCAGGCCGCGAGCGAGGTGGTCACCGAGGCGGGAGTCGACCTCGTGACCGTCGACACGGAGGACCGCGACGGGGTCGACATCGTAGGCGACGTCGCCTCGAAATCGCTGCTCCGCGAGGCCGGTATCGAGGACGCGGGCGCGATACTCATCGGGCTCGCGGACGATTCGAAGTCACTGCTGACGACGGTGGTCGCGCGGTCGATGAACCCCGACATCGAGATTCTGGTCCGTGTCAACGACACCAACGCCACCCGGAAAGCCCTCTCGGCGGGGGCCGATTACGTCCTGTCGGTCCCGCGGGTCAGCGCCCGGATGCTGGCGAAGGAGCTCAGGGGCGAAGACGTCCTCGCACCGGCGAGCCAGATACGCCTCATCCGGGTGCCCGCGACCCCGTTCGCCGGATCGACTATCGCGGGCTCGGGAATCTTCGAGGCGAGCGGCTGTCGGATAATCGCGCTGGAGGAGGCGGGCGAACTGCAGAGCACCATCGACCCCCAGCGAACGCTCACTGGCGAGGAGCGGCTGACGCTCGCAGGTCCAGACGAGGCCGTCCGGGAGTTCCTCAAACGGTTCGACGTCTCACCGGTCGACGCAGCGCCGGAACAGTCCTGATACTCAGGAGCCGGCCCGCCGGACGAGTCCCGCCGCCAGCAGATAGAGCGGCAGGACGGCCATGGCGAGACCGCCGATGACGGCCCAGTCGACGAGCGCCAGCGGAACGGTCCCGAAGTAGTCGGCAAGCGGCGTGTACAGGACGGCGAG
>Ga0207753_1000703_pt1 | contig 12421 bp, 12 predicted proteins | sample PonA233FremontCA_2_FD_187273 | JGI IMG/M metagenome (GOLD analysis project Ga0207753, IMG submission 187273) | Salt pond sediment microbial community from Fremont, CA, USA - Pond A23 Sediment 3 (SPAdes) | ecosystem: Environmental > Aquatic > Non-marine Saline and Alkaline > Saline | place: USA...
GGAGCGTCGCCACGTCGAGACCGACAGCGACCGTGCGCGCGAGCACATCGAGGAGTACATGGCTGTCACCACCTGTCCGGCGTGTGAGGGAACCCGACTCAAAGCCGAGTCGCGGGCTGTGCTCGTTGATGGCAGTTCAATCACCGAGGTCAACGAGATGTCCATCGGCGACGCACTCGACCACTTCGAGGGGCTGGAAGCGAAACTCGACGACCGCGAGCGAAAGATCGCCGAAGAGATTCTCAAGGAGATCCGCGCCCGCCTCGGATTCATGTGCGAGGTCGGACTGGAGTATCTCACGCTCGACCGGGAGGCATCGACGCTGTCGGGTGGTGAGAGCCAGCGGATTCGGCTGGCCACACAGATCGGGAGCGGTCTCGTCGGCGTGCTGTACGTCCTCGACGAGCCCTCGATCGGGCTCCACCAGCGCGACAACGACCGACTCCTCAACACCCTCGAAGAACTGCGTGATCTGGGGAACACGCTCATCGTCGTCGAACACGACACCGAGACGATGCGCCGCGCGGACAACATCATCGACATGGGACCAGGGCCGGGCAAACGCGGCGGCGAGGTCGTCGTCAACGGTTCCTTCGAGACACTGACGGACTGCGAGGAGAGTGTCACCGGTGAGTATCTCTCGGGCGAGCGCGTGATTCCAGTACCGGACGAGCGTCGGGAAGCCGACGGTGAGATCACGATCCGCGGCGCACGCCAGCACAACCTCAAAGATCTCGACGTATCGATCCCTGTCGGTAACTTTACCGCGATTACAGGCGTCTCGGGGTCGGGCAAATCGACGCTGATGCACGACGTCCTCTACAAGGGACTCGCCCGCGAGATGAACGACAACACGAGCGTCGATCCGGGCGACCACGACGCCATCGAGGGGCTGGACAACATCGAGACGGTCCGGCTGATCGACCAGTCACCCATCGGCCGGACGCCACGGTCGAACCCCGCGACCTACACCAACGTCTTCGACTACGTCCGTGATCTGTTCGCCCAGACGGATACGGCGAACCAGCGCGGCTACGACAAGGGTCGGTTCTCGTTCAACGTCAAGGGCGGCCGGTGTGAGGCCTGTGGCGGCCAGGGCACGGTCAAGATCGATATGAACTTCCTCTCGGACGTGACCGTCCCGTGTGAGGAGTGTGATGGTGCCCGGTACAACGACGAGACGCTGGATGTAACCTTCAAAGGAAAGACGATCGCGGACGTGCTGAACATGAGTGTCGACGAGGCACACGACTTCTTCGAGAGTCACAGCCAGCTTCGCCGCCGGCTGAAACTGCTCAAGGACGTCGGGCTGGGCTACATGCAACTCGGTCAGCCGTCGACGACACTCTCCGGTGGGGAAGCCCAGCGCGTGAAACTCGCAGAGGAGTTGGGCAAGAAGGATACCGGCGAGACGCTGTACCTGCTCGACGAACCGACGACGGGGCTGCACCCCGAAGACGAGCGAAAGCTCATCGACGTGCTCCACCGGCTGACCGACGAGGGGAACACAGTCGTCGTTATCGAACACGAACTGGATCTGGTGAAAAACGCCGACAACATCGTCGATCTCGGTCCGGAAGGCGGCGAGAAGGGTGGGCAGGTCGTCGCGACCGGCACACCCGAGACCGTTGCACGGACCGAGGAGTCCCACACCGGGCAGTACCTGCGTGATCTCCTGCCCGCGGTCGATCTGGAGGGGCCGCGTGCCGACCGCGAGTTGCCCGCCGAGAAAGGCGAGACGGATCAGGTCGCCGGCGCCGACGACGACTGATCGTCCGGGAACGGCGAAGGCGGAGCGTTACTTCGCGAAGTAGCTCGTGAAAAAGCCGGAGAAGAAGGAGGCGATGGCCACCGAGAGCAGCATATCGGAGAGCTCCCAGGGGCCGTCCGCTTCGTTCGCGGTGAGTTTGGTGATGGCGACGCCGATCACGAGCGAGATGAGGCCGTTCGAGAGGTCTTCTTTGAAACCCATACGTGGTATACGGATCGGCGGATAAAATAGCTGCTGTGGGATCGGCGGAGGGGTGTACAGACGCATCGAGGCGTGACCGGAGGAGCCTACTGTCCGCTGGCGCCGCACTGTCGGCTGCCGGACGGTCGTCGGTATCCGCCGGCCCACGGCCGGATGCGAGCCACGTACCGAGTGTGCGGATCGTCTCTGCGATTCGAGATACGTTCAGTTTCATTGCGTGATAGGTGCGCAGAAACTTATTTTACGTTCGATACTCGCATCTACTGTATGGTCTCGCTGCCCACGGACATTCTACTCGGCATCTATCTCGGCGCACTCGTCGGCGTGATTCCGGCGCTGGGCGTCTGGGCGGCGAGTTTTGGCTTCCGGTACAGCCGGAGATTATCGCTCCCGCGGGCGAGCGCCGTCGGCCTCGGACTCGTCCTCGCAGCAGTGACCGGCGGCGGTCTCTCGGTCGTCGGCGAGTCGACCGTCGGCTCTGCGGGGCCGGTCCGGTTCGCACTCGCAACCGTGCTCGTGGTCGGACTCTCGACGTACGCCCACACGAGGGGCGACGAGATGGCCGCCGAGTTCCCCCAGGACCTCTCGATTTCGGATCTCGGGGGCTCGACGGTCAGCAAAGAGCGGGCCGAACTGACCGAGGACGGGAGCGAGGTCCGGATCCGCATCGTCGGTGAGATCGGTGACGTCGAGGGCTACCCCTCGATGCCGGCGACGTTGCGTGAGGAGATCCGCGATGCAGAGATCGAACTGCCGGTCGATCTCCGGATCGACGAACTCGAACGCAGAGTCGCGGATCGACTCGAACTGACCTACGATCTCGCGAGTGTGTCGGTCGATATCGACGACCGGGGGCGTGCGCGCGTCGACGCCGCGCCGCCGTTTTCCGGTCTCTCGAAACGGATCGGGAGCGGCCGCCACGCCGTGACCGTCTCCGGACTCGTCCCGACGGGCGTCGCGCGCGGCGACGAGGTGACCGTCATCACGCCGAGCGCGCAGGTTCGCGGGACGGTCGTCAGCGCACGGACCGAACCCGAGAGCGCACGCGGGACGGAGCCAACCATCGAGCCGCGGTCGGAGGCCGAACCGGCCGACGACGAGCCCGGCCGGATCCGCGCGCCGACGACGACTGGCGGCCGCGGCGAGGTGACCGTCGCCGTGACACGGACCGACGTCCAGCCCCTGCTTTCGGCCAGCGGGGCGAAGATCGTCGTCGAGTCCAGGGATCTCGACAGGGAGTACGAGGTCGTCTCGATGCTCCGCCGGGTCGGCCACCAGATCCAGCGCATCGGCGTCAGCACCGACGGCGAACTCGACGGGGCGACGCTGGGCACTGCCGGGCTCCGAGAGCACCACGACGTCGCGGTGCTGGCAGTGCGGAAACCGGGCGGCTGGCTGATCGCACCGCGTGGCGAAACGAGACTCGAAGCCGGCGACGAGCTGTTCGCCGCCGGCACTCGATCGAATCTGGAGGGGTTCGCAACTACTGTCGCATGAGAGTACTATCGATTCCACAGCCGGCTGTCGGGGGTGATCGGCGATGCTGACAGTCGTCCTCACGATCTCCTCGACGGTCCAGCAGGCCGCGGGCATCCTGACGCAACTGTTCGGGCTGGCGGCGCTGGCGGGCGTACTCGGTGGCGGGCTGGCAGTCGGCTACCGGTGGTACACGGGGAGTCGTGTCCCGCAGTGGCTGGCCATCCTCGTCGGCACTGCCGGTGTGGCGCTGTATCTCGGGACGACGGCCGCCCTCGAAGAGGTTATCCGGTCGGATATCCAGCCGACCGAAGTCGAGATCGTCCTGTTCAACCTGACTGCGTTGCTCGCCGGCGGTGGCGGTGGGGCGCTTGGCAGAGTCGTCGGTGACCGGTTCGGCACCGACGTGTTGCTGTGGTCACCGACACAGGACGCCGACGACGTCGGTCGACTGGCACAGACCGTCGGGCGAGTGACGACGGTCCAGCTCCCGACGACGATCGACGACGCCGCTGGCTACGATCCGGTGCCCGAACGCGCGAAAGAGCGGCTGGCGGGCAAACGGCTCGTCTTCCCGCGTGGACTCACGGTCGAGGAACTCGACGGGCGGCTCACCGAGCGGCTCAAGTCCGATTACGGCGTCGGGACGGTCGACGTCGAGTTCGACGACAGCGGGACGGTCACGCATCTCGCCGTCGGGACTCGTGCGGCCGGCATCGGCTCGACGCTACCGCCGGCGACGAACGCCCTCGCCGTCAGGGCAGATCCCGGCTTCTCGGCGAGTACGGGCGATATCGTCCAGCTCTGGACGCGTTCCCCGCCGCAGCGAGTGCTCACCGGTGAGTTGCGCGGTGTCGCCGACGACGTGGTGACCATCGCCGTCGACGCCGGAGACACGCCGAGAGTCGATCCGACACAGCGGTACCGCCTGGTGACGCTGCCGGTCAACGACAGGCCGGACCGGGAGTTCGCCTCGCTGCTCCGGGCGGCCGAGGAGACGTTCAGTTCGGTCACCGTCGAGGCCGGCAGCCCGCTGCACGGGCTGCCCGTCGGCGCGCTCGATCTGACGGTCACCGCGATAAGACCCGAAGAGGGTGAGCCCGTGCCGTTCCCGGAGCCAACCTACCGGCTCGCGCCGGGTGACCTCCTCTTCGTCATCGCGCGGCCGGCCGGGCTTCGCAGACTGGAACGTGGTGGGCGGCCACTCGATCCGTCGCTCGCCAGCGGTTCGCTCCCGGGCGACGAAACCGAACCCGCCGAGGGCATCACGACCGCCGACGAACCCGAGACGGAACGGGAGGAGTCGACCGGCGAAGACGGGCTGCCCACGAGCAACGACCAGTCCGAAGACGGATCGGTAGCCGATAGCACAGAGATCGCGGGGAAAGCAGACGCCGACTCCTTCGACGAGATCAAGGCACAGTTCGAGGCGGCCGACAGCCAGGAAACGGACGAGGCTGCCGGGGAGGATCAGGAGGGGGCAGACGAACCGAGAGAGGCCGTCGCAGAAGACAGCCAGGGGTCGACCGACAGCAGCGCCGATAGCGAAACCAGGTCGGAGCCCTCCTTCGACGAACTCAAATCCGAGTTCGACGCCGGCGACGTGGACTGGGGCGAGGGAGCGGCGACGGGGGAGAGCACGGACGAGGGGACAGAGTCGACGGAGAGCGCGGACGAAGAGCCAGCGGAACCGGACGTGGAGGTTGCATTCGAGGACGAGAGTGGGTCGGGCAGAGACGCGGAATCCACGGGCAGAGAGCCAGATACGGCGGACTGGGGCGAGGAATCCACCGACGAGAGTGACGATTCGGACGACGATGGGCTGGTCAGTCTCGAAGAGGCTGATATCACCTTCGAGGACGAGCAATCAGACGATAGCGAGTCCGACGAGTCGACAGCCACCGGGGATAGCGCGGGAACACTCGGTGATCTCGACATCGACGACGAACTGCAGGGCGACGAGGGAGACTCCATCTCCGACGATATCGGGAATCTAGACTTCGAGGAGGACGACTCCGAGGCGTTCGGTGAACTCGGCTTCGAGGACGACGGGGATCCGTTCGACGCGGTCGACGACTCCGACGAGGACGGCAGTGAATCCAGCGAGGACGACACGGAAACTGACGGCGGCGACGACGAGGACGACGAGGGGGACAGTAGCGGCGGCGGGAGTTCCTTCGCAGATCTGAAAGCGGAGTTCGAATCCGGTGAGGCCGACTGGGAGGACGACATCTCCGACAGTCCCGGCGGCGACATGCGCCTCGACGAGTAATCCTCTTGGGGCTGGACGACGGAGTGACTGCTATGCGGTGGAAACTATTTGCGACGCTCTCGGAGACTGCCGGCGACAGCGAGGTCGAGACCGCGCTCGATGCCGAGGAGCCGACGCTTCGTGACGCCTTCGACGCCTTGCTCGCGGCACACCCCGAACTGGAGTCCGCGGTTCTCGACGACGATGGCTCACTGGAAGCTCACCTCCGCGTGCTCTGTGACGGCGAAGACCCGTTCCGCGCGCTAGAGGGGTGGGAGACGAACGTCTCGAACGTGGAGGAACTGGCACTGTTTCCGCCGGTTTCCGGCGGGTAGTCAGAGCCACTCCGCGTCCGGATCGATGTATCCCTCGGGTTTCTCACCTGCGAGCACGGCCAGGATGTCGTTGGCCATGTGTTCGTTGAGATCGGTCACCGACTGTTCGGAGTAAAACGCCGAGTGTGGCGTGACGAGTACGTCGTCGCGGTCGAACAGTGGGGAATCTTCGGGTGGTTCCTCTTCGAGAACGTCTACCCCGGCAGCGGCAATCTGGCCAGTGTCGAGCGCCCAGGCGAGTGCCTCTTCGTTGACGATCGGTCCACGGCCGACGTTGACCAGCACACCGGTCTGACTCATCTGCTGGAACACCTCGCGGTCGAAGAGGTGGTGTGTCTCCTCTGTCAGCGGCGCGTGAATCGAGATGTGATCGGCCTTCTCGACCATCTCCCAGAAGGAGACCTTCTCGACGCCGTACTCGGCCATCGCCTCGGCATCGACGTACGGGTCGGCAGCGACGAGTTCACAGCCGAAGCCGGCGAGCTTTTCGGCAGTCCGCTGGGCGATCCCACCGAAGGAGTGGAACCCGACAGTCTGTGTACTGAGGCGCTGTATCGGCTGGCCAACCGTCCAGTCCCAGCCGCCGACTTCGACCGAGCGGTCGTAGGCCTCGGTCCGCCGGAGCGAGGCGAGAAGCAGGGCGACGGCGTGTGTCGAGACCTCTTCTGTACAGTAGTCCGGGACGTTGACGACGGTCACGCCGTGGTCGTCCGCCGCGGAGATATCGATGTTGTCGACGCCCGCACCAGCGCGAGCGACGACTGCCAGTTCCGGAGACTGTTCGAAAACCTCGGCCGGCACCGGGATGCTCACGTCGACGACGAGCGCGTACGCGTCGGCCGCAGCCTCGATTACTCGATCGGTGGTCGAAAGATCAGTCGAACGGACAGTGTGATCCGAACCGAGAATCGATTCGAGCGTCTCGGTACGGATCCGGGGGTCGCCATTCGTAACTACGTCTACCATTGTGTAGCGGTAGTAGTCGAACACTAATTAATAAGCCGAGTTGTTATCAGTGGATGGGAGCAGCTACCTGAATCACCGAGTTTATCAGGGGTCAACAGCTATTTTGGCGGCTGTATCCTAGTGTCGGCCATGCCAGTCACCGATGACGACGAACTGCGAGAGATTCTGGAGCAAAAACGCGTCGCGGTCGTCGGCTGTTCGACCACCCCGGGCAAGGATGCACACGACATCCCGTCGTATCTCGACCGGCAGGGCTACGAGATCATCCCGGTCAACCCCTACGCTGACGAAGTGCTGGGCAAGGACGCCTACGACTCACTGGCGGACGTCCCGGGCGATATCGACATCGTCGACGTCTTCCGGCCCAGCGAAGAGGTAAGCGGCATCGTCGACGAGATACTCGACCGGGGCGGCGTCAACACGCTCTGGCTGCAACTGGGGATTCACGACGACGAGGCCGTCGAACGCGCCGAATCAGCCGGCCTGCGAGTCGTCGAGGATCGGTGTATGAAACCCGAACACATGCGCCTGATGTGAAATCGGAGCAGATGCCCTGCTGTAGTCAGAACTCTTCGACGTGTGGGCGTAGATCGAGTTCGAGGGTCCACGCCGACCGGTTTTGCTCGATCAGATGCCAGTACGACTCTGCGATATCGTCGGGGTCGAGAAACGTCTCTTCCTCGCGGTCCGGACTCGACTCCAGGGCCTGCGGTGTCCCGATCTGGCCGTCGATGACGACGTGGGCGACGTGGATCCCCGCCGGCCCCAGTTCGCGGGCCATCGACTCGGCCATCCCGCGGACGGCGAACTTCCCAGCGCTGAATCCGACGGCACCCCCGCGACCACGGACTGCCGAGGTGGCACCGGTAAAGATGATCGTGCCGCCGTCGCCGTCGCGCATGTCGGCGACCGCCTGCTGTGAGCACAGCAGGGCACCGTAGGCGGAGACCCGCCAGGCCTGCTCGAACTCCTCGGGTGCGATCGCTTCGACGCCCTTCCAGGCGCCGCCGCTGGCGTGGTTGACCAGCACGTCGACCGGACCGAACTCCTCGTGGACGGTCTCGAAGGCCGCTGCGACGCGCTCCTCGTCGGTGATATCGGTCGGCACGGCGATCGCATCCGCGCCGAGATCGGCCGCCAGGTCTTCGAGATAGCTCGCCGAGCGGGCAAACAGCGCGACCTGACAGCCCTCGTCGACGAATTTGCGAGCGAGTGATTCACCGAGTCCCGGGCCGACACCAGCGATGACTGCTGTCCGTGTCATGTCTCCTGCTTTGTCGGGAACCTACATAGTCCTCGGTGCAGTCGGAGCAAAACGACACTGGAGAGCAGATCGGACAGCTACCCCTCGACGAGTGGCCGTTCGGAGCGGTAGACAATCTCCATCGGGAGCCCCTTCTGGTCGGTCGGGGGCTCCGGTGGCAGCGACCGGAGGGGACCACCGCCCGGCTGGGCAGTGTACGCCAGCACCACTGCATCGAGCACGTCGTCGACGGTCACGTCTGTCCCCCCGGCCGACTCCGCGACAGCCTGGACGACTGGCGGCCCGTCGGTATCGTGACTCGCGAGCGTCCGCATCCGCTCGGCGTACCCCCCTGCCGTCTTCTTGGAGTGCTGGAGCGGTTCGCCGGCGAACGCGCGGAAACAGACCTCGGGGTGGGATTCGCGGAAGGTGGCCCGCGCCTCGGGGACGTTGCGGAGCAGATCGTCGACGGCGGCGATCTGATCGCTGATCGCGAAGGCCTGCTTCGAGAGGCTGGCGTCCGACTTGCGCTCGTTGACCCGCTTGGCGGCGGGATACCGGCGCTTCCGTGTCGCCTCGCGAACTGGCGGGGTGAATACCGCCTGCCGCCGCGGGCCGAGCACGGATCGTGCGAGTTCGTCACAGCGGCGGCCACTCGCCCCGCTCTCGACGAGTCCGATCGGCATATCGACGAGGATGACTGCTGCGGTCTCCTCGTAGGAGCTCCAGAGTTCGCCGATTTCCTCGAAGACACGGCTGTGATCGTAGCCGTCGCTGTCGAACGCGACCGCGAGCCAGACGTCCCGGCCCCTGTCGACACCGACGAACAGGTTGGCCATGTCTGGTGGTTTGGTCTCTGTAGTAAAAAACACCTATCCTGTCTGTCGGTCCTGTAACTGGTCGGTGCCGTGGGGTAATCTTCATTTGGTCGGCAGCCGACCCTCCAGATATGAGTGAGCAAACGATCTTCGAGCAGATCGTCGCCGGCGAGATACCGAGTTACACGATCTACGAGGACGAACAGACCTACGCCTTCCTGGATGCGAACCCCCTCGCACCGGGACACACGCTGGTGATCCCGAAAGAGCCCTACGAGCGACTCAACGACATGCCGCCGGAACTGATCGGCAAGGTGTTCAGCGTGGCAGGCGAGGTTGCCTCGGCCGTCGAGGCAGCAGTCGACGCCCCGGCGACGACACTCGCAATCAACAACGGCGAGGAAGCCGGACAGGAAGTGCCCCACGTCCACCTGCACATCATCCCACAGTTCGAAGACGACGACTCACGACCGATTCACACCCTGTTCAGGGGAGCCGATCTCTCCGACGAAGAGATGGAAGAGATCGCTGCGACCATCCGCGATAATCAGTCGGGCGGCGGAGCCGCAGAGTAGCGCCCTCACAGCACCCAGGACAGATCACGTACTTTTTTATCAGGAGACGCGGCAGAGACGGATATGTCGACGCAGATCACAGCACTCGTCGGCGCGACTGGCGGGGCGGGCACCACCAGACTGACCGTCGAGATGGCCGGTGTCCTCGCACACGCCGGACGCGACGTCGCGATCTTCGATGCAGCGTTCCAGACACAGGGACTCGCGTCGTACGCCGAATCCGATACGCAGGCAGATATCACGGCACTGCTGACGGGGGAGGCGACGCTGGACAGCGCCCTCGCCGAACAGCCGACGGAGTTCCCGGGGACGCTCTCGATCTGTGCGGCGTCGGCGCCGTTCGAGCGACTCGCACGCGCGAAGACCGCCGGCGGCGCAAAACAGTTCGAACAGCAGGTCGCGGCAGCAGCGCTCTCCCACGACGTCGTCCTGATCGATACCCCACCGATCGGTGGCAACCAGGCAGTCGCCGCGGTCAACGCCGCGGATCACGTCGCAGTCGTCACCCCCGACAGCGTCCGCGGACGGGACGGGCTGGCACTCGCCCGTGACCGACTGGCTGACATCGGCGTGTCGGAGCCGACGGTGGTCGCGAACCGATCCGATGGCAGACTCGATGCCGACGTACAGATTCCAGAGGCGGAGACGACAGATCCACGGCAGTGTCCATCCGCAGTGCCCGCAGACGAGCAGTTCACGCCGGCAGTCGTCGAACTGATCGAGACGACACTCGGAGTTACACCGGAGATCGAGATCCCCGACAGCGGTCGGTTTGCCGGACTGCTGGATTCGTAGAAAACGCCCGCGTCAAATTACTTTTCTTCTTCTTTCAGTTCGTCGAGTTCGGCTTCGACTTCCGAGTCGGGGACCTCGTCCATCTCGTCGAGCTGGGCCTCTTCCGTCTCGGTCGCCGCGTCTGCTTCCGACTCGGCAGGCTGTTTGCCTTTCCCCATCTCGGCTTTGAGCGTATCCAGTTCCCGGTCGACCGCCCCCTCGGTCGCGAGTTCTTCGAGTTCGCGGTCGAGCGCGCTCTTGTCGGAGAGGCTGCTTTCGAGCGCGCCACTCTCACGGAGTTCGTCGAGCGCCGCAGAGCGGGCTTCCATCTCTTCGGTGCGTTCTTCGGCGCGCTCGATCTGGCGGGAGACATCTTCCATCTCCTTGCCGGCCCCGGTCACGGCCTCGTTGACACGCGTCTGTGCCTCCGCAGCCTTGTACCGCGCTTTCATCGTCTCCTTTTTCGTCCGGAACTGCTCGATCTGTTGCTGGAGTTCGTCTTTCTGGTCGATGAGGGAGTCCTGTTTCTGTTCCAGATCCGCGATCTGGGTCTCCAGCGAATCGATCTGGTTCATCTTCTGCTTTTTCTTCTCCAGGGCACGGCGTGCGAGATCGTCGCGATCCTGTTCGACCGCCTGTCTGGCCTGCTCGTTGTGGCGCTCGACGTTTTCCTCGAGCCGGCGTTTCTGGATCTCCAGTCGCTTCTTCTGGGTCGTGAGATCGGCGATCCCCTGTTTGACGCTCTGGAGGTTGTCCCGCATCTGCTCGTAGGAGTAATCGAGTTGCTCGTCCGGATCCTCCGCCCGGTTGAGCAGTGAGTTGAGCTTCGATCTGATAATGTACGACGTGCGCGAGAGTATTCCCATAAAAACTACCACGCACCGGCGAAACTTAAAATTCTTACATCTGTTTAGCAACCAGCATGAGCGAGCCACGACGGTTGCCGGGAGCGCGGGATGTGCGTGTGAGTCTCGACGGGGGAGAGAGCGACCGCGTCGTCGTCGCCTGTCCGCCTCACCCCCAGCTGGGCGGTGATCGACACGACAGTCGGCTCCGGGCGGTCAGTGACGCACTCGCGGCGGCTGGCATCGACTGTCTCCGGTTCGATTACGGGGCCTGGGACGAGGGGATCGGGGAGCGTACCGACGCGCTGACTGCACTGGGATGGGCCACGGAGAACTACGGGCAGGTCGGCCTCTTCGGCTACAGCTTCGGCGGCGGTGTTGCGCTGTGTGCTGCCGCCGAGGACGGCCCCACGCCAGCGGCAGTCACAGCACTGGCCCCGGCCTCGGAGATCGAGGGTCTGGACGTGGTGGCCGCACTCGACGACATTCCAGTCCCGGTCCAGATCGTCTACGGCGAGCGCGACGACAGTGCCACGTGGCAACCGGTCGTCGAGCGCGCGCGGGAACTCGGATACGAGGTCGAATCCGTCCCGGCGGACCACTTTTTCGTCTCGCAGCGAGGCCACGTCGCCGAAATCGTGGGTTCGTTTCTCCAGTCTCAGATGTGACTCCCAGGCGGATACGACTAAATGGCCGACGCGTGTTACACCAGATATGCGCGCAGTCAGACTCGCCGAACACGGCGGCACAGAGGTGCTGGGGGTAACAGATGTCGACCGACCCGAGCCCGGCGGCCACGAGATACTCGTCGAGGTCGCTGCTGCGGGCGTCAACCCCGTGGACACGTACTTCCGGGATGGCTCGTACACACCGGCGACACTTCCGTTCACGCCAGGCGTGGATATCGCCGGCACCGTCGCCGAAGTCGGCGAATTCGTCGAGGGTTTCGAGACGGGCGACCGGGTCTTCGGCACCGGTATCGGCAACGGCACCTTCCAGGGAGCCTACGCCGAGTACGCGACCGTTCCCGAAGACCGGATCGTCGAACTCCCGGAGGGCGTCGATCTCACGGAGGCAGGCGGGGCAGGCGTCGTCGCCGGCACTGCCTGGCGGGCGCTGATCGACCACGCGAACCTCGATCCGGCGGAGTACTGTCTCGTCCACGG
>Ga0207753_1000706_pt1 | contig 12375 bp, 14 predicted proteins | sample PonA233FremontCA_2_FD_187273 | JGI IMG/M metagenome (GOLD analysis project Ga0207753, IMG submission 187273) | Salt pond sediment microbial community from Fremont, CA, USA - Pond A23 Sediment 3 (SPAdes) | ecosystem: Environmental > Aquatic > Non-marine Saline and Alkaline > Saline | place: USA...
TCGCGAAACAGGAGATCGAACGCGAGATCCGTGCCGTCGCCCACGGCCACGTCGAAGTCGAGTTGCGGGATCAGAACACCGCCATCGTCTGGGTCGAGGACGGCGACATTTCGAGTGTGATCGGCAAGGGTGGCGGTCGCATCTCCGATATCGAGAACCGGCTGGGCATCAGCATCGACGTGCGGACCTTCGAAGATCGAGATACTGGCAGTTCGAGCACCGCAGCAGCCCCCGAGACTGGCTCGAAGAGCCTCACCGTCCAGCCGGAGGTCACCAGCCGACACGTCATCGTCCCGATGGACGGCCACGCAGGCGAGACCGTCGAGGTACAGGCAAACGGTGAGTATCTCTTCACCGCGACGGTCTCGCGCGGTGGTGAAATCCAGGTCTCACGCGGGAGCGCAATCGCCGAGGAACTGGAGAAAGCGATCGATCACGGCAAAACCATCACCGTCTCGCCCTCGTAAACTACCAGTTGTAGACGACTGCTTGTCCCCCACACTCCGGACACTCTTCTCGTTCTGAACGGAGATTGTACCCACACTCCCGACACTCGCAGTGTTGCGGTGTTGTCTCCCGTGTTGATGTGACGAGGTTGAACGGGAACATCGTGTCGATGGCCATTGGAATAGCAAATAAATGTTAGTAGGGATTAATTTAACTACCGGAACGAGGGGTTCTTTCAGGATTCGAAAGACGTTTATTTATCTACAATTCATTCAAGATTTGATGAATATCGGTGGAAAGGATCGAATGCCTAGTCAGCGCGCGATTCCAGACACCGGGTGGACACCGACCGAGTGCAACAAGAGAGCAGCGGGAACCGTGACAGAGAGTCAGTCCGAGACAGCAGCTTCAGTTTCGGCGCCAGCTTCGGAGATTTCGTAGAGATTCTGGCGGGCGTCGGCAAAGTAGACATCCTCCTCGATGACGCCGATCTCGTCTAAGCGTTCGAGCGCGTACCGGACTGTTCGTGCGGAGAGCATCGATTCCTGGACAATTCCTTTCTGTGTCAGCGGACCATTGTATTCGAGTACCTTGTAAACGAGTTTCGCACTCGGAGGCAGATCCGCGATCCCCTCCTCGTCGGATTCTGTCATCGGATAACTGTAATGAACGCTGGCTGTATAAAGATTGAGGGATCAGGTCAGAGACGGACGTTCGTGGGTTACTACTCGCCCACAGAGTGATCCTCCCGCCTCTCGTCATTCTGATGGCTTTCCGACCGATCGGAGTCGTCACCGTCGTCGACCGCCGCCCTCTCCTCGCGGTCGATCACCGCCTCTCGCGGAAAGATAAGGAATCCGATAAGAACGGCAACGACAGCGAATCCGAGAAAGACGATGCCGAGGCGCAGTCTGTCGTGGACCAGTCCCGTGACGGCGATGATCGCACCGGCGCCGAGGAGGTACAGTCCGTACAGAAGCAGTGCCGTCCCGACGGCCCCACCGGCGGAGGCGACGTCGGAGTCAGGGTTCGAGTACGTATCCTGGGCGGCCCAGGCGATCAACAGTCCGGCACCCACCGCGTTCGCGCCGACAGCCCGCAGGATGTCGACCCCGCGGATCAGATCAGCGACGAAGAGGAGTCCGGAGCCGAGGAAGACGACGAGTCCGAGCAAGAACAGCCACGGCGAACCACCCTCCCAGTCCTCGGCATCGTCAGTCATACAGTAGCTATCCCGCTGGCAGCCCGATAAATGGGTCGGAACGGCCCGCGAACGAACAGCTTTTTACTCCGGGTATCGGACTGTGGGGTATGGCTACAGAGACGGGTGACGGGACGACCGACTCGGAGGCAGAGTCGGATACGGGCCTTTCCCCGTACATGCGCGGCGTGACCGTCACGACGACGGCGACGATCTTCGGGATCCTGGCTGGCGTGATCTCGACGATGCGAGCGACAGGTGCAGGAGACACCAGTGGTGCGATCTGGCTCATCGCCGCGATCATCGTCCAGTTTGCGGTATACTCTGCAGTGGGGATCGATACCGACGAGTTCGGGACGAAAGACTACCTCTATATCGCGTTTATGACCTTCGCTATGTGGTTTATTTCCTGGGGTATCCTGCTGACCGCGGGAGTGTGATCACCGATGGCAGATGATAGTATCGCGGTTGTCGACCTGGAGAAGTGTCAGCCGGATAGATGTAACTACGAGTGTGCGAACTTCTGTCCGCCCAACCGGACGGGCAAGGAGTGTATCGTCACCCGTGGCGAACACTACGAGGAAGACGACGTCTACTCCGGGACGGACGACCAGATCTGGATCTCCGAGGAGATCTGTCTGGGCGAGACCTGCGGGATCTGTGTCGAGAAATGTCCCTTCGACGCGATCCAGATCCTGAATCTCCCGCAGGAACTCGACGAGGAGCCGATCCACCGCTACGGCGAGAACGCCTTCGCGCTGTACGGGCTGCCGGCCCCGGAAGAGGGTCGTGTCACCGGAATTCTCGGTCCGAACGGGATCGGGAAGACGACCGCCGTGCGGATTCTCGCGGACGAACTCGCGCCGAATCTCGGGCAGGCGGGCACCGAACCCGACTGGGAAGAGGTGCTCGAGGCCTACCGCGGCACTGCTCTCCAGGAGTATCTCGAAGCGATGCGGGAAGGCGACGTGACCGTCGCCCGCAAGCCGCAGTACGTCGACCAGATTCCCGACCAGTTCGACGGCCCCACGTCGGCGCTGCTCGAACAGACCAACGAACGGGGTGCGCTGGAGGCGTTGGTCGACCGGCTGAACATCCGGCCGGTGGTCGATCAGCCCATCGACACGCTCTCCGGGGGCGAACTCCAGCGTGTCGCACTCGCCGCGACGCTCGCCCGCGATGCCGATTTCTACTTCCTCGACGAGATCACGCCGTATCTGGACATCAGCCAGCGGATGACTGCTGCGCGATTGGTCCGTGAACTCGCCGAGGAGGAAGACCGGTCGATGCTGGTCGTCGAGCACGACCTCGCAATTTTGGATCTCATCGCCGACGCGATCCACGTCGCCTACGGCCAGTCCGGCGCGTTCGGGATCATCACACCGCCGAAGTCGGTCAAAAACGGCATCAACGAGTATCTCTCGGGCTATCTCGAAAACGAGAACATGCGGATCAGAGAGACGGACATCGAGTTCGAGGAACACGCCCCGCGGACGAATACGACGGGGAGTGTCCTCGTCGAGTATCCCGCACTCGAAAAGAGCTACGGCGAGGGCGAGTTCTCGCTGTCCGTCGAGGCCGGGACGATCCACGAAAGCGAGGTGCTTGGTGTCGTCGGCCCGAACGGGATCGGGAAATCGACCTTCGCAAAAATTCTGGCCGGCCGACTCGAAGCCGACGAGGGCGAGGTGAGTTCGAGACTGGATATCGCCTACAAACCGCAGTACATCGAGATCGACCAGCCGATGCGCGTCGACACCTTCCTCTCGACGATCACCGACGACTTCGGTGGCTCCTACTGGACGACCGAGATCGCCCAGCCCCTCCAGCTCGAACCGATCATGGAACAGAGCCTCGACGACCTCTCAGGCGGTGAGCGCCAGCGGGTCGCCATCGCGGCCTGCCTCTCCGAGGATGCTGATCTGTACCTGCTGGACGAGCCCTCGGCACACCTGGACGTCGAACAGCGCGTGATGGCAACCTCGGCGATCCGCCGCTACGCCGAGAACCACGACGCGACGGCGATGGTCATCGACCACGACATCTACATGATCGACCTGCTCGCGGACCGCTTGCTCGTCTTCGAGGGCGAACCGGCCAGACACGGCCGCGCTGCCGAGCCACAGGGGATGCGCGAGGGGATGAACGAGTTCCTCTCGAATCTGGACATCACCTTCCGCCGGGACGAACGGACCTCCCGCCCGCGGATCAACAAACCCGACAGCCAGCTCGATCGGGAGCAGAAATCGGCCGGCGAGTACTACTACGCACCGTAACGATGGGAATCGACGAGTCGGATATCGAGCCAGCACAGTTTCTCGAAGACGTCGAGATGCGCGTTGGGACAGTCACCTCGGCCGAAGAGTTTCCCGAGGCGCGGAAAGACGTCTACAGGCTAACGATCGATTTTGGCGAGGAGACACGCCAGTCGGCGGCAGGACTGACCGACCGGTACACGAAAGCCGAACTCGAAGGCAGTCAGGTCGTCGCTGTCGTCAACCTCGGAACTGTGAATATCGCCGGTTTCGAGAGCCAGTGTCTCGTCGTCGGCGTCGACAGCGAGGACGGGGTCGTCCACCTCCAGCCCGAGTCGGAGGTCCCCGACGGCAGTCGAATCTACTGAGCGTTCGCTAGGGGAAAAAACAGCAAGGCAAAAAAGTAGTGAGATACCACTATGGTCGGCCGCCTGGGGAGAGCGTTCGAAGGGGGGTTAGCCGCCAGCGTCACCGGGGTCGCCGGTGTCCGCCTGCGCGCCGTCGATGGCATCTTCGAGGCCGTCCTCGACGGCCTCGTCGATGCGGCTCTCGCCGGGCAACTCGCGGTCCATCGTGTCGTCCTCTTGCTTTTCGGTGACCGACTCGTCGCCAGTGACGGCGACGAAAATGTCACTCAGTTCTTCGGTTCGATCCGTGGATTGTGTCTGACTCATACAGTATACCCTATAGTGTGTACAAATATAGAGATGCTACCAAACTGGTTAGGCGATTTCCGGAGTGAAATCTGCCTAACAGAGAAGGGTTTCTGTCACTGCAGTACGACCGCAGAAGACGAAAACGGGTAGCAGCGGCCGGTCAGCCCGTCAGAGAGTGTTTCGCTGGCAGGAGCCACAGAGAGTTTGTTCCTTGACATCTACCTCCCGGACCGTCGGCGAGAAGTTCATCACACAGCGTTTGTTGTCGCAGTGTTCGAGTCCGAGTGTGTGGCCGATCTCGTGGACGACCTCCTTGCGGACGCGGTCGGAGAAGATCTCCGCCGGCGACCGGTTCGAAAAGCCCCCATCAGACGAGGTCCGGAGCCGGTAGGTGGAGATGACGCTGCCGTTCCCCCCGAGGTAGGCGAGTCCGAACACGTAGTTTCGACGGTGATAGAACAGATCTTTGGGTGTGATCGCGATGTTTTTCGTTCCGTTGCCAACCCGCTTTGCGAGGTCGATAAACTCCTCCGCGCGGTACTGCTCGCGCGAGGAATCGTACGATCCAGATGGTACCGGTTCGGCGTCGTGGACGGTCACCTCACAGTCGTAAACGGAGCGCAGGCCCGAGGATGCCTCCCGTTTGACCACTGCGTCGACCTCACCAACCGGCACGATGTCGACGTGCATGCAACTATATAGTAGATGCCCCCAAATAAAAATCCCGTGCGAGCTGTCACCCGAGATGGACTGGTCGGCCGACTCGCCGACTTCGACCGGGTCGTCGAGATCGGTGTCGGCCACCGGCCGGCCGTGGCCCGCGAACTTGCCGCCCGTGGGGTCGACGTGACAGCCACAGATATCTGCGACCGGCAGCTCCCGGCCGGCGTTCGCTTCGTCCGTGACGACGTAACTGACCCGACGCTGTCCGTCTACGCCGAGGCCGACGCGCTGTACGCGCTCAATCTCCCCCCCGAACTCCACGGCGCTGTTTCCCGGCTCGCAGACCGGATCGACAGCGCCTTTCTGTTTACGACACTCGGCGGCGATCCGCCGACGGTACCGGTCGGTCGCGAGACGGTACCCGGAGAGACCGTCTTCGTCTACGATGCGCAACGGGCTTGAACGAGGAGCCCCAGACTGCGTGTAATGAACGTCGAGGCAGTGGTTCTGGATATCGACGGTGTGCTGGTTGATGTCGAGAATTCGTATCGGCGAGCGATCATCGAGACGATCGACCGGCTCTACGACGAGCAGATCGACAACACGACCATCCAGCGGTTCAAGGACGCCGGCGGGTTCAACAACGACTGGGAGCTGACTGACGCCGTCGCGCTGTACTTTCTCGCCGCACGCGAGGGGATGGACAGTTCGATCGAGGAGTTTACCGACACGATCGCGGGCACCGGGGGTGGCCTTCCCGCCGCCCGGACCGCCGCCGGCGAGTCGCTGACGCCAGCCGACCGCGAACTGGTACTGAGTCGCTGGGATACCGACAAACACCGGGAGATCTTCCAGCAACTGTATCTCGGGAGTGAACTCTACCGGGAACTCGAAGACGACGAGCCGACACTCGACTGTGAGGGCTTTATCAACGACGAACCGGTGTTGATCGAGAGGGCGACGATCGAGGCGCTGACCGAGGAGTACGCGGTCGGCGTCCTGACCGGGCGGCCGGCCGCCGAGGCCGAGATCGCACTCGACCGGGTCGGGCTGTCGGTCCCCGAGGAACACCGGTTCACGATGGACGACTGGGCGGAGGGAAAACCCGATCCGACGGCACTGATCACACTCGCCGAGCGGTTCGACGCAGGGACGGTCGCGTTCGCGGGTGATACGCTCGATGACATCAAGACGGCGGTCAACGCCTCCGCGGAAGATTCCCGCAGCTATCACGGGATCGGTGTGCTGACCGGCGGGCTCACCGGCGAGGAGGGACGCAGGAAGTACGAACGGGTCGGCGCTGTGGCCGTCATCGACTCTGTCAACGACCTTCCCGCGCTCTTCGAGTAAGCGTCGGAAACGTGCCGTATCGTCACACATAACGGCATACAGACCTACACTTTCATATGAATCGGTACGCAGTCGCGGCTGCCCTGTTTGGTGTGCTCTTTTTTGGGATCGCGCTCACGACGACAGGAGCCGCGGTCCCCGAGGTCCGGCTGACCGTCGACGACGTGACGGTCAGTCCGGAGACACCGACCGCCGGCGAACCGGTCACTATCGAGGCGACCGTCCAGAACTCCGCCGGGAGCACCCAGGCCGTCGAGATCGACCGCGTCGCGATCGTCGAGAACGGCGAACAACTCGTCGACGCGACCGGGATCGGCTCGCTTGCGATCGGCGACGGGACGACGGTGCCGCTGACGACCACGTTCGAGGAGGCGGGCGTCCACGAGACGACCGTGGAGTTCACCGGCACTGACGAAGACGGCGAGACTGTCACAGTGAGCCAGCCCCTCACTGTCGTCGTCGAGGGCGGTGCACCCAGCATCGAAACACGCAACGTTACTGCTGTCGCGGGTGCCCCCACGAACCTCACGATGACGGTCGGCAACCCGACAGAAGCGACACTGCGAAACGTCGTCGTCAGCCTCGATGGCCCGGGGCTGGTCGGCGAGATCGACCGCCGCGTGGTCCCCGCCATCGATCCGGGCGCAGAGACACCACTGACCTTCCGCCTGCGGCCGGAGTCAGCAGGTGAGACGCTACTCGAAACGACGATCTCCTACACGACCGCTGCGGGGACGGAAGCGACAGTGACGAGCAGCGAGATCCTCCAGATCCGACCCCGCGAGGATCGTGTCGCCGTTCGCGTGACGACACAGGAGCCAGCCCGGGAAGCCGATGGGACGGATCTCGGTGTCGACGTCGCCGGGATTCTCGATCAACAGAACGACGACGAGCAATCCGACGACTCCGACACTGGTGTCCGTGTGACGGTGAGCAACGTCGGGAACGCACCGATCACAGACGTGGTGCTCGATCCCCGGGCCGGCGACCGCTCGCTCGGCCCGCGACCGGTGACTGACGTGCTCGCGCCGGGGACCGAGGAGTCGGTCGTCGTCTCGCTCGAACGGACGCCAGCCGCCGAGGTGCGCTTCGAGGTACAGTACAACACGGGCGGTAACGAGTCGACAGCGTCGACGGTCTACAGGCCGACGCCGAACCAGGGCGCTGTCACAGTGACAGGCGTCGATCTCGAACGAAACGGCGAGGACCTCGTGATCACGGGCGACATCGGCAACCGGGGCGAGGGCGAGGTCACCGGTGTCGTGGTGGCAGTCGACGAAGCCGAGGGTGTCTCGCCGTCGTACCCGGCGCGTGATTTCTTCGTCGGATCGATCGACGGCGATGGCTTCGCACCCTTCGAACTCACGGCCACAGTCGACGCGAACGCGACACACGTCCCACTCGAAGTCGAGTATCTCGTCGCGGGTGACGAGCGAACCGAGACGGCCCGGTTCCCCGTCGAGGGAGCGACCGAGACGGGCGGGAACGGTGGGCCCTCGGCGCTGGTGATCGGGTTCGTCCTCGTCGTCCTCGTCGCGATTCTGACCGCTGGCGGGCTGTGGTACCGACGATCATGAGGGGAGCACAGCAGGCTGCGAGCGATCTGGGGCCGGCTGTCGAGTTGCGGGGCGTGACGAAACGGTACGAAGGCGCCGAGACGGTGACCGCGCTCTCGGACGTCGATCTCCGGGTGCTACCCGGCGAGTTTCTCGCCGTCGTCGGTCCGAGCGGGAGCGGCAAGTCCACGATGTTGAACCTGCTCGGTCTGCTCGACGTGCCGACCGAGGGCGTCGTCCGGCTCGAACGCGAGGATATCACGGCCCTGACCGAGGCGGAGCTGACCGACGCACGCCGGGAGTACATCGGCTTCGTCTTCCAGGATTTTCACCTGCTGCCGACGCTGACTGCCGTGGAGAACGTCGAACTGCCGACGGCGTTTACCGAAGGGAAGTACACCGACCGTGCGGTCGATCTCCTCCGCCGGGTCGGACTCGGAGACCGCCTCGATCACACCCCCGACCAGCTCTCCGGCGGGCAGAAACAGCGCGTCGCGATCGCACGCGGCCTGATCAACGAGCCGGCCGTTTTGCTGGCCGACGAGCCGACGGGGAATCTCGACCGGGGGACCGGAACGAAGATCCTCGACGAGTTCCGGGCGGTCTGTGACCGCGGCGTCGCGGTCGTCGCCGTCACACACGACGAACTCGTCACGGAGTTTGCCGACCGGACTGTCCGACTCGTCGACGGCAGGATCGGGGAGGGAGACGATGACTTCGTCACGTGAACAGTGGCGCGACGACGAGCGGTCTGCCGAGAAACTCGAAACGGACGGTGGCATCGACGCCGAGCCCCGCTCGGGGATGTCCGGCGGCCTCTGGCGGTTCCCGGCCTTCGCGCTCGGCTGGCAGAACCTCCGCCGGAACCGGCTGCGATCGCTGCTCGCGGCGCTCGGCATCGCGATCGGTGTCTTCACCATCGTCGTCCTGGGTGTGTTCGGGACGGTGTTACAGCTCTCGGCCAGCCAGGAACTCGGCGGGATCGGCAACCAGGTGATCGTCTCGCCGTCGGCCGAGACGGAGGCCGAGGCGCTGACGCCCCGGCAACTCCAGGATATCCAGCGGGCGGCGGCCGGTCGCGGCACCGTCGTCCCGATCTACAGCGACAACGCACTCACGACGGCGAGCGGCGAATCGACAGCCACGCAGGTGTACGGAATCGACAGGCCGTCCGCACTGTTCGAGGGCCAGGAGGAGCCACTGCCGCGCCAGCACCGCGGCGGGGCGCTCGTCGGGTCGAGCGTCGCTGCCTCGTTAGATCTCCAGATCGGTAGCTCGATCGAGGTTGGCCAGGAAACATACCGCGTAATCGGCGTGATGGCCCCTGGTGAGGACATCACACCGGTCCAGCCCGATAACGCGGTCGTGCTGGCAGAACGGGAGTTCGTCGGCGGCTACGATCAGGCGGTCATCGTCGCCGACTCGCCGGCGGACGCGACGGCCATCGCGTCCGGGGTGCGCGAGCGACTCAACGTCCGCGTCGAGCAGGTCAGCGTCTTCGAACTCTCGGAGATCCTGGCGACGATTTCGGAGTTTTTCACACTGCTCAACCGGTTTCTGATCGGGCTCGGCAGCGTCTCGCTGATCGTCGCCGGCGTGAGCATCTTCAACCTCATGCTGATGTCGACCGCGGAACGAAGGGGTGAGATCGGGCTGATGCGAGCGGTCGGTATCCACCGGCGGGACGTGCTCAAACTCCTGCTCGTCGAGGCCGCACTGCTCGGTGCAGTCGGCGGCGTCGCCGGAGCCGTGCTCTCGGGGGCGGCCGCGTTGCTCCTGTGGGGCGTGACACCGATCGGTCTCGACGTGGTGGTGGTCTCACAGAACGGCCTCTACCTCGTCGGGGGGTTCGTCTTCGGTATCGTCGTCGCACTCGTCAGTGGTGTGTATCCGGCCTGGAAAGCCGCGAGCGAGCGGCCAGTCGAGGCACTGCGGGGATGACACCGCCGGCTGTAGATGCGAAGCGAACTGCGCCCCGGGGTGGCACAGTTTTTCAGCCTCTCACAGCCGGCAGGACGAGGAGAGACAGTCGGAAAGATGACGGACGGTGGCAGCCGGGCCAGCGTGGAGATTGGTGTCTCTCCTCGTCTAGAGATACAGTTGTATTGGTAACAATCCCCATGTTCACGAAAAAAATCAACACAGCCGGTCGGGAGAGCCAGCGGTCGGCGCAGAAATCACCACCAGCATATTTGGGGCTGCCCACGTCAGTTCCGGTATGACGGGGAGTGCGGAGCTAACGGAACCGATCGAGATCGGTGGGGTCGAGCTGCAAAACAGGCTCTACCGTGCGCCACTGCTCGAATGTGCCGGCAACGGCCCCGACGCTGTCGAGACGTTCATCGACGAACTCGAACCCGCAGCCGAGGCCGGTGCCGGACTCGTCTTCCAGGGGGCGAGTATCGTCACCGAAGAGGGCGGCTGTGCCGCGCCGAATATGACCCGTGTCCACGACCCCGAGTTCGTCGACCAGCTATCGGAACTCACCGATCGGATCCACGACCACGGTACCAGGATTTTCATCCAGCTCGCAGCGGGCGGCCTGCGGAGCCTGAGCATGTGGCACAGCGAGTACCGCAAACAGCATCCCGACGAACGCCAGCGCGCAGTCTCGACGCCCCCGATCCAGCTTCGACTCGCCGACAGGCTCGGCTTCATCGATCTGCAACCAGACGTGCTCTCGACCGGCGAGGTGTACGACCTCGCGGAATCGTTCGGCCGGGCGGCAGGCCACGCTGTCGACGCTGGCTACGACGGCATCCACCTCTCGGGTGCCAACATGGGCATCATCCAGCAGTTCCTCTCGCCGTACTACAACGACCGGGACGACGAGTTCGCCGACGGCGTCCGCTTCCTGCTCGCCATCCGCGATGCCGTCCGGGAACAGGCCGGCGATGTCCCGCTGCTGACGAAGATTCCGGCCGAGACCGTCTCGCCACCGTTCGTGCGGGAGGGGCTGAGCCGGGAGGACGGCCGGATCGTCGCACAGCGACTCGAAGCCGCCGGCTACGATGGAGTCGTTCCGGTCGAAACGTCGGTGTACTGGGATATGAGCATCATCAGGGGAGCCTACCCCGACCGGGCCTGGGACGCCGCCGAGTTGCAGTCGGCGTACGCTGACGTCTTCGGCAGTCGCGTGCGCGCTCGTGCGGTGAAGACACTCAACCGCCTCCAGGCCCGGTGGTTCCCCCGCGAGTCGGGCTGGAACGGCCAGTTCTGTCGGCAGGTCCGGGCGGCCGTCGATATCCCCGTCCTCTGTGAGGGCGGCATCCGGTCGCGCGACGACTGCGACCGGCTGCTCGGGGAGAGCTGTGACCTCGTCGGGATGGGCCGGCCGTTCTACGCCGAACCGCGGCTCCCCGTCCGGCTGCTCTCGGGTGAGCGGGCACTCTGTGAGAGCTGTAACAACTGCACGGTGCCACAGGCCACCGGCGAACCTGGCCGCTGTCGAACCCCGGCGATCGTTCGCGAACGGGCGCGGCTAGAACAGCGGGGCGCGTATCAGCGCGAAACCAGTCATGAATCTAACAACTCCGGAGGAGATAGCGAAACGTGACCGGACCGCAGGCCTATCAATACTGTGACAGCAGACAACCGTGGTGTCGGAGTGTCGTTATTCGTCGTCGTCCGGGCGATCGTCGATGAGGATCACGGCCTCGCCGTCGATCGCTGCGTCCTCGCCTTTCATGACGCGTGTTCGCAGGCGATACTGGCTGTTACCGAGATCTTCGATGATCTCACACTTTGCCGTGACGCGGTCGTCGATCCGAACCGGGTTGTGGAATTCGAGATCCTGCGAGAGGTAGACGACGATTCCGGGGACGCGTGCCAGCGCGGCGCTGATCAGCCCACCGACGAGCGTTCCGTGGGCGATCCGGCCTCTGAACCGTGTCTTTTCGGCGAACTCCTCGTCGAGATGCAGCGGATTCGTGTCACCACTGGCCGCAGCGAACCACTTGATGTCGTTTTCGGTGATCGTCTTCGTGAACTCGAAGCGGTCGCCGACACTCAGTTCGTCGGGTGACTCCGCAGTCGACTCGGCGTGCCACTCCGGCAGATCCTCCGAGGGTTCGATCCGCTCGACAGCCTCGGGCTTGGAACTCGAACCGTTCGTCCGGTCGCTGTCGGTACTGCTCCAGGCCGCGAAGGCAGCCTGATTCGCAGCGATTACGTTTTCTACCACCTGAGAGGACGTCTCCGTCCACGTATCCAGCCACGGATTGCCGTACCAATTGGTACTCATCAGG
>Ga0207753_1000707_pt1 | contig 12374 bp, 27 predicted proteins | sample PonA233FremontCA_2_FD_187273 | JGI IMG/M metagenome (GOLD analysis project Ga0207753, IMG submission 187273) | Salt pond sediment microbial community from Fremont, CA, USA - Pond A23 Sediment 3 (SPAdes) | ecosystem: Environmental > Aquatic > Non-marine Saline and Alkaline > Saline | place: USA...
CAAACGCGCTCCTCCCCTCCCTACTCGCTCCCTTCGGTCGCTCCTTGAGGAAGGGGACTCCGCGCTACCGCTTCAGTTGAATAGTGAAAGCTCAGACAACATCTCGATTCAGGTGTTGGCCGAGACGGTGCGGGATCAGGTCGCGGCCGAGTTGACGATCGAGTACGAGGGGGCGTGCGAGGCCGACGCCGAGCACACGCACGCGTCCGTGGCGAAGGCGGGCGAGTTGATCGGGTACGAGCCCTCGCGGACGATCACCGAGGGGGTCGGTGAGTTCATCGAGTGGTACGAGTCGAACCGGGACTGGTACGAGCCGTTGGTTCGGTCATCGTGAGAGCCGAGGCTCGTCGGTAGGACAGTCTCGGACATCAGTGAATGAGCTTATAGCGAGAACCGATCTCACTCCCATTCGTTCAGATTCGTGAGCGGTGGCAAGTCTGCCGGATCCGGAACCCACTCGATCAGCTCCGCAACGCGGTCGGCGATCTCGTAAGAATCCATCGTGTCGTCGGCGTAGTACAACACCGGAACGCCCGAACGTGTCTCCGGATCGAGGAAGTCGGGATCGTGAGTGAGTACGACAGATCCGTTCTCGCGAGCGAACGCGGCGATCGTGTCCTCGTCGACGCCCTCGGAGAGCGCTTCGTGGACGTGTTCGGCTGTGATCCTCTTGCCACGCAGTGACTCCGCAACTCGCGGACTCGTGTTTTCATCGACAAGCACCCTGTAGCCTATTCAGCTACCCATCGTTTTCCCGGGTTACCTCGGCGAGCGAGGCTGCCCCGCTCTCCCGGGCCGTCGCCTCGCGTTCCGCCCGTCGTCTCTCGGCGGCCGCCATCTCTTCAGGGTGGCTGTGGTAGTACTCAAGTGCGCCGTACACCTCGGCGACGTCTAGGTCGAGCTGGGCGGCCACCTCCTCGGCCGACTTCCCCGCGCCCTCGACGAGTCCTCGGATCCGCCGCACTGTCACGCGTCGCCCCTCGATGTGCGGCTCGTCGTGAAGTTCGCTCACGATCCGGACGGACGACTGTGCTATGCTCAGATCTATCGGACCAATTCACATAAACGGTCGCCTCGCTAGCGGTCAGGGTTGGGCGCGTCAACTCGACTTCGTTGAAGCGAGTTCGTCGTCGGTGTACGGAAAGCCAAAGTCGCTGCCGTACGAGGGGGACTATCCGACTGAGCCGGTGAGCCCGTACGGCGTGACGAAATTGGCGCAAGAGCACATGGCGCGAGTGTACACGGAACTCCATGTGTTGTCGACCGTCGCGTTGCGGTACTTTACGGTGTACGGCCCCCAGATGCGGCCGAACATGACGATCTCGGATTTCGTCTCGCGGTGTCCTCGTGAGCGAAGCGAACGAGGGCCCGAAAGCGCACGCGCTTCCGGTGTTTCAACGGGGGCCGCCCGTGATCTACGGCGATGGCCAGCAGACGCGAGACTTCACTTATGTGGATGACGTGGTGGATGCGAACCGGACGCTGTTGACGGATGGTTCCGCTGATGGTGACGTGGTGAACATCGAGAGTTCGGACAACATCTCGATTTAGGAGCTGGCTGAGGTGGTTCGGGACCAGGTCGCGCCCGAACTGGAGATTGAGTACGAATCGGCGCGGGAGGCTGACGCGGAGCACACGCACGCATCCGTCGAGAAGGCGGACGAGCGGATCGGGTACGAGCCCTCGCGGACGATCACGGAGGGCGTCGGTGAGTTCATCGAGTGGTACGAAGCGAATCGGGAGTGGTACGAGCCGTTGGTTCGGTCATCGTAGACCCAAGGTACGGTCAGGCAGTCTTCGACTTATGAGTCCGGCCACTCCGACGGTAACCGAGAGAGCGTCGCTTTAATTTTGTATTCCCGCAGCTCCGTGTTCTCTCGAAGCCAGTTGGCGGCTTCCTCGTGTTTTGCTTGGCCGTTCGGAATGTAGACGCCATGCGGGCCGGAACTGAGGAACGACAGCTCCAGTGCCGCGTCCAGTGTGGCTCTCATCTCGTCACGGTCTTCGTCTTTCGTTGCGAGAGCAATCACGTCTTCTTCAGGGATTGGCTGTCCCCACGTGTGGTTCCGGGCCAATTTCTAGACGATCCGAGCCGTCGGACTCAATTCCTCCATCTCAGTCGTCGACGTTCGGATTGAGCCGTCTATTCACCACTCCTTCGAGCTGATGAAGCAGTCGAATAATTTCGTCGCCATCGTTGAGCGTGTACTCAACCGGATTGGATTCAGCCACTTCCGTCACGATTCTCAGGTTGACGAGCAGCGTGATGTGCGTATGAACAGATTGTCGACTGACGCCAGCGTTGTCCGCTAACTGGGATTTACTGAACGTAGTACCAGGCATATCCATGAGCGCATCAATCATGTATCCGACACTCTCGTTTTGCATGAGCACGCGTAGCCCTGATGGATACTCATCACGCACGCTTGCCATCTCTGTTCGTTCGGTTCGCGGCTGATTCGACATACTCTCTGTTACGTCTGAGTCGGGTGTTAAATATGTTGGACACCATGTTCCGCTCGAATCGATCTGTTGAGTGGTACGAATCGCTTGTCAGGTCATCGTGAACGTCCGGACACGTCGCTTCGATCGACATCGCAAACGGATCGCAGGACATCGGGAACCGTCGGAGCGTCTTTTCTGAGTCCGTGAAAAATACCTCTGAACGATATCGCGGCTCAGTACAGAACGACCGTCAGCCGGTAGAAAACATCTAGCGACGGTCCGTGGACTCTGATTCTGGCTCTTCCGTATGACTTACTCTTCGGCCAACTCATGCCAGCTCCGGGCTACTGCTTCAACGGACTGGCCGGTTGCGTCGGCAACATCTTCTGCGGTCACGACGTGGTCCGCGTCAACCATTTCATCTACCTATAGTGCTCGACTCTAATAAAACACTTCGAAAAACCGTGTTTTTGATTCATTAGGACCGTTGTAATTGGAATTTTGGTTTTGAGTGGAGTTAGAACTCAATGCGGACAGGCGCTTCGGGCCTGTATTCGTTGGGGGAACCGTCACCTCGCTCGCCGAGAAAGACGATAGCGTCAAGTCCTCCGCGCGTGAACCGTGATTTATACGACCAGTAAAATCCGTCTTCGATGTCGTCACTCCGCCCGTGGAACTCGAAACTGCCGTGCATATTGTGATCGAGCCAGAGTTCCTCGTCGACGGTCTGGGGATTCGGCGCTCCGAGACCGATTCCACGTTGGATGCGGCTATCCGGGTCTGCGTCTTCACAAAAGGAGACGTACTCGTCCCACGATTCGAAGCCGTGATCGGCGGCCACCGCCTGCTTTTCCTCGGCCGTTTTCTCACGGAACTCCTGCTCGCGTCGCAGGAGCCGCCCGTCTGCGGTCAGCTTGTACGCACGTATGGCCGGCCGACCGATCTCTTTGGTCTGCCACCCGATATCGGACGGACTGGCGTCAGCCGGGAACTTCGGCAGCCTGACGCCTGCTGCGACCAGCACGTCGTCGTACAGGCCCATACGAGGTGTCGTTGAACCCCGACGGACAAAACACCTCCCACGTCGATAGTGACTGTCTCGACGACCCGCCGGTGATTGAATTGCCCCGGGATATCGGGAGACAGTAGAACTCCTTTCTCTGAGATCGACGGATACGTACCCGAACGAGGCTACTAAGTAGCAAGACGTCGAAATAGCCAATATGAGCAGTATCGACCTCCCGTCTGACGTGCTGGATGCGATCGCAGCGCCGCCGGAGGATCGCGAGCCGATTGTCCGGCAGGAGCTTGCGGTGTCGCTGTACCGGGAGGGGTATCTATCGTTCGGGAAGGCACGGGAACTGGCCGGGCTCTCGAAGGTAAACTTCCACCAGCTACTCGGTGAGCGTGAGGTAGAACGACACTATACGGAGACGGACCTCGCGCTCGACGTCGAGTACGCGCGCGAATGACGGTCGTCTCGAACACATCGCCGCTGTTGAATCTCGCGCTGATCGAACGGCTTCAGCTGATCGAGGCTCAATTCGGGGAGGTGGTCGTTCCCACAACGGTCTGGAACGAACTCACTGCCGGGTTCGATGGTCGTGACCGTATCGAAGCGTTCCGCGACCGTGGCGGAATGCGGGTCGTTTCGCCCGAGCCGACCGACCTCCGAACGGAGTTCGAGCGGGAACTGGATCGCGGAGAGGCGGCGGCCATCGCGTACGCCGTCGATATCGACGCGGATCGGGTGCTCATCGACGAGCGTGAGGGTCGCGCGACGGCCACACGTCACGACGTCCCGGTGACCGGCGTCGTGGGGATCCTCCTCCGCGCGTCCGCTCGGCAGGAGATCGATCTCGAAACGGAACTCGATGCGCTCCGTGCCGCGGGATTTTGGATCTCGGACGCGCTGTACGAACGCGCCCTCGAGATGGACGACGGCGAGGCTGCCGAGTGAGCGCTCACGGCAACGGCAGCCCGTCTCCAAGCTCGGTACCGGTGCGTTGAGTGTTTTCACTCTCTGTGAACCGCGTGACGCGGGTGTACACGGAGCTTCACAGGCCGCCAATCGTGACGCTGCAGTCCTTCACGGCGTCCGGGCTACGGATGCGGTCGAACAGGAGATCGAGTACGAGTCGGAAGGCCGACGCCGAGCACACGCACGCGTCTGTGGCGAAGGCGGGCGAGACGATCGGATACGAGCCCTCGCGGACGATCACGGAGGGGGTCGGTGAGTTCATCGAGTGGTACGAGGCCAACCGGGAGTGGTACGAGGTGTTGGTTCGGGAGTCTTGAAGACTGGGAAACGTCCGCTGGCAATCCCTGGACTGCCATGGAGAAATCGTACGACGGTGGTCATGGGTACTCGGCCGGTTAGTACCGATCAGGCGTTTGCCTTCCGTCCTTGATCCGGACCTGCCGTGAGCGGAATGTGGGCGTCGATCTCGTCGTACCACACGACCGGGCGCTTCGCCCGGCCGTTCGGTTCGAGTTCGATGAGGCCGTAATCGGCGAGCTCGTTCACGTTTTCGAGGACCTCAGCCGGATTTCGATTGACGAGCCTCGCCAGTTCGCGGATGCTCTCAGGATCGTGTTCGACGATCGTCTCCAAGAGCTCGAGATTGGTCGAGCGGAAGACGCGGCCGAACGTTTCGAGATCCTCGATGGTGAGCGTTGGCTCACCGGGGTTGACGTCCTCGCCGGCGCCGATCGCTTCGAGACGCTCTTCAAGATCGCTACGGTCCGCAGACGTGATCGTGACGTGGAGTGTTCGGGTCATGAGTGGTTGGACATTGGGTGATCGCTTGGAGATGATCGGGGCCTGTACGTTGGGCACCGTACTCGGATGAGCTACCAGTCGTCGCGCTTCTCCGGCGGGAGCGCTGCCCGCCAGGCGCGGAAGATCTCCGCCAGCCCGGGGTAGTCGATCTCGATGGTCTCGTCCCCGAGGTGGAGTTCGTGGACACCGTGGTGATTGTCGAACCGGATAATCGGGTCATCCGCACCGGCTTCGCCATAGTGGTAGGCGTACTTGATCCCGTCTTCGAATCGCTCCGACGTCGGGACCGAAAGTACACGTACCCGCGCAACGGTGCCGTCGGCGTAGGCTTCGATCTCGTCTTCGAGCACGGTGACGTCATCGCTCATCCACACGAGTACTGACGACCCTCGCTCCGATAAGTGTTAGGGTGAAACCTAACAATCGTGGTGGAAACGGCCGTCAGTGACGCTCCCGCTGCGCGTCACGCAGAAAGCCGGCGTCGCGATCGATCCCTCGATCCGCGAGTTCGTCCCGAAACGCCGCCGCCGAGAGCCCGGCCAGTTCGGCCGCCCGGTTGCAGCTCACGGCGCCGGTTCGGTACTTTTCGACCGCGAGCGACACGCGAAGCTCCGGACGCCGACGCAACAGCTCACGGACGGCCTCCTCGACCACGGCATCGGCGTCATCGTAGTCGCCGGCGGCCGCGATGGCGTCGAGATCCTCTGTGAGCCCGGACATACGAATCCCTACGTCGGAATCATGGATAAACATGCTACCCAGTCGGCTCGGTTCCCTCTCCGCCGGCCGGACGACGCTCATCCACGCGTACACAGCACGGGTGTACGGACTGGGGACCATCGTGTTGCGGTACTTCATAGTGTACGGGCCGCGGATACGGCCGAACATGGCGATCTCGAATTTCGTCTCGCGGTGTCCTCGTGAGCGACGCGAACGAGGGCCCGGAAGCGCGTGCGCTTCCGGTGTTTCAACGGGGAGCCGCCGGTGATCTACAGGCGGTCCAAGGCGAGTGCCTCGGGGCTTGACCCCGAGGCGGTTCACGAAGACGAGAACACGTTCGACGACGGCTCCCGGTACGAGATGATCGCGACTGCTGTCCCACAAAGCGACGACTACCCCGAAAGGATCACATATCGGTTTCAGTACATGGCGGAAGACGGTCGAACCCTCCTGCGGTTCGACAACTTCCCGGACCACCCCAGAGTCGATCGCCACCACTATCACACGCCCGATGGCGTCTACGACGACATCGAGTACACCGGTCTCAAAGCCCACGTCCGAAAGTTCCACACCGAGATGGACGACCGCCGTGAGAGGTGACCAACCATGCCCGACGAATCCAACACCACCATGCCCGACGAATCCAACACCAATATGCCCGACGACACCGACGACAGCAACAGTACCAGCTCCGGCGACGAGGAGATCGTGATGGACGACGCCGAAGCCGAGGCGGGCTTCCTCGAGGATCGCGACCCTGAAGATTACCCCTCGGTGCTCCGGATCACGTCCGACTCCGAACAGGCGCACCGCCAGGACGCGGTAGACCGGCTAGACCGCTGGGAAGCCGGCGAAGAGGTACCACACGTCATCAACTTCCAAAACCCGAGCGACCTCCGGGCGCTTCTCACCGATCGTCGTGTCGAGCTCCTCCGGAGCATCATGGCCGAACGCCCGGATAGCATCCGCCAGCTGGCCGAGCGTCTCGACCGCGACGTCAAGACCGTCCACGACGACCTCCAAGTGCTCGCCGAGTACGATATCGTCCACTTCAAGGAAGCCGGCCGGGCAAAGCGTGCCTTCGTGCCCTACGACACCATCGAAGTCAGTCTCGAAATCTCGACACCACGCCCGGCCGACGACGCTGCGCCTGCCTGACTACACCACTTTTTCGCAGCGCTCCCGACGAACTGACGACGCTCACCTGAGCGACGATCGGGTACGAGCCCTCGCGGACGATCACGGAGGGCGTCAACGGATTCATCGAGTGGGATCTGGCGAATCGGGAGTGTGACGAGGCGTTGGTGCGGTAGTTCCGAGCCGAGAGACGTCGATGAGCTATCCCAGAATAGCTGAGAGCCAGATCGGGTCGGTCGCTGCCGGATCGAACGGCAGTGCCTCGACGCGGGCAACCGCGGCACGAACGTCGCCACCGGTCATATTTTGTGGTGCGACGAAGATCGGGACGGACGCGTCCCGCTCCGCGAAATCCTTCACATCTGTCGAGAGGAGCGCAAACTCGTTCGTTTCGGCGTACCCCACGATAGCGGCGTCACTCGCTTCCGGACCGAGCGGATCCAGATCGCGGCTGTACACCACGTCGTGTCCGTCTCCCCGGAGTGCGGAGGCGTACGCTTCGGGAACGTTGGTATCCGCGAGGATCCGCACCACGACTAGTCGGCCCGTTCACTCGACCGAGCGCCGTCGCGGTGGTGGCCGTCGAGAAGCGCTCGTGTTCGCTGTTCGCCGTCGCGACGCCTGGCCGCAGCGTCGCGCTCACCTTCCTCGAAGGCGTCTCGGTGCTCGTAGTAGTACGTCAGCGCACCGAACAGCTCTGCCATAGAGAGTCCGTACTCGCCGGCAACGACGTGTGGGTCCGCTCCGATATCGATCACCCGTCGTTTGACGTCGGTCACGGTGATCCGCGTCTCCGCGATGCGCGGATCGCCGGAGCGAATCTCTTCGTCACGAACGATTTCCGTCATACGCGGATGTACAACGGATATCGGCTTAGTCTTTCGGCCGTGGGACAGGACACCGTTCAGATCAGAACCGTCGGGTGAGGCGGTGCGATTTGCCAGTGATTGGGTGAGCGCTCGACACCCCACCGTGTCGAGTGCTTTTCTCGTCCGAGTAGAGGCCGAATCGCCCACCCCACCGTGTCGAGTGTTCTCAGAGAGGATCGAAGACACCTCTCATATCTCACCCCGCTCTGTCATATGTTCCGCGTAGATCGCTGAAGATCCCCATGTCCCACCCCACCGTGTCGAGTGTTACATTCGGTTGCTATCGATGAAGGCTGATTAAAGACACTCCACTATGTCGAGTGTTAATTGGCAGACGCTACTGGTCTACGCTTTCATCTGATACAGTTGACGCGGTGGTTTTATGCTTGAGACTTCCACAACGGAGCGATCAGTCCGGCCGTGGCATCTCCTCGAGCTCGGTGATCTCGCCGGACTTCTCGACGCGAGCGTACTGTCTGCGCCACGCATCGACCGGAAACAGATCGTTGCGGTCGAACAGCGCCCGCGCCTCGTCGGTGAGCCGATAGAACTTGTACGGGTACCCCCGCACACGGTTGCCCGGCTCGACCACCGCTTCCGCGATCACGCCGACATCCTGTAACACACTGAGGTGCCGTCGGATGGCGTCCTCCCCGAGATCCGGGTTCATGTAGTCGAGTTCGCGCACGCTCGGTGCGCCCTCCGGATGGCCGACGACGTCTGCGATCAGGTTCGCTCGGTTCCGGTCCGTCGCCTTCCGGAGCGCCAGCCACGTGTCGAATCCGTCTGCTTTCTCGCCGGATGTCGTCGTGTCATCCTCCGGAGCCGAGGGGTTCCCGACACCGCTTCCCGTGTCGATGTCCGCAGATCGGGGCCTCATACCCGATGATAGGAACCCCGAGCGCATAAACACTTGATCGCTGAGTACAACTGGTTTATCAACTATTCTGTTAATCGATACTGCTATTGGATCCTCGTGTGAACGATCGACCGAGATGGCAGGCGACGATACCGGCGAGGGGGCCCAAGCAATGCCGGAGACAGGGACACGGACGCGGACGCGTCTGGAGCGTTCCTCGGTGACGTCGATCCTGCGGCAGTGACCGACGAGGAAGCGTTGTCGCTGGCACCCGAACAACACCAGCGACTGAAAGACGGGCTCCACGGGAGCCGGTTCGACGACCTGCGGCGAGCGGACCGTCGGTATCTCGTGGTGGGGAGCGGGTCGGGCGAGCAGGGACAGCGTCGGCGGCGGGTGTGTGCGCGATTGGACGACCGACGAGATGCTGTCGGGTTCAGACTCGAGGAGTTCGGGTTCGACGGCGACGACATCGATCTATGGGCCCCGGCGTTCGAAGTGTTGGCGGCACAGGCGACGTGGGTCGTCGGGGTGATCGAAGACTTCGACGGGGGGCACGTCTGGGAGCTCGGCTGTCTGTATCGGCAACAGACGGCCGTTCGAGACGTACTCTGGTTGCTGAAGCGCGTGTACGACGACCCGGCCGACGAGCGGGCCAACTACGATAACGGGATGGCCGCGTCCCACTTGGCGGCGCTCGAGGCGGCGGTGGCCGACCGGGTCGTGGAGTGGTCGACTGTTGCGGAACTCGAGAGCGCGGTCGAGCACATTCCGTGAGAGTACGAACCGTTGGTGCGGTCGTCGTCAGAACCGGGGCACACTGGTCAGATACTCTCGGATACGGCTACACTACCCGCAGAACATCGAGAGGTGTCTGGATCACTCTCCCCGAGAATCGACGGACATGTACCCGAGCGAGGTTACCGAGAATCAAGGAGAAATTCTCGCGCTTCGGCACGGGGAGGGACTCAATGACGCGGCCGCTGTACTGTGACGAGCGTATCTGGATTCCCGTTGCCGACGGACTGCGCCGCCGCGGGTGGACTGTTCACACTACCAGAGACGAAGGCACGCTCGGAGATCCCGACGACGAACAGTTACAGCGGTAGCAAGGCGAAAGCCCATCGGCTTTAGCCGTGGGATGAAGCCGACAACTGGGAATCTATCCACGTTCGTAGCCACCGCTGGGGTTGAATGTTTACGTAACATCTTTAGGTGGAGATAATCTATATACAGACGATGCCTCGTGGGTTCGACAGGGAACGTACCAACGTCCACAAACTCCAGTACCACTTCATCTGGTGCCCGAAATACCGCAAGTCAGTACTCGAAGGCGAGGTACGCGACCGTCTCGAAGGACTCATCGAGGACAAAGCCGACGAACTCGGCTTAGAGATACTGGAGTTGGCGATTCGCCCCGACCACGTACATTTGTTCATCACGGGCGATCCGACGCTCGCCCCGAACAAGATAATGCAACAGGTCAAGGGCTACTCTTCGCGCCACCTCCGCGACGAGTTCAACTTCGGCCTCCCGTCACTGTGGACGCGCTCGTACTTCGTCTCAAGTGCGGGCGACGTGTCCAGTAAAGTCATCAAGGAATACATCGACGCCCAAGCGGGTGAGTAGTTATGCGACGGAACGTCTCGACCACGGTGCGGGTCAAACTCAACTCGCTGACCAACAGGAAGACCTACCTGCTGGGGCGTGAGTACGAGGCGTTCCAACGCGAAGTTCACGGTGGAGACGCTGACCTCTACTCCGCCACCAAACAACAGGCGTCGAAAGTCCAGCGACAGAAAAACCCGAACGAGAACACCGAACAGCCCGTCGTCCTCCGCAACGACGTACTGGACGTGGCCCACGACGAGGACACCGTTCTCTCGTCGTGGTGGGTGAAAGTCCCTGTCTACGACCCTGAACAAGGGCAGGGAAACTCTATTTGGTGTCCAGCCCACGTCCCACGAAAAGACGAACAACTCGTCCGTGAGGGAGATATTCGGGATAGCGAACTGGTGCGCCGTGACGGTGACTGGTACGTCCATCTCGTCATCAAACGGTCTGTGACCGTCCAAGACGAGTACGACGACATACTCGCCATCGACATGGGTGCACGGTGGGTCGCCACTTGCGCGTTCCTCTCCGGCCGCAAAACTACCTTCTACGGCGAGGAAGTACGCCGCATCCGCGAACACTACAAGCAACTACGGAAGTCCATCGGGAAGGCAAAACCCCGACAGGGACAGCAGGTGGTTGAGCGAATTGGGGGCGCAGAAGCACGGAAGGTGGACGACCGCCTCCACAAGATCGCTCGACAAATCGTGGAGGACGCCGAGGAACGGAACGCGGTCATCGTTGTGGGCGACCTCGGTGGGATTCGCAAAAACAACGACAAGGGACGGTACGTCAACGACAAAACCCACAAGATGCCGTTCGCCCGTTTGCTCAACTACCTCGAGTACAAAGCCCACGACGCGGGTATCGACGTGCAATTGGTCAAAGAACACGACACGTCAAAGACGTGTAACCGCTGTGCTTGTGAGGGTGTCCGTGAGACGCAGGGACGATTTGAATGTCCCAAATGTGGGCTGGACGACAACGCGGACAAGAACGGTGCGCTGAACATCGGCAAACGAGCCTTGGGCAAGTTCTCGAAACCGCTGTCCGAGGCGGGGGCTGTACTGGCACAGCCCGAAACGCAGGTCATCGTCCATCGTGACGACGAACCTACGAACCTCTGTCTAACCGTGGACTCAACCCCCAGTGGGGGAACCCCACGGCTTTAGCCGTGTGGAGGATGTCAGTCGCGCCACTGGTCAAGCCAAATAATCTCACCGGCAAGTTCCTCGAGTGGATAGTGGGATAGAACGCGGTCAAGTGCCCGCACAGCGTCCTCGGGGTCGTCCCGAAGAAAGACCGGATCGGTATAAATAATCACGCCGGAGTGGTCGACTCGATCCCCAACCGCACCGCTGAAGTCTTTCTTGTCGTTGGTGATGAACAAGTACTCTTGGTTCGCACAGTAGCGGAGAAGCGCTTCGTCGTCTGTCGATTCACCGAAGGCGTCGTTCGCACGGACGATCTCATATCCGTTCGAACGGAGACTCGTGACGAACACACGAGGGACGTGTTCGTCGGTCAGCAAGCGTACCGACACTAGACCGTGTGGGGTGGCGATAGGGCCCGTTCCGCGAGCGTTTGGGTCATTTCCTCGCGATCGCGGCGGAGCGCGCGCATCTCGTCGGGATGCTCGTAGTAGTACGCGAGCGCAGCGTGGATCTCCCCGAGCGTCCGGTCGAGTTGGTCGGCCACGTCGGCGGGGGCGTGTCCGCCGGCAGCGAGGTCGTACACGTCGAGGACGCCGACTCGAGTACCCGCAATCCGTGGCTCCCCGCCGAGTACGTCTTTCGTCGACACGATCTGGGCCATATAGAAGAGTTCGTCGTGAATGGACATAAAACGTCGGTGGCGGTGTCCCGCCCAGTCGATGCGCCCCGTTCTTTCAACGCCGGATCAGGACACATTTCACGCAGGGAAGCAAGCCTTCCGATATGCGTATTCT
>Ga0207753_1000709_pt1 | contig 12358 bp, 10 predicted proteins | sample PonA233FremontCA_2_FD_187273 | JGI IMG/M metagenome (GOLD analysis project Ga0207753, IMG submission 187273) | Salt pond sediment microbial community from Fremont, CA, USA - Pond A23 Sediment 3 (SPAdes) | ecosystem: Environmental > Aquatic > Non-marine Saline and Alkaline > Saline | place: USA...
GAGCCAGCCGACCGCACGGTCGATCGGTGCCCGGAGCCGTCCCCCGATCGAGTCGAGTCGGTGCCGCTCGGGGCTGGTCAGCCAGGCAGCCCCGCCGACGCTGAGCACTGCGAGACCGATTCCCGCGACCACGTCGGTCCCCCAGTGAATGCCGAGATACATCGTCGAGACCATGACAGAGGCTGCGAGGATCGACGACACCGGAAGCCACAGCGGATACGACTCGCGGGTCCGGTACGCGAGGAGGGCGACAGTCACCGAGAGCGACGTGTGCAACGAGGGGAAGACGTTGACGTTGGCGTTGAACTCGCGGGTCAGCAGATTCGACTCCGGCCAGTTGAGATAGAGGATCTGATCGACGAGATCCGGCATCACGTTCCGTGGCCCGTAGGCGATGAAGACGAGATAACAGACGACGCCCACCACGTAGTTGATCGCGTACGCGAGGATCAGTTCACGAACCGGCCGCCCGTCGGAGAGGACGAAATACGCCAGCACCGGAAACGCGACGAGGAAGATGTAGCCATAGATGTAGGTGTACGAGAAGTACAGATCTGCGACGGGGTGGGAGTAGCTCTGGAGGATCCCGACGAAATCACCTTCGATCGCGAAGATGTCGTCCGTAATCTGCCAGCCGAACACCCACGACAGCGACGGACCGATCTGGCGGAGATAGGAGTTGACTGCGAGGACGCCCCCGAGCAAGAGGAGGTAGGGGAACACTCCCTCGAACCGATCGACCGCGTCGACACGGAACGTCCAGAGGCGGTCGAGTCCCACGATCAGGATCAGCCCGAGCACTGTCAGCAGGGAGACGACGAGTACGATCTCGGGGAGCAGTGGGAAACTCATCGTAACAGAAGCGTTCCGTCTTCGTCGAACTCAAACCCTTGCTTTCGGAACTCGGCTCTGGCCTGCTCCGCATCGACCTCGCCATCGGTTCCGAGAAACGGCACCACTGGATCCGCCGAATCGAAGCCCAGATCGTTCGGACTCCACTGGGTCCCATCGAAGGGGTTCGAGGCAGGTGCGCCGTACCCGCGGAAGATGTTGTCGACGATATACTGTTTGTCGACGAGACGAGCGACGAGTCGACAGAAGTAGGGGTTGCTGAACGGTCGCGTCGACGTGTTGTAACCGATATGATACGCCGACGGTGAGCGTTCGACGACCATCGACACCTCCGAGGCACCCGCGATGCGCTCGATGATCTCCTCGCGTGGATCGACGTCCATCGCAGTCCCGTCGAGATCGCCCTGGACGACCAGTTCGACGGCCGTCTCGTTCGACGGTGTGACCCGAAATCGGAGTTCGTCGAACGGGAACCCACCTGCGAACCGCTCCGGGATCTCGGTCAGATCCCCCTCGCCACGGGTGAGAAAGTGCTCCTCGAAGGGCTGGAAGACGACCTCTTCGTCGGCGACGACGTCGCCGACCGCGACCGGGCCACTCCCGATCGCATCTTCGTTGGCGAAGACGAGTGCCTCCGTGATGTTCTCGGAGCTTTCGAAGCCGGAGAGATCCGCCACAGAGGTGTGTTCTCGCCAGATGTGTGCCGGGAAAATCGGCGTCAGCAGGACCTGTCTCGCGACCGCCTCGCTCGGCGTCTCGACAGTGAGACGGACCGTCTCGTCGTCGATCGCCCGTGCCTCCGCGACGATCGATGTCCAGGCACGGTAGAAGGGGGCTGGGACCTGCTGTTCGAGTTCGTCGAGCGACGTATCCGAGAGAAATCGGAAGGTAAAGGCCACATCCTGTGCCGTGATCGAGATGCCGTCGTGCCAGATGAGCCCCGGACGCAACGACGCCGTGATCGTGCTCTGCTGTCCGTCCTGCTCGAAGGCCCACTCCGACGCCAACCATGGCACGAACGTCTCGCCAAACCGACGGACGAGTGGATCGTACAGCAGGTCCGTGAACGGTTCGGGCTGTCTGTACTCGACCGAGAGCGGGTTGAGATTCTGTGAGAGTCTGGAGTCGGTGATCGACAGTTGGAGCGATAGATCCTCCTCGGGCGGGATCTCGCTCGCGCGTTCCAGCGCGAGATAGGAGATCGGACTGGCGATACCGGTCTCCCAGCCGGTGAACTGATCGGTCCGGACAGCCCGGATCTCGTCGGGAAAGCCGACGGTCGTAAACGGCTGTGTTCTGGTGATATGTCTGGTGAGTTTCCGTGCGTTTCTCCGCCGACTGTCCCCGGCCGTTCGTTGCTGGGCACCGAGATAGTCGTCGGTCACCATGTCCGTGACTCCGTAGGGGTTCTGCCAGCCTTGCTCGCCGGCGAACACCGAGTGGAGTAACGCGGTGTACTCCTGCGGATCGACGACCGGCGGGAGCCGCGTCACGAACAGATCGAAGTTCCGGTTCAGGAGGACTTCACGGAGCAGCTCTGACTGGGGGAGGATGTTGAGCGTCGTATCGATGCCAGCAGCCTCGAGATTCGAGACGAGATGGCGCGCGATAAGCGTCGCCAGCCGATCAGAGTCGGCCGGCGGTGCGGTGACACTCAGGGAGACAGTCTCGCTGGACTGGCGGTTGGCGATGCTCCGGAGTCGCTGGACACAGCCGCTCGTCGCGCCCAGTGAGGTGGCCGCCGCTGCGCCGAGCAACTGGCGTCTCGTCACCTTTGCAGTCGCTGTCTCCATACTACTATGTACCGTATTAACTCCCTGAGTTGTACATAAGGGTACGGATTAGTTTCTCTCCCGGAGATTCTCCGGAAGGACCGCGTCGAGAACCGGACCGATCTCGTCGCGCACCGGGTCGGTCACCGGGACGCCGAGTTTCGATCCGTACGCATCGAGTGCCGTGTTCGCCTCGGATCGGTTGAGTGTGCGTGTGTTCAACAGCCCGGCATCGACTGTCGCTCCCGAGATAGGGTCGGCCATCGACTCGTACAGCGATGCGTACCAGCCGTGATCCGGGATCTCGAAGGCCTCGTAGCCACCGACCCGGTCGCGACCAGCCACGTGACAGCAGACCAGCGAGTCCGGCTGCCCGCCGTGCAAGAGTGCGGCAGTGACACCGGAGTAGGCTGGGTGGGCAATCGCTCCCTGTCCCTCGACGAAGAGCACGTCGTGGTCGCCGGCCTGCTCGACCAGCCGTTCGGTCGCGCCCGCAGCGAAATCCGAGATGACCCGATCGATCGCGATCCCCCAGCCAGTGATCATGATCCCGGTCTGTCCGGTCGGCACCACGGCGGCGTCGAGGCCGCGTTCCCGGGCCGCGTCCCGGAGTTCGAACACCCCGGTCATCTTCCCCGTCGAGCAGTCCGTTCCGACAGTCAGGACGACGTGTGCATCGACATCGCCGGCTGTCCCGGCCGCGACAGTCAGATCGTCGGGTGGTTCGCGAACGTCGTGTAACTCCACATCGTGGTCCGCGGCGAGTTCGACGAACTCCTCGTCGTCGGTGAGGAGTGCGTGGAGGCCGGCGATAACGTCACAGCCCCGCTCGATCGCGACACGGACGTCCGGTCGCCACGACTCCTCGAAGCCGCCGCCGATGGGTGCGATCCCGATCAGGAGCGCGTCACAGGCCGGCGCGTCGGCCATCCCCTCGACGATGGGTGCGTCCTGCACGTCCGGGAGATGATCCTGCACGCGCTCGCCCGCACGCGAGCGGTCGAGGACAGCGACGACGTCGTGGTCACTGTACCGGAGGACCCCCACAGCGGTCTTGGCATCCCCGGGAAATTTCTCGTGTGCGAGAATAGCGACTCGCATACATCTATACCGGAGACAGTTGGTGAAGAACGTGTCGCTCCCTAGAAGATCCGAAGCTGCACGGTCCAGAACTCCTCGTAGGCGGATCGCAACGCCGACTCGGGATCACCGGTGGCATCGACGGCGCTCGTCTCGGCAGCCAGTTCCCGGAACGCGGAGAGCACGGAGCGTTCACCGACGAGATACAGCGGGTCGACTTCGCGCTGGTCGAGCGCCTCACGACAGCGGTCGAGATGTTCGCCGATCTGTTCGTCACGGAGCCGTTCGAACCGGGACTGGGAGAAGCCACCCTTCGAGTGCTGGCTCTTGAGGTCGCTGTCGAAGCCGTGGAACGCGACACGCTCGCTACCCTCGTAGGTGCCCATCGCGAACAGATCCGAGCGCACGAGCGCGAGCGTGTACCGCCCCTGTGGCTGTACCCACGAGCGGTCGAGTCGGAATTCGTCCGCCCACTCGACGAACGGGTCGGGGCTGATCGGGGGCCGGAGGCAGGCAGTGATCAGTCCCGCGTCGTCGCTGACCACGAGACAGGGTGCAGTCCGCGAGACCAGGGGCGCCCGTTCGCCGAAAACGTCGCGGATCTCCGCGGGGAGATCGTGGCCGTCCTCGACGAAGGCCGTCAGCGCCCCCTCGGGCCCCGTCTCGAAGGAGTCCAGCCGGTCGAGGATCTCGTCGAGTCGTCTGCTGTCCAGCGTCGTCTCACGCCGGAAGGAGACGTCGGTGTCCCGGGATTGCAGGCGTTCGACGCGGTCTTCGAGTTCTTCGACCCGGTCTTCCAGCCGGTTGACCTGCCGTTCGGCCCGCTGTCGTTCGGTAACCGCGTCTTTGCGGCGACCCTGTTCGGCTTCGAGTTGCCGTTCGAGGTGTTCGAGTTCCTCCGTCAACGCCTCGATCTCCTCTTTGAGTTCGGTCCGGCCCAACAGATCGTCCAGCATCACCTCGTGGGGTGGACTGGCAGCTATTAAAATCCCGTGACAGTCGAGTGTTAACGCGTTGCTGAGTTGGAATTTCGGCGCATCGGACACCGTCAGACCGGGCCGGGAGTCACCTGCCAGCGCCGCCCATCGCGAGCAGTTGATCGGCTCTGTCGGCTTTCGCGAGTAACACCTCATGGAAGGATGGCGGGTTCTGGACGGTTGTCTCCTCGAGAACGGATTCGGGTACCGAGAGTGTATCGGCGGGCACACCGTCGCCGGCGTGGACGGCGAGATGGTGTGTGCCGAGTTTCATGACCAGCGGCCGGTCGAGGCGGTTGATACCCTCATCGGCATACAGCTGTTCGTTGACCTGTTCGTGCTGGTCCCGACACATCCGGACCCGTTCCCCGGTGGTTGGTTCGACGTACAGACGACCCAGGTAGTATCCGTTCGAGAACTGTTCAAACATGCGGTTCGTACAGAGATTGTCGACCGATCCCTATAAGAAATTCCCAAAATATTTATACTGGACTGCAATCACGCAACAAGAAAACAGCCTGATACCAGTAGTTTGGACATACCCGAACGTTTTATCGACGATTCCACCCTGGCGAGCAATCGGGCAGAGATGGATTCCAGAAGGGGGATCGAGAGTCTCAGAACAGACGATAAACACTCTTCGAGTGTATAAACTATTCTTACTGCGGAATAAACAGAGAGAACGGATCTCTGGCTTTATATTAGACACTCCAGAATTACAGACCAAGAGATGAGAGGTCGCCAGTTCGCAGTCGTGCTCGCCCTCGTCGCAGTCGGTATCGCCGGCGTCGCAGTTCCAGCGGTCGGCCTGGATCTGGCCACGCAGGCAGACGAGGCCGGGAAAGCAGAACTCGGAACACAGATGACATCGTTCGCCCAGGCAACGGCCGCAGACGCGAGTAATTCGGTCGACGCTGGGATGTGGAATGCGCGGATAAACCAGTCAGACGACCCGGCAACAGCGATTCGGGAGCGGACAGCAGCTCTCGAACAGCGGTTGGCAGCACTCGAAAGCAGAACCGAAGCGCTAGCAGCAGCAAACAGCAGTGCGATCGCCTACACAGGCCGTGCAACTGCGGTCCGGGCCGAACTGGCGAACGTCAGATCGCAGATAAACGAGACGACGAGCGTCGCACAGCGACGCGGTGTCAACGTCAGCAAACTCGACGGGTTGCGGTCCAGGGCCGGGGAGGTTCGGGGGCCAGCGATCAGTGAGATAGCACGACAGATGACGGAGCCATCCCGGGGACCACCGGCGGAGACCCCCGGGAACAACGGACCGCCTGATGGTGAGCGGGGACCGCCCGAAGACGGGCAGGGGCCACCAGACGACGACGCCGGCCCACCCGAAGAGACGCCCGGTACCGACGACTCCAACCAGTCGGGAAACGAGAACTCGTCCAACGGAAGATCTGATACCGGGAACGGCGGCGGCAACGGTGGCGGCCCACCCGGAGAGAGCAGCCAGTAGCCGGAGACTGGAACCAGCACCAGCAACCTGTGTGAAAGAGGATTTTTCACGACGGGGTGAAAGAATACCAGTGGCTATCACGGCGCCGGCCGCTGGCACTGAGAAACTGTTATATATGGCCACTCATTACGTTACGTAAATGGAGTCAGCCGAGTTTCTCGACTTGCTGGGGAATGCGAACCGCCGTCGGATTCTCCGTCTCCTCGCAGAGCGTCCCTGTTACGTGACAGAGATCAGTGAGTTTCTCGGCGTCAGTCCGAAAGCAGTGATCGATCACCTCCGGAAACTGGAAGAGGCGGGTCTGATCGAGAGTCGAACCGACGAGAAACGACGCAAATACTTCTCGATTGCCCGACACATACGGCTCGAAGTGACGGTCTCACCCTACGAGTTCGGGACGAAAAGCGCCTATCCGGCGAGTTCCCGGCTGGATATCACGAGCTGTCGACAGCTCCGGATCGATCTGGACAAAGACATCGACGAGACAGACCAGGACAGAGATCCGGACGACATCGTCTCGCTGACCGAGGCCCTGCACAGTGTGGAAAAACTGGAAAACGAACTCTCACTGGCCCAGCGGTGGGCACAGGGGCGGATCACGGAACTGCGCGGCTTGCTCGAAAACGCCGTCGGCGGGGAAAACAGCCGCCTGCTCACGAACATTCTCCTCGAACTGGCAGCTGGCCCGGCAGAAGTCGAACAGTTGAGCCGCAAACTGGAGGTCCCGCCGCGTGTGATCGACGACGTTCTCGACGACCTCGTCGAAGATGGGGTCGTGACACGCGACGGCCACGAGTACAGACTCGAAACGGATACCTAGGGGCCCTCGGCGAGATCCCGGGTCAACCCGTGACGGAGGTCGCGGCCGAAGTAGTGGCCGAGGACTCCGGCGACCGCACCACCGGCCGCACCGAAGGCGACGATAGTGAGCCCACCCCCGAGCAGTGCGATCAGGAAGTTGCCCAGCAGTACCGAGCCGCCACCGGCGAGCGCGCCAGCAAGCGCGAGTTCGAAATAGCGCCGGGCGTCGGTGCCGAGTCCGTAGACGAACCCGGCCACCACGATCCCCAGCAGTTCGCCGAGCGTCCCGAGCAGCGGGATCGCACCGAAGACGAACGTGCTGACGAACATCAAAACGAGCGCGATCCCCACCGCACGAGCGGAAACCACACTGCCCGCACGCTCGCGCAGCCGAGACCGAGCCCCACCGCCGGACTGTTCGGTTTCGCGGTCGCCGACAGACTCCTCCAGTCCCGGCTCGACGTCGACACTCACATCGCGGCTGATCTGGGTATCGCGCTCTGACATAGCTCGTATTTGTCGTGCCAGCATCATTGTTCTTCGGTTCACTGGCAGCATACGGCAGTCGATACCACGTTTCCGTACCAGCTCGGAACAAACTAGGGATCTTTAAGTTCCCCAAGGTAATTGTTTCGAATATGAGTAAATCCTACCTAGATGCAGGTGAAGACGTAAGCGACGACGAGGTGATCCGAGTCGGTATCAACGGCTTCGGGCGGATCGGCCGGAGCATTTTCCGTGCCGTCCTGGAGAATCCGAAGATCGAACTCGCCGGGATCAACGACGTGATGGACCCGGACGACATGCGGTATCTGGCAAAGCACGACACGATCCAGGGCCGGCTGGACGGTCTGGAGCTGACCGACGGTGCGCTCACGATCGGCGGGACAGCGACGAACCTCTACGACGTCAAGAGCCCGTCAGAGCTACCGTGGGACGAACTCGACGTCGACGTTGCACTGGAGTGTACCGGGATCTTCCGGACGAAAGACGAAGCGTCGGCCCACCTCGACGCCGGTGCCGACAAATCGCTCATCTCGGCCCCACCGAAAGGTGAGAAACCGGTCAAGCAGATCGTCTACGGCGTGAACCACGACGACTACGACGGCGAAGATGTCGTCTCGAACGCCTCCTGTACGACCAACAGCGTCTCGCCGATCGCACACGTGCTCGACGAGAGCTTCGGCATCAACACGGGACTGCTCACGACCGTCCACGCATACACGGGTTCGCAGGGACTCATCGACGGACCGATGGGCAAGCGGCGCCGTGGGCGGGCAGCCGCGGAGAACATCGTCCCGACGACGACTGGCGCGGCACAGGCCACGACAGAGATCCTCCCGCAACTCGACGGCAAACTCGACGGGATGGCGATCCGTGTTCCGGTGCCGAACGGCTCGGTGACCGAACTGGTCGTCGACCTCGACGGGAACCCGACCGAGGCGGAGATCAACGACGCATTCCGCTCGGCTGCCGACAGCGGCCCACTCGCCGGCGTGCTCGGCTACACCGACGAGGAGGTCGTCTCCTCGGATATCGTCGGCCTGCCATTCTCCTCGATGGTCGACCTCGAATCGACGAACACCGTCGACGACGGCAACATGGCGAAGATCCTCACCTGGTACGACAACGAGTACGGCTTCTCGAATCGGATGCTCGACATGGCCGAGTTCGTCAGCGAGTAGACAGCCCCGAAGCAAAGACATTTCTCCTAGCCCTTCGCAGAGACAATCATGTCAGCGTTCAACACACTCGACGACCTCACACCGGGACAGCGCGTCCTGGTGCGTATCGACCTCAACTCACCCGTCGAAGACGGTGAGGTGCAGGACAACAACAGATTCGACCGCTACGCCGAGACGGTCCGCGAACTCGCCGACGACGACCACAGAGTGGTCGTGATGGCCCACCAGGGCCGGCCCGGCCGGGACACGTTCGTCTCGCTGGAACAGCACGCGGAGATTCTTGCAGAGCACGTCGGGAAACCGGTCGAGTTCGTCGCCGACACGTTCGGCGAGGACGCACAGGCGGCGATCGAGGACCTCGAAGCGGGCGAGATCCTCATGATCGAGAACACCCGGATGACCGACGACGAACTCCCCGAGAAGTCGCCGGAGGAACACGCCGAAAGCGAGTTCGTCCAGACGCTCGCACCGCTTTTCGACGCCTACGTCAACGACGCCTACTCCGTGGCCCACCGCGCGCACGCGTCGACGGTCGGCTTCCCACTCGTCCTGCCTGCCTACGCCGGCCGAGTCATGCAGGCCGAGTACGACTACAACACCGGCGTCGCCGAGAAGGCCCAGGAGGCAGACGGGCAGGTGACGATGGTGGTCGGCGGCAACAAATCGAAGGACGTGATCGGCGTCATCGACAACCTCGGCCACGTGGTCGACAAGTTCCTGCTGGGCGGCCTCCCCGGACAGCTGTTCCGGCGGGCCCAGGGCCACCCGATCGGCTACGACGTCGGCGGTATGGATCTGCTCGATGACCAGTACGAGGAGACAGAGGAGACGATGAAGGATATCCTCGACGAGAAAAGCGACCAGCTGGAACTGCCAGTCGACTTCGCGTACGAGGGCGAGGACGGCGAGCGTGCCGAGATCGCACTCGAAGATATCGAGTCGAAAGAGATGGAGTACTTCGATATCGGCCACGACACCATCGACAGATACACGCCGATCATCCGGGAGTCCGAGGCCGTCTTCGTGAAAGGCGCAGTCGGGGTCTTCGAGGACGAGCGCTTCGGCGACGGGACGAAGGAACTACTGCAGGCAATCGCCGAGACAGACTGCCTCTCGGTCGTCGGTGGCGGTGACACCGCCCGCTCGATCACCAAGTACGGACTCGGCGAGGACAACTACGACCACATCTCCATCGCTGGCGGTGCGTATCTCAACGCACTGACCGGGAAGGAACTCGTCGCGGCGCAGGTGCTGATCGACCAGGCGGATAAATAGAGCGGACCTAGTCGTCAGCGGAAGAGGGCACGACGCGCTGACGATTTGTGTGGAACATACTTTCGAGCCCCACGCCGAGGTGTTTGTCCGTGAGTTGCATGCTCTGTTCTCTGGTGTGTTGCCCCGCGAGTGCCCGGATCGCGTCGATGTTCTCCGGAACCACGTCGGCTTCCTGGTGGATCGACTGGAACAGGTACAGCTCCGAGTCTTCCATCGTGATCGACTCCTCCCAGAGGCAGTTCTCCCAGATATCGCCGCGCTGGCGGCCGGTGTCTCTGGCGAACTCCTTGAGCGGGCCCATCCCGTCGATGCCCGCCTGTTCGGGGACGAAAAAGAGGCGTGACTCCTCGCGGAGCGTCTCCTTGATCTCCCGGTCCGTCGGATCAGATTCCAGTGTCGCGTTGACGCTGTGGAGGTGCATCAGCGTCGCCGGCACTTTCACACCCGCCGTGTCGATATCCAGTTCCGGGAAGATGGTGTTGACGTCGGGGCCGTGGTGTGACGGGATCTCCGCCGGGTCGGGGACGATGTCGTTGATCGGTCCGCGGTCGACCTGTCCGGGGTCGCCACCGCGTCGGATCAGTGTAACGCGGACTTTCTCGAGTCCGTACTCCTCGTCCAGCGGTTTGAGCAGTCGAGCCAGTCCCGTCGTGTTGCAGGAGACGACCCGGACGATGTCGGCGTGACCGACGTCGTAGTTCGCGCGAGCGTTGAAACTCGTCTCGGCAGCCCCGGCGGCTTCACCCCCCTGGAGAATCGCCTTCGTATCGTACTCCTCGTAGAGTTCGCAGTTCTGTTCACCGATGCCCGACGGCGTCGCGTCGACAATCACGTCGCTTTCCGCTACGAGTTCGTCGACGGGGCCAGCGATGTCGATTCCCGCCCGGGCGAACTGTGCTGCACGGTCGGGCGCTGCAGCGTACAGCGAATAGCCGTTTCGGACCGCGGTCTCGGCCTCGTAGTTGGGACTGGTCTTGGCAACGCCTACCAGGTTCATGTCAGGTTGAGAACGTACAGCATCTGCGACGCGTTTGCCGATTGTTCCGTAGCCATTGACGCCGACGCGTATCATGTACTAGGTCACTGGACCACAGGTTATAATTATTTCGTATATAATTGAAAGAAATTAACTCAACCGCGAGTAATCTATCACGATGTTCAAAACCAACTCGATAACGAGTAATGAATCGGGCCTCTGTGGAATAATCCGGTCCAAACGGGGAGGATTAGAATGGAAATCCCTTTGCCTCGAACACCCACAGTGTGAACCATGAGCGACGGGGACGAGCCAGCAAACGACGCCGAGGATGAGACGGCCGACGCCGACGAGACAGAACCAGCCGAGGAATCAGACGACCAGCCGGAGGTGACGGATCCGTCTACCTTCGAGAATCGGCTCGACGAGGCCGAGACGGTGGTAGAAGATGCGGAGACCGAGGACGATCTCGACGACGCCGACGAACTGCTCGAGGAGATCGAGGCAGATCTGGAGGCCGCGGTGTTGCCGGAACCCGAGCCACCAGAAGACGAGGACGAGGAACCGGAGGACCCGAAAGCCGAGTTCGAGGACCGGATTTCGGATCTGCGGAGCCAGGTCGAGGACCAGCGCGGCCCCTACCTCGAAGACGTCACCGACGAAATCGAGAGTGCGGAGTCGACGATCACGACGAGCGAGTGGGCCGAGGAAGGGGAACCAGAGGTCGCGGAGGCCGTCTCAACGTTTTTCTCGACGGCAAACGAGACCCTGGGTGAGTCCTTCGAGCGCACGGCAACAGCGCCCGACGCGGTCGCAGAGGAACTCGCCGCGGCCAGAGAAACCATCGCCGAGACGGGACTCGATCCCGACGACGACGCCGAGACAATCGCCACCCTGCTGGAGGCAGCGGGGACACTCGAAAGCGACCTGGAGGATGCGACGCTGTGGACCGATCTCGAGATCCGCGAACAGCTCCGCCGAGAAGGTTTTTACGACGTGCTCGAACCAGAGGTAACGAAGGATTTCCCGCCGGAGATGAGCGCGATCAAAGTATACGAGACCCAGGGCGAAGTCGAACCGCTGCTGAGCGCACTCGACAAGTTCGACTCGGATTTCATGGAGGAGAATCTCCTCAGTGCGCTCGAACATTTCGCCCCAGTAGAGGCCTACGAACCAGTCCACGCGCTGGCCAAGCGACGGAACAAACAGCCGATCCGCATCCTCGGCCGGATCGGTGACGAGCGTGCCCGTGACACGATCGAGGATTTCCTCGGCGGCGGGGACGTCGAACTGGAGAAGATTTCGCTGCGGGCGCTCGGAATGATCGGCAGCGAGGAGTCGACCGACACCGTTGCACAGCGACTCCTCGCGGACAACGAGGAGATCCGGTCGTCGGCAGCGCGAGCGCTGGGGATGATCGGTGACACGCGCGCGGTCGAACCGCTCGGTGACGTGCTCGACGAGGAGGA
>Ga0207753_1000710_pt1 | contig 12355 bp, 12 predicted proteins | sample PonA233FremontCA_2_FD_187273 | JGI IMG/M metagenome (GOLD analysis project Ga0207753, IMG submission 187273) | Salt pond sediment microbial community from Fremont, CA, USA - Pond A23 Sediment 3 (SPAdes) | ecosystem: Environmental > Aquatic > Non-marine Saline and Alkaline > Saline | place: USA...
GGAGTGATACTCATACTGGTGGCTATACATTCGTGGAAATATTCGCCACCCCGGGGGTGGCCAAATTTTCAGTTTCTTATAGCCACCAGTATCAGGAGTTCGATTCTGCGGACTGTTCGCGCCAGTCGGTCAGTTCCTCCTCGTCCGCGTCGTCGAGTTTGGCGTCGTAGTACCCCAGCGGATGTGAGATCGTCTCACAGAGATCGTCCATGTTGACACAGTCACCGTAGGACTGCATCGTCGAACACGACGGCGGGGAGTACTCGGTCGGGCTCGTTTTCCCCCTGATGTGGTCGACCTGGTACCGCGTGGCTTCCTCGCCGAACCCCGGGTTCACCTGGAACAGTTCGACGATCTCGTCGGTCGTCATCCCGATCGAGGTCAGAAACGTCGCGATGGCGAACCGGGAGTGGTGCGGGAGGTGTTCACCTTTCTGGATCTGATCCAGCAGGTGTCGCATGCAGGGCGGGAACAGCTCCGGGACGACCGTGTCGATGTCCTGTGTCAGATCGAGGTCGGCGAGCAGTTCGTTCACGTGCGCACACTCCGATTCGAGCGCGTCACCGATCGCTCCGGGGACAGAGAGGGGGAGTCCGTCTTCGACGCGTTTGCGGGTCGCCTGTCGGACCAACACCAGGAGTTCGGCTCTCGTCACCGGAACCGTCCCATCCTGCAGGGTCCGGTTGACGAGACGCCACTCGTCGCCGCGCTCGTCGGCGGCGTAGGTCAGGTATGTGCCGACGTCGACGGCGTACCCGTCGGCAGTCTCGCGGACAGTCTCTTGCATCCCGAACTCGGCGAGGAGTTGCTCGAGCGTGAGTCGTTCACGTGAGCCGCTTTTGAGCGGTGACGTCGCGGTAAGGTCGTCACGGAACCGGTCGTGGGCCGTCCGGGCTTCCGCTCGGGCGTACTTGCGCGTGAGGACGTGTTCGTCGACGAGCGAGACCAGCACCCGTGCGACGGGGTAGGAGAGCAGTTCGACTCTGGGGCGGCGGTGTTCGTCCCCGACACGTCCAGCGTCGAGTGCGGATTCGACGCGGGCGAGCGCACGGTCGACCACAGCCGTCTCCCGCTCGATGACCCCTCCGAGATCGACGTCAGCCGACTCCACTGCGTGGCGTGACGCCGCCAGGAACGGGTACCGAGCGTGGAGCTGTTTCATCGGCAACCGATTGCACGGCCGCGAGCAAAAAGCCGGCGGTCACTCCTCCCCGTCGAGTTCCTCGAGGTACTGTTCGGGGTCGCCACCGTCGCTGACCAGGTTCCGGTACTCCCGGCGGTCGACCTCGACGGTTTTCGTCTCCCCGTGCTGGACGATCTCGAGCGAGACGGTCCCCTGCGGGTTGTTCCGCAGTCGGGTCGTCGCGATGGCGCTGAACACGAACCAGAGGGCGATCGCACAGCCGAGCCCGTAGACCAGCAGTGTCTCGAAAGCGAGCGGATCCGCTGTCCGTGTCCACCGGTCCGGGTAGGCGTAGCTGAACAGCCAGACACCCACACCGGCCAGCGCCGTTCCGACGGCGACACCGAGGCGTTGTCGGGAACTCGCCGGCAGGACGACGACGACGCCGACCAGCATCGCTGGCACACCGAGCCCGGCGACGATGCCGGCTGTCCGCTTGGCCGTCGACTCTGTCGTCCCGAGCCAGACGAGTCCGATCGCCGCCACGATCGCGAGTGCCCCGACCGCGAGCACCGCCGCGCCGCCCAGCACGCGTCCCGAAACAGCGTCGCCGGGACTGCTGTTGTACGTCTCATCGAGGCTCGTCATACTGCCACGTTTCCCGCCGGTCTACAAAATAGTACGTCAGACAGACGGATGACGGCCGCGAGATCAGTTGCTCTGGATGCGCGGGGCCAGCATGTAGGTGACGTTGCCCTCACCTTCGGCGATGTCGAAGTGGAGTTTGACCGGGAACTCCTCGCCCAGTTCCATCGTCACCTCGGTGTCTTTCGGGATCGCCTTGTTCATATCCTGCAGGTAATCCAGCGAGAAAAGCGAGGACGCCTCGCCTGGCACGAGATCGATCAGATCCTCGGCGTCGAGTTCGAGGTGGACGTCGTCGGTATCACCCTGGGCTTTCACGTAGAACAGTTCCGAACCGTCGTCGACACCCAGCTCGATGTGGTCGCTGACCATGTCCGCGGCGGTGACCGCACGGTCGATATCCCGCCCCTCGATAACGATCGTCGAAGAGAGATCCAGATCCGGCAGGTCGGGCTCCTCGCGGATCGACTCGGGGTCGATCAACGCGAGCGTGTACTCCAGCCCGTCGATAGAGATATGCAGCTTCCGGGTCTGTTCGTCGAGTTCGAGTTCGACCAGCTGTCCGCTGTCGGCCATCCCGGCGATGTCCTGCAGGCGGACCAGGTTGACGCCGATCAGACCGCCGTCGGCCTCGTACGATTCGAACGCCGACGCGTCCAGCGAGAGATCGACCATGCCCACGTTGGCTGGGTCGACCGCACGAATTTCCATGCCCTCTTCGTCGAGGTGGATCTTGCACTCGTCCACCAGCACGCCCACCGAACCGAGCGTCGATTGCAGCCGTTCCGCGCGCACGATGGCCTTGAACATCTTGCTCCGAGCTACGGTGTCTTCCCGTAAAAAGACACGCCATTGCGCCCGGAAACGGTATCAAGGCTTCTGTCCACCGGTATACCGCAGTAATCAGTATCAGGCGCCGGGATCTGTTCCGTCGGTCCGCGTCCGGACACCCGTGATCTCGAACCGGGCACCGCCGTCAGTGCCGTCGGTGATCGAGAGTTCCCAGCCGTGTGCCCTGACAATCTCGTGGACGATGGCGAGCCCGAACCCGAAGTGCTCGCGGTCGTCGTCCGCCGTCGTGAAGCCCGGCGTGAGAACGTCCGTCCGTTTCTCCTCGGGAATGCCGGGCCCGTCGTCTTCGATGTACAGCCCACGGTCGAGCAGGCCGATCCGGATCGTCGGTGCGTCGCCGGCGTGTTCGAGGGCGTTCCAGAACAGGTTCTCGAGGAGTTGCCGGAACCGGCTCCTGTCCGCACAGACGTACCCCTCCTCTTCGACGACGACGGCCGCGTCGCGTTGCTCGTCGTGGCAACTCTCCCAGCAGATCTCGACCTCGTCGGCCAGCCGGAGCCACTCCGTCGACTCGATCTGTTCGCCGTGATCGACCAGTGTCCGCATGTCGGAGATCAGCGACTCGATGCGGTCGTGTGCGGTCGAGACCTGTTCGAGATGGCTCAGATCCCCACTCCGGGTCGTCAGCTCCAGTCGGGCCGCGGCGACGTTGAGGTGGTTCGGGATGTCGTGGGAGATGACGTCGACGAACGCCGCCAGCCGCTCGTTCTGTCGTTCGAGGTCGCGAGCGTTCGCGAGGCGAGCCAGCGCTGTGTTGGCGTTCGAGGCGAGGATCGAGGCGAGATCCCGGTCCGTCTCGTCGAAGGCGTCCGGGTTGGTGTCGGCGACACTCAACACACCGAACTCGCCGAGTGGCAGGTACATGATCGAGCGTGCCGCTCCCCGCTCGAAGTCGTCGTCGATCTCCTCTACGTCGTCGACGAGGACCGCGTCGCCGGTCCGGTACGCACGCGCCCCGGGAGTCGACGCGTCGACGCTGTAGGCACGGTCCATCTCCACCTCCGCCCGTGCCCGCTCGGTGGCGGCGACAGGTGAGAGCTCACCGGACTGTGTCACGAACCGGACCATGTTCCGGTCGTAGCCGAGTATCGTCTCCGCGGTTGTCACCGTGATCTCCGCGATCGCTTCCGGCGTCGTCGCCTCCATCAGCTCGCTGGTCACCGCGTGGAGCTGACTCAGCTGTCGCTCCCGGCGTTTCCGGACCGAGATATCCTGGATCGTCCCGACGTGGTAGGGCTCCCCGCCGACTGTCGTTCTGGTCGTAATGGTCTGTACCTCGACGGCGGTGTCGCCGTACTCGTGGACCGCCTCGGCTGTCCGGGTTTCCCCCGACTGAAACGACTCCCAGTACCCCTCGAAGTGGGCTTCGTCCATCACTGTATTGAGCTCCCAGATCGGCGTTCCGACGAGTGTGTCGGCCGCCGTGTCGAGCATCGCCGCGTAGGTTCGGTTGACGTATATGTACCGGCCGTCGGCTCCGTACGCGCCGACGCCGACACCGACTGACTCGATCATCTCCTCGAACAACGCCTTTTCCATACTGACATCTCCGACCTTACGTAGCGGATGTACATGTATGACTGTTTTCCCGGGAGTGCGGTACTGCGCCGGTGCCGACGGACTTTTGCGACGGCGCACAGTCAGTTCGTCTATGGCCGAGATCGAGAAACTCACGCGGGAGCTCGTAGCGATACCGAGCCACGCCGACGAGACGGCGGCTGGGGACTACATCGAACAGTGGCTCCGCGAGGAGACAACAGGTCGGATCGAACGCGACAGTCACGGCAACGTCATCGGCCGGAGAGGCAGTGGTGAGCAGTCGCTCGCACTCGTCGGCCACCACGACGTGGTACCGCCCGAGGAGAACCAGGTCGCGGGTGACTCCTACCGCGTGGAGAGGGAAAGCGAGCGCCTCCACGGCCGCGGGGCGGCGGACATGAAAGGTGCAGTCGCGGCGGCGATGTGTGCATTCCGGAACAGTGCCGTCGACGACGGCGAACTCGTGTTCGCCTCCTTCGTCGCCGAGGAGACCGGTGGCGAGGGGGCACGGGGTGCCATCGCGGACGGGTTCGCGCCGACGTACGCGGTCGTCGGCGAGGGGTCGACGGGTTACTCCGCCCCGGGCGTGACCGACGTCGCCATCGCTCACAAGGGTCGACGCGCCAGCACCGTCACGGCCGAGGGAGTGGCCGCCCACGCGAGTCGGCCCGAGGAGGGGACGAACGCCATCTACCGGGCCACAGACGCGGTCGATGCGATCCGTGAACTGCCGACGCCGGGGACGACGGTGCTCGGACACGAGATGCAGGGATCGGTCGTCGTCACCGAGATCGAGGGTGGCTCGGCGTGGAACGTCGTCCCCGAACAGTGCTCGATCACGGTCGACGAGCGGACAGTGCCCGGCGAGCGCGTCCCGCTGACAGAACTCACAAGCCGGCCGGGCGTATCGGTACAGGTCGACCAGGATCTCGAACCGATGGCCTGCCGTGACCGGGCCTTCGCCGAACTCGTGCTGGCGGCCGCTGCGGAGAAGCAGTGTGACACACCACACCACGTCGTGAAGCCACACGCGACGGACGCCGGCTGGCTGGCTGCGGCTGGGACCGCGTGTGTGGTCTGTGGCCCGGCCGAACCCGGGGAAGCGCACACGGCCGACGAGAGCGTTTCACTGCCGGTCCTGGAGCGGTGTTACGGCATCTACCGGGCGGTCGCCGATCGGTTCGAGACGCTAACGGTGCGTTGATACACTAGGACGTACAATAAGGCCGTATGTCACAGGCAGATGGCGAGCTCTACGACTCCTTTCTCGATCACGTCCGGCGGTACAACTATCTCGGAGATGCCGCAGGCGTACTGAGCTGGGATCAACAGGTGATGATGCCACCGGACGGGACGCCAGCGCGGTCGAAGCAGGTCTCGACGCTCAGTACACTCCGGCACGAACTGCTGACCGAGGGGAAAGTCGGCGAGTTGCTCGCCGAACTCGACGGCGAGGTCGACGCGGAGAAGCAGGCGGTGGTTCGCGAGGTCAGACGGGAGCACGAGCGGGCCAGCCGGGTTCCGGAACGCCTCGTCGAAGCGCTCTCCGAGACCAGTTCGGAAGCCCTGCCCGTGTGGGAACAGGCCAAGGCCGACGCCGATTTCTCGCAGTTCGAAGACGAACTCGCGGAGCTCGTCGAACTACGACGGGAGTACGCCGCGGCGATCGATCCCGACAGGGATCCGTACGCGGTGCTCGTCGAGGAGTTCGAACCGTACATTCCCTACGAACAGATCGAGGCGATCCTCGAAGAGTTGCGCACCGAACTCCCGCCGCTGATCGAGGCCGTCGGCGAAAGCGAGACGACCGTCGCCGATCCGTTCGACGGCAGCTACGACGAGGCGAAACAGGAACAGCTCGTCAGGACGGCACTGGACGAGTTGGGGTACGACTGGGACCGCGGCCGGCTCGACACCGCGCCACACCCGTTCTCGACCGGGACGCAGTTCGATGCCCGCGTGACGACGCGGTTTTCGCCGGCGGACCCGCTGGATGCCCTCGCCTCGACGATCCACGAGTTCGGTCACGCGAGTTACACGCTCGGCCTGCCGGACGAGGAGTACGGCACGCCGCTTGGCTCCGCCCGTGACCTCAGCATCCACGAGTCCCAGTCACGGCTCTGGGAGAACCACGTCGGACGGTCGACGGGGTTCTGGGAGTTTTTCGCCCCGACCGTCGAGGAGACACTCGGTGTCGAGGCCACGCCGCGGGCGTTCTACGAGAGTGCCAACGAGGTGTACGACGACAACCCGATCCGGGTGGAGGCTGACGAGCTGACCTACCACATGCACATCGTCGTCCGGTTCGAGATCGAGCGCGACCTGATCCGCGGTGATCTCGCTGTCGGCGACGTCCCCAAGCTCTGGAACGAGAAGATGGAGGAGTATCTCGGCATCCGGCCGGAAACCGACGCCGAGGGCTGTCTGCAGGACATCCACTGGACGTACGGCAACTTCGGCTACTTCCCGACGTACTCGCTGGGATCGATGCTCGCCGCACAGCTGTTTGCGACCGCGAGTGAGGAAATCGACGGGCTCGACCGGCAGATCACAGCCGGCGAGTTCGAACCCCTCTCGGAGTGGCTCACCGCCGAGATTCACCGGCACGGCTGCCGGTACGAGACGCCGGAGCTGATCCGCCAGGCGACGGGCGAGGAGCTGACTGCCGACTACTTCCTCTCGTACGCCGAGGAGAAGTACGGCGATCTGTACGACCTCGGGTAGTCGCGGAGAGCGACGCTGCACCGACAGTCAGGCAGTCGCGGTGATCTCTGCGACGGTCCACTGGCGTGTCAGGATCCGTATCCGAACCGTATCACCGGGCGAGATGTCGGCTGGATCGTTGGTCGCGGCGAGCCGGAAGCTCGCGGTTTGACCGGCTCGCCAGCGGTCCGGACTCGCGGTGTTGAACGGCCCCGTCGGACCGCTCCGGAACCCTTTCGCGGCGAAAAAGGGGACGGGAGGCTGGCGTGCGAGCGGGTCGCCGTCGACCGTGATCCGGACCGACACCGTCGTCAGATCGATCGTGTCGCCGCCCACGTGCGTGAGCGTTATCCTGTCAGCGACCGGATCGACCGCGCCGTCGAAAGCCGCTGTCGGCGGTGGCTCCGGCGGGGCGTTCGAGACGACGAGGCCGACGGCTGCAGCCGAGAGAACCGTGATCGCGAGCAACAGCACGACCCCTATGACGGGGCTCGTTCCGCGCTGCATGGACGGGCGTGGTGCCGTCCTCGTATTTCAACCCCGGGTCAGCCGGGAACGGCGACCGAGACGGACTCGTTTGCCGCCGTCGAGATGCCGATCTCCGAGCCCTCGGCCGGCTGGACGAGCCAGAGTTCTCCTTCCGCGTCTGTCCGGCCGACCGACATCCCGTCGACGGCGACGTCCGCGTCTTCGACCGGGACGCCGGCCAGGTTCCTGACGCGTAGCTGCATCGGCCCGGCGCGGTTCGTGAACTGGGCTGTCACGTTCAGGCTGTCGTTCTGGCTGGTCACGGTCGCCGACACCGGCTGGACCGTAAGGGGCTTGCGGTGGGTCTCGTGAAAGACGTTCCTGGTCGCGCCGTCGAGGTACATCGTCATCTCGCCGTGGCTGTGTACGGCGCGGATCGCGTACACCTGACTGAACCGGCGGAGTTCGAGGGGGCTCAACTGGAGGTTGCTGGAGCTCAACACCCAGGGGTAGAGAGTCTCGATCCGGTTGTAGGCACTCCGGAAGCCGTCCACGAACTGATCATCACCCGCGAGATTCCGCTCCGCTCTGACCGTGGCCTGTCGGTAGTACGTATTCCCGTCGATCGTCGCGAGGACGAGCGCGTCGGCAGCGGTGTTCGTGTACACGACGATTGGGTCACGTGATCCGATCATCGCCGTTCGCAGCCGGTCGGTCACCGGCTGTCGGACCGTCATCGACTGTTCGAGGCTCTCGAAGTCCTGGAGGAACTCGGTCGCGGGAGACGCCGAGGTGTCGTCGAACACCTCACTGTCGATGCGTGCACGGTACTGTTCCTGGGTCTCGACAGCGGTTTTGAGGCGGACGAGTTCGCTCGCGAGTGCAGTCGCCGACAGTTCGCCGGCACTGTACTGCTCGAACAGCGTCGCCCGGCGCTGATCGATGGAGCGGTAGCGGCGTTCGACCACTGCGAGGCGCTGTTTTGCGATCTCGACCCGTCTATCGAGGTCGCTCGCGAACTGGAGTTGGCGGTCGAAACTGCGCATCTCCGCCGCTGTGTGCAGTTCTTGGGCCGACGAGTCGAGCGCAGCGGCGACATCGATCGACACCTCCTGGTACTGTTGCCCGGTCGTCTCCGCCGGCTGGAGGTAGTTCGTGGTGTCGGCGTTCGTCCGGATCGTCGCCTGGCTGTCGCCGTCCTGGACCGCGAGCCCGATGCCGGAGACGGCCAGACAGAGAGACAACCCGCAGATCGCAAGGAGGACAAACTTCCGGGGGACCTTCGACATTACGCGTATTGTATCCTGTCCCAATATAAAAACCCAGTGCACCGCGGATTCAGGCACCATCAGAACAGTGTTAATACGCCGTTAGCGGCCCCCAGATGGTTTATACAGCCATGTAACGTTTCATAGAAAGGGTTTTCAGACCGGGGACCAACTTCCCTGATATGTCCCCGCCCTCGTCCGGAGTTTCTTTTTTTTATCTGCTCGTAGCCGGTTGCCTCGTCGTGCTCTTCTGTGGGGTCGCCGCCCCGGCAGCGGGAACCCAGCAGCAACCGGCGGAGTGGCCGTCCAGTGTGAACTCCTCGATGACGGTCGAACTACAGGAGGACGGCGACGCGGAGTGGACGGTGTCGACGACGTTCAACCTGAGCGATGGCAACAGAACAGCCGCCTACCAGGAGATGGCCGAGGAGTTCGAAGCCGGGCGAAACCCTGCGGCGACGGTGACCGACAGCGATCTCTCGGTCCTGGGGATCGAGACCTTCGAGCGGGCAGTCGCGGCGGTCGACGAACACACAGACCGCGAGATGAGTCTCGAAAACCGTCGGCGGTCCACCGCCAGCGCCGAGACGGTCGCCAGCGGCACTGGCCGGTTGACAGTCGAGTTTACCTGGACGAACTTCGCCAGGATCGAGGAGAACGCCCTGATAATCGACGACGTACTCGTGACCAGTTCCGGTAATCTGTGGCTACAGCGGCTGGACGACTCCCAGTCGTTGACTATCGTCACTCCGGAAGGGTACGGCGTGCGGGACTCGGCAGACGAAGTCTCTCCCCAGGAGGGGCGGCTCCGCTGGGAAGGCCCGGAAACGTTCACGAGTCAGTCACTGCAGGTGACACTGACCGGCCAGGGCAGCGGAACGGGACTGCTCATTTCGAGAGTGCTTATGTTCGGGTTACTGCCCGCAATCGGGATCATCATCGTCCTCGTCGCGTACATGATGCGGGTGGGCAGAATCAACGTCACCATCCCGTCGGTCCCCAGTTCGGACGGGGATCAGTCCGGAACAGCCCCGGACCGGACGGAGACGCCCGAAGCCACAGAGCCGGAAGAAGCGGACGACGAGATCGACGAAGCGCTACTCAGCGACGAGGAACGGGTCGAACGGCTGCTCTCGGAGAACGGCGGCCGGATGAAACAGGCGAACATCGTCAAGGAGACAGACTGGTCGAACGCGAAGGTGTCACAGCTGCTCTCCTCGATGGAGGAGGAGGGGCGGATCGACAAACTCCGGATCGGTCGGGAGAACCTGATTTCGTTCCCCGAGGAAGACGTCACGGAGATCGACGAGTCCTCCTGACCGAGATAGCTACCAGCTGAAAGGGAGCGTGGAGGATGTCTTTCCACGCGAGGAGAGAAACAGGCCGTCGGTTTCCGGGACTACCGAAAGCATATTAGCTCGGCTGTGAGAACGGGGACAGTATGAAAGTCCTCGTGACAGTAACCGAGGTCGCAAACGCCGACGACGAGTTCGAGATCAGCGGGACTGAGATCGAGGAGACGTACCTGAGCTACGACCTCAACGAGTGGGACGAGTACGCGCTCGAAGCGGCGGTCCGACTCGGCGAAAACGACGACTCCGTCGAGGTGGTGACGGCCACCGTCGGTCCGGAACGTGTCGAGGAGACGATCCGGACGGCACTCGCCAAGGGGGCCGACCGGGCAGTCCGGGTGTGGGACGACGAGCTCGCCGACGAGACGATGCTCGATCCCTCGCGGAAGGCGAAACTGCTCGCGGAGGTCGTCGAGGCGGAGGAGCCGGATCTGGTTCTCTCGGGGGTGCAGTCCGGCGACGTGGCGCTCGGAGCGACGGGGGTCGCGCTGGCGGCGCAGGTCGGCTTCGGGTGGGCAGCGGTCGTCAACCAGTTCGAGATCGAGGAAGAGTCGGTGCAGGTCCACCGCGAACTCGAGGGGGGTGTCGAGGAGCGGACGAGCGTCGAGTTGCCGGCGGTGTTGACGATCCAGACGGGAATCAACGAGCCGCGGTACGCGAGTCTACGCGGGATCCGCCAGGCACAGTCGAAACCCCTCGAAGTACGATCCCCGTCGGTGCCCGGCGGGTCGCCGCTGGCGCTGACCGACCTCGCTGTCCCGGAGAGCGAAAGCGATACCGAGATCTTCGAGGGGAGTGCCGAGGAGACGACGGCGGAGCTCGCAACGCTGCTCGAAGAGAAGGGGGTCGGGACATGAGTGGCGTCCTCGTCGTCGCGGAACACCGCCGCGGCGAGATCCGGGATGTGAGCTACGCACAGCTCGTTGCCGGCCGGGAACTCGCGGACGCAACGGGCGGGGAGTTGCACGTGGCGGTCGTGAGCGGTCCCGTCGAGGAGTTTGCGGCCGACCTCGACCGTGGCGGTGTCGATCGTATCCACACCGTCGACTGCGGGGAGGAGTTCAACCACGACGTCTACACGCAGGCCGTCGAGCAACTCGCGACCGCGGTCGAGGCGAGCTACGTCGTCGTCGGGAACACGGTCAACGGTCTCGACTACGCGCCGGCGGTCGCCGAACGGCTCGGGTGGCCGCTCGTTACCGACGCCGTTGACATCCGGATAGACGACAGGCTCTCGGTCGTGCGGGAACTGTACGGGGGCAAGGCCGAAGCGACGGTCCGTGTCGACGCCGACAGTGCCGTGGTGACGATCCGTCCGGGTGAGTGGCCGGCAGCCGGCGACACCGGCGACGCGACGGTCGAACCTTTCGACGCCGACATCGACGAAGCAGCTGTCAAGACGGCGGTCTCGGGGTTCGAGGAGGTCGGCACCGGCGATGTCGACATCAGCGATGCCGACGTGCTGGTCTCGGTCGGCCGTGGGATCGAGGACGAGGAAAACATCGAACTGGTCCAGGAACTGGCCGACGCGATCGGGGCGACCGTCTCGGCGTCGCGGCCGATCGTCGACAAGGGCTGGCTCCCGGCGGACCGCCAGGTCGGCCAGTCCGGCAAAACCGTCTCCCCCGACGTCTACATCGCCATCGGGATTTCGGGGGCGGTCCAGCACGTCGCCGGCATCAAGGGGTCGGAGACGATCATCGCGATCAACGACGATCCCAGCGCACCGATCTACGACGCCGCGGATTACGGCATCGTCGACGACCTCTTCGAGGTCGTTCCGGCGCTGACCGAACAGTTCGAGTAGCGACCCAAGATTCAAACGACCGCGGATCGTTGGCTGTGTCAGATGCCGACACGGAGCAACAAGCACATCAAAAAATACAATCAGCTCGTCGAGGTGTACGAACTGTCCGACCTCGAACCGATGGAGCTCGTCGACTCCCGTGAGACGGCGTATCTGGAGCGGCGGACGGCGGAGACAGCCGAGCGACGGGAGCGAGTCGAGGGGCTCACTGCCGAGGACTTCTTCGACGAGAGGCGCAGGACCGAGATCCGGGAGACGGAGAGTCTCCCGACGCCGGCGGCGGTCGCCGACCCCCAGCGCGAGGAGTTACTGGACCGGCTGTCGGCCATCGAGGACGCCCTCGACGAGCGTATCGCGAACGACACGGAGCTGGATACCGCCGACGACCTGGGGTTCTAGCGGCGGCAAACGTGGTGCTTACAAGCCCCGCTGGCCTACCGGCGGTGTATGAGCAGATCGGGAGTCTTCTGCCCGCGCTGTGGCGAGCCGATCGAACGTTCGGAGTCGTTACCCGACCGCGAGGGAGTGGACAGCGCGCTCTGTGACTCCTGTTACATCGACCAGTACGAACTCGTGGACGCGCCGGACCGGATCGAGG
>Ga0207753_1000711_pt1 | contig 12354 bp, 11 predicted proteins | sample PonA233FremontCA_2_FD_187273 | JGI IMG/M metagenome (GOLD analysis project Ga0207753, IMG submission 187273) | Salt pond sediment microbial community from Fremont, CA, USA - Pond A23 Sediment 3 (SPAdes) | ecosystem: Environmental > Aquatic > Non-marine Saline and Alkaline > Saline | place: USA...
CGCCGTCAGGTCCGGTCCGTCGGGCCCGAGGTCCCGCCAGTACTCGACGACGATATCGACGAGTCCGGCCGTCAGCTGGGTCTCCATCGTTTCCCGGTCGCTCAGCAGGGCGACTGCGTTGTGGCCGGCGAGGCTGCCGACGCTTCCCACCGCGAGTGCACTGAGCAGGCCGCGGCGTGAGAGAGTCATTGGCCGGTCCCTCCGTCGAACGGGCTCGACGCACCGACAGGGACTGCGCCGAAGCGCAGGTCGAAGACGACCCCGTCACCCTGCGAGCGGTTAGTCGCGGTATCGGCAGGAAACTCCCATTCGAGTGCGAGACAGCGGCTCTCGCCCGGGGCTACCGAGTCGAGGACACGCTGCCCGTCGTCGTCGCCTGTGTCGCTTGTCGCGGCGAACGCGACGCTCAGCGGCGTGCTCGGGACGATGGGGCTTTCGAGCCGTTCGGTGAAGTCGCGGCGACCGTTACAGGAGCCAAGCGGCGCGCCGTCGCGCCAGAATGCCACCACGACTTCGTCGTCGAGTTCGCCGTCGGTCGGCGAGGTGTCGCCCGCGGCCTGTTCCGGTTCGTTGATACCGTTCTCGCTGTCGGCCCCGATAGCGGCCTGCAGCCAGATGTCGACGGGCTCGGTGGGGACGCTCAGGTCGTCGGCCACTTCCAAGCCCACCACGAGCGTCCCGTCGTCGCCGGGCATGACGTCGCCGACGGTAATCACCGGGCCGGCCGCCTCGGTCACGAACTCCGCGTCCGTGACGTAGGCCGGGTTCGTCGCCGGGTCCAGCGTTTCGTCCAGTCCGGGGTCGCTCGTGCCGTTTTGCGTCTCCTCGAAGACACCGTTGTAGCGTTCGTACCACGCTACCCGGACCCGTCGGTCGTCGGGATCCCCGTCGGCCGCGTAGGTGTAGTGCGTATAGCGTGGCTGTCCGCCAAACCCGGCGACGCTGCCGAGTCCGAAGGTGCCCACACCGAGGGCGGCCAACAGTTCCCGTCGTGTAACTCTCATCTCTGAATCTCCGTCGTCGTTCGTACGCTCTGCAACACCGCTTTCGTGGATAGGTATGGTGTGATTGCCGGGTCGGTATGGCCCCCGGATAGGGGGCCAGCCAAGCCGTCGTCGCCGCGCCGGCCGGGGTCAGATATCAGGCCGTCGCCGGGCCGCTCCCGTCGTTGTTGCGCTCCTGCTCGGTGTAGAAGCCCAGGTCGAAGCCGAGCGTGTCACCCTGCACTTCGTTGCCGACCTCGAAGGGCAGTTCCCACGAGAGTGCGACACAGTACATCAGGCCATTGCCTTCGAAGGCGTCGCGGTCTTCGTCGGTCGGTGGGTCCGATAGCTCGTCGTACACCGTCAGGACGTTGCCGTCCAGCGGGATGCCGTTGCCGGCCGCCATCGCCGCGAGCACATTGTCCAGCGTGTCCTCCATGATGACCTTCTCGGCGACGAACTGGCTGGCCAGCACGCCGAAGACGGTCGGAATGGCGACGGGGTCGTCCACGTCGAAGAAAAACAGGGGGTTGTCCCCCGGTCCAACGGCCGCGCCAGCCATCTCCTGGAGGACGCTGTCGTTCGCGCTTCCGACAGAGACGGTGTAAAGGTCCGTCGCCGGGGACGGCGAGGCACCTCGCGCGTCCGTCGCCGCGTCCTGTGGGGAGCTGAACTGCGTCGAGCCCGTGCCGTTGAATGACTCGCCGTCCGAGAGGACGATGTTCGAGGCGTCGATGCCTGCGCGGCCGTTGGCCGCGAGTTCGTCCTGGGCGTCGTCGACACCCTCGCCAATGTAGGTGCCAGTCGCGATGCCGCTGGCGTTGCTGTCGGGGTCGGGGTCGCCATCGCCGTCGCTCGGTGTCGACGGTTCGCTACCGGTCACGACGTTGGCCAGCTTCTGGCGCAGCCCCGAGAGGGCGCCGTCCACGACCGAGAGGTCACTGGACAGTCCCTGGAGGATACCCGTACGTGGCTCGGTGTCGTCACTACCTTCACCGTCGAAGTACGCGACACCGACCTGCACGTCGGCGTTCTGGGCGTCAAGGTACTGGACGAACTCCCGGGTCGCCAGTTCGACGAGGTCGATTTTCGTCGTCTCGTCGTAGTTGCTGCCATTGACCTGGATGGAGTCCTCGCTGATGACGCCACCGTACTGGCGGTACAGCATCGAGCCCGAGAAGTCGAGCGTCAACATGATGTCGGCCGGCTCTTCCTCGTCGTGGACGTTGTCACAGTCGGCGTCGTACCAGAGCTTCGCCTGGATTGCGCTCGCGAGGTCGCCGCCGTCGGGCGTGTCCACGGCAAGTTCCGGGTCGGTGTCGACCCCCTCGCTCTCGGTGACGTTGTCGGCCTGCATCCAGATGTAGCCGGGGTTGTCACAGAGGTGGAGGCTGAACGTAATCTCGCCCTCGTCGCCGGGTTTTACGTCGCCCAACTGGACGAGTGTCTCCTGAACGTCGCCGGTCGTCGGGTCGGTTCCGAAGGCGGCCGCATCGATTGGCGGGATGTTCTCGCAGTTCAGCACCGGGAGGTTCTCGCCGTTGCTGTCCGGGTCGTCCTCGTCGAGGAAGTCGCTGTACCGTATCTGGCCGTCGTCGTTGTCGGCGGCGATGGACTGCTCGCCGTCAGCGTCGTGGTCCGGGTGGGCATTGAGGAACACGGTCTCGTCGTTTGCCGTGTAGGTCTGTTGCCAGTCGACCAGCAGGTCGAGTTCGCCCGCCACGAGGGAGTTATCGGCGAAGGATTCGCGGTCGCTGAAGAACGCCGAGGTGCCCAGGCCCGCCCCCGCCGAAGCGACGCCGACGGCACCGAGGCCGGCAAGCATCTTGCGCCGGGTGAGGTTGTGGAGTTGTTTCTTTTCAGTCATGGATTGTACTTACTCTGCGGTGGGGGTCCCCGGTGCCGGGTCGTTCTCGAACGGAGTGTCGTTGTTCCGGACCTGTTCAGTCTTGAACGCGAGGTCGAAGCTCAGCGTGTCGCCCTGGATGACGTTGCCCACCGCGAACGGAATCTCGAACAGGAGGTAGAACGTGTAGGTGTCCCCGGCGCCGATTGCGAGGGTCACACCTTGGTCGTCCTTAATAACGTAGCCGCCGTTGGCCGCGTTAAGGATGCCGTTTGCTTCACGCGCGGTGGTGTGATGCTGGTCGCCGTCGACCACGCCGCCGGTGTCGGGCTCGCCGTAGGAGACCGAGAGGCTGTTCCCGGCGTTGTTGAAGACGGGGTCGAGCACCGAGAGGTCGCTTTTCATGCCGCCGCTGGAGCCGTCGGTCGGGCCGCTGTAGTCCTGCCAGACTGTGCTCAGCAGGAACTCGCCGAGGTCAGCGTCGTTGTCGGCGTCGCCTTCCGCTTCCTGTTCCGGTTCGGGGTTCGCGCCGCCGGTCTCTGCGAACTCCTCCGTGCACACCTGCACGTAGCCGGGGTTGGACTCGATGTCGATGTCGAAGCAGATGATGCCCCAGTCGCCGGGCTTGACGTCGTCGACCTCCAGGCCCACGACGGCGTCCTGACTGTCCGCGACTTCGGTAAGCCCGAGGCCACCGTTGTTGGCCCAATATTCGTTTGCGGCCACGACGGTCGCACTGACGGACATGTCGAGCGTCCCGGCGGTGATCGAGTTGCCCTCGAACTCTTCGGTGTCGCTGAAGTACGCGGCGGTGCCAAGTCCCGCGCCTGCGGAGGCGAGCCCCACTGCGCCGAGGCCGGCCAGCATTTTGCGTCGCGAAAGGTTGTACAGTTGTTGGTTGTCGTCGGTCATGGTTCATGTACCCGGCGTCGCCGCCCGATGTCGGCGGGTCGCTTCGGGTTGTCTGGTACCTTGGGGTAATGGGACTTCCTTATTGAGTGGTTCAGCGGATAGCAGGCCTCTGTGCCCGAAATATACGACCTTCGTACCACAGCTGGCAGCGATTGCAACGTCTCCATACCGGTATTGAACGGATAGCTACAGTGTCTATACTAGTTTGTCCAGTGATTGTACCGTCTGTGTTCAGACTAGCTGTCAGGTACAGCCCAATCGTACCCACAACCGTCCCGACCGTCCAGTGGGCATACGGGACGCGTACGCTCGCAATGCCGGAGTGTAGGCGACTCATGGCTAATCCCCCGGCGGGTCTCTCAGACGCGTGAACAAGATGTTCGGTCGTGACAGGCTCCCGGAGGACGACGCCTATGAACTGCTCAGTAACGACCGTCGGCGCGAAACAGTCGTGACGCTGCTTGCCAACACCGAACCCGAACTAACGCTGCGGGAACTCTCCGAACGCGTCGCGACGCGGGAGACGGGCGTCGACCCCGCACCACGGACTCATCGCGCAAGCGTCTACAACGCCCTCCACCAGACACACCTGCCGAAACTCCAGACGCTCGCACTTATTGAGTACGATCGCGATCGCAAGCTGGTCCGCCCACGGCCGGCGGTGCGGTCGCTCTATCGGTACATCGACACCGTCGCCTGTTTCGGACTCTCGTGGGCCGAGTACTACCGATTGCTGGGCATCGTCAGTCTCCTTAGCGTGGTCGTCGTCCTCGCCGAGGTGCCGTACGTCCCGGGTATCGACCCGCTGGTACTCACGAGCGCGGCGCTAGCAGTGTTCGCACTCTCGACAGCCTCCCAGCTCGCCAAAACGTTCGGGGTGATGCTGTCGCTCCGACGTAATTAATCCTGCTCGTTCATCGCCTCCCGCATCTCCTCGGATAGCGGCAGTTCCAGCAACCGGGCCCCACACACTCGACACGCCGCCGTGGCGACTTCGTGGGTCGAACAGCAACTCTCCCGAACCGTCTCGTCGAGTTCAACGAGACCACCACAGCGTGGACAGGACTCCGTAAACAGGCGTAACGTCCTCGCGACTTCGCTCCGCATCGACACCGACAGCCTGTCCCACTCGTCAACCCGCTCGGCCAGCAGTTCCATGCCGGCCATATCGGCGAAGAAGGCCGTCCGCGAGGGCCACGAGCCGAGCAATTGGCCGTCGAGGTACGCAGCCAGCCCCGTCTCACCGTCGGCGATAAGCAGGTCGTCGGTCGACACGTCAAGCAGCGCCGCGAGGGCGGTCTGTTCCCCGTCAACATCCGCTTCGAGCAGTGCCTGAGTTCTGGACACCCACCGCGTCGCAAACGCCAGGTCCAGTCTGAGATCCGTCCCGTCAGGCGTCGTGGCCAGCAGGTCCGTCCGGAGCAGCACCGACCCGGGGTCGAACGTCCCGCCGGTCGCGGTCATCGGATCCTTGTCGAACCACGCGAGCATCCGCGCCGGGAGGTACCGTTTGGTCAAGGCCGGCGTTCCCGGAACCAGATAGCCACGCAGGTAGATGAGTACCAGTGACCCGACACCGACACCGACAGCCAGCGTCCGGGACTCGATGGCGACCAGCGCAGTCAACACCACAGCTAGCGCGATGTTGACGACTGTACAGGGAACACATCGGTTCCGGCCGGTGTACTCGGGATTTATGAGGCGGGACCGAGCGGGGGTATGGCCATCTGAGGGCATAGTGACTGACAATCAGTGACCTTACGAGGGAGGAAATCATAGGTATGGTTCGCGTATCCCGTTCTCCGGTCAGGTGCCCGGCCGGTCGCTTCGGGCGTGTGACGGTGTTTTATATTCCTGAGGTCGCCATAACTGAGTGTAACTATCAGTCACGTAGCAAACTTGATAGTAGCTGTGACGTTCTGGTAGCTATATCAATAGTTTTCGTACGCAACCTCAATTACTATTCTATTTTGTTGTTAATTAGTTACCGGAGGGGTGTGAGTGAAAGAACACACAGACAACAGACAACTCAAATCGATAACGACCGACGAACTATTTACGACACTCAGCAACAGACGCCGCCGCTACGTCCTCCACTATATGAAACAGGACAATGATGTTGGTCAGGTCCCAATCCGGAAGCTTTCGGAACAGGTCGCGGCATGGGAAAACGGCGTCGAGACGGATGCGGTCAACCCAAAGCAACGAAAACGTATCTACAGTGCGCTTCATCAGACCCATCTCCCGAAGATGGACCGACTCGGCATCGTCACATACGACCGGAACCGTGGCACAGTGACGATGACCGATTCGCTCGAACAGTTCGATATCTACTTTCGACTGGCCCACAAGCGAAATCTCCCGTGGAGCCAAGTGTATCTTGGACTCGGCGCGGTCTCGGCCACGCTTGCGGTCTGTGTCTGGCTCTCGGTGTGGCCGTTCGGACTGGTTCCCGACATCGCGTACGCGATGCTCATATCAGGGTTGTTCCTCGCGGTGAGCGGATACCACGTCTTCCGCGACCGGCGGCGATTCCTCGGAGAGAGTGACGAACCACCGGAGATCGCGATTCCGAGGCAACGACGAGCGGTATCGGAAGCATCAGCGGCTGAGGGTGCGACTGAGAGTCCTTCGACCGGCACGGTAGACGACCCCGTCAACTCTCCAACGAACGAAGACTAACGATGGATCGCCAGTATCGCTGGACTGCAGTGCCTGTGTGACATCGCTGCCCTCAGCTGACGTGGAAGGACACGGCGCTTATCGACGGTAGTACGGAACTCCGGGCTACTGACTCGAATACACATCAGAAAACGGATGAGCGAGACAGTTATTCGTCCTCGGTGCGTTCCTCTGCGATCTCGGACGATTCCTGGACAGTCTCTCGAATTTCTCGTTCTATCTGGTCTCTTCCCTTCTTAAATTCCCCTATCGCTTGGCCAGAAGACCGCGCTAGACCCGGGAGTTTTTTCGCACCGAACAGGAGTATCGCAATCGCGAGTATCGCTAACAGTTCTGTTCCGCCGGGTATACCGATGAACAGTGAGGCAGTCATAGTTCAGTACTACATTAGACAGCGATATTCATCAGTATGATACTGTTACTGGCTGGTTCGTGACCACACCGGTACGGCTCACCTCCTGCCAGAGTTGTCAGAACAGTTGGCAGTCAGTTTGGAGGGTCACTGAGCAGCTATAGTAGCCATTGAAAGTCATTGCACACCTGACCGCACGACAGCGGTGCGGTCAGTGTGTAAATCGTTTCAATTGTTACTATAGGTCGTCCGAACAGTTCTGAAATCAACACTGTGAGCACTATTCTTTGGCCCCGGTTCTACGTATTCGATTTCGGTACCTTTCATGCTAAGCAGAATTAGCAGTTCCCTCAATTGGTCGTGATTATCCCAGCATGCAGGTGTATCAAATCGGTCTGACATCATTGACCGGCTAACAATTGCAGTCTCGGACTCGTCAGATGCAATCTATCTCATTGATTGCTTCGGTCGCGAGTTCACCCAGTTCATCGGCCTCGATGTGCGAGTAGCGCTCACGAATCATCTTCTCGGAGTTATCGAGATACCGAGCAGCAACCCTGTACCCAAACCCGCGTACAAGGATTTTACCCATTCCCCGTCGGCCACCATGGAGAGCTAGATAATCGTGTTTCGAATGCTCAATGTCGACCTCTGCTGTGTCTGAGAGCCGCTGGAGAATCGACCGTGCTCCATCCGCCGTGATTGATCGCGGTGTAGACTCGTTCATCGATGTACTGGATGAGTTCGTGGCGCTGTTCAGGTGTCCTGGCCTGCTGGTAGCCGGGCTTGCGAGCGTCGACCTATTCAAACAGCGGGAGAGCCACTGAATCAAGAGTAGTTAGTTCACGCTTTTCGAGAGTTCAGCGCCCGCCTTGAACTTCATTTCATCCGACGCATCTCCGGCCTCTACAAGATGCAGAAGCGGCGCATCCAACGCAACATGTGTCACCACGATTCCTTCTGTGCTCTCTCTATCACCTTCGGACCGATATCGGAGAAAATCATTCACGACAGGGTCATCAGGGTCAAACTCACTATCCGAAAGTACCCCAGACTCAACCAACGAACCAACCGACCCTGAATCAATCCGCGCCCCACGCCGCGCCCGCTCACCCGAAACCAAACGAGAAATATAATCCGCCGAGTAATCAAAACAGCATTCAACACCAATCACCTGTGCCGCACCCGCCATCGTCAAAGCTGTCACCGAATCTTCGAACAGAGCCGCCTCGTCGATAACCCAGCCCCCAGAGTAGACGAGTTGACCATCACTTACCCCGCGACCAACGTACAACAACGCTGGAAACGCGTGCGGACATTCTGGCGGCTGAACCATCACCTGACAGACAAGCGTGTCATACAGGTACGGACTTGCCTTCCCACCACCTTCCGCACCCCGACCCCAATCGCTCAGATCCTTCGGTTCGTACGCCACACCGTCAGCAGGACACACAAGCGCAGACGCACCCCCTTCAGCAGTCGGTGGCGTATTCAAAATATTCACCGTCCCACTAGCATTTCGAGCAGCGACGAGGCCACCACCAGTCGCCATCGGCCCTAAAATCGCAGCTGATAAATGTGGCGACTCGCATACGCTTTCGTCGTCACAGTCTCCTGTCCCATCCGCAGCCACCTCCGAGTGGCCCCACGAATACACCTGCCCGTCAGCATCGCTACGCCCCGTGATGTAGTCGATGAACCGCTGCGGGCTCAATTCCTCTCTGATACTCCCACCCCCACCCGGGACCTCCGCATCAGGCACACACACGGTAAACCGCTCACCGATAACCGGCTCACCGCCAAGATATCCAATAAGTGCCTCACGCTCTTCACCACTAAGCGGCCCATCTGGGGGTGCGATGGAACTGCGGTGAATCGCACTCTCGCCCCCGACCGCGTCACCCTCGTAAATTGGACTCGTATTGTCTCCACCAAGAGCTTCTATTGCCGCGTCCCACTGCTCATTCTCGACATATCCTCTGACGTTTCGAACCACCTCTTCGATACGACTGACATTAGCCAGATCCCCCACACAGGACTCATTAGAACACCGCTCTAGCACGGACCGAAGCTCTGAGAGTGCCCTGTCCATCTCGTCTATAGATGCCGTGATTTCCCTGTCAGTCTCCGGATTCCGACCCGTCCGCGCACTCCGCTTCGAAATCGACGCTACCGCCATGTCAGCTGCCCCCTGAAGCTCTGCCTCCAACTCCAACGCAACTCGGAAAGTCTCCTCAGATTCGTCGACATCGTCGCCGACGATATCGCCGAGATTTGCAACGGAACGATTACTCCGAGGGCTGTTGTAATCCTCCATACTAATCGAAACCGAGGTAACCCAAGCCTCCAGTTCGATATCGCCAGAGGAGAATCCTGACGCATCTGAGAGAACCGGAGCCAACCGACTCACGCGCGGCTCATCCACAGTCATCCCATACAAGATCATATCCCCAACGGAGACTGCAGTCTCATCGTCATTCCAGTCAACTCCCGCGAATGTCGCCGCAGGAGCGGCCGTCGTATTCGTCACCGACGACGCCAATCGGTTTAGGCACCCACTCAGTCCACTAACTGCAACGAGACCACTTGCTGCGAGGATATTTCGACGGCTAATATCAGCGTGGTCGTCTCGTTCTTGCAGGGACATAATTAAACGATAGATGAAGGACTATATCATAAGCTTTCTTATATTTATGGTATAAAAAATAAATCTAGAAGTGACAAACTCACACTGTATATCCACTCATTACTGCACCAACGACACCAACCAGAAAACTATTAGTAATAGAGAACAGTCCATTAGTGGTACATTTACCCATTCGAGTTCCGCTCGTGTGTCTCGCGTGATTCACGATATCAGGTCTCTTCGTGAAACTGGTCGGGCTTCTCGCGGGAATCAGCTCCGAGGGGAAACTACTATTCTGACAGAAAGTTGCTTCCCGTGAAGTGGCGAGGGGTAGCCCTCTTTCTCGATGTCGCTCGGGCGGTCTACTTCTCAGGTGACGGACCGACATAACCGTCTCACAGGACAGCGTCAGAACGACTCTCGGGTGGAGCCACCCGGTCCTGGATATCGCAATCGATCGCGGCAGGCCAACTGACAACAGAGTCCGCCCGAGCAGTATAGATAGGGGCCGCACCGTGCGGTCGCTCACTTCGTAGAAATATACGATTCGACGAGGGCCGCCTCCGCTTTCCGCAACCTGTACGAGACCGTCGATCGCGGACAGTCGAGTTCCCCGGCGAGCTTGTCGAGGGTCGTTTCCCGTGGGGTCTCGTAGTATCCCTCTTCGGCGGCTAGTTCGAGCACGCGGCCCTGTTCTGGTCGAACAGAGACCGACTCGAAGAGCGAGAGCAGGGGCCCGGACGCCTCACCGACGTGATTGAAGTGAAAGGAGAGCCCGTCCTGAAGAAGGCTGCCAAGTGTGTCGTACAGCATTCCCACTTTCTTTTCGTCTTCCATGAGGATTCGCCAGCGCTCGGCATTGCCATGACGGGTGACCTCAAAGAGCAATGCACCTGTGATGTACCGGTTCGTGATAGTCGGTATCGAGTCGCAATGAACGAGCTTTTCGAAGTAACTGAAGACGAGACTCCGCTGCGAACTGCTCTCAAGTACGTCAGTATAGTGGCGCCCACCACAGGCGCGATCAGTGATAGTCAACTGATCGTACGTTGGGTCAGTTAGCAACGCGGTTGCCTGTTCGACGGCGGAAGCGGGGCCCACTATCCGGTCTAGCTTCCAGAGCTGTGCGTTGCCCATCGGGCAGAGAAACGTTGTCAACCGGGCATCTGGCGTCTCGATAAACAGGTCCATCAACTCGTCGGCGTCAGATTCGTACCGGATTTCAAAGACGAACTCACGCATCTGCCCGGAGTTGGGTTTCGACCGTTCAGTCAATTTCGGTTCGCATCGTCGCTGCCGTCGGCCGTATGTGCGTGCCGGTACTATTAGACTATGCCAATGCGAGCGGATGGCCAGCGGGTGTTCGGACGGGAAGCGGACAAGAAAATTATCGCTTGATAACCGAGCGTTCAGATCGCTTGATATGCGATATGAGCAGTTCCGCCACAGATAGCCCACTACTGTGGTTCTGCGAAGCCAGTATCTGTATCCCGATACTGGTCGCCGTTTTTATATTTGACGTCGATTTGCTTATTTTCGCTGCAGCCTGATCACTACACCTGTCGCCGATAGAACAGTACAGTCTCGACAGCGAAATCGCCGGGCAACAGAGACAACATTAAGTAACAGAATCCGGTTGTTTTAGTTATGTCAGCGCCAGAGTTGACCCGGTGAGTCGAGAATGGATCTACGGCCGAACTCCGCCCAACAGTCTGGCGCGGACCCGCTTGTCACGCCCGGGTGGCTCGAAGAACGGCTCGAAACTGTCGCAACCGACGATCCCGAGCTTCGGCTGATCGAAGTCGATCTGAACACCGAATTCTACGAGCAAGGCCACATTCCTGGTGCCGTCTGTATCGACTGGCGGGCCCACCTGCAACACGCGAAAAGAAGGGACTTGCCGTCGAAAGAAGCGTTCGCGGACCTCCTCGGTACCCATGGCATGACCGAAGATTCGGTGATCGTGTTGTACGGAGACAACTCCAACTGGTTCGCCGCGCATCTCTACTGGATTCTTACCTACTATGGACACAACGACGTGTATCTCCTCGATGGTGGTCGGAAACACTGGATCGAATCGGGGCGACCGACGACTACCGAGATTCCGTCGTACACGGCGTGCTCGTACTGTCCGGACGGACCCTTCGAAGGCGTCAGAGCTTATCAACACGACATCGAGCGTGCACTATCCAAGCCGACCGAACTGGTCGACGTCCGGCTGCCCGGCGAGTACGAAGGGACGCTCATCACCCCTCCAGGGATGAACGAATCCGCCCAGCGAGGTGGCCATATTCCGGGCGCCAAGAATATCGTCTGGTCGGAAAATCTCCAGTATGACGGGCGGTTCAAATCGACCGATACACTTGCGGAGTTCTACCGAACTCGGGGAATCGATAGGGACAGCGATGTCGTCGTCTACTGCCGGATCGGTGAGCGGTCGTCGCTGACGTGGTTCGTGTTATCCGAACTGCTCGGGTACCCCTCCGTTCGGAACTACGACGGCGCGTGGATCGAGTGGGGCAACCTCATCGGTGCCCCCATCGTTACGGGTCCCGAGCCTGGCGAATAATTCCCACCGCCGACATGTCGATACGACGGTTCTCTTCGCGGCGACGTACCGCCGTGACAGTGCCCACGATGCAGCCCTCCCTATCCTCAAGCGAATCGATACCGCTGACCTTCCGGAAACAGTGATTCCCGATTACGTGCTCGCAGAGACACTCAATGGACTGACGACACGCGCAGGTCACGCTCCGCTGTTGATTTTCTCGATCGGGTCGAGGAGAACACACGATTTTACATCGACTCTCTGACTGCGGATGCATTCGCCACAGCGAAAGCGCTCTTTCGACAGCACGAACGATTTTGGTTCGTCGACTCCTGTATTGTTGCATATATGCACGCAGAGGGACTCGGGTATCTCTACGCGTTTGACGATGATTTCGACGCTGCT
>Ga0207753_1000712_pt1 | contig 12342 bp, 11 predicted proteins | sample PonA233FremontCA_2_FD_187273 | JGI IMG/M metagenome (GOLD analysis project Ga0207753, IMG submission 187273) | Salt pond sediment microbial community from Fremont, CA, USA - Pond A23 Sediment 3 (SPAdes) | ecosystem: Environmental > Aquatic > Non-marine Saline and Alkaline > Saline | place: USA...
TGGCCCGTCGACCGCTGCGATCGCGTCTGCGAGGATCGCATCCCGGTCTTTCGTCGTCACCGCAAGGGTGTAATCGAGGTCGAAGGCGACCCCCCGTATCGACATATCCTACCGTTTGGATTCAATTGATTTGAGAGTAGCGACATCCCCGTCACCTTCTATCGAGCCGACCAATCAGTTTTTGCCACTGGCCCGCGCGGCCCTACGTGTGACGCTCGATCCGATCCACGTCGAGGCCATCGCCCAGCTCGCGGGGTCGGTCGCCGAGACGGCCGACGACAGCGACCACGACGGCTTTGCCACCACTGTCTGGGAAGGGTGGCTCGATCCACTGGTCGACAGCCGGGGTCAGCCGGTGATCGAACCGCTCGGCGACCAACAGCTCCGCCACGTCGACATCGAGGACATCGCGCTGGTCGACCGGCCGTTCCCGACGGTCCACGGCATCGACTCGGGGACGATCAACCCCACGGCGTTCAAAAACGGGCTGGTGCTCGATCTCGCCCACGCCGCGATGGGTGTCGAGCCCTCGCAGGTCTCGACCCACCGGAAGCGAACCATCGTGGCGACCGCCCACACCAACGACCGGACGCAGGTCACCGACGGCGACTGGACGGAGTACGACGCGGGCCACAGCCGCTACCGGCTCATCAGGGCCCCACGGGTCAACAAGTACGCCGAGGCGGTCGTCCACGCCCTCGCCCTCTACTTCGCCGAGGGGGGCCACGCGCTGAAACACGCCGACAAGGTCGACGACATCCTGATTCTCGACGGCCCCCTCTACCCGAAGGAGATCCTGACGTGGCGGGACCGAACCCCGGAGCTCGAAGAGCTAACGTACGAGGCCCGGCCCAAGCGCGTTCTCGAACAGTATATTCGGCTGGTCGAGGAGTTCGTCGACCGCGGGGTTCCCATCGCGGGGTTCGTCAAGAACCCCTCGGCGCGCGTGGTTACGAGTACGATCGCGAACAAGGAAACCGGCTTCGAGACCCCGTGGCCCGACGACACGGCCTTTTTCACGCGCCTGCTCGAACGCCACCATCTGCCCGACGGGCCGAACGGCCCGTCGGCCGACCGCCGCACCGACGACCTCTCGTTTAGCTCGTGGTTCGTCTCGCGGGGCGGTCCCGACGGAACGATGGCCGCCGCGGGCGACGCGCTGGGTGTCGACCGGAGGCTCGATCCCGAGGCCTACGAGGTGACGTTCTGTATCGTCTACGACCCGCGGCACGACATCTGTTACAAGCTCGAAGCCCCCTACGCGGTCACACGGGATGCCGAGGTTCGGCAGCAACTCACTACCCAGATCCTCTCGGAGGTCGCCGCCGAGCGGGGGCCGCCGCGGGCGGTCGCCAAGGCCGACGAGCTCGCCCGGATCAGTGCTGGCGAGAAAACGTCGCTCCGCCGGAAGTTCGAACACGAGTTCGGCAGCGACTCGCTGCGGACCTACGACTCGATCCGCTGGGCCGGTGAGGACATCTGAGGCTTCAGGAAGAACACTCGGGTCTATTGACGTAGTGTGCGTCGACAACCCGCCTGCTCCCACACGACGCGACAGCGGCCAGCACCGATCGTCTGGAGGGCATACACCCGAGTTACCGGTCGGTATAATTGGGTGTTGGGGAACCGACACCTCCCACGTGCCGCGGGCACAACGGTACGGGTTACGGTCGGGCCTTTATATAGGCGCTGTCGAGGTAGTCGCCGATCCGGTCGACGATCCCCGGATCGTCGCTCCAGAAGCCGTAGAAACTGTTGGGGCTCCGTTCGGTCGCCAGCAGTGCGGTCTTGTAGGCGTTGTCGCCGCCGCCGTCGAAGACGACGAACCACGACCGCTCGATCTCGGTGTTATCGATCGAGTGGTGGGTGATGCCGTCGATCTCGATCGGCGTCCCATCCGGCGCGGTGAAGGTATGGATGTCGACGCCGGTCGTCCCCAGCCGCCGGTAGCGGTCGTGTTGGTCGTCGAGTTTCGAGGCGTACTGGAAGCCGGTGTAGAGACGACCGTCGTCGACTCGAAGGGCCCGGTCCTCGATCTCGTGGGAGATTTCGATCATTCGGGCCTTGCTGGAGGAGGTAAACGTCGTCTCCTTGAGGTGGGTGAGGATCTCGTGGTAGGGTGTATCGTCGATCCCGACGCCGGGCTGGCGGAGCGCGCCGCCGGCGATCAGCTCTTCGAGCTGTTCGGCCGGCACTGCCGCCAAGACCTCGTCGTCGAGCCGAAGGACGACCACTCCTTCGGGCTCTCCGGAGGCCGTCCGCCGGCTCGTCACCGCGACGTTCTGGGTCGCGAAGTAGTCCCGGAGATCGGAAACGAGCGTGCTGTCGGCTGGCGGATTGAACACCACCAGCGTCTTCTCGTTTCCTTCGACGAAGGAAATGATCTCGGACAGAGCCATGCGATAACGAGTAACGAGGCGACGCACATAAGAATTGCTCAGCGCGACGCCAGCGTTCGGAGCGCTGCTCGTTTCGTTTTTGACGGCAAATACCAAATGTACGCCGGATTCTTGACTATATATCTGAAAATTACAGTATCATTTACCCTAATGTTTATGATAGTGTGGTATTCTATACCATCCATGAGGCGGTTACTCAGCCGACTTATGGTCACACACTCCGGGGAGAAACGTGCGGAATCCACAGGCGATTCGGACCCGTCGGACTCGGTTGCGTGGGGGGATCTCTCGGAGGTGGAGCCGACATCGGGCGGCTCGCATGTGAGATCCGACCCGAGTCAGGCCCCCGACCCGTCGCCGCAGCAGCCGCCACCGACGTCGACCGCCGACACCGAGGAGGTCGAAGCCATGGACGCCGACCTCCTTTTGGCCAACGTGCTCAACGGGCTCGCCGCACCGGCGTTCGTGGTCGATAGTGCGGGCCGGATCTCACACGTCAACACCGACGCTTGCGAGGCTTTCGGGACGACCGACGCGGCTGCGGCCGGGCTCACGCCCGCCACCATCCACGGCGGCGAATCGCTGGTGGCGTCGGTGCTCGACAGCGGCGAGGCGATCACCGAGCGACACGAGACGGTCATGGTCGACGGCACCGAGTGCATCCGGAGCCGGACGGTCACGCCGTTCGTCGACGACACCGGGGCGATCGTCGGCGGCATAGAGACCGTCGAGGACGTCACCGAACTGGTTCGGCAACGGGAGCGAACCGAACAGTTGGAGGCCTATCAGCAAGCCGTGCTCGATAACTTCCAAGAGAAGATCGTCCGCCTCGCGGAGGGCGATCTGACTATCGAGACGGACGTCCCGACGCCACCCGCCGACTTCGACGAGATACACACCGTCTACGAGGAGTTCACCGAACTTAGCGGCCACCTGATGACGGCAGTCGACAACTACCGCGAGGTGCTGTCGCGGCTGACGCTACTGGCCGACGACCTCGACGACACGAGCCAGACGCTGAGCGCCAACAGCGAGGAGGTCACCGCCTCCATCGAGGAGATCACCCACTCGACCGAGGAGATGGCCGGCGGCTCCCAGGAGTTGGCCGAACGGACCGACGAGGCCGAACTGGCAGTCTCGGAGCTGACCGCGACGATCGAGGAGATCACGGCCTCCGTCCAGGAGATCGACGCCGAGACCTCCGAGGCGAGCAAACTCGCCCTCGAAGGCGTCGACGAGGGCACCGAGGCCGTCGACCGGATCCGGTCGGCGACCGACGCGACCGCCGAGATCACCGGCGAGGTCCGGACCCTCGAATCGAAGATGGAGCGGGTCGGCGAGACGCTCGACGTGATCAGCAATATCGCCGACCAGACGAACCTGCTGGCGCTGAACGCGGCCATCGAGGCCGCCCGCGCGGGCGAGGAGGGCGATGGGTTCGCCGTGGTCGCCGAGGAGGTCAAGAGCCTCGCCGAGGAGTCCAGACAGTCGACCAAAACGATCGAGTCCATCATCACTGACGCCCAAGACCAGACGGCCGAAGTCGCCGCGCAGATCGCCACGACCAACGAGGAGGTCAGCGAGGGGGCCGACGCCGTCGCAACAGTCGTCGACGAACTCGATGCCATCGAGTCGGCGGTCGAAGGCGTGAGCACCGCCACCGCCGAGGTCAGCGACGCCGTCGAGAGCCAAGCCGAGAACATGGACGGCTTCAGTGCGACCATCGACTCGGCAGCCTCGATGAGCGAGGAGCTGTCGGCGTCGGTCCAGCAGATCTCAGCGGGGCTCGAACAGCAGTCGACGGCGACCGACCGTGTCGCCAACCGTGCGACCGATCTGAGCGCGACCAGCGAGGAGTTGTACGACCGGATCGACCAGTTCCGGCTGACCAAGGACGAATCGGCGGACGTCGACGATATCGACGCCTGACGACCGGCTTGGGCCTGTCGTCAGGCCGGTTCGGTCGGTATCTCCTCGATATCGACGCTCGCGGGGTCGACGCCGATTCTGGCGAACTGAGTTTTGACGTGTTCCTCCGCAGCTTCGAGGGCCTGCTGGCGGGTCTCGAAGCCACGGGGCATCGGCGACTCGAAGGCGATCCGGATCTCCTCGCCGTCGATCTCGGCGGCCGAGCCGCCGCTTTCGACCTCGTAGAACGCATCACAGACCCAGACGTAGGGCGCGTCCTCGTCCGGTGCACCCTTATAGGTCGGCGGCTCTTCGCCCCGCTCGAAAACCGTTCCCGTCAGTGCCGTGCCACCGCCGTGGCCCCGAACGAGTAGCATACCCGCTGTAGGCGACCGAGACACAAAAGATAGTGCGGTCAGGTCGGGTAGTGCGGTCGATCCGGGTCGTCCGATTGTGCCGGATAAGACGGTCAGGCTGGGTCGTCCGATCGTGCCGGATAAGACGGTCAGGCTGGGTCGTCCGGTTGAGCTGTTCCAGCCCGTGGCCGCGCCGGCTCCGGGAGGAACTCTAGCAGTTCCTCGATGACCAGCGCCGGCTCCTCGTGGAGGATCCAGTGAGTGGCCGACCCGACCAGCCGCAGCTCGCCGTCGGCACAGTAGTCGACGCTGTCGCGGGCCATCGAGACCTTCAAAAACTGGTCGCCCGCGCCCCACAGCACGAGCGTCGGCGTCGACACCTGTGGATCGACCGGCCGTTGCCAGTAGCGGACGGCCGCACGGTACCAGTTGACCATCCCAGTCGCCGCCCCCGGTTGGGACCACGCCAGCCGGTAGCGATCCATCTCGGTCCGGGAGAACGTCCCCGGTCGGCTGCTCGATTCGAGGGCGCGGCGGGCGATCCACCAGTCGCCGAGTTGGGTCGTCAGCTCCGGGAGGATCGGCAGCTGGAACCAGAGGAAATACCAACTCTTGAGTCGCTGGATCCAGCCCGATCGGAGCGTCGACTCGAAGACGGCCGGGTGCGGGACGTTGACGATCCCGAGCCGCGAGAGGCGGTTGGGGTACCCCATCCCGAGCCACCACGCGACGGCGGCCCCCCAGTCGTGGCCGATGACGGCCGCGGTCTCGCGGTCGCAGGCGTCGATGAGGCCGACGATGTCGGCGGCCAGCTCGTCGAGCTTGTAGTTCGCGACGCCTGCGGGCTTGTCGCTGAGGTTGTACCCTCGCTGGTCGGGGACGACAACGCGATAGCCCGCCTTCGCCAGCGGGCCGAGCTGTCTGTGCCAGCCGTACCAACACTCCGGAAAGCCGTGGAGCAAGACGACCAGTGGGCCGTCCTCGGGACCGGCTTGGACCGTGTGGAGCCGCACCCCGTTGGTGTCGACGGAGACGGACTCCGCTCCAATCGACTCCGGGAGGACTGCGGCATCAAGGCGTGAAGGCATGTCTCCTACTATAGACGGTGGGGGCCTAAGCACTCCGGCTCAGAGCAAAAACAGCGATTCGGCGTCGAGTTTCTGTTTCTCGTAGAAGCCGCGTCCCTTCAGCCGCGGGACGGTGTGTTTGTACAGCGTTTCGGATTCGAGATCGTAGATCAGTGGAAAGATGCTCGTCCGCCGGTCGGCGACGGTGTACTCCTCGGTCGCAAACCGGACCAGCTCGTCGCTGGGATCCGCGACGACACAGACCAGATAGCCGAAGACGTTCTCCATCCCGCCCGGCTTCGTCGGGGCGACCTCGGTCACCACTCGGCGGAACTCCTCGGCAGTCTCTCTGAGCGTCTCTGCGTCGAACTCGCTGGCGTCGACGACGGTAGCGAAGTCTTCGGTCACACCGATCGTCGGGTCCTCGGTTTCTGTCTGCCAGACTCCATCGAACGACCCCGTCGACTCGTCGTCGACTGGTTCGTACGCCGCCTCGCCGAGCGCCGTCTCGACCTGCTTCCGGTAGCGCTGAACGTCCATATACGGTACTCAAACGTACAGAGTATATGTTGTTCGGTGTCCGGTCGACTACTTGTCACTGGTCTGTCTTTTGGTGTCGGCTTTCTGAAAATTGACCCCGGGAGCGTTTATTGGGTGGCGACCGTACTGCCAGCTATGGGACACGATCCAGCAACGACCGCGCTCGTCGTCGTCGACATGCAGAACGGCTTCTGTCATCCGGATGGCTCGTTGTACGCCCCCGGCAGTGAGGCCGCCATCGATCCCGTCAGCGAGCTGGTCGACCGCGCCCACGACGCCGGGGTGCAGGTGATCTACACGCGGGATGTTCATCCGCCTGACCAGTTCGACGACGCCCACTACTACGACGAGTTCGACCGCTGGGGCGAACACGTCCTCGAAGGCTCGTGGGAGGCCGAAATCGTCGACGAACTCCCCGTCACCGACGACGATTACGTCGTCGTCAAACACACCTACGACGCCTTCCATCAGACCGAGTTAGAGGGGTGGCTCCGCGCTCATGGCATCAAGACACTCCTGATCTGTGGCACCCTCGCCAACGTCTGTGTGTTCCACACCGCCGGGAGCGCAGGAGTTCGGGATTTCAAGCCGGTACTCGTCGAGGACGCCCTGGGTTACATCGAGGAGGCCCACCACGAGTACGCCGTCGACCACGCGGAGTTCCTGTTCGGCGAGGCGACGACCCGCGAGGAGATCGAGTTCGCGTAGTCCGACCGACCCGTTACGTCGCGTAGTCCGACCGACTCTTTACCCCGCTGGCCGTGAGGACCCGTATGGCTCCCGGCGACCTCACCGCGGTCGACGCCCAGCCCGACGTCTACTACGTCGATACCGGCATGTACAACGTCGACGGCTACGGCTCGGTCTACATCCTCGCTACCGACCGGCCAGCTCTCGTCGACACCGGTCTCGGCACGAATCACGAGTACATCCTCGACGCTCTCGACGAACTCGGTGTCGACGACCTCGCTTACATCATCCCGACCCACGCCCACCTCGATCACGCGGGCGGCGCGGGCTTCATCGCCGAGCAGTTCCCCGAGGCGGAGGTACTGACCCACGAGCGAGGGGTCCGCCACCTCGTCGACCCCAAGCGACTGGTCGCAGGTACCAAAGCCGCCGTCGGTGAGATGTGGAACTACTACGCCGAGCCGAAACCGGTCCCCGAAGACCGGATTCGCGGATTGGAGGACGGCGACGGTGTCGACCTCGGTAGCCTCAGGCTAACGGCCCACGAGGCCCCCGGTCACGCCCCCCATCAGCACGTCCTCGAAACCGACACGGGTGCCGTCTTCACCGCCGACGCCGCGGGGCTGTTCGTTCCCGAACGTGACGAGATCCGGGTCACCTCGCCGCCACCACAGTTCGACGTCCACCAGTGTCTCGACGATGTCTCGATGATCCAGTCGCTCGATCCTGACCTGTTGTGTTTCGGTCACTTCGGCCCCCGAGTCTACAACGAGCGACTGCTCGACGGCTACAAGCGGTCGCTGGTCGAGTGGGTCGAGGCAGTCCGCCAGCGGCGCGACGAACTGGTCGACGACGAGGCGGTCATCCAACATTTCGCCGACCACACCGAGTTCACCGAAATCTGGGGGACCGAGAAGGGACGCGAGGAGGCCAAACTCAACACCCGGGGCGTCCTCAGCTTCCTCGACCGCGAGAACTGATCCCTATTCTTATGCCGGTCGACACGTTCCTCCGATCATGAACCGCCGAGACGCCGAAGCAGCCTTCGACCACCCCTCGCTAGGTGCGTCGACGATCCCCAAGCTGTTCGCCGGGACGGCGGCCCGTCACCCTGCGACGGCCGCCCAGTCGTACAAGGGCGGCAGCCACGACCGGTCGCTGGTCGAGGCTGGCGCGATTCCCGCGGCCCCCGACGGCGCGTATGCCGACCTCTCCTACGGCGATCTCGAAACGGTCGTCCAGCGACTCGCTGCCGGATTCCGGGAGCTTGGGCTCGAAGACGACGATCGGCTGGCGATCGTCTCCCATACTCGGATGGAGTGGACACAGGTCGACCTCGCGGCGCTTTCGGCTGGTGGCGTCGTCACCGCGGCCTACCCCTCGGCCACCGACGACCGGCTGGAGTCGATCCTCTCGGATGCGAGCCCGACCGGAATCGTCGTCGAGAACGCCGCACTTCTCAAACGGATTCTCGCCGTCGAACCGGCAGTCGACCCCGCGTTCATCGTCGTTATGGACCGACTACCGGACGGCAGCGGCATGGCTGGCGCGGCCCGCGACCGGGACGACGTTTATATATTAGGCACTGTTTACCGGCGCGGGGAGACGGCGTTCGACCCCGATTCGTGGAACGAATGGGTCGCGGCCCGCGGGTCGGACGACCTCGCGTCGATCATCTACACCTCGGGGACCACCGGCGAGCCGAAAGGCGTCCGGCTCACTCACGGGAACTTCTGTGCCAACGCCGACGGGATGCTCCGTCGACTCGGGCCACGGCCCGACCGTCCCGACGGGGTCCCACATCTCGACCACACGAGTCGACAGCTTTCGGTACTGCCGCTGGCGCACGTCTTCGAACGACTCGTCGGCTGCTATCTGCCGATTGCCGCCGGAGCGACCATCGCCTACGCCGAGTCACCGGGGACGCTCGCCGAGGATTTTCAATCGGTCTCGCCGACCTGCAGCACTGCTGTTCCACGGCTCTACGAGCGACTCTTCGAGACGTTCGAGCGCGAGGCGAGTGACTCGCCCGTTAGCGAGCGACTATTTAACTGGGCGGTCGACATCGCCGAGCGGTTCCACCGAACCGGGTCGCCCGGTCGACGCCTCCAGATGGCCCACAGCCTCGCCGACCGGCTGGTTTACTCGTCGATCAGATCCGCCCTCGGCGGCGAGATCGAGCTGTTCATCAGCGGCGGCGACAGCCTCTCGGCGGAGCTCTGTGCGGTCTTTCACGGCATGGGCCTCCCCATCTTCGAGGGGTACGGCCTCACCGAGACCGCGCCGGTCGTCAGCGTCAATCCACCGGAGGAACCACGTGTCGGGACGATCGGTCCTCCCCTCGTGGACGTCGACACACGCGTGGATACGACAGTCGACCTCGATGGTTCCGTCTCCCGATTTGGCGACACCGCGACTGAGATCGGCGAACTACTGGTTCGTGGGCCGAACGTAACCGATGGCTACTGGCAGCGACCGGAGTCGACCGACGCGGCGTTCGTCTCGCTGTCGGGCGACGATGGCGGCGAGTGGTTCCGCACGGGTGATCTGATCGAACAGGGACCGGACGGTTATCTGACGTTCCGCGGTCGGCGCAAGGAACTGTTGGTGTTGTCGACCGGCCACAACGTTGTCCCCAGCCCCATCGAGGAGGCGATCTGTGAGAATCCTCTCATCGAGCAGTGTCTCCTCGTCGGCGATGGCCAGCCCGCGGTCGGCGCGCTCGTCGTCCCCGACTTCGAGGCCGTGCGGGGGTGGGCTGACAGCGACGGCGTCGACTTTCCGAGCGACCCGGCCGGGATCGTCGATGACGAACGCGTCCGGAGCCACATCGCAACCGCCGCCGAACGGGCCACTGAGGGGGTCGAACCACACGAACAGGTCGCGTGGGTCGATCTCGTCGACGAGCCGTTTTCGGCCGACAACGGCCTGCTGACGCCGACTTTGAAAAAGAAACGGCGGGTGATCACCGACCGATACGCCGACCGGATCGACCGACGGTACGAGTAGGAGAGAAGGGATTTCACGAGGGCCAGTAGAGTCGACCCATGGCCAGCTACGACCTCTCACACCCCATCGAATCAGGGATGTGCGTCTACCCGGACACCCCACCGGTTCGGGTCGAACCGACCGCCACCGTTGAGGCCGATGGGTTCCGAACCACGGCTATCGAGATCGATTCCCACGCAGGCACGCATCTCGACGCCCCGGCGCACATGCTCGCCGACGGGACGACCGTCGACGAACTGCCGGTCGAGACCTTCCGGTTTACTGCTCGGCGAGTCGACTGCCGCCCGCTCGATCCACGGGCCGCCATCGGCGTTGAGACGATCACGGCGGCACTGGATGACGGGAGCGCCGACGACGGGGGCGTCGGTGATGCGGTCGACCTGTTGGTGGTCCAGACCGGCTGGGACGACCACTGGGGGACCGATCGCTACTTCAACCACCCGTATCTCACCCGCGAGGCCGCCGACTGGCTCGCGGCGCGTGGGCTCCATCTGGGGATCGACGCGCTCAACGTCGACCCGACGCCGACCGACGCGGCGGCCTCCGGAGAGCCGACCGGGTATCCCGTCCACCACACCCTCTTTAGTAATGACCGACTACTGATCGAGAACCTCCGCGGGCTCGACCGGCTCCCGTCGCGCTTCGAGCTACATGCCTACCCGCTTGCGGTCCGTGACGGTGACGCTGCGCCGGTTCGGGCGGTGGCGGTGGGTGATGCAACGTAGCTGACAGTGACCACACGAGATATGCTCTCGGCGGTCGTCGGAGTCGTATGGCCCGTGTCCCCTACACCGACGATACTGAACTGCCGAGGTAGCATCAGGATCTGCTCGTCTCGGCGCTTCAGGGAACTGAACTCAACCGCTATCGTGGGGTCGGCAACAACCCCGCACTGCTGTACGGCTTGCGGACGTTCCTCGGAACGCTCTGGCGAGATACCGGCCTCGATCCTCAACAGCGGGAACTCGTGATTTTGGCGGTCGCCCGTGAGATCGACTCGACCTACGAATGGCACCAACACGTCGCTATCGCCCGCGACGTTGGGGTCTCGGACGGTGATATTCTTGCGATTGCAGACGGAGACCTCGACCGGTTCGACTGGGGGGACCGGACCCTCATCGACTACGCCCTCGCGGTCGTGCGTGGCGAGGTCGACGACGACTGCCACGACGCGCTTGCGGCCAGTCACGGTCCCACGACGGTTGTCGGTGTCGCCGCGCTTGCCGGTGGTTATCTACTCGTCGGTCGGCTACTCGCGGTCGAAACCGACGACGGGGTTCCACCCGGCATCGTCTGGCTCCCGATTCACCACCCGGCAGTCAACCGACTCACGCTGCCGATCGTCGACCCCGAGTCCGACGAACCGAACTACAAGCAGTGTGCGGTCGACCTCGATGCACCGACCGGCTCCGATCCGTCTCGACCGAGAGCATACCGAAGCATCCGGGTTTCGGTGTTTGTAACGAATAATATTCTGCAAAACACGCCGCCTGAGCGTTCTGCTGTCGACTTTTTCGGATCGTCTCTTGTAATATTTCATTTTCCCACTACAACTGTTGAATATTAGGCGTGGTACGGACCCAACCCGTAGATGGATAATTCCAACCCTGATACTATTATATTGTCAAGCGTTTAGTTATTAGTATATCATATGTATGGCCCAAACGTGATTAGACTAATGATTAACATATTATGTGCACAAATCGTGCAGGGATCACGCATTGATTCGTCTGTGGGGTTGTCGACCCCGAACCGCCCGTCCGAGGGGTCAGTCGGCGGACAAACGAGTCCTGAGGGTGAGTCGGCATGAAAGACAAACACAGGACGTTGCTCATGGCGACGATCATGTTCAACCTCGGCTTCGTGATCTGGTTCTCGTTCGCCCCCTTTACCGGCGAGATCGCCGAGGAGTTCAGTCTCAGCGTCGCCGATCTCGGCATCGTTGCGAGTGCAGCGATCATCGCGGTTCCGTTGGGACGGATCGTCATCGGGCCACTGACCGACCGGTTCGGCGCGGACGTCACCGCCTCCGTCACGATGTTGGTGGTCGGCACGTTCGCGATCATCAGTGCCTTCTCCCGGACGTACGAGGTGTTCACTGCCTCGCGGATCGTCGCCTCGCTGGCGGGAATCACCTTCGTGATCGGCATCCAGCACGTCTCCGAGTGGTTCGAGGAGGAAGAACTCGGCACCGCCGAGGGGATCTACGCCGGGATCGGCAACGCCGGTGCGGGCCTCGGTGCCTACCTCACCCTCCCCCGGATCTTCGGCGAGAACTACGTCGACCCGATCTTCGGATCGGGCTTCCTCGCCGTCTCAAGCAACTGGCGGGCGGCGTTCTTTTATACGGGTGTACTGGCACTGATTGTCGGC
>Ga0207753_1000713_pt1 | contig 12314 bp, 10 predicted proteins | sample PonA233FremontCA_2_FD_187273 | JGI IMG/M metagenome (GOLD analysis project Ga0207753, IMG submission 187273) | Salt pond sediment microbial community from Fremont, CA, USA - Pond A23 Sediment 3 (SPAdes) | ecosystem: Environmental > Aquatic > Non-marine Saline and Alkaline > Saline | place: USA...
GCCCGCCTCTGTTTCGACCACGAACCCGTCGTCGGCCTGTTCGACGAGCGTCACTCTCCCATCGTGTCGCTCGCAGCCGGCCCGGTCGGCCTGTTCGCCCATCAGATCGAGCAACTGACGGGGGTTGACGCCGGCCGGGAAGCCGGGGAAGTTCTCTACGTGGGCATTTCTGCGCAGAATCGACTCGCCCGTGTCGACGATGAGTGTGTCCATACCGTGGCGCGCGGTGAAGATCCCCGCCGAGCGGCCGGCGACGCCGCCGCCGACGATCAGTACGTCTGTTGGAACGGTCATACCTACTGTTCGAACTCCCCGGTGATGATAGCAGCGACCCGTTTTCGGTCGAACAGCTGTTCGTCGCCGAATTCGTCCGGATACAGCCCCCGTGCTGCGCGTTCGAGCTGGAAGAGGTGGATGATCGGTCCCTGGTAGGTCATCCCACCGTAGACGACACGGCCGTTCTGGACGGCGGTCAGTTCACTCGCAATCTCGTGGGATTCGAGATGCGAGACGATCTGCTCCCGGAACTGCTCGTCCGAAACATCGCCCTGCATCCGGATCGCGAGCGCGTCGGGATCGATCGCCAGTAAGGACTCGTAATCGATCGTCCCACCGCCTGCCTGCGCATCCGTGACGTCGTTCGCTGCCAGCGCATCGCCGACGCCGAGATCCCGCCACTGTTTCGACTGCGTGCCACCGCCGATCAGATACGGATAGAACGACTCCGGCGGCACTCCAGCGGGGAACAGCACAGCGAGATCTGGCGTCTCCGCCGGCAACCGTTCCTGCACCTCCGTCTGCACCTCGTCGTGGAGCGATTCGAACGCCGCGTACCGCTCCTGTTCCTGGAACACCTCGGCGACCTTCTCGAAGGCCTCGTACATACTGTAGTCGGCGTAGTCGTGCCACTCGTAGACCCGCGAGAAGATCGTGTTACCGACAAAGGGTGCGACTTTCTCGCGAATCTCGTCGACGTCGCTCTGGTCCCAGCCCAGCCGGTTGATGATGAAGTTCGGGTCGATGAGGTGGACGTCGGCGTCGATCGCGTAGAACTGTTCTTTGCCGGTGCCCTCCTGGTAGAGCTGGGTGAGAGCAGTTTTGTCGACGGAGACCCCGGGCAGTTCCTCGTAGTAGTGTGTGCCGTACCGTGACCGGAGTCCGATCGCCGCGAGCCCGTCTGCCCGTCCGAGTGCGACACCCATATCGGCGTAATCGCCGGTGTAGGGAAACCACCGCTCCGGGACCGCGTCGAACTCGACGGCTCCGGCCGGTTCCATCGTCACTGTGTAGGAGTCCTCCGCCTCAGATCCCGAGTCGGTATCCGCTGTCGATTCGTTGCTGCTGGACGCCGATCCGTCGCCGTCGTTCGGTTCTGACTCACTCACTGTGTCGGACGTCTCGGTCGAACAGCCGGCCAGCACTCCGCCGGTCGCGAGTGCGCTCCCGTACGTGATGTACTCTCTGCGCGTCGGTGTAGTGTCGTTGTCGCTCATGACTCGAACTCTCCGGTGACGATATCCGCGACCCGCTGACGATCGAATAGCTGTTCGTCGCTTGTCACTGCGCCAAACTCCTCGGGGAAGAGTTGCTGTGCGGCCCGCTCGGTCAAAAAGAGATTGTGAATCGGCCCCTGATGGAGGTAGCCGCCGCGGTAGACGCGTTCGTTCCGGACGGCGGTGAGTTCGCTGCCTGCAGGATGCTCCTGCATATAGGAGAGAACCACATCGCGGAACTCCGCGGCGGTCTTGCGCTCGTGGCCCCGGACGAGGATGACCTCCGGATCGATCGAGAGCAGCGTCTCGTAGTCGAGTTCGCCGCGGTCGGTCGTGCTGAGGTTGCTGATATCAGTCCCCTCCAGTGCGTCGTGAACGCCGAGATCTCGCCACTGTTTCTTGCTCGTTCCCCTGTCACGGAGCCGGTACGGCGAGAACGTCGATGGCTCGTCAGTCCCCTCGAACGTGAGAAAGACCTCCGGACGCTCTTCCTCCGGCGGCAGGCGACTCTGGATGTCTGCGATGAACTCGTCGTGGAACGATTTGAACGCCTCGTAGCGCGCTTGCTCCTGGAACACGGTGGCAATCTTTTCGAAGGCTTCGTACAGCGTGTAGTAGCGATAGTCGTGCCAGTCGTCCGAGCGCCGGAAGATGAGATTCCCGACGAAGGGGGCAACGTCCGACCGGACATTCTCGATGTCCGACTCGCTCCAGTCGAACCAGTTGATGAGCATCTGCGGATCGTAGAGGTGGACGTCGCTATCGAGTGCGTAGAACTCCTCGACCGTTCGGACTTCGGGAAACTCCTCGACCCAACTCTGTTGCCACTCCACACCGGGAAGTTCGTCGTACTGGGCGGTGTACAGCCGATCAGCACCGCCGACACCGGTCACACCGGACCCCTTGCCCAGCGCAACGGCCATATCGACGTAGGCACCGTCGTATGCGGCCCACTTTTCGGGAACCGTGTCGAACTGCACCGCTCCGACGGGAGCCATCTCTACGGTGTAGGAGTCGGTTTCTGACGTTGCCGAGTCTGACTCACTCATCGATTCGTTTCCTGTCGAGTTCGGGTCTTCGTCTGCTGCCGTCGAAGTCGGTTCGTCGCTCGTTTCCGTCGAACAGCCGGCGAGGAAGCCGCCGACTGCGATCGTGCCGCCGTACTTGAGTGCGTCCCGTCGTGTCGGGTCCCTTCGATTCGTGTCATCTCTCGACATAGATTTTAGGCTAGCCTAAAAACAGATAACTGTTCCGGTTTTTAGGCCTACCTAAACTGGGTCGCGGACGGAGTCACCGGGTTGGCGAACTGACCGCAGAATGCTCACTGCGTGACTGTTACAGCGTCGGGGTCCTGTGTGGTGTCGTCGGCGTCGGCGGAAGTATCAGCAGTAGAATCGGCGCTCTCTGCATCGTCATCGTGGTGGGCCCGGATCGGCTCGACCCGTGGTCCGCGGTCGGTCTGTGTCACGCGCGCCTCGATCCGGAACACCTCCGCGAGCAACTCCTCGGTGACGACAGTCTCGGGCGCGCCACGGGCCTGGATCTCGCCGTCTTTGAGCGCGACGACGCGGTCGGCCAGCCGGGCAGCCTGTTCGATATCGTGGAGGACGACGACGACCGTCACGTCGCTTTCTGCTCGCAGTGTCTCGATGATCTCCATCACTTCGAGCTGGTGGTGCAGGTCGAGGAACGTCGTCGGCTCGTCGAGCAAGAGCACTTCGGTATCCTGGGCGAGTACCATCGCGATCCAGGCGAGCTGTTTCTGACCGCCGCTAAGACTGCCGACTTCGCGGTCGCGGAGGTGGCCACAGCCAGCCAGTTCGATCGCGCGCTCGACTTCTCGCCGGTCGTCCTCGGTGATCCGATCGAAGAAGCCCCGGTGTGGATACCGGCCGTGGTAGACGAGATCCTCGACGGTGATACTCCCCGGTGAGGTACTCTCCTGGGAGAGCAAGCCGAGCTTGCAGGCCAGATCTTTGGTGTTCATCTGGTGGATGTCGCGGCCGTCGAGCAAGACCGAACCGGCGTCGGGCGACAGCTGGTTGGCGAGGCCTTTCAGCAGCGTGCTCTTGCCGGAGCCGTTCGGGCCGACGAGTGCGGTGACGGCACCGGGTTCTGCGGCGATGGATTCGCCGTCGATCACCGGCTGGTCCGAACCCGGATACTGCAAGACGAGATCCTCGCCAGTGAGCTCGCTCGACGCTGTCTCTCGCTCGATGCCACGGTCGTTTCTCTGCTGTGGGTGTGCCATCTAGATCTCACCGATGTTGTCCTGTCTGCGCATCAGATAGAGGAAGTAGGGGCCGCCGATCAGTCCAGTCACGATACCGACTGGGATCTGTAGCTCCGCACCGACGAGCACGCTCATCCCGAGTCGTGCGCCCACGTCGGCGACGACCATCAGTGCTGGCCCGACGAACAGACAGCCGACGATCAGTTTCTTGTGATCACTGCCGACCAGATTCCGGACGACGTGTGGGACGATCAGCCCGACGAAGCTGACGATGCCGGCCACTGCGATGCTCGCCGCCGCGGCGAGCACCGCCACACCCGAGAGGGCAAAGCGGACTCTCTCGATGGACATCCCCAGCGATCTGGCAGTTTGCTCGCCGAGCAGGAGAACGTTCAGCTGTCGCGCACCGGCGATCGCCAGAATCATCCCGATCACACTCCAGGGCAAGACGATCCGGACCTGTTCCCACTTGACACCCGTCAGCGAGCCAGTCGTCCACTGGATGGCCGTCTGGACGATGCCGATATCGTCCGCGAAGAAAAACAGCGACTTCTGGAGACTCGTGAACACCGTACTGACGACGACACCCGCCAGCACGAGCCGGACCGGCGACGTCCCGTTTTTCCACGCGATTGCGTAGACGATGAAGAAGGCGGTGATACCACCGAGCGCCGCCAGCACCGGGAGCAACGCGGACAGCGAGAGGATCAGACGCGCGTACACGAACGGGATTCCCCCTGTTGCACCGGGGAACAGAGCCAGTGCGGCGACGACGGCCGCCACAGTGCTCCCGGTGACCAGCAGGAGATAGCGACGGGGAACCCCCTTTCTGTACGCATACACACAGCCGCCTACCATCGCAGCGACGACACCGAGTGTCAGAAACAGCGGGAGAACGCCAGCGAGCGTGAGTGAGAACTGGGGGAGAACGAAGGGGAGTGTGAGCGTGATCCCCGGGAGGACCACGAGCGTCAGCAAGATTGCCAGCCCCGCACCCGAGGAGACCCCCAGGATGAACGGGCTGGCGAGTTCGTTCCGCGTCACCGCCTGGAAGATCGCCCCGGAGACGGCGAGGTTCATCCCGACGAAAATCGCCACGAACACCCGGGGCATCCGGATGTTCCAGATGATGTTGCTCTCGGTGGAGACGCCGTCCGGGAACTCGCCGCCGAGCAGGAAGGCGTCCCACGCCTGGAGACTGAAGATCACGTCCGGGTTGAAGAGGTTGGTCCAGGCCTGCCCGTACGTCATCGAATAGGAACCGTGGCTCACCTGGACGACCGCAGCGACGAACAGGACAGCGAGGCTCCCGACGACGACGGCGACGAGGTTCGGATCGAACAGCCACCCGATCCGACTCCGCTCGGTCGGGGCTGGCGAGATCTCGCCCGTTGGAGTGTCGCCGCTCATGATGTCTTTTCCTCGATCGACTGGGCGTAGCTGTGGATCTGTTCGTCCGAAACCGCATCGAGAATGGCGTCGTCGTCGAGGGCGTCGAGCAGGACATCGGAGCCGAGTGACTCGACAACTGTCCCGGCGTCGAGTGTGTCGGCGATGATCTCGGCATCGAGACACTCGGCGATCACCTCGGCGTCGAGGTGGGCTGCCAGTTTTCGGTGGCCCTCCTCGGCGCGGGATTCCATCTCGGCTGGCGAGATGTGGGAGTCGAGGAGTTCGTCGACGTAGGCCGCGCGGACCCGCCGGTAGCGCTCGCTGTCCGTCGGGACCGGTGCCTCGTCGGCGTAGCTGTCGTCGAACCACTCGATCCAGCGCTGGCGGTCGGTCCACTCCCCGTCGAGTTCGGCCTCGCGTCGCACCCAGTCGACACTGTCGGCGCGCTCGGGCCACCAGCCCTCGTCGATGTGGACGTCACCGACAACACGACGACCGACGCGGGCCCCGCGCCCGGCAGCCAGGATCGCCTGCGTGTCCTCTTTTTCCGCGGGGGTTGCAATGTAGAGCCCGTCGATCGGTGTCGTCCCGTCCTGGTTGGCGTAGCCCCCGTCGAAGCTCTCCCGGGTTTCGCCCTCGTGTTCGTAGCTCTCGAACAGCACCTCGTCGTCGTCGAGTCCGCGCATGTACTCGCCGTCGTATCGCGTCGCCGCGACGACCCGGCGGGCGGTGACTGACGCTCCCCCCTGCAGGTGGACCTCGAACCCACCGTCGGTCGGAGCGAGCGACTGGACGAGATCCGAGACGAACGTACAGCCGGCAGTCTCGGCGTGGTCCTGGATCAGATCGTACATCGTCTCGATGTCGATGCCCGCAGGGAAGCCGAGATAGTTCTCCAGGTGGGCACAGCGTTTCAGCGAGGAGCGCCCGCAGTCGTAGATGACCGTATCGAGCCCGTCGCGTGCGGTGAACACACCGGCCGAACAGCCTGCGGGGCCGCCGCCGACGATGACGACGTCGTGGTCGAACGCCCCCGCAGGTGTGTCGGCCGGACTCATCTCAGGCGTCTCCGTCGACGATCGCGGCAACGCGATCGCGGTCGAACAGTTCACCCGAGAACGTCTCGGGGAAGTACAGCTTTGCGTATCGTTCGGTCAGGAACAGATTGTGCAGCGGACCGGGGTAGATCGGGCCGCCACGGAACACCTGCTCGTTCTGGACAGCAGTGAGTTGCGAGGCAACGTCGTCCTCCTGCATGAACGCAAGCACCGTGTCGACGAACTCCTGACGGCTCTTGCCCTCGTGACCGCGGACGAGAATGGAGTCCGGATCGACGCCGAGGATCGTCTCGTAATCGATCTGCCCCCGGTCCGTCGTCGACAGTCCCTCGATGCCAGTTCCGGCCAGGGCATCCGAGATGCCCAGGTCGTGGTACTGCTTGTTGTTCGTCCCGCTGTCGCTCACGCGGTAGGGGTAGAAGGCCTCGGGCTGGTCGGCCGCGGCAAAGGTCAGGAGGGCGTTCGGCCGATCCTCCTCCGGCGGTAGCTCGGACTGTACCCGATCGAGAAGTTCGTCGTGGACCGTCTTGAGCCGGGTGAATCGTTCTGTCTCCTGGTGGACCTTTGCGACCTTCTCGAATGCTTCGTACAGCGTGTAGTACTCGTAGTCGTGCCAGTCGTCGGTCCGCCGGAAGATCGTGTTGCCGATAAAGGGTGCCTGCCTCGTCCGGAGTTCCTCGACATCGCTTTCGTCGATCCCGAAGAAATCGTTGCTGGTCAGCCACGCGGGATCGATCATGTTGAGATCGCTGTCCAGTTCGAAGAAGATCTCGCGGTCGATACCGCCCTCGGCGTACAGTTCGGTCATCGACTCCGTGTCGACGCTCACATCGTCGAGTTCGTCGTAGTGGTCGGTGTGAAACCGTGAGACGACGCCCATCGCGACGATCGAATCGCCCTGGCCGAGTGCGACGGCCATGTCCCCGTAATCCGGGAAGTAGTGGGTGACTGTCTCGGGCGGCTCGTCGAACTCGACCTCGCCAACGGGTGCCATCTCGACAGTGTAGGAATCAGACTCCGAGTCCTCGTCCGCCTCCGATCCGGGATCCACCTCAGTTTTGTTCTCAGTTCCTGGCGACTCCGACTCACTACCGGTGTCTGACGACTCCGGATCGTCGGCTGTCTCCGTCGAACAACCCGCGAGAAAGCCAGTCGCTGCGACTGTTCCGCCGTATTTCAGTACATCGCGTCGCCCCACTCCATCGAAATCCATACTGCCCATACCTTTTTGGCCGACCTAAAACAATAAAGTAGTTTCGAAGTTTAGGTAGTCCTAAAAACAGCCCACTCACTCAGTACGGTGCGCCACAGTCGGGACAAAATGGGGGCCCGTGCTCCGGCAGTGGACAGCCACAGTGTGGGCAGCCGTCCTCGCTGTCGGAATTGGTGATCGCTTCGACAGCCGCCCCGGTCGTCTCCCGGACTCCACTGGTGGTTCCGATCCACTGGTCGGGGTCGGCAGCGTTCCCGAGTGCGAACCGGGCGCGCTCGGCGACAAAATCGGTCTCTGCAGTCTCCAGTGCTGCAAGTTCGGTTCGGGGGAGTGGCTCCTGTTCCGGGGCGACTCCTGCGAGGATACCGAGGGCTTCGGCAGCCCGTCCACTGACGTACTCGTTGTCGTCGTCTAACCGCGCCGTGAGGGCATCGCGCACAGACGCCAGTTTCGATGGGTACTCGGCACCGACCGCCACGACAGCAGTACAGAGGTGGTACCGGATCAGGTCCTGCTCGTCGTCCAGGTGGTCGGCGAGCCGCGGGAGGTGGTTCCGAAGCCGCTTCGGATCGCCGACGGCGACGTGTTCGAGTGCCTTCGCCAGTTTCGCTTTGACCTCGGGCTCGTCGAAGGAGAGTCCGATCCGCAGATCCGCCAGGACCTCCCGCGTCGCAGCCGCCGCCGGCCGTTCGAGTGCGACGTAGCCCAGCGCCTCCGCCGACCGGGCGCGGACGAAGTAGAACTCCCCGTCGTCAGCGAGTCGGTCCGCAAGCGCCGGGACGAGCGAGACGACACTCTCGGGGGACGACTCGGCGACGGAAACGATCAGCTTGGCAGTCGTCAGGCGGACCGCTCGCTCGTCGTCTTCGAGAAATGTGAGGAGTGTGTCACAGAGTGGCTCTAGCATCGCTGCGTCCTCTCTTGCGATGGGTCGGAGCGACTGCACTGCCGCTTTCCGCTCCTCGGCCCCATCGTCGGCGAACTGTTCGAGATGGCTGACCGCCGCCGCACGCTCGCCGCGGTCGAGGAGGCTCCGGAGCCGGGCGGCTGGCTCCGAGAGCGTCGCGTCGTCCATATCTCTGTAACCGGCGAGAACGGTCTTAAAATGTCGGGGACGGTGGTGGACTGTGCCAGCTACTCGGGAAGCGGACAGTCGTCGGGCACGACCTGCCGGTCGAGGTCCGAGACGGCCCGTTCCAGCACCGGGACCATATTTTCGGTGTCCTCGCGGTTGTATTCGATCAGTCGCTCCAGCGAGCCGTCGACACCGCGTTCGTGTTCGTGCCAGAGCCGGACCGCCTCCCGGCCGTCGACGTCGGGCAGGTCGCGCTCGATTCCGAGTGTCCGCTCGATCTCACCGAGTCCGCCAGAGAGCCCGAGCTTTCGGCAAGTCGGCATGAGATCGATGTGTGGGAAATCGAGATCGATCCCGAACGACTGCTCCAGAAACGGGATGTCGAAGCGGGCGCCGTTGAACGTGACCAGCAAGCCGGCGTCCGCGAAGGCGGCAGCGAGTTCCTCGGCAGTCAGGTCGTCACCGCGGACGAGCGTCCGTGTCTGTCCGTCCTGGTGGAGCGAGACCGTCGTCACGACGCTCGTGTGATGGTCCAGCCCCGTCGTCTCGATATCGAAAAAGCAGGCCTGCTCCCGAAAACTCTCGTAGAGTCGCCACCGGGCACCCGTCGGAAATACCTCGTCAAAATACGAGACGTCGTCGGCGTCGATTGCGCGCTCGCCTTCTTCGATGAACGCCTCGATCCGCTCGGCGCGTGTCGGACCGACGCCCTCGCAGCTGTCGTCGAACTCCGTCCAGTGGGTGACACCTTGCTTCCACAGTCGTCGCTCGATCGTCTCGCCGATGCCCTCGGCCCCCAGGAACGAATTTTCGACGCGCACAGATGTACTCTGCGAGCACCCGGATTAATCGTTACGGTCCCACCGGTCGCAGATCCGAAGCGCTCTGGCCGTCCGATACCACCCGAACAGACGCTCTCCGGGAGCATCGGGCGAGACAGGACGCTATAGTCATCTCCTACGTTCGTTCAGGCGGCTCAATACAAGATAGGAAGCAGGGCAGGAGTCGGTATGGCGACCAGTGCCGACGCGGGTGATCTAGTCCCCGAGACGCCCTCCATGAACCGCGAGCAGTTGCTCTGGGTGACAGCGATCCTCTTTTTCGGCATCGGTGATCTGGTGACGACATCGATCGGGATCCAGGCGAGTCACGTCGCCGAGACCGGACCACTTCAGGAACCGCTGCTCCGGCAGTTTGGGATGATCTCGGTCCCGGGGCTGAAGCTCGCGGTGTTTGCCGGCTTCTTCGCCTGCTGGCGGTGCATCCCGAACCCGCACAATCTCGGTGTCCCGCTCGCGTTGACGACTGTCGGCACTTTTGTGACTGGCTGGAACTTGCTCGTCATCCTCGGACCTGTACTGTAGCTCGAATCAGCCAAAATGGGGGGAATCAGAGAGCCGGGATGGCCGCGAGGGATCAGACGGCCACAGACAGGGTCGGTTGCCCAGCGTTAGCGCTTGTACTCCCTGCCGAGGACGAGGCCTGCGACGTTCGCAGCCACCAGTCCTCCAACCAGGGCGGGGGACTGCTGTGCGACGCCCGCGGCAAGCAGCGACAGGATCACGAATGGCATGACAACCGCGCTCCAGAAACCGAGCAGTCGAACGGGGTATTCGACAGCGGACTGGAGGGTCTGTCGGTCAGTGCTGGCAATCGGATCAAGCGGGGTTGCGCTGGACATTGGGGCTCTCCTTACTCTCACACATGCACTATACCCCCATATAAACGCGAGATTACTAGCGCTATTTCGGTTCTTTTTCACCAGAATTCACAGTCGTAGTATTGTTTTATCACCGCTTGCTAACGTTTTATAAACGCCGCAGAGCCGAGCAGATGTTTTACAGGCCATTTTGACGCGATAACTCGGGGGATGGAGATATGGCATCCCGAGAGTTACGCGACGCGGACAGTTCGTCTCTGAACGACAGGTTCGAGCGGCAGATCCGGGAAGACAGCGCGGACGGCAAACTCCAACTCGTCGGTATCACTACCGAAAACACCCACCGGAAGTGTCGTTTCGCCGAGGTAGGTGGCCTTTTCTGTCATCTCGACGCCGTTTACCGTCACCGAAAGCGAGGCACGTGCGTCGCCGGCCGTCGAGCGGACCGTCACCTCGCACAGGTCGCGCTCACCGCGGGGGATCGTCTCCGGGAACGCACCCCAGTCGACGGCAACGGCGGGCAGTTCTCCAGCACCCTCGTGGATCCGTTCGGCCACGCCCTCGGTGACACCCGCGGCAGCGAGTTTCGACGGCGTCGACGCGGCGACGTCACCGGGCGTCTGGAAGCCAGCCGCCGCGAGTGTCCGCGCCCGTTTCGCACCCACGCCGTCGATGGCGGTCAGGTCGACCGCGTCCTCGCTGACGCCGGTCTCGACGCGAGCCTCGATCCGACAGACCAGATTCGCCTGTGTCGGCGTCCCGAACCGGTCGAGGATCGCACGCAAGGCGGCGAGCAGGCGGAGCGCGTTCTGGCGGATGATCCACGCATCGCTTCGCAGCGTCGAGGGCGTCGTGTTGCTCATGCCGGCCTCCAGGATGGCGAGGACCTTCCGCCGACCCGGGTCGAGTCCGTCGGCCCGGTTGCCCAGGACGGCGTCGATCGCATCCTCCTCGTCGGAGCGCGCACTGACGCTGTCGAACTCCGAGGCCGTCGCGATCGCTTTCAACACGTCGATCGACGCGAACGCCTCGCGTTCGGCAAGATCCGCGAAGCGGCGGGCGGTCGTCAGTTCGAGGTAGAACTTCGAGGTGAGCCGTCCGAGCGGCGTCGGTTCGATCGAGAGTCCATCCATCGAGACGAACTCGCGGTCGACCAGCCACTCCAGCGTATCGCTGACACGCGAACGGAGTTGCTCGCCGGAGACGTAGGAGCCACCGCGCTGGGCACGGACGTAGTAGAAGGTCGTCTCCAGCCAGTCCATCGCACCGTCGACGTCTGTGACGGTGCCGAGCGCGATTTCGGCGTTGAGGTGGACAGCCAGATCGCTGGCGGGCGGCCCCGGCGTCTCCGTCCCACCGGTCTCGGTTCGGTCGGCCAGCCGGGACTCGATGGTCTTCCCTTCCCGGAGCAGTTCGCGAAAGCGATCGACCGAAGAGCCATCGCAGACGATCCAGGCGTAGCCCCTGTCGTCGTAGCCCGGTCGACCGGCCCGGCCGAGCATCTGGAGGATATCCAGCGGGCTCATCTCCACCTCCCCTTCCAGGGGGTCGTGGTGTTTCGTATCCCGGATCACGACACACCGCGCGGGCAGGTTGACACCCCACGCGAGCGTCGAGGTCGAAAACAGGAGCTGGATTTTCCCCTCGCGAAACCAGCGCTCGACGCGGTTTTTGTCCTCGCGGGAGAGCCCGGCGTGGTGAAAGCCCACCCCGTCGAGGACGGACTGCCGGAGCGTGTCGTCGGAGAGTTCGTCGGTCGCAGTATGAAAGTCGTAGTCGCCGCGTGCACCCATCGGGATGTCGCGCTGGGCGAGTTCGTCACGCGCCTTCTTCGCGGCCTGGACAGTATCCTGTCGCGAGGCGACGAAGACCAGCGCCTGGCCCTCCTCTCGGATGTGCTGTTCGGCGAGATCGAGCGCGCGATAGAGTCGGCGGTACTTGTCCGCGAAGGCGTTCTCACCGTGGGTGTAGGTCGCGACGTCCGCATCGAGCGGGACGGGGCGGTACTCGTCGTCGAAGGAGAACGTCGTCTCCTGGGGTGCGTCGAGCCAGGCAGCCACGTCGTCGGTGTTGGGCATCGTCGCGGAGAGGGCGACCACGCGGGGATCACAGAGGCGGCGCAGGCGGGAGATTGTCACTTCGAGGACGCTGCCACGCTGTTCGGAGTCGAGCAGGTGGACCTCGTCGATG